>Ga0208266_100529_pt1 | contig 12456 bp, 8 predicted proteins | sample LakWasMet67_HOW9_2_FD_183897 | JGI IMG/M metagenome (GOLD analysis project Ga0208266, IMG submission 183897) | Freshwater sediment methanotrophic microbial communities from Lake Washington under simulated oxygen tension - Sediment Metagenome... | ecosystem: Environmental > Aquatic > Freshwater >...
GAAGACGCTGCGGTTGGTCTGCTCGCCCACCTGGGCGGCGATCTCTTCCTGCAGCAGCTTGATGCGCTCCTGCAGCGCGGCCAGGTCGCGCAGCACCAGCGAGAACTCCTCGGTGCTCTGCCGCAACTCGTCCAGGTCATGCCCGGCGATCCAGGGCGGTGGCTGCCGCAGCAGGCGGAACAGCGCACCGGGCTCTGGCGCCAGCAGGCGCTGCAGGCGCACCAGCACGCGTCGCAGCTTGCCCAGGTCAGCGCGTTTGCGCTGCAGCTGGCCCAACTGCAGGCTGTCCTCGATCACGTCGACCTGGCCGGTGGCGTCGCGCACGATGCGCACCAGCACATCCCCCTGGTCGTGCAGCAGGTGGTTGAGCAGCGTCACCGAGCTGTCGAAGCGGCAACCTTCCTTGACCGCTTGGCGCAGCCGGTCGATCGAGCGCAGCGGGTGGCTGCGGGCGCTGATGGCCAGGCGCTCGCTGACGGTCATCCACAGCGACGCGATCTCCGAGGGCTCGAACGAGAACTCGTAGGCCACGTCGTTGACCACCGCGATCAGGGTGTCGGCGGCGTCCTCGATGCGGGTGGAGCGCGAGCCCTCGCGCAGGGCCTCGAAGAACTCCGGCGCCAGCGTCAGGTGGCTGCGCATCCAGGACTCGGCCGCCGCGTCGGCCAGGTTGAAATGCAGCCAGACGAAGTCACGCTGCCCTGGCGGCGCCGGCGTGGCCAGCCAGCCCAGGGCCTCGTCCAGCGACAGCGGCCGGCCGGGCGCGTCGGCCGCGAACAGGAAGCCACAGATCAGGCCGTTGCGGTCCGAACCGTAAGGGGTGGGCAGGGGCTTGTTTTCCACCGGCGCGATTGTGCCTGCCCGGCCTTTGACGGCGCGCAAGCTGCGGCCACTTTCTTGGGCCACTTCACTGCGCTGTCATGCCGCGTTTCCACACTGGCCCGATGTCTCCGAACCGGGTCGCACCATGAACAAGCAAGACGCCGTGGCGTCGCTCGGGCAATCGTCGCTGCTGCAGCCCGCGCGGCTGCGCTCGGCGCTGAAGGCCAATGACCGGCTGAAGCTCTACCTGACCGTGCTGCAGGCGGCCGACGCCCATGCTGCTGCGCCCGATCGCATCGCGCTGGACCTCAGCCGCGAGATCAGCGCGGCCGACATTGCCCCGCGCGAAGAGGCAGAGTGGCTTCGCGAGCTACCGGCCAGCGCCACACGCCAGAGCCAGGCCTTGCTGCTGCCCGATCTGGGTCGGCTGGCCCGCCGCCTGCACGACGACCTGACGGTCATGGCGCGGCCTCTGCTGGATGACGACGGGGAGGAGGCCGGCACGGCCCACGCGGCCAGCGCCGCGCTGGCCAGCCGCGTGGCGCACTGGCAGGCCTGGCTGCAGGGCCTGGCCGTGCCGGCCGACCAAGCCCTAGACGGCAGCGCCCTGGCGCAGCTGACCAGTGGCCGGCGCGGTCACGGTGACAGCCTGCACTTGACGGTGATGGACCTGCACAAGGCCTTGAACAAGCTGGCCGCCACGCTGGCCGGCGATACCCTGGATGGCGCCCATGTGTGGCAGCTGGCCGCCGATGGCCGCGATCACCGGCCGGTGGCCGCCTTCATGCGCGGTCTGCAGCGCACCCAGGCGCTGCGGCTGGACCACCCCGGGCTGGAGACTGCCGCTACTCGCGACGGCGCGCGGCTGCTGATTCAGAACGACATCGGTACCAACGACGCCCATGTGCTGGTGCTTCAGGTCGAGGGCCGGCGCACTACGCTGACTTATTCCGACCTGCACCGCCAGCGCTTCGCCTTCTTTCAGGCCTTGCTGTCCGAAGTGGGCGCCAGCTGGTCGGCGGTGCAGGCGCGCACTACCGCCGGGCTGAACGACGGCGAGGCCTACCACGTGGGCGTGGCCAATTTCGAGGCTGCCGACGACGACGCCCTGGACCAGCAGTTGGAAGGCATCGCTGCACGCATCGTCTTCCTGATTGACTGGAACCGCGCCCGCAGGCGGCTGCTGGCATTTGTCGACAAGGATGGCGCGGTGGCCGTGCTGCGCGAGGCGGCGCGGCGTGAGGCCGGCCACATGGCTTGGTTGCAGGCCGGCGGTGAGCGCCTGGTCTGGAACGCCATGGCGGCGCAGGGCGAGGCGGTGTTTCGCCTCGGCGACCGGCTGGACGAGGTGCTGGGCGCCACCGAGGCGGTGGACCTGCTGACCGAACTTCTGGTGCTGGCCAGCCAGGCCGTGCAGCGCTGCCAGCCGGTGGCCCTGGTGGCCGACGAGGCCCGGCTGCTGCTGGCACGCCGGCTGCTGGGTCGGCGCAGCGAGTTTGCGCTGCTGGAGGAGCATGCCGGCCTGTGCCATGCACTGGCTCAGGCCCTGCGCGACGGTCTGGCCCATGGGGTCGAGCGTGACGCCGAGGCCGCCAATGACTTGGCGGCTCGGGCTAAGACCTGGGAGCGCCAGGCCGACCACCTGGTGATGCAGGCCCGCGCCCGGGCCGAGCGCCAGCCGGCCTGGCAGGCCTTCGCCCGGCTGATTGAGCGCTCCGACGACGTGGCCGATGCGCTGGAAGAGGCTGCCTTCGTGCTCAGCCTGGTCGCCGACGACCACCATCACGGCTGGGGCAAGTCGGTGCGGGCTGCCGTGCAGGCGCTGGCCGATGCGGTGCTGACTGCCACCCAAGACCATGTAAAGGCGCTGGCTGTGGCCAGCACGCTGGGTGAGGGCAGTGATGCCACTGACCAGGACGACTACCTGGCCGCATCCTGGCGCGTGCTGCAGGCCGAGCGCCAGTGCGACGAGTTGCTGCGCAGCGCGCGCCGCGCACTTGCGCGGGAGGTTACCGACGCCGCCTCGCTGCTGCTGGGTAACGAACTGGCGGCGGCGCTGGAGCAGGCTTCCGACGCCTTGCTGGCGCTCGGCTACGGCCTACGCGAGCAGGCGTTCCGGCGCATCGGCAGGCCGGCATGACGGCCCGTCGCCCTGCGCCGCGGGTGGCGGTCGATGAGCGCCCAGCGCCGGTGCTGATCGGCTGTGGCGAGACCGGCCCAGTGCCGCCGCCCGAGGCCATCGGATTCAAGGCCCACAACCTGGCGCGCATGGCTGGGCTGGGGCTGCCAGTGCCCGCCGCCTTTGTCCTGGGCACGGCCTGGTGCGCCCGTCCCCAGACCGTGGCGCCGGCGCTGTGGCTGCCGGCACTGGCCGCGCTGGAGCAACGCACAGGCCTGCGCTTCGGTGATGCGCGGCGGCCGCTCCTTTTGTCGGTGCGCTCGGGGGCGCCGGTGTCCATGCCCGGCATGATGGAGACGCTGCTCAACATCGGGTTGAACGAGGCCACGCTGCATGGCCTGCTGCGGCTGTCCGGCAACCCGCGGCTGGCCTGGGACGCCTACCGCCGGCTGATCGCCGGCTACGGCGAGGTGGTGCTGGGCTTGGAGGCAGCGGCATTCGATGCCGATCTGGCCACCGTGGCTGGCACGTGCAGCGAGCGGGCGCTGGATTTCACCCAGCTGCGCCGCCTGGCGCAGCGCCATCTGGCAACCGTCGAGCGGCTGGCCGGCCGGCCCTTTCCGCAAGATCCGATGGACCAACTCGACGGCGCCATCCAGGCGGTGTTCGGTTCCTGGTCGGCCGACAAGGCCGTCGCCTACCGCCGGCTCAAGGGGCTGGACGAGCACATGGGCACGGCGGTGACGGTACAGCGCATGGTCTTCGGCAATGCCGGTGGTGTGTCGGGTGCCGGCGTCGGCTTCACCCGCCACCCGTCGACCGGTGAGGCTGAGCCATGGGTCGACTTCTTATTCAACGCCCAGGGCGAGGACGTGGTCTCGGGCCGACGCAGTGCGTCGGGCCATGAAGAGCTGGTCAGCGTCGCGCCGGCGGTGTGGCACGAACTGCTGGCCGCCACCCGGCAGCTGGAGTCTGCCTTCGGCGACATGCAGGACTTCGAGTTCACCGTCGAGGAAGGCCGGCTGTATCTGCTGCAGACGCGCAACGGAAAACGCACGCCGCAGGCTGCCGCGCGCATTGCGCTGGACTTCTGCGACGCCACGATGATCTCCCGCGACGAGGCAATGCGCCGCACAGCCGGCTTAGACGCTGCGGCGCTGACGCTGGCCCGCGTGGTCGCCACCGACCGCGACGGCCAGCCGGGCGTGCTGCGGCCACTGGCCCGGGCGGTGAGCGCCTGCACCGGCGTGGCGGTGGGCGAGATCGTGCTGGACGAGGCGGCCGCCCGGGCGCGGCGCGCGGCCGGCGCCACTGTGCTGCTGTTGCGCCAGGACGCCGAGACCAGCGACATCGCGGCGCTGGACATCGCCGCGGGCCTGCTGACCGCGCGCGGTGCGCGTACCGCGCATGCGGCGGTGGTGGCACGCCAACTGGGCAAGGTCTGCCTGGTCGGCTGCGACAGCCTACGTATCGACCTGGTGCGGCGCAGCGTGCAACTTGGCGAGCACGCCTTCAGCGAAGGCCAGACGCTGACGCTGGACGGTAACAGTGGCGCAATCTACCTGGGCACGGCCCGCACCGTTAGCGAGGCTGATCCGGCCCTGCTGCAGCGTCTGGCGGCGCTGCGCGCGCCAGCAGGCTGAAGGCCGCGCGCGCGGCCACCCGCCCTTCGTCGGTGGGCACTACCCAGACCTGGGCAATGCTGTTGTCGGCGTGCACCGCGGCCACCGCTTCACCGCGCGCGGCGAAGTTACGCTCCTCGTCCAGCTGCAGGCCCAGGTAGCTCAGGCCCTGCACCACGGAACGGCGCAGCGCCGCGTCGTGCTCGCCGATGCCGCCGGTGAAGGCCAGCAGGTCGACGCCGCCCAGCAGCGCCACCAGGGCACCGGCCTCGCGCACGATGCGATGGGTGAACAGCGCGATCGCCTCCCGCGCTGCGGCGCTGTCGCTGGCCCGCAGCGTGCGCAGGTCGGCCGACAGGCCCGACACGCCCTTCAGGCCCGATTGCTCGTAGAGCAACTGCTCCACTTGCTGCAGGCTCCAGCCCTGGCGCCAAAGGTGCAGCAGCACGCCGGGATCAAGGCTGCCGCTGCGGGTGCCCATCATCAGCCCGTCCAGCGCCGAAAAGCCCATCGTGGTGGCCACTGACCGGCTCTGCCGGGTGGCGCACAGGCTGGCGCCGTTGCCCAGGTGCATCAGTAGCGCACGGCCGCCGGCGCTGGGGGTCAGCGCGGTCAGGGTTTCGGCCAGGTACTGGTAGGACAGGCCATGGAAGCCGTAGCGCCGTAGCCCCTGAGCCGCCAGCGCTGGCGGGAGCGGCAGGCGGCGCTCCAGCGGCGGCAGCGTGGCATGGAAGGCGGTGTCGAAACAGCCGATCTGCGGCAGGCCGGGCAGTGCGCGCCGGAAGGCCATCACCCCGGCCAGGTTGTGCGGCTGGTGCAGCGGCGCCAGCGGCGTCAGGGCCATCAGCTGTGCGAGCAGGCTGTCGGTGAGCGGCACGGGCGTGGTGCAGACCTCGCCGCCATGCACGATGCGGTGGGACACCGCCTGCAGCCTTGCCTCGGGCTGGCGCGCCAGAAGTTGCAGCAGCGCGGCCAGCGCCGCCTCGAACGGCGCCTGCCCGGGGGCCACGGCCAGCGCGTGGGCCAGTTCATTGCCGATCTGCCAGCGTGGCTGGCCACCGGGCTCCAGTCCTGAGAACTGGCCCACCAGTTGTGCCGGGCCCTGGGCGCTGTAAAGACCGTACTTCAGCGAGGACGAGCCGGCGTTGACCGCCAGCACCTGGCCGGCCGTATCGGCGGGCGACGGCGCGGGTCGTTTGCCTGTCAACAGGGCGCAGACCATCACACCAGCTCGCCCGCTGGGCCGCTGTTGCGGGCCTGGCCCCAGGCCACCAGCGCCGCCAGCGCCGCCGAGGCCAGCCGCGAGGCGGCACTGTCGGCGCGACTAGTCAGCGCGATGGGCACACGTGCTCCCAACACCACACCGCAGCTGGCGGCACCGGCCAAGTAGTCCAGCTGCTTGGCCAGCATGTTGCCGGACTCCAGGTCGGGCACCATCAGGATGTCGGCCGCGCCGGACACCGGCGAGTGGATGCCCTTGATCTGCGCGGCCTCTGCGGAGATGGCGTTGTCGAAGGCCAGTGGGCCGTCCAGCACGGCACCGTTGATCTGGCCACGGTCTGCCATCTTGCACAGCGCCGCGGCATCCAGCGTGGACTGCAGCCGCGGTGTCACCGTCTCCACCGCCGACAGCAAGGCCACCTTGGGCAGCGTCACGCCCAGCGCATGGGCCAGCGCGATGGCATTGCGCAGGATGTCGGCCTTGTCGGCCAGCGTGGGGCTGATGTTGATGGCCGCGTCGGTGACCAGCAGCGGCCGCGGGTAGGCCGGTGCCTCGAAGCGGAAGACATGCGACAGGCGCCGCCCGGTGCGCAGGCGCGGCTCCTGGATCACCGCATGCATCAGCTCGTCGGTGTGCAGGCTGCCCTTCATCAGCATTGCCACCTTGCCCTCAGCGGCCAGCGCGGTGGCCCGTTCGGCTGCGGCATGGCTGTGCGCCACGTCGTCCAACGTGATGCCGTCCAGCGATAGCCCGAGCGATCGGGCCAGCGCCGCCAGCCGTGCCGCCGGTCCCACCAAGCGCGGCACGATCAGGCCGTGGGCAGCGGCTTCCAGCGCGCCGCGCAACGAGGTTTCGTCGCAGGGATGCACTACGGCACAGGGCACGGCTGCGCCGCGGTCGGGCCCCTGCACCAGGCCCTGCACCCAGGCAGCCAGCCGGGCCTCGGGGTCGAACAGGTGCAGCGTGGGCATGACCACCCGCGGCCGCAGCACCTTGGCCGAGGGCGCACGCACCAGCGCCTCGCCGGTCACCACCGGCTCGCCGCGTTGATTGAGCACCTGGCAGTCCAGCGTGATGTTGTGCGTGGTGTCGTCCTTGGCCAACACAGTAGCGACGACGCTCAGCGTGTCTCCCACCCGCACCGGGCGGTGGAACTGCAGGCTCTGCGACAGGTAGATCGTGCCTGGGCCGGGAAACTCGGTACCCAGCAGGCTGGAGATCAGCGCGCCGGCCCACATGCCGTGGGCAATGACGCCGTGAAAGCGTGTCCCCTCTGCGTAGGCTGCGTCGACATGCGCCGGGTTGACGTCACCCGACACCAGTGCAAAGGCCTGGATGTCCGCCAGCGTCAGTGTACGCACGGCCTGGGCCCGTTGACCGAGCCACAGCTCGTCGTAAGTCAGGTTCTCGATCAGATCGTCGTGGGCACCCATGGCGGGCTCTCCTAGTGGACAGTGAAGGGGCGTGGTGTGTGTGGAGTTCGGCTCACCGCACCGCATGCACGCCAGCGTCGACGTACAGGGTTTGGCCGGTCATGCCGCTGGCACCCGGGCCGACCAGGAAGGCCACGCAGCCGCCGATCTCGTCCAGCGTGACCAGGCGCCGCAGCGGAGCCTGGGCCTGCGCCCGGGCCATCAGTGCGTCGAATTCCGGCAGGCCCGAGGCGGCGCGGGTGGGCACCGGGCCGGGCGATACCGCATGCACACGGATGCCGGCGGGCCCGAGCTCCAGCGCCAGGTAGCGCACCATCGATTCCAGCGCCGCCTTGACGGGGCCCATCAGGCCGTAGTGCGGCACGGCCTCCTCTGCGCCCAGGTAGCTCATCGTCACCAGTGCACCGCCCCGGGCCAGGTGCGGCTCGCACAGCCGCGCCAGCTCGGCAAAGGAGTGGCAGGAAACGCGCATGGCTTGCGCAAAGCCCTCGGCGCTGCTGTCGGCGACACGGCCGAACAGGTCGTCGTGCGGCGCCCAGGCGATCGAGTGCACGACGAAGTCCAGCCCGCCCAGCAGGTTTGCGGCCTCGTCCACAAGGGCACGCATGGCGCCCGGCTGCTCGACGTTGCAGGTCCGCAGCGGTGCACCGATGGTGGCCGCCAGCGGTGCGACCAAGCCGGCGGCCTTGTCGTTCAGGCAGCTCAGCACAAGGCTGGCGCCCAGCGAGTGGGCACTGCGGGCGCAGCCCCAGGCGATGCTGTGCTCGTTGGCCACGCCGACGATCAGGCCGCGGTGGCCGCTCAGAGGACGGAAGGGCATGTTCATTAGGGTGGCATTTGGGTGGGAACAGGCCAGACGATGGCCTGCGACGATGACGCGTCGGTGACCCGGCGGGCGGGCGATCGACTTGTCTGCTGCGGTGCAACATTCGTGCACCGAGTGGTGCGGGCGCGGCGTCACACGCCGGTCACCACCAGTGGTGACCATCCGCTCTCCAGCGAGGGACGGCGCATGTTGAAAACCATCGACCTGATCTACTTCAACGCCGGTGGTGGCCACCGCGCCGCTGCCCAGGCGCTGGAGGCGGTAGTGACGCAGCAGCAGCGGCCCTGGAGGGTGCGTAGCGTCAACCTGGTGGACTTGCTGGACCCTCAGGCCAGGTTCCGCCGTTTCACCGGCATGGCGCCGGAGGACCTCTACAACAAGCGTCTGGCAAAGGGTTGGACGTTGGGCCTTGCGCAGGAGCTCAAGCTGCTGCAGGGTCTGATCCGCATGGGCCACCCCACTCTGGTGCAGCGTTTGCGTGCACATTGGCTGCACGCCGAGCCTGACCTGGTCGTCTCGCTGATCCCTAACTTCAACCGCGCGCTTTGTGAAAGCCTGGCCAGCGCGCTGCCCGGCGTGCCTTATGTGACGGTGATGACCGACATGGCCGACCACCCGCCCAGCTTCTGGATCGAACCGGACCTGCCGCAGCACCTGATCTGCGGCACGGCGCGCGCGGCCGAGCAGGCGCTCGCCGCAGGCTGCGATCCGGCGCGTGTGCACCGCAGTTCGGGCATGGTGCTGCGCCCGGACTTCTACGAGCCGCTGCTGTTGGACCGCCGCGCTGAGCGCGAGCGCCTGGGCCTGGACCCCGACCGGCCTACCGGGGTGGTGATGTTCGGCGGCCAGGGTTCGATGGCCATGCTGACCATCGCCCGACAGTTGCCCGACGTGCAACTGCTGCTGATGTGCGGACACCACGATGCACTGGCCGACAAGCTGCGCGGCCTGGCGACCAGCGCGCCGCATGCGGTTATAGGCTTCACCCAGCAGGTGCGGCGCCACCTCATGCTGGGCGACTTCCTCGTTGGCAAGCCCGGCCCGGGTAGCCTGAGCGAGGCGGTGCAGCAGGGCCTGCCGGTGGTGACGGTGCGCAATGCCTGGACCATGCCGCAGGAGCGCTACAACACCGATTGGGTGCATGCCCTGGGTGTGGGCTTGGTGGGTCGGTCCATGCGCCACCTGCGGCCACTGGTTCTGAACCTGCTGGACCGGCTGCCCGAGTTCCAGGCTCGGGTACGGCAGGTGCACAACCGCGCCGTCTTCGAGGTACCCGAGATCCTGGCCGGCATCCTGGCCTCCGGCGAGCAGCCGCTGGTCGGCCGGCCGGGCTTCAGGCCGCCAGCGCTTGCTGCAGCATCGGATGCAGTTCGGCCAGCCAGCCTGGCGAATTGATGCTGCCGCGGCCGATGCCCTGGTGCTCGATGCCTTGGGCGGCGAGCAGGGCCGGTTCGTAGAGGTTGCGGCCGTCCAGCACCAGCGGGTGGTGCATGCGGCGCCGCAGCTCGGCGAAGTCGGGGCTGCGGAACTCGCGCCACTCGGTCAGCACCAGCAGGCCCGACGCGCCATCGGCGGCGGCCAGCGGGTCGTCGACCAGGGACAGACCGTCCTGGCCGGACCAGCGCTGGCGCGCATTGGCCATGGCCACCGGGTCGTAGGCGGCCACGGTGGCGCCACGTGCCAGCAGGCCGTCGACGATGTCCAGGCTGGGCGCCTCGCGCAGGTCGTCGGTGCCGGGCTTGAAGGCCAGGCCCCAGACCGCGAAGCGGTGGCCACGCAGGTCGTCGCCGTAGCGTTGGCGCAGGCGCTCGACCAGCAGGCTGCGCTGGCGTTGGTTGACCGTGCGGGTGGCCGCCAGCAGCGGCATGTCCAGGCCTGCCTGCTCGCCCATGTGAGCCAGCGCCTTGACATCCTTGGGGAAGCAGCTGCCGCCCCAGCCGCAGCCGGCGTACAGGAAGTGCGTTCCGATGCGCACGTCGCTGCCGATGCCACGGCGCACCTGTTCGATGTCGGCGCCCAGCGCCTCCGCCAGGCCGGCCAGCTCGTTCATGAAGCTGATGCGGGTGGCCAGCATCGCGTTGGCGGCGTACTTGGTCAGCTCGGCGCTGCGCAGGTCCATCACCAGCAGGCGGTCGCGGTTGCGCAGGAATGGCGCGTACAGCGCACGCATCAGCAGCGCCGCCTGCTCGCTGTCGCAGCCGATGACGACGCGATCGGGTCGCATGAAGTCGTCGATGGCGGCACCCTCCTTCAGGAACTCGGGGTTGGACACCACGGCATAGGGCAGCACGGCGGCCCGCTGGGCCAGCACCTCGGCGATGGCGTCGCGCACTTGGTCGGCGGTACCCACCGGCACGGTGCTCTTGTCGACCACCACCTTGTAGTCCAGCATGTGCCGGCCGACGGTGCGGGCGGCGGCCAGCACATGGGCCAGGTCGGCCGAGCCGTCCTCGGCCGGCGGTGTGCCGACGGCGATGAAGATCAGCGTGCCGTGCGCCACCGCGGTCTCGGCGTCGGTGGTGAAGCGCAGCCTGCCGGCAGCGGCATTGCGCTGCAGCAGCGGTTCCAGCCCGGGCTCGTGGATCGGCACCTCGCCCTGCTGGAGCCGGGCCACGCGGTCGGCGTCGACATCGAGGCAGACCACGCTGTTGCCCATCTCGGCCAGGCAGGCCGCCGTCACCAGGCCGACATAGCCGGCACCGAACACACACACTTTCATCGCTGCTCCTCGCAGGGTTGCGCTTGCATGGTGCGCAGCTGCGATGACAGGCGTGCAACGCAGGCGTGTCGGCGTGATGACGGTCAGCCGGGCAGGTGCATCAGCGCCTGGCCCATGCGGATGCCTGCGCCGGGCGCGATGTCCGGTGCGAGCTGAAAGCCCCGTGGCGCGAAGACGATGATGGTCGATCCGTGCTGGAACCAGCCCATCTCCTGGCCCTTGGCAAAGTGCGCCTGAGTGGGCAACTCATGGGCGCCTTGGTAGCGCACGTGCAGCAGAGTGTCCAGCCAGTGCAGCCGAATGCTGGCCACCAGGATGGCCGCCACCGGCACCAGGGCAATCGGCTGGTCGCCGCGGTCCAGCGTGGTGTGGATCACCGCGCGCTCGTTTTTGCAGAACAGCCGCTGCACCCGCTTCAGCGCGATCGGGTTGACGTTCCAGGTGTCGCCCGACAGGTAGGTGACGTGGCGCACCGTCAGGTCCTGCGGGGCGTGGAAGCGGTGGTACATGCTGGACGTGAGCCGCAGCGTGGCATAGCAGCCGTCGCGGTAGATCTCAGCCGCCGCCGGGTTGTCGCCGAACAGATCGCGCAGCGTGTACGGGAAGCCCTTGGCCTGGATCAGCCCGACGCCGGTCATCGCACCGCAGGCACCGACGATGGCGTCGCAAGGGCTGGTCAGCAGCGCCGGGTCGGGGTCGACCGGGCGCGCACCGGGCCTGAGCTCCCGGATGAAGCAGTCGTGCAGGCTGTCGAAGTGCTGCTTTTTCGCGTCCGACAGGTCCAGGTCGGCAAAGGCCTTCCAGGTGGCAATCGACAGGTCGCGCACCCACGGTCGGCGGATCTGGCTGAACCAGCCCATGAAGCGAGTCAAGGCGATGCGTGGCACCCGGTTGGTGAGCAGGAAGTTCAGGTCTTCCTGCTGCAGCAGCCGGTCACGCCAGCGGCGCAGGGAGGAGGGGGTTTTCATCGTGTTGTCAAAGCCAATGGGTAAACAGGGGAACCTCGAACTGCAGCGCCAACCGCGCCCCGTAATGATCGAAACCTTTGCCCTTGGCGCGGTGGCGCTGGCCGCGCTGGCCCTGACCCTGCCGCCGGCCCACCGCCGGCTGCAGCTGTCGGCGGCCAAACACCCGTCGTTGACCGGCCACTCGCGCATGGCCAAGCGTGTGGCCGCGCAGGTGCCTGGCTATGCCTACGACGAGGCCCGCTTCTTCGGCTCGGACGGTGCGCCGGCCGAGGTGGTGGCGCGGCGCCGTGCCGGCCTGCAGCAGCTGGCCACGCTCTACCGCGAGCGTTTTCCCAGATCCACCGCGGCCACCGTCGAGACCGCTGCCGGGCTGTCCGATCTGCAGTTCACCGGTGCCTACCGTGTGCCCTTCCAGTACAGCCCCTGCCTGCGCCAGCAGCTGCGCATGCCGGCCTTCGTGGCCGCGTCGCAGGGGGTGCAGGTGCAGGACCTGGATGGCAATCTGCTGTACGACCTGAGCGGCGCCTACGGCGTCAACGTCTTCGGCTACGACTTCTACAAGACATGCATCGCCGAGGGCAGCGCACGCGTAGCGGCCCTGGGCCCGGTGCTCGGCGCCTACCACCCGGCGGTGGCCGACAACGTGGCCCGGCTGCGTGAGGTCTCCGGGCTGGACGAGGTCTCGTTCCACATGAGCGGCACCGAGGCGGTGATGCAGGCGGTGC
>Ga0208266_100530_pt1 | contig 12450 bp, 13 predicted proteins | sample LakWasMet67_HOW9_2_FD_183897 | JGI IMG/M metagenome (GOLD analysis project Ga0208266, IMG submission 183897) | Freshwater sediment methanotrophic microbial communities from Lake Washington under simulated oxygen tension - Sediment Metagenome... | ecosystem: Environmental > Aquatic > Freshwater >...
AAAAACCGCTAGAATCTAAGGCTCTTGGCGCTTTAGCTCAGTCGGTTAGAGCGACGGAATCATAATCCGCAGGTCCGGGGTTCGAATCCCTGAAGCGCCACCAAATGTTTGCCAAGCCCCGCAGGTCATGGACCTGCGGGGCTTTTTTGTTGCCGATCCTTGGGCACAAGGGCTGCCGACCGGCGCAGACTTCCGGCGCGGGCCAGCGCATGCCGCGCCTCGCGCCAAATGGGGCTCGCCAGCCCCTCCCCCCGGCCCACCAGGCGATGCACAAGCCGCCGTGGCGCAGGAGCCAAATTGTTCACGCCGGTCCCGGGCACCGAAAGGTGATTGATAGCTGTCGTCCATAGAGTCGGTTGTTCCTCACCGATACCTTGAGCGACACCCATGGCGTCCATCCACCCCCCAGCCGTGATCACCGAAGGCCAATCCGGGGCCTTTCCCGGCAGCTGGCTGCGGCTCTGGGATGCCACGCACGCCTCGGCGCCCGCCTGCCGCGAAGTGGCGGCATTCAACCCAACAAACTGTTGGCACGGCGGGGGCGCGGCGATCGCGGCGCAGGCCCCGGTGTTCCAGACCGCCGCCTGGTTTGAGAACCTGGCAGCGACCTGTCCGGCGCCGAATCAGACCGTGACGATGCTGTCGGTCCGAGACAGCGAAGGCAGCACCGAACTGCCGCTGCGACGGGAGCGCAGCGGCAAGATCAACGCACTGTCGAACTTCTACTCGCCGCTGTTTGGCCCGGTGCGCACGTCGGAGACCGCGGCGGTCGCGCACGCGCCGAAGTTCGCGCAGTGGATGGCGCAGAACGGCACCCCATGGCTGCATCTGGGGCCACTCGATCCGGCTTCACCGTTCTGGCGACGTTTCTCGCAATCGTTGCGCGAAGCGGGCTTCTGGACGGACCACCATTTCGCATCGGCCAACTGGCACCACCCGTGCCAGGGGGTCGATTGGGCCGGCTATCTGGCGGGTCGGCCCTCCAGACTGCGCAATACCATCGTGCGCACACTGCGCAAGCTGCAGGCCGATACGGCCACCCGCCTGGAAGTCCTGGACCAGCACGCGCCGGCCGACGCCATGGCACGGGCCGTGGCGGCCTTTGAGCAGGTGTATGCGCTGAGCTGGAAGCGGCCAGAGCCTTTTCCCGACTTCATGGCGTCGATGTGCAAGATGGCGCACGCCCGGGGATGGCTGCGTGTGGGGCTTTGCCATATCGACGGCGTGCCGGTGGCGGCGCAGGTTTGGCTGATCAAGGACGGCGTGGCCTCGATCTTCAAACTGGCCTATGACGAAGCCCATGCCCGGCGCGGTGTGGGCACGGCGCTGTCGGCGACGCTGTTCCAGCATGTGCTGGATGTCGACCAGGTGCATGAGGTCGATTTTTTGTCGGGCGACGACGCCTACAAGTCGGAGTGGATGGCTTGCCGACGTGAACGTGTGGGCCTGGTGGCCTTCAACCCGCGCACGGCACGGGGCCTGGCGGCGGCGGCCCACCATTTCGGGGGCAAGTTCTGGCGCGGCGTGCGGGGCCGGGTGCTGGCGAGGCTGCGGCGACCAACTCCGCCCTAAAATGCGGGCTTATTTCCACAGCCCCTGGATCCACACCATGCCCCGCTGTGTTCCGAAAGCCGCCCTCAGGATCGGCGTGGGCCTGGCGCTGTCCGCCGGGCTGCTGTCCGCCGGGGCGCAGATGGCCCGGCCCTTCCCGGCCACCGCGCTGCGCGGCACGCTGCAGGTCACGCAGCCGCCCGAGGTGCTGCTCAACGGCCGGCCTGCGCGGCTGTCGCCGGGCGCGCGCATCCGCGGCGTCAACAACATGCTGCAGATGTCCGGCGCGCTGGCCGGCCTGCCCCTGCTGGTGCACTACACCCGCGAACCCTCGGGCGGGGTGCACGATGTGTGGGTCCTGACGGCCGAAGAAGCCGCCCGCAAACCCTGGCCGAGCACGCCGGAAGAAGCCCTGCGCTGGGCCTTCGACCCCGCCGCCCAGACCTGGACCAAGCGCTGACCCGCCCCCAACGAGCCCCACCATGACAAAGAAGGTCTACATCCGCAGCTTCGGCTGCCAGATGAACGAGTACGACGCCGACAAGATGGCCGACGTGATGCGCGTGGCCGAAGGCTACGAGCCCACCAACGACCCGGAGCAGGCCGACCTGATCCTGTTCAACACCTGCTCGGTGCGCGAGAAGGCCCAGGAGAAGGTGTTCTCCGACCTTGGCCGGGTCAAGCACCTGAAGGCCAAGGGCGTGATGATCGGCGTCGGCGGCTGCGTGGCCAGCCAGGAGGGCGCGGCCATCATCGACCGTGCGCCCTATGTCGATGTGGTGTTCGGCCCGCAGACCCTGCACCGCCTGCCGCAGCTGCTGGCCAGCCGGGCCAGCCAAGGCCGCGCCCAAGTCGACATCAGCTTCCCCGAGATCGAGAAGTTCGACCACCTGCCGCCGGCCAAGGTGGATGGCGCCTCGGCCTTCGTGTCGATCATGGAAGGCTGCAGCAAATACTGCTCGTACTGCGTGGTGCCCTACACCCGCGGCGAGGAGGTGCACCGGCCCTTCGACGACGTGCTGACCGAGGTCGCCGGCCTGGCCGACCAGGGCGTCAAGGAAGTGACGCTGCTGGGCCAGAACGTCAACGCCTACCGCGGCCGCATGGGTGACACGGCCGAGATCGCCGACTTCGCGCTGTTGCTGGAGTATGTGCACGAGATCCCCGGCATCGAGCGGATCCGCTACACCACCAGCCATCCGAACGAGTTCACGCAGCGCCTGGTGGACGCCTACGGCCGCCTGCCCAAGCTGGTCAACCACCTGCACCTGCCGGTACAGCATGGCAGCGACCGCATCCTGATGGCGATGAAGCGCGGCTACACCGCCCTCGAGTACAAGAGCACCATCCGCAAGCTGCGTGCGGTGCGGCCCGACATCAGCCTGTCCACCGACTTCATCGTCGGCTTCCCCGGCGAGACCGCCGACGACCATGCGCGCAGCCTGAAGCTGATCGAGGACATCGGCTACGACGCCAGCTTCAGCTTCGTCTTCAGTGCCCGCCCCGGCACGCCGGCCGCCAACCTGGCCGACGACACGCCGCAGGACCTGAAGCTGCAACGCCTGCAGCAACTGCAGGCGCTGATCGAGCAGAACGTGCAGCGCATCAGCGCCAGCCGCGTCGGCACGGTGCAGACCATCCTGGTCGAAGGCCCCAGCCGCCGGCCCGGCCCCAACGGCACGCCCGAACTGATGGGCCGCACCGAGTGCAACCGCATCGTCAACTTCGACGGCGGGCCGCTGGCGGCACGGCTGGTCGGCCAGATGGTCGACGTCACCATCACCCAGGCGCTGCCCCATTCGCTGCGTGCCGAGGTGCGGGTGCTGGACCGCCCGCTGGCGGCCTGAGCCGGCGGCACCCGCCGGCAGGGCGGCTCAGCCGCGCCCGGTGCGCGCCCAGCCTTGCCAGCCCAGCACCAGGGTGGTGGCCAGCACCATGGCGCCGTAGGTGGCCATGCGGCCGTCGCGCCCCAGCAGCGCCAGCCCGCCCAAGGTGACGCCGGCATTGGCCAGGGCAGTCCACTGCACCAGGCCGCGCCAGCGCACGCCCCGCAACTCGCTGCGCCACAAGCCCTTGGCCAGGGACGGCGCGATCAGGGCCAGGCCGACGGCCGGGCCGAACAGGTTGGCGAGGTGCCAGAACGCATCAAGCGGACCCATGGGCGGCAGGACTGGGGCCGTGTGAAGGCCGAGGTTGACGGAGATCAAGCAGGGCCCGCGCACAAGGGCCCCAGGCCCATAGGCCGACGGGAGCTGAAATTCTATAATCGCGCCATGAGTGTGTTCACCCTGGGCCTGAACCACACGACCGCGCCGGTGGACCTGCGCGGTCGTTTTGCGTTTGCGCCCGAACAACTCTCGCCCGCGTTGCGTGGCTTCCGCGAACGCCTGATGCGCGCCCTGCCCGAGGCCGCCCTGCTGTCCACCTGCAACCGCACCGAGCTGTACGTGGCCGCCGAGCCGGCCCAGGTGCAGCACCTGGTGGCGCCGGCGATCGACTGGCTGGCCACCCAGGGCGGCGTCACCGGCGACCAGCTGCGCCAGCACACCTATGTGCTGGAGTCGCGCGACGCCGCGCGCCATGCCTTCCGCGTCGCGTCCGGGCTGGACTCGATGGTGCTGGGCGAGCCGCAGATCCTGGGCCAGATGAAGCAGGCGGTGCGCGAGGCCGACGCCGCCGGCACGCTGGGCACCACGCTGCACCAGCTGTTCCAGCGCAGCTTTTCGGTGGCCAAGGACGTGCGCACGTCCACCGAGATCGGTGCCCACAGCATCAGCATGGCCGCCGCCTCGGTGCGGCTGGCGGCGCAGCTGTTCGAGGACCTGCGCGACATCAACATCCTGTTCGTCGGCGCCGGCGAGATGATCGAGCTGGTGGCCACCCACTTTGCCGCCCGCGAGCCCAAGGCCATGGCCATCGCCAACCGCACGCTGGAGCGCGGCGAGAAGCTGGCCGGCCGTTTCGGCGCCCAGGCCCTGCGCCTGGCCGACCTGCCGCAGCGCCTGCACGAGTTCGACGCCATCGTCTCCTGCACCGCCAGCACCCTGCCCATCATCGGCCTGGGCGCGGTGCGCAGTGCGCTGAAGGCGCGCCGCCACCGGCCGATGTTCATGGTCGACCTGGCGGTGCCGCGCGACATCGAGCCCGAGGTCGGCACGCTGTCCGACGTCTACCTCTACACCGTGGACGACCTGTCGGCGGTGGTGCAGTCGGCCGGCGAAAAACGCCAGGCCGCGGTGGCCCAGGCCGAGGCCATCATCGACGCCGGTGTGCAGAGCTTCAGCCACTGGCTGGACCAGCGCGCCACGGTGCCGCTGATCCAGGCCCTGCATGCCCAGGCCGACGACTGGCGCGCCGCCGAGATCGCCCGCGCGCGCAAGCAGCTGGCCAAGGGCGCCGACATCGACAGCGTGCTGGAAGCGCTGTCCAAGGGCCTGACCCAGAAGCTGCTGCACGGCACCCTGGCCGAGCTGCACAGCAGCGACGGCGAGGCCCGCCAGCAGATGGCGCAGACCGTGTCGCGCCTGTTCCTGCGCCAGGCCCCCCGCAACCCCGCGGCGGACGACACCTCCCGCTAGCTTTTCTGCCCCCGCCTGCGCGCCGGCCTGGGTGGCCGGCGTGCGGCGACCGCCTGAGCGCCGATGAAAGACTCCCTCCGCCAGCAACTGCAACGCCTCGCCATGCGCCTGGCCGAGCTGGACGCGCACCTGGCCGACCCGGCACTCAGCCAGGACATCAACCGCTACCGCGCCGTGGCACGCGAGCAGGCCGAGGCCGCGGCGCTGGTGCAGCGCTTCCAGGCTTATGAGCAACGCGAGGCCGACCTGGCCGGCGCACGCGAGATGCTGGCCGACCCGGAGATGGCCGAGATGGCGCGCGAGGAGATCACCGCCGCCGAGACCGACCTGGCCCGCGGGCTGGCCGAACTGCAGGCGGCCCTGCTGCCCAAGGACCCGGACGACGGCCGCAACGCCTTCCTGGAAATCCGGGCCGGCACCGGGGGGGACGAGTCGGCGCTGTTCGCCGGCGACCTGGCGCGCCTGTACCTGCGCTTCTGCGAGCGCCAGGGCTGGCGCACCGAAATCCTCAGCGAAAACGCCAGCGACCTGGGTGGCTACAAGGAGCTGGTGCTGCGCATCGAGGGCGACGGCGTCTACGGCCAGCTCAAGTTCGAGAGCGGCGGCCACCGCGTGCAGCGGGTGCCGGCCACCGAGAGCCAGGGCCGCATCCACACCAGCGCCTGCACCGTGGCGGTGATGCCCGAGCCCGACGAAGCTACTGAGATCACCCTGAACCCGGCCGACCTGCGCATCGACACCTTCCGCGCCAGCGGCGCCGGTGGCCAGCACGTCAACAAGACCGATTCGGCCATCCGCATCACCCACCTGCCCACCGGCCTGGTGGCCGAATGCCAGGACGACCGCAGCCAGCACCGCAACAAGGCCAAGGCCCTGGCCGTGCTGCAGGCCCGGCTGCGCGACCGCGAGCGCGCCGAGCGCGAGGCCAAGGAGGCCGCGCAACGCAAGAGCCTGGTCGGCACCGGCGACCGCAGCGACCGCATCCGCACCTACAACTTCCCGCAGGGCCGGCTGACCGACCACCGCATCAACCTGACGCTGTACAAGCTGGGCCAGATCATGGACGGTGACCTGGGCGACGTGGTGGCCGCCCTGCAGGCCGCCCAGGCCCAGGACCAGCTGGCGGCGCTGGAAGGCGCAGCGTGACAGCGCCCGCCGGCGGCCCCACCGTCGCCCAGGCGCTGGCCCGGGCCAGCACCCAGGGCCTGGACCGGCTGGACGCCCAGCGCTGGCTGGGCCACCTGCTGCAGCGCGACCGCAGCTGGCTGATCGCCCACGACGAGGCACCGCTGACGAGCGCCCAGGCCGAGGCCTTTGCCACCGGCTGCCGCCGGCTGGCCGACGGCGAGCCCATGGCCTACCTGCTGGGCCGGCAGGAATTTCACGGCCTGGACCTGCAGGTGAGCCCGGCCGTGCTGGTGCCGCGCCCCGACACCGAGACCCTGGTCGACTGGGCGCTGGCCCTGCTGCCCACGCTGGGCGCCGCGCCGCGGGTGCTGGACCTGGGCACCGGCAGCGGCGCCATCGCGCTGGCCGTGGCCCACCGCCACCGCGCCGCCCAGGTGCAGGCCAGCGACCTCAGCCCCGCCGCGCTGGTGGTGGCACGCGGCAATGCCCAGCGCCTGGGCCTGGCCGTGGCCTTCAGCCAAGGCGCCTGGTGGCAGGCCGTGCCGGCCGACGCCCGCTTCGACCTGGTGCTGAGCAACCCGCCCTACATCGCCGGCGACGACGCCCACCTGCCCACGCTGCACCATGAACCCACGCTGGCGCTGACCCCCGGCGGTGACGGCCTGGACGCGTTGCGCCAGATCATTGCCGGTGCGCCGGCCCATCTGGTGCCCGGTGGCTGGCTGCTGCTGGAGCATGGCTGGGACCAGGCCGGCGCCGTGGTGGCACTGCTGCGCGCAGCGGGTTTTGTCGAGGTCGGCACCCGGCCCGACCTGGCCGGCCGCGACCGCATCTCCGGCGGCCGATGGCCCGCCACCGAACCCGCCACCACCCCCACCTGACGACCGCCACGCGCCGCGCGGCCCGGCCCCGGAACAAGCGAGGCATTCCCCCGCAATTGGCCGCACACCGGCCCCGATGGCGGGCGTAGGATGGTTTGCATGCGGTCGGCACGCCGGCGTGCCCCGTCCACCGGTTCCTTGGGGAGAAGCCACATGCGCAAGACTTGGCTGCTGGGATGTCTGATCACCACCCTGGCGCTGCCGCTGGCCGCACAAGACCGAGGCCTGATCCCACCGACCGACGCCCTGGGCGGCCCGGCCTGGCAGGCCCGCTTCGAACGCGACGCCCTGTCGCTGCTGCCGGCGCGCGGCGTCACCGGCCTGCTGCTGCCGACGCCACAGGGCCGGACCCTGCGCCTGTTCGGCGATGTGCAGTTCAGCGCGCTGCGCCTGGGCGACACCGGCGGCCTGCGGCTGACCGGTGGCCTGCTGATCAATCTGCGACCGTCGCTGCAGGGCCCGGCCAGCGGCGAGGGGGGTGGCAGCGCCCTGCCCTATGCCGGCATCGGCTATGCCAGCGGCGGCCTGAACGGCCGCTGGGGCTTCAGCGCCGACCTCGGGCTGGCCGCCCCTGGCCTCGGCTCGGCGCGGCTGGACCGGCTGCTCAGCAGTGGCACCGGGCTGGGTTTGGACACCACCACGCGCCTGCTGCCCATGGTGCGCCTGGGCATGAGCCTGGCCTTCTGATCCCGGCTGCAAACGCCCGCGCCCGGCCGGGCGATTGACGCAGCGCCCCGCCCGACGGGGCGCTTTGCCGTATAAAGCGCACCTGACAAACCCCTAGCTTCAGGCCAGCAACATGAGTGACGTGCAACAACGTATTGACAGCATCGTGAAGGGCGGCCGCGTCGTGCTGTTCATGAAGGGCACGGCCCAGTTCCCGCAATGCGGCTTCTCCGGCCGCGCCATCCAGGTGCTCAAGGCCTGCGGCGTGAACGAGATCAAGACCGTCAACGTGCTGGAAGACGATGCCATCCGCCAGGGCATCAAGGACTACGCCAACTGGCCGACCATCCCGCAGCTCTACGTCAATGGTGAATTCGTCGGCGGCTCGGACATCATGATGGAGATGTACCAGTCGGGCGAGCTGCAGCAGTTGCTGGCGCAGTGAGCGGCCTGCCGCGCCGGCTGGTCGTCGGCATCACCGGCGCCAGCGGCGCGGTCTACGGCGTGTGCCTGCTCGAGCGGGCGCGGGCGCTGGGGCTGGAGACGCATCTGGTCGTCACCCCCGCCGGCGTGCTCAACGCCCACCACGAACTGGGCCTGGACCGCGCCGCGCTGGACGCGCTGGCCGACCGGTCCTACGCCCCGGCCGACATCGGCGCCTGCGTGGCCAGCGGCAGCTTCGACACCGCGGCGATGGTGGTGGCACCCTGCTCGATGAAGACGCTGGCCGCCATCGCCCATGGCTTCGGCGACAACCTGCTGACCCGCGCCGCCGACGTCACGCTGAAAGAGCGCCGGCCGCTGCTGCTGATGGTGCGCGAAACACCATTCAACCTGGCCCACCTGCGCAACATGACCGCCGTCACCGAGATGGGCGGCATCGTCTTCCCGCCGCTGCCGGCCTTCTACAACAAGCCGACGAGCATTGCCGAGCTGGTCGACGACACGGTGGAGCGGGTGCTGCAGCTGCTGGGTGCGGGTGATGCCCGGCCCAAGGCCTGGGCCGGCCTGCGCGGCTGAGCCCCTCAGCCGGTCCAGCGGGCCCGGTTGGCCAGCACCGCGTTCGGGTACGGCGCCTGGCCGCGGCTGCCGTTGTAGCGGCCCAGCGCCAGGAACAGGTCACCCTGCTCCTGGTCCAGGTAGTGGCGCAGGATCACGCAGCCGAAGCGCAGATTGGTCTGCATGTGGAACAGCCGCGCCGGATCACCGTCGCCGATCAGCCGGGCCCAGAACGGCATCACCTGCATGTAGCCGCGTGCGCCGGCACTGCTGATGGCGTATTTGCGGAAGCCGCTCTCCACCTGGATCAGCCCCAGCACCAGGGCCGGCTCCAGGCCGGCACGCTTGCTCTCGTACCAGACCGTCTCCAGGAATTCGAGCCGGGTGTGGGCCTCGCTCTTCTGGCGCTTCAGCCGCTCGCTCATCGTGCCCTGCCAGCGCAGGAAGTCCAGCCGCGCCTCGGTGCTGACGAACACCAGCTTGGGCGGCGCGGCGCTGGCGATGGCCGCCGACAGCGCAGTGCGCACCGCGTCGGCCAGCGGCTCCTCGGCCTGGCGGCCGGCGCGGGCCGCTGCCGGCCACAGCAGGGCGCCGGCACCGGCGGCCAGCAGCGCGCGCCGCAGCATCGGCCGCCCCGGCGGGCTCACGCGCCCAGCCGCTCCTTGACCAGGGTCGCCGCGTCGGCCAGCGGCGCGACGGTGGCGGCCGCCTCACGGCGGCCCTGCAGCTCGACCGTGCCGGCCTTCAGGCCGCGGTCGGACAGCACCACCCGCTGCGGCACACCCACCAGCTCCCAGTCGGCGAACATCGCGCCGGGGCGTTCGCCTCGGTCGTCCAGCATCACGTCGACGCCGGCACCCTGCAGCTGCGCATAGAGTGCATCGGCGGCGGCCTTGACCTCGGGCGAGCGGTCGTAGCCGATCGGGCAGATCACCGCCGAGAACGGTGCGATCGACGCCGGCCAGACGATGCCACGCTCGTCGTGGCTCTGCTCGATGGCCGCACCCAGGATGCGGGTGACGCCGATGCCGTAGCAGCCCATCTCCATCAGCGCCGGCTTGCCGGTTTCGTCCAGGAAGGTGGCGTTCATCGCCTTGCTGTACTTGGTGCCGAGGTAGAACACATGGCCGACCTCGATGCCACGCTGGATGGCCAGCACGCCCTGGCCGTCGGGCGACGGGTCGCCCGGCAGCACATTGCGCAGGTCGGCCACCAGATCGGGCTCGGGCAGGTCGCGGCCCCAGTTGACGCCGGTGTAGTGGAAGTCGGCCTCGTTGGCGCCGCAGACAAAGTCGCTCATCGCCGCCACGGTGCGGTCGGCGATGACCTGGACCGGCTGCTTCAGGCCGATCGGGCCGAGGTAGCCGGGCTTGCAGCCGAAGTGGTCCTCGATCTCGGCCACGGTGGCAAAACGCCAGCCGGCCTTCAGGCCCTCGACCTTGCCCGCCTTGACCTCATTGAGGTCATGGTCACCACGCACCAGCAGCAGCCACACCGTGCTCTTGACGATGTCGCCACCCTCGTTGGTCTCGTCGGTGGCCAGCACCAGGCTCTTGACGGTGCGCTTCAGGTCCAGCCCCAGCAGCCCGGCCACATCGGCGCAGGTGCTCTTGCCGGGGGTGGGCGTCTTCGTCAGCGCCAGGGTGGGCACGGCGCGTGGCGCCGCCGGCGCCAGCGCTTCGGCCAGCTCGATGTTGGCGGCGTAGTCGCTGTTCGGGCAGTAGACGATGGCGTCCTCGCCGGTGTCGGCGATGACCTGGAACTCGTGGCTCAGGTCGCCGCCGATGGCGCCGGTGTCGGCCGCCACCGCGCGGTACTGCAGGCCGAAGCGGTCGAAGATGCGCTTGTAGGCCGCAAACATCGCGTCGTAGCTCTTGGCGGCGGCCGCCGGGTCGCGGTCGAAGGAGTAGGCGTCCTTCATCGTGAACTCACGCCCGCGCATGATGCCGAAGCGCGGCCGGCGCTCGTCGCGGAACTTGGTCTGGATGTGGTAGAAATTTTTCGGCAGCTGCTTGTAGCTGCGCAGTTCCTGGCGGGCGATGTCGGTCACCACCTCTTCCGAGGTCGGCTGGATGATGAAGTCGCGGTCATGCCGGTCCTTCACCCGCATCAGCTCGGGGCCCATCTTGTCGAAGCGGCCGGTCTCCTGCCACAGCTCGGCCGGCTGCACCACCGGCATCAGCAACTCCACCGCACCGGCGCGCTCCATCTCCTCGCGGATGATGCGCTCGACCTTGCGGATCACCCGCAGCCCCATGGGCATGTAGTTGTAGATGCCGGCGCCCAGGCGCTTGATCATGCCGGCCCGCATCATCAGCTTGTGGCTGACCACTTCGGCGTCGGCGGGGGCTTCCTTCAGGGTGGAAATGAAGAACTGGGAGGCTTTCATGGGTGCGCTGGAAGGGGGCCTGGACAGGCGTTCGGCCGGGGTGGCGGGCCGGGTGTCACACGGCTGCAAGGCATGCGGGTTAGCGAGAGTTCGCGGGCCGCATGCGGCCGGTGCAATAATGAACTTAATACAGAAATTGAGGTTTGATTATGCTCGACAGGGAAGGCTTCAGGCCCAACGTCGGCATCATCCTGCTCAACGCGCGCAACCAGGTCTTCTGGGGCAAAAGGCTACGCACCCACTCGTGGCAGTTCCCCCAGGGCGGCATCAAATATGGTGAGTCGCCGGAGCAGGCCATGTTCCGCGAGCTGCACGAGGAAGTCGGCTTGCGGCCCGAGCATGTGCGCATCCTGGCGCGTACCCGCGACTGGCTGCGCTACGAGGTGCCCGACCACTTCATCCGCAAGGACGCCCGGGGCCACTACCGCGGCCAGAAGCAGATCTGGTTCCTGCTGCGCCTGATGGGCCGCGATTGCGACCTCGATCTGCGCGCCACCGACCACCCCGAGTTCGACGCCTGGCGCTGGAACGAATACTGGGTGCCTCTGGAGCTGGTGATCGAGTTCAAGCGCGACGTCTACCAGATGGCGCTGAGCGAGCTGGCGCGCTTTCTACCGCGGGTGAACCACCACAACCGCTACCTGCGTGCCGGCATGCGGCCGCGCCACTTCGACGACGAGCCGCGCGACAGTGGCCATGGCGCGCTGCAGCCCGCCGAAGGCGATGCGCTGCTGCCCGCACCGAACCCCGATTCGGCACCCGGCAACGGGCGCTGACGCCGCTCAGGCGGCGGCTTCTTCGCCCCAGGGCAGCATCAGCGCCAACAGCAGCAGTTGCTGGAACTCGGGCTCGAAGCGGTCGATGATGGCCTGCGGGTCGGGGCACAGGGCCTGGTCGGTGATCAGGCCGAACTGCACCCCACCGCCGTAGCTGAGGATGCTGACGCCGATGCCCACGTCGCCCGAGGCCGGCACCCAGAACATGGTCTGGCGCAGCGTGGCACCGCAGAACTTCAGGGGCTCGTGCGGGCCGGGCACATTGGTCATCACCGCCGTGGTCTTCTTGGAGAACAGGCCCAGCACGGCGTCCTGCACTGGCTTGACGAACAGCCCGGTGACAGCCAGCACACCAAAGGCCAGCAGCGGCTGGTAGCTGCCCTTGAGCTGGTTCATGCGGTGGCGCACCGCATAAACCCGCTCCACCGGGTTGGTGATGCCGATGGGCAGCACCAGCGGCGCCAGGCCGAAGCGGTTGCCCA
>Ga0208266_100536_pt1 | contig 12420 bp, 12 predicted proteins | sample LakWasMet67_HOW9_2_FD_183897 | JGI IMG/M metagenome (GOLD analysis project Ga0208266, IMG submission 183897) | Freshwater sediment methanotrophic microbial communities from Lake Washington under simulated oxygen tension - Sediment Metagenome... | ecosystem: Environmental > Aquatic > Freshwater >...
GTGTACAGTGGGCGACTTATCAAATAAAAATTGAGAGTCGCCCTTTTTATTTTCTTCCAAAAGCTTAGACAAATCAGCAACACAGCCAAACACCGAATTTACTTTTGGGGTTCGATAATGCTCTATTTTTGAATCATATGCTAAACCGTGCGGAAATAACATATTTTGAAAACTTTGCTTTTCGTAGTAATCGCCAGAAGCCCACACTGTCGGCAGTTTTGTGGCAGTATGAGCCGTATAATTTATCAATTCATTAGGGTTCGATAATTTTTGAGAGAGTGTATCCAACTTTTCCAAAAGAAGCCTTTTTGATTCGTATAATTCAGTCGAAAATTTCTCGAAAATGTCAATCTTAATTTCTCCGTAAGCATGTCTGCGTTCTAAAGTTTCGAGATTCTTTTCTACTTCGTTTAATTTAGCAGAAAGGGCTTTTTTCTCGCTCGTGTTGCTTTCTGTTAGGTTATCCCAAGTATATCGCAACTGAACAATTAAAGGCTCTACAAAGTCCTCACTTATTGTATATACACTTAAAAGTTCTTTGAACTTATCATGCATAATATTAACGCTTCGGTTTATTTTAATCCCAATCTTGTTGACTTTATAATAAAACAGTCCTTTCTTTTTTACTATATAGCCTGTATAAGGCACTCCACTATCAGCATCCGTTACAAAAACCTTTAAAGGTAAATTATCATTAGCCTTATTTACTTTAAAACCATCTAGCTTTTTAACCTGATTAACTTTTAAAAATAACACTTCGTTAATTAAGGCTTCGTGTTTTCCCTGAACCAATTCTCCTTCTAAAAAATTATGAGAAATCAAGCCACAATAAAATGGGTTTTTGAAAATATCACTTAGCGCTTGTTTGTATAGGTTAATTCCAAAAGGTTTTAATTTGGCAATAATCGTATCATAAGTGTGACCTAAAGCTCTCCACTCAAAAGCTTGTTTAATAAAAGCTCCTTTTTCATTAAGTATGATTTTTTGTTCTTTGGTAACCTTAGTTCTATCGTATTCATAACCAATAGGACAATTACCTAACCACTCTCCTCTCAGCAGTTTTTCTCGCATACCATCAATACTTTTTTGTCTTCGTAAATCATTATCGTATTTACTAAATACAAACTGAATATTTTGTTGTAATGCTCCTGCATGTGAATTGGTATCGATAGGCTGAGTAACAGCCATAATATTGATGCCAATTTTTTTAAGTTCTCCTGAGATATAAATAGCCGAATCTCCTGTTCTTGAAAATCTATCTAAGCTATACACTAAAATATAACTGACTTTTTGCTTGCAAGACTTCACGTATTTAAGCATACGGTTAAACTCCTTTCGCTCATCACTTTTCGCACTTTCATAGGTTCCGCCAAAATAACCTTGCACATTGAGTTTATGTTTAATAGCATACTCATCACAATATTTCTTTTGCCATTCTAAACTCTGGTTGGTATCGGCTTGTTCCTTTGAACTTACACGAGTATATATCACACAGTTTTGTATACCCAATTCTGCTGTTGCTGCTAATTTACCTTTTGCAAATTGTTTCAGCTTAGTTTCTATTTTTGAGTTTGCTGCCATTCTCCTTATTTTATAGTTATTACTATTCGTTCTCTTCTTCCTTTAATTCTTCAAGCGTATTTTCTTTTTTCTTAAGATTCTCTTTTAATGCTTTATCTTTTTTATACATTTCAAACATGAGCAATGAAAATTTCTCCAAGGTTGAAATAGCACTCTCGGCATCTTCATCTGATAAATTAGTTAAGCCTTTAAAGTTTCTTAGTTCTGAAACCGTTAACCGTTTTTGTTTCTTTGCTGAATTCCCTTCCATCTTCTCGCCTCCTGATTTTATTCAACATTTCCCTTTATAATTTCCTTTACTCCTTCGCTTAAATCAAGTTGTTGTTTTTCTTCTCGTATTCTATATTCCTTATCTTGATTGTCGGTGATAATAAATTCTCTATAGTTCTTTTTACGAAACAACTTCGTTAATTCTTGTTGTGCATTTTTTGTATTGAGAATTTCAGTTGGTGGATTCTTCTTTGATTTATAGAGTACCGTTATTTTTTTATAGTCTCCTTTAACAACTGTGTTTAGAACATTTATTTCTTGGAGAGTAAGCAGATTTACTTCTCTCGAAAACTCCGCCATATTTTCTTCTAACATAAAATTGAAAATCAAATTGGTTAAGCTAACTGATACTTGAGATTCGTATTCTTTCTTATACAGTAAGTCTTCTGAATATAAATGTTCGTTTTCCTTTATATACGGAAACCATTCACCATTCTTAAAAACTATAATAGATACTGGCTTTTTAGTAGTTATAATTTCTGCTACTAATAAGTGTAGGTAATTAAAAGTTTTTTCTAGTTCAGAAAAATCAGCCTCTTGAAATTCTCCTGATTTAAGAAATTCGAGCATTTCTGCTTTTTCTGACTCATTGCTTGCCGTTAAATTTTCAATCGTCGATTGACTCTCAGCAATCATACTAAATATATCCTTGATTGGTATGGGAGAATAAATTTCATTCGCTATCTTTTGAATGATGGGTAGTTCTACTCCAAAGGATCGCAACTCTTCTACTACTTTAATCCAAACATAATCTACAAAACTATATTTACGATTCGCTTCGGCATTTTCTCTGCTAAAGCGAATAATTCCTTTTTCATCCCAATGACATATTGTTCGATAACTCACCCCAAGGGTTTTACTCGAGAGGCGTTCCTTACTAATGGTTTCCATCAAGTTGCCCATCGCTTCAAAGCTTCGGGTGTCTATAAATTGTTCTAATTCTAAGGGCATCATATTTTATCTATTTAATACACAAATGTAACATAATAGTAAGCTAAATTCCAAGCAAATAATTAACCATATTTGGAATATTTCGCAAAAAATAGATAAAATTCAGATTATCATTAGGTTAAATATTTGCATTGATAATCAATACATTGACTATAATTTAATCAAAAATGATTCCGTTTTATCTGAATTTATTGCGGGATTAATTGGGGATGATTACTTTTGGGTTAAGAACAGTATAAAACACATATAAGAACTATATAAGACATATATAAGAAGAGTGTAAAATGAGATTAAGAACTCCATAAGATTGCTTTAGGGAGTGGTTGATTTTACGTTGAATACGAATTAAAACAAGGTATAAAACAGAGAAATGAAAGAAATTGCAATGAAATATTTAGAGAGATTGGTTTTAGAACAATTATCTAAAAGTGATTTAATTACTAAAGTCATAGAATTACAACATCGTGATAAGGAATGGTTTGATAAATATTCTAAATTGTATAATTCAAAGAAAGAAAGCGAAGTTCATTTTAAAGAAACCTTAAAATTACACGAAGCTCGTTACGAGGAATTATTTAAATCGTATTCGTTGAACCAAAGTGTTGCCGAAGAATACAAACGTGTAGCTGATTTAAAACTCGGTAACTCCTTTGATATTAATGCGAGTTGGATTGATAAAATCGTCTTTGTTTTAAAAGAAGCTAATCGCCCTCTTCGTTCAGCTGAAATTATCGAAGTATTATTAAAAAACGACATCACCTTTAGAACGATTACCAACAAACAAAAAGGTCTGTCTACTCATTTAACCAAGGCACTCAAATATGGTCGTGTCATTGGTATAAAACAAAAAGGACAAAATGGTTATGTGTTTTCTTTGCCAGCTTGATATTGAATTTGCAGAAGAGGCTAGAAAACAATATCTCTTTAATTTAAAGAAATTTGGTTCCATAGAATAATTAATTATTTATGTTTCAACACCCATTCATACGCCTCATTGTAATCGCTAAAAATTTGTTGCGGGTATTCGTGTTTACTAAAGCTTTGTAAAAACTTCATAAGTGTTGCGGTAATTGCATTTGAAACAACTATTGCCCTTGCCTTGGTAACTGTAGCCTCTTGTTCTAATTTCGCTCTCTCCTTTGCCTTTTTATCCATGCTCCATTTTGCACGAGCATCTAATAATTTCAAAGCTGGCTTACCGTCTGTCTTCTTTCTAATAGCTAGATTAATGTTAATCACATCATATTGATCAAGCTTTTTGTAATCCTTCATCGTAATGATGATGATACCGTTCTTATCTTTAAAAACAATTGCAAATTCTAACTCTGTTGGATTTTGATTAGCCATAACCTAGGTAAATTTACAAAACTTCTTCTTGTAAATAGTTATCATTCATAAATACATAATTAATTTGGATAGAAAATATTTTTTAAGATTATGTTTAGATTGAAAACATAGGTTTAAAGATTGGATTGCAATTCGATATCCTTTTTGGTGCAATTGGCTACAAAAATTTATAATTGTGCTTTAATTGGGGAGTGATTAGAAAAATAAATGCTATCATAAAATAAGTATTAAATTTGATGAGGAATAGATTAAATTTAGGTTATGTTTTCAAATAAATTATTTAAAAAATATTGCTCCGCAGAGTGGCTTCCAATATTTGACATGAATAAATCTACCGTTCATGTTAAAGCTAAACAGAGAATATTTAATGAAGGAGATCTTGTTAAAGGAGTTTATTTTATTGAAGAAGGAAAGGTAAAAGTATTGGCTGGATTTAATGGAAAAGATGAAAAAATTATCCGTTTAGCTAGTAATGATATGATACTTGGACACCGTGGCATTCATTTTAAGCATTATCATATTTCCTCAGAAGCTTTAACAGATACTACTTTAACATTTTTGCCAATTAATGTATTTATCAATATCATAAAAGCTAATCCTAATATGGCAGTCTATCTTCTAAATTTTTTTATAGAAGAATTACGTGAGGCAGAGGAACGTATGGATAGTTTATTAAATTTTGATCCAAAAAAAAGAGTTGCATTAGTTCTTCTAAAATTAATCGATTGTTTTGGATATATTGACAAAAAGAGTGACTTACTTTCTTTTACACTTTCCCGAGCAGATATTGCTAATATGGTCGGCACTAGATATGAAACTGTTATAAGAACATTAGCTAATTTCGAAAAACTAAATTATATTGAACTCGTTGGTAAAGAAATAGCTATTAAAGATATTTCGAGACTAAAAGAATTAGTTGCTGATAAAAAAGTTCGAAAGAAAACAAAAAAATAGATTGTTTTATTGATATTAAATTTTATTGTCATAACTAATTCCAACGTTTTACTTGAAATTTGATTTTACTAATTAAAATAGTTTTAAAACTATACCCCTATTCATTCTTAAATATGACAAATATCATCTCTTTTAATCAAGAGAGATGATAATACTCAATTCATTAGTCTTTTTATTGTTTTATGATTGTAATCATAAAAAAACCTTGTTTTTACATTGAATTTTACACCCAAATTAACATTAATTAATACTATTATGAAAACACTTACAGTACTTGCATCACTTATGATAGCAGCTATCTTTTCTTCATGTGGCGGAGAAGATAAACCAAAAACAGAAACTGCAACTGCAGCTCAAGAAGAACCACAAAGAATGGTTGCTGATCCGGTAGAGTATGATCCAAAAAGAGGAGAAGGTAAATACACAGCAGAATCTCTTGCCCTAAGCGATAAATTAGATGAAGCTAAAGCTAAGATAGGTGAAGATGCTGCTGGTGTAAAATGTACATCTTGTCATAAAATGAGTGATGAAAAATTAGTTGGGCCGGGCTGGAAGGATGTTACAAAACGTAGAGCTGGTGAATGGATTATGAATTTTATTACAAATCCAGACCCTATGTTAGATAAAGACCCAGAAGCACAAGCAATGTTAGAATTGTGTTTGGTTAGGATGCCAAATCAAAGTTTATCCGATGATGATGCTAGAGCTATTCTTGAGTTTATGAGAAAAAATGACGGATTGAAATAAGAAACTAAAAAAAGATATATGAAAAATTTATTTAAAATAGTAGCGTTAACTGGATTAGTTGTGGCTACAGGTTTGCAATCATGTAAACCAAAAGATACAGCAAATGCAGTAAGTGGCGATGCAGGAATTAAAGCCTATGTTGCTCCTGGGAAATATGATGAGGTTTATAATTTTGTAAGTGGCGGATTTAGTGGGCAAATGAGTGTTTATGGCTTGCCTTCTGGTCGTTTATTAAGAGTTATTCCTGTTTTTTCTAATGATCCTGAAAAAGGATGGGGATATAGTGAAGAAACTAAACCAATGCTAAATACCTCACATGGAATGGTTCCTTGGGATGATTTACATCACGTTCAATTATCTAAAACAAATGGAGAAGCAGATGGTCGTTGGGTATTTGGTAATGCAAATAACACACCTCGTGTTGCCCGTATTGATTTAGGAACTTTCCGTACACAAGAAATTATTGAGTTACCAAATAGTGGTGGTAATCACTCTTCACCATTTATTACTGAAAATACGGAGTATGTTGTAGCGGGAACTCGTTTTAGTGTTCCGCCAGATGATGTAAATGGAGATGTGCCTATTGATTCTTATAAAGAAAACTTCAAAGGAACTTTAAGTTTTATTAGTGTAGCAAAAGAAGATGGTAAAATGGACATCGCATTTCAAATTCAATGTCCAGGAGTTAACTTCGATTTAAGCCGCGCAGGTAAAGGAGTTTCTCATGGTTGGTTTTTCTTCTCATGTTATAACACAGAACAAGCAAATACCTTGTTAGAAGTAAATGCTTCTCAAAAAGATAAGGATTTTGTAATGGCTGTTAACTGGAAAAAGGCCGAAGAATATTTAAAAGCTGGTAAAGGAAGAAAGCAAGCTGTAAAATATGCTCACAATACTTATAGTGAAAAAACACATTCTGCAACTTCAGAAATTAAAACAGAAGTTATTGTTTTAGACTCAAAAGAATTGAAAGACATTTGTTATTTCATTCCTTGTCCTAAATCACCACACGGTTGCGACGTTTCTCCAACAGGTGAATACATTGTTGCAAGTGGTAAATTAGCTGCTGTTATTCCAGTATTTAGTTACGACAAAATGATTAAAGCTATCGCTGCTAAAAGTTTTGATGGTGAATTTGAAGGTATTCCTGTGATTAAATATGAATCTGCTTTATATGGTGAAGTAAAAAAACCAGGACTAGGGCCATTGCATACAGAGTTTGATGATAATGGAAATGCATATACTTCTATGTTCGTATCTTCCGAAGTAGTGAAATGGAATATCAAAGATTTAAAAGTAATTGATAGACAACCTACTTTCTATTCTATTGGTCACTTATGCGTAGTTGGTGGTGATACAAAAAAACCTACTGGCAAATATTTAATTGCTTATAATAAAATTACTAAAGATCGATATTTACCTACAGGTCCTGAGTTATCTCAAAGTGCTCAGTTATTTGATATCAGTGGGGAAAAAATGAAATTGATTTTGGATTTCCCTACAATTGGAGAGCCTCATTATGCACAAGCAGTTTTAGCAAGTGTTATCAAAGACAAATCTGTTAAGATGTTTAAAATCGAAGAAAATGCTCATCCTTATGCTGCAAAAGGAGAAAAAGAATCAAAAGTGGTTAGAGAAGGCAATAAGGTTCATGTTTATATGACAGCGATTCGTTCTCATTTAACTCCTGATAATATTGAAGGTATTAAGATGGGAGATGAAGTGTACTTTCATGTTACTAATTTAGAGCAAGATTGGGATGTTCCTCATGGATTTGCTATCAAAGGTGCTGATAATGCTGAATTGTTGATTATGCCAGGTGAAACACAAACATTAAAATGGGTTCCTACAAAAGTTGGCATTTCTCCAATGTACTGTACAGATTTTTGTAGCGCATTACATCAAGAAATGACTGGTTATGTGAGAGTATCTCCTGCAGGAAGCAATGTTCCTCTTAAATTTGGAACAGGTGTAACTAAACCAGAAGTAGCTGCTTCTAAATAATAAATATTATTTGTAATTAAGGGAGCAGAAATTTGATATATCTGCTCCCTTTTTATTTAATCAACAACATTTTTTATGAACTCAACTGAAAAAAATATTGGAATAATTTCTAAAGGACTACTTGTATTGGCTGGAGTTTTATTAGTAATATCCTTATTTAATCCAATTTGGCGAATTGAATTAGATGCTCCGCAATATCCAGAAGGATTAGCTTTAACAATCCATGCCAATAAAATTGGTGGCGAAGTAGAAATCATTAATGGTTTAAATCACTATATAGGAATGAAAACACTTCATGCTGATGAGTTTATTGAATTTACAGTTTTACCTTATATCATCAGTGGGTATGCACTTGCTTGTTTGTTAGTGGTTTTTATAAGAAAAAGAAAAGCATTAAATCTATTATTTGGTGCGTTTGTAATATTTGGAATTATTGCAATGGTTGATTTTTGGAGATGGGAATATAACTATGGTCATAATTTAGATCCAAGCGCAGCAATTATCGTCCCAGGTATGGCTTATCAACCACCACTTATTGGTTTTAAGCAACTTTTAAATTTTGGCGCATATTCAATTCCAGATATTGGCGGTTGGTTATTTATTGCAAGTGGTTTATTGATGGCAACAGCTGTGTTTTTAGAATATAAAAAAACCAAGAAACATATGAAACTAAATAGCGCCGTAGTTATTTTACCTTTATTATTGTTTTCTTTTTACTCTTGTCAACCAACAAAACCAGATGCTATCAAATTAAACTCTGATAACTGCGATAACTGTGGTATGACAATAGCAAATCCAAAGTTTGCAGCTGTGTTATTCACAACAAAAGGAAGAACATATAAATTTGACGACATTTCTTGCTTACTGGATTATAAGAATGATAATAAAGAAAAAGCAATTGGTGCAGGATTGTATGTTTCAAATTTTTTGAACGACAATAAACTATTACCAGTTGAAATAGCAGTCTATATTAAGGGGGATAACGTAAAAAGTCCTATGGGAGGAAATATTGCTGCGTTTGAAAATAAAGAGAGTGCAAATACATACGCGGTTGATTTATTTGCGGAATTTACAGATTGGGATGCTATTAATAAATAATGAAACGAATAATTGCCATATTGTTATTTATTTCTATATCATGTTTTTTATATGGAAAAAAATTTGAAGTCGGAAAAAATAAAGCATTTAAAAATATTAAGAATGCTTTAGATAAAATTCAAAATGGCGATACTGTTTATGTGTATGAAGGCATATACAAGGAAGGGAATTTGATTATTAATAAAGAAGTTAAATTAATTGGTGTAAATTTTCCTGTTTTAGATGGTCAAAAAAAATATGAAGTGATTTCGTTAAAGGCAGCAAACACATTAATCTGCGGGTTTAAAATTATTAATTCTGGATTCGCTACATTAGATGACCCTTGCGGTATAAAAGTATATGACACTAGGAACGTTACGATAAGAGATAATATTTTTGATGACAATTTTTTTGCGATTTATCTTCAGTATTGTGTGAATTGTATTATCAAGAATAATACAATTAATGCATACGGTAAGGAAGAACAACAAATAGGTAATGGAATACATTGTTGGAAAAGTGATAGTCTACAAATTATTGGGAATAATGTAACAGGACACAGAGATGGTATTTATTTCGAGTTTGTAACTAATTCTATTATTTGGAGAAATATTTCAGCCAAAAATATTCGTTATGGATTACATTTTATGTTTTCGAATAGTGATTCATATATTGGAAATGTATTTAAAAATAATGGGGCTGGAGTTTCAGTCATGTTCACTCACAAAGTAAAAATGATTAATAATACCTTTAGTGAAAATTGGGGAGATGCAGCGTACGGTTTGTTTTTAAAAGAAATATCTGATAGCTATATTTTAGGGAATAGATTTACAAAAAACACCGAAGGTATTCACATGGAAGGCACTAGTCGAATAAAAGTAGAAAAAAATGTTTTTGAATCAAATGGTTGGGGAATGAAAATTCAAGCTAGCTGTATGGATAACGATATAGTGTCAAACAATTTTATTGGAAATACATTTGATATTAGTACTAACGGATCTCTTGTTTTAAATACTTTCAATGGAAACTATTGGGATAAGTATGAAGGTTATGATTTAGATAAGAACAAAATTGGAGATGTTCCATATCACCCTCTCAGTCTTTTTTCAGTGATAGTAGAAAACAATCCACCAGCCATGCTTTTGTTTAGAAGTTTTATGGTTACCTTATTAGATAAATCAGAAAAAATAATGCCCAGTTTAACGCCTGATAATTTTATAGATAATACACCTTTAATGCATTCTTTAAAATTATGATTCAAATTAATAATTTATCAAAAAGCTTTGGTAAACTCAAAGTATTAAACAGCGTTAATTTATCTTGCAAGCAGGGTGAATGCATTGCCCTTATTGGTCCAAATGGTTGTGGTAAAACCACATTAATTAAAAGTGTTTTAGGGATGGTTATTCCTTCTGAAGGTACTATTAAATTTAAAGAAGAGTTTATTTCAAAAAATTTTGAATACCGAAAACATATTGGTTATATGCCTCAAATTGGCCGATATCCAGATAATATGACTATTGGTCAAATTTTAGAAATGATTAAAGAAATTAGAAAATCTGATGAGAAATTAGATGAGGATTTATTACATCAATTTAAATTAAAAGATTTATTTAATAAAAGAATGAGTACACTATCAGGTGGTACAACTCAAAAAGTAAGTGCTACACTCGCTTTTTTATTTAATCCTGACGTATTAATATTGGATGAACCTACAGCTGGTCTTGATCCTTTGGCTTCTGAAATTTTAAAAGAAAAAATTATAACTGAAAAACAAAAGGGAAAATTAATACTAATTACATCCCATTTATTAAGTGAGTTGGATGATTTAATTACACAAATTATTTTTATGCAAGATGGTGTAGTGCAATTTCATAAAACAATTGATGATTTAAAATCATCAACAGGAGAAGAACGGATTTCAAAAGCTATTGCGAAAATATTAAAAGACAGAAACAATGAATAGAATTATAAAATTTATTGTTTTAGATATACTTAAAAATAAAATTGTTTTAGTATATACGATAATTTTGTCAATATTATCGTGGAGTGTATTTAGTTTAGAAGACAATAGTACAAAAGGATTATTAACGCTTTTAAATGTTATCCTCCTTACTGTTCCTCTGGTTTCTGTAGTTTTTTCTACTATTTACATTTATAACAGTTCAGAGTTTATTGAATTATTGTTAAGTCAGCCAATAAATCGAAGTAAAATTTGGTTGAGTTTGTTTTTTGGGTTAAGTGCATCTTTATTACTATCATTTTTTATTGGAACGGGAATACCTATTTTAATTTATGCGCCATCAGACGTTGGATTAATGATGTTATTGGTTGGTTTTTTTATCACAACTGTCTTTGTAGCTATTGCGTTTTTAAGTTCAATTATTACAAGAGATAAGGCGAAAGGAATTGGAATAGCTATTATGCTTTGGTTATTTTTTGCTTTACTTTTTGATGGACTTATTTTATTTGTGTTATTTCAGTTTGCAGACTATCCAATTGAAAAAATGATGGTTGGAATAACCGCACTTAATCCAATTGATTTAGCTCGAATTTTAATTTTATTGCATTTAGATGTTTCGGCTATGATGGGATATACTGGCGCTATATTTAAAGATTTCTTTGGTACATCTCTGGGCATAACCATTGCATTTTTTGTTTTATTTCTGTGGATTATAATTCCATTTTTTATTTCTCTGTTAAAATTTAAAAGAAAAGATTTGTAAGATGAAAAAAGATATTTTAAACAAAAAAGATATTGAAAAATTAGTTAATCTTTTTTACGAAAAAGTAAAAAAAGACACAACAATTGGTCATTTTTTTAAGAGCGATTTTCAATGGAATAATCATTTAGAAATAATGTACAAGTTTTGGGAAAATGTAGTTTTTTATACTGGAAGCTATAGTGGAAATCCAATGGACAAGCATTTTGAGATTCACTCTAAAACACCACTAGCAATGAAAGATTTTCATCAGTGGACTAAATTATTTAATGAATCAGTAGATGAACTTTATTGTGGTGAAAAAGCTGATTTGATTAAATTAAAAGCATCAAATATTGCTACAGTTATGCAAATGCAAATTCTTAAAGGTTAAAATAGTAGTGTTTCTTTTAGTCTTCCGAAAATAATTTATTAGTTTAGGTTTTAAATTATTTGAGTAAATAAAAAAATGCCATTGCAATTAGCAATGGCATTTTTTATAATTATTAAACTATCCCTAATTCCTTTTTACCTGCAGGGGTTAAAAAATCTCTTGACCATTTTGGCTCCCACACCAAACAAATAACAATTTTAAATTTAGGAAAATGGTTTTGTAAGCAATTCTCAATGTTATTTATAATAGCATCACCCATAGGACAATTTTTAGTAGAAAGCGTTAAATCAATAGTAATTTCACCTTTTTCATCATAATTAACTTTATACACTAAACCCATATCTATAATATTAATTTCTAATTCAGGATCAATCACCTCTTTTAAAAAGTGTA
>Ga0208266_100537_pt1 | contig 12394 bp, 8 predicted proteins | sample LakWasMet67_HOW9_2_FD_183897 | JGI IMG/M metagenome (GOLD analysis project Ga0208266, IMG submission 183897) | Freshwater sediment methanotrophic microbial communities from Lake Washington under simulated oxygen tension - Sediment Metagenome... | ecosystem: Environmental > Aquatic > Freshwater >...
TTTTTATATTAAATGCCATTATCCAGATATACATTACAAATGCCAGAATACCCCCAATAATCAGAGAAACATACCCTCCATGTGGGAATTTTTCTAAGTTAGCTATCAAGAATGCACCTTCAATGAAGAAATAAACAAGCATAAATAATATTACCCACCATAAATTATATTTTTTGACATAGAGATAATAAGACATCAGCATAGTTGTCATTAACATGGTCAAGGTAATAGCCAGACCATACGCGGCCTCCATTGCCGACGAAATATCAGTCGGAATGCCTGCTAATGTCCTGCTTTTGGCTACATTAAAGAAATAGATTTCAACACCCAGACAACCTATCCAAAGTAAAATATTGATACTTGGCACATACAACTGCCCTTTTTGGTCAGATGGGTAGTTTACTTTTATTTTAGGCCAGAAGTTTAAGCGAATAGCTTCCGAAACTAAAGTAAAAGAACCACTTATTAAGGCTTGGCTGGCAATGACAGCCGCAGAAGTTGCGATTACAATACCAAACGGCAAAAACCATTCTGGCATTAAACCATAGAAAGGATTGAAGTTAGGAATATTAGCAGCCTTTTGTCCATCAAATTGCATTACATATACACCTTGTCCCAAATAATTAAGAATAAGACAAAGCTTAACAAAAATCCAACTTATTCTGATGTTCCCACGTCCACAGTGTCCTAAATCAGAATAAAGGGCTTCAGCACCAGTAGTACAAAGAAAAACGGCACCTAATAACCAGAATCCACCCGGATGATTTACGAGTAATTCATAAGCGTAGTAAGGGTTTAAGGCTTTTAAGACTGAGGCATCACGAATAATCCACGATAAGCCTAAAACCGCTAGCATACCAAACCACAACATCATCAAAGGACCGAACAAAAAGCCTACTTTTTTTGTGCCCAATATCTGAACCAGAAATAATCCGGATAATATAACGAGTACAATTTTCACTATGGTATCTTGCGTTATTTCCGGAAATGTAATACGAAGACCTTCAATAGCTGAAGTTACGGATATTGGAGGAGTGATAATACCATCAGCCAGTAGTGCACTAGCACCTAGTATAGCAGGAACGGTAAGCCATTTGGCGTGCCTACGCACCAAAGCGAATAATGCTAAGATTCCACCTTCACCTTTATTATCTGCCCTTAAAGTCAAAATTACGTACTTAACGGTGGTCTGCATTGTCAGAGTCCAGAAAATACAAGATAAGGAGCCATATATAACTTCCTGATTAATTGGTTCAGTTCCGGCAATAGCTTTTAATACGTATAGTGGAGAAGTACCAATGTCACCATAAATAATACCTAATGCGATGAGAAGCCCTGCAGCAGAAACTTTGTCAAGATTGTGGTTGTGGTGATGACCACTACCATTACCGTTTAACGGTTGATTCACTTCCATTTTGGAGAATTATTAAAAAAAAGTTCGCAAATATATTGCTTCAATATGAATTCCTATAAATTTTGAATAAAAATGTTTTGTAAAGTCACATTAGTTGGCAATTTTGTGTATCTATTGTCTAATTAAGATAACATTTTTTAGATATAATAAATTTTATCAACTAATAAAAACTTGATTATCAATTATGTACGATAATATCATTTATGAGGTTTCGGAGGGTGCTGCAACGATAACGCTTAATAGACCACAAGTGTTTAATGCTCTAAACACTGAATTAATAAAAGAAATAACAAAAGCCGTTGAAACTGCGAGTCAGGATGAGACCATCAGAGTAATTGTGCTCACAGGTACAGGCGATAAAGCATTTTGTTCGGGGGCTGATTTAAAAGCAGGATTAGAGAACGGTCTTACAGCATTAGGTGAATCTCTCAGAGAAAATTATAATCCAATGATTAAGGCTATCAGAAATGCTGAAAAACCAGTTATCTGTCGTCTGAATGGGATTGCTGCCGGAGCGGGGATGTCATTAGCGCTGGCCTGTGATATAATCGTAGCTAATAAAGATGCTTATATGAGTGAGTTATTCGTAGGCATCGGATTAATGCCTGATGCCGGTTCTATGTTTTTCTTACCACGCATTATAGGTGTACAAAAAGCCTTTGAACTATGTAGCACTGGCCGTAAAGTATATATTGAGGAAGCGCTAAACTTAGGATTGGTGAACAAAGCCGTTGCTTACGAAGAACTTGATACGGCAATTGATGAATTGGTGGCGGTTTACAGAAGTTCAGCAACAAGGTCAATTGGTTTGATGAAAAAGGTATTGAACCAGTCACTGAATAGTAATCTGGATGAAATATTAGAGCAGGAAGCGATTAATCAGGATTTACTGGGTAAAACACATGATTTTGCCGAGGGGGTAATGGCTTTCTTACAGAAAAGAAAAGCCGCATTTAGAGGAAAATAGAATAATAAATGCTTGATAATCAGAACTTTCAGACAGTGGAATGAAAGTTGTTATGATTATTTTTTTTTGTAATTTTGTCGAAACTTAACAAAACACTAAATATTGTCCTATGAAAAAAACTTTACTGTCTGTGATTATTGCGACTTTATCAACGTTTATCTTAGTATCATGTGGCAAAGAAGACGGAGCACTTGTTAATCCGAGTGGCTCTAATAATCCCTCAGATCCGAATAATGCGGCTAAGTGTTATATTAATGAAATAAAGAATACAGAAGATGGAGAGTCTTATATTACTAAATTTGTTTACAACTCAAAAAACCTACTGGAGACTAAAGATGAAGATGGGTATGTAACCAAATATGAATATGATGCCGACAACCGTATCACTAAAATGATAATTGAGGGTGATGGGGTAGAAACTTTTACTTATGAATATGATAAGAATGGAAATATCACAAAAGTAAAATACAATGTATCAGAAGATACTCAGTTTAAATTGTTAATAAGTGAATTTAGATTTACTACTAATGCGAAAGGACAGGTTGAAAAAATACAGGCAGTTTCAGAAGATGAGCCACTTGATTTTATGTTTGAGTATGATGCAAAGAACAATATTAAAAAAATAATAGTGGCATCAGGGCCAGAAAAATTTACACTATTGGAGAATACGAAATTTGATGATAAATCAAATGTATATATTAATACAAATCTATCTAAAGCTTATCTGCCACATATTATTGTATCAACTATTTTTGGATTTAATATGTCTTATTTATTTAATGCCAATAATATATTGAGCGATAGTGTTATTTCATTTTTTTCGGGGGAATCAGAAGTTTCTACGTATGAATATGGATATACCGCAGAAGGGTTCCCATCAAAAATGACTGTAATCAGGAAGTATGAAGGGGAAACATCAGAAGAAGAAGAAACTTATAAATATAGCTGTAAATAGAAAATAAGCCCTGACCATCGTCAGGGCTTATTTTTTAATTAGTTATCGCGGGTTAATTCTTTGCCGGACAGCAATTGAGCCATCTTTAACAATTTTATAAACTCTGCTCTATAACCTTCCTCATCATTCCCTTTGGCCGATTTGGCAGTGGCAATGATATGTTCATAATTGGCATTCCCTTTAAAATTCGATTGCCTTAGTAGTAACCCAAATTCTGCTATGGATGCTGCGAGGCGGAAATCGTCAGAAGTTTTATCAAAAGCAGTATGTTTGTCTAATACTACCTGTTCAATCAGTTTGCTTGTGTTTTCATCAGGTAGTTTATAACGTAACTTAATTGTTAACACTTCATTTGAGTTACCTACACTTGTCAGATTTTTGTTTTCCTGATATTTCAAAGGGTCAACGTTAGCCAGATACTGACTTTCAACACCAGTCGGAATAATTTCGTAAATGGCAGTAACGGTATGTCCTGAGCCCATTTCTCCGGCATCTTTTTTATCATCGTTAAAATCTTCATTGTTTAAGCGACGGTTTTCATAGCCAATCAAGCGGTAAGCCTTTACATATTTTGGGTTAAACTCTAATTGCAGTTTTACATCTTTGGCTACAGTAAAGAGTGTTCCGCCAAATTCTGTGACAAATTCTTTTTGAGCTTCTTGCAAATCGTCGATGTAGGCATAGTTACCATTACCTTTATCGGCCAGGGTTTCCATTTTATTATCTTTATAATTACCCATGCCAAAGCCTAAAACGCTCAGATACACACCGGATTCTCTTTTGTTTTCAATTAGGGTTTTTAAATCTGCTTCGCTTGATGTGCCTATATTGAAATCTCCATCAGTTGCTAAGATTACTCTATTATTGCCACCTTTAATAAAATTATCCAAGGCAATTTTATAAGCTAATTTAATACCCTCTCCCCCGGCTGTTGGGCCGCCTGCTTGCAAATTTTCTAAAGCTTCTTTGATTTTCGTCTTTTCGTTCCCAGATGTAGATGGTAGTACCATTCCGGCAGCACCTGCATATACCACAATGGCTACATGGTCTTTCGGGCGTAATTGATCCACTAATAGTTTAAAACCTTGTTTCAATAAAGGCAACTTGTTATAGTCCCCCATTGAACCAGACACATCAATCAGGAAAACCAGATTAGAAGCGGGCAGATTATCAACAGGGATTTTTCTGGCTTGTAAACCAATATGTAATAGTTTCAAGCCTTTGTTCCAAGGTGAATCGGAGATTTCAGTCTGGAAACTCACAGGGTCTTTGCCTGTTGGTTGTGCATAGGCATAATCAAAATAGTTAATCATTTCTTCAATACGAATCGCATCTTTCGGAGGTATTTGTCCGTTATTAATCATTCTACGCATATTACTATAAGCGGCTCTATCCACATCAATCGAAAAGGTTGTTAGGGCATCTTTTTTGGTTTCATGAAACACATTTTCCTCAAAAGTGCTGTATTCTTCTGTGTTATAATCAGCAGCCATGCTGTTCATTATCGGCGCTGGGGCATACAGACCTCCACCTGGCATTACTTTAGCCTTACTTAATGAAATAGATTTATCTTCTCTTTCATACATTTGTTGGTCTCTCTCTGTTACAACAACTTCTTCCAGATTAGCAGCATCTGATTTCAGTTTTACATTCCAGACAGATTTCTTATCTGTTACTTTTACTTCTTTAGTAGTAAAGCCAACAAAGCTAAAAACTAAAGTACTGTGCACGGTAGACACCTTGATACTGTATTTACCATTGGCATCGGTTAATGTGTTAGTACTCGTTCCTTTTACCGAAACGGTAACTCCCGGTAAAGGGAAATTATCATCGGAAGCTGTAACCGTACCTGTAGTAATGCGTTCTTGTGTAAAAATGAACCCTAAATAGAGAGCCAAAGTCAGAAGCAATAATTTAATTCCCATAATTTTATAATCCCCAATCAATAGTTGTTAGAAGTTTTCATGGCGCTGGGGTAATTTTAAAACATGAAATCTTCGTGATTTTCCTTATTGATGAAGACTTCATAAAAATTCCATAAAAATTTTAGAAAAAAATTAAATTTGTTTTCTGATTTTCCGAAAACACTTAACGAATGCAATTTTTCAAACGTAAATCTAAACCTCAGACTGATGCTGAATACATAGCAGCTTATCAGGCAAGTGGTGATTTGAATGTGTTGGGAGAATTGTATGAGCGCAATATGGAGATGGTCTTTGCAGTTTGTTACAAGTATCTGCGCGATGAGGAAGAAAGTAAGGATGCCACAATGGAGATTTTTGAGCAGTTGATAGATGATTTAAAAAAGCATCAGGTAAGTAATTTTAAGAGTTGGCTACATAGTGTAGCCCGCAATTATTGCTTGATGCAATTGAGGTCCAGGAAAATAGAAGTAGGTGGTCTGGAAATTTCGGATGATGATTTTGTGGAAAATGATCCCTTTGCGCATCTAACGGATGAAGACGTAGATTTAGAAGGCGATTTGCAGAAGCTAGAAAACTGTATAGGCAAGTTGGAGCGTGAACAGAAATCGTGTGTGGAGTTGTTTTACCTACAGGAGAAATGTTACAAAGAAGTTGCTGACCAAACAGGGTTTGATTTGAATAAGGTGAAAAGCTATATTCAGAATGGTAAGCGGAATTTGAAAATTTGTATGGAAAAGAACCAATAATGGCGAAGAAAAAGTACATATCTACTTCTGAGAAAAATACACTCACGGCTGAAGACCTGAAAAGGTATGATGCCGGAGAAATGACCTTTCAGGAAATGCACCGGGTAGAAAAGATTCTACTCGAACAGCCTTTCTATGACGATGCCGCGGAGGGACTCTCTGAAATCAAAAAAGACAGAGTTTCTGCTGATAAAAACCTTATAGATTTAAAAGCAAGATTAGGAAATCGAATCAATCAAACTACTCATACGTCAACACCGGTATTTACCATAAATAAATTCTGGAAGCCTGTAAGTATAGCAGCAGTTTTGATACTCGTTTTTGCCGGAACTTATTATTTAATAAATGATAAGCAGAATGAGGCTGATACGGCTCTAATGGAAACAAGCAAAGCTTCTACTGATAATTTATCAGAGCCTGCTGCCAGTGCTCCTATTGTCAAAGAAGATAATACTACTTTAAGTAAGCCGAGAACTAGACCTCAAGTAGCTGAAAAACGAAAACAAGTCTATCAAAGTAGTAATCAGGCAGAAGCAGTGGTAAGGGAGGCAGAAGAATTACCTGTAGTAGAGGAAACTGTGGGAAATGTAATTTCTAATCCTAAAGAAGCAGATAAAATAGCAACCGAAGTACCACCTCCTGCGCCAGTAGCTTCAGCCCCTTTAGCTCTAGAAAAGAAAACATTAGCAGATAGAGAGGATGATACAAAGGTAGAAAGTAAAAATAAAGCTTCAGGTGACGCAGGTAGAATGGCAGGTGCAGCTATATCAGGCATAGTTGTAGATGATGATAACGAGCCGATGAAAGATGTAACAATTAATATAAAAGGCAAAGCAGACGGAATCAAGACAAATGAAGAAGGAAAGTTTAGCTTAAGAGATGCCCGAAGAGGAGATATAATTGTATTTAACAGCCGGTTTATGCCTCAACTGGAGGTGCCTTTTAGTAATTTGCCGAATACAATTATTTATAGCGAACATAATATCAATCTACCCAGTAAATCTAAAGTTCCTGCGGGTATCCCAAGCGATGTAATGATTGAAAAAGAAGTTACCGATGCAAAACCCGAATTTGGTTGGGAAGCGTTTGAGGTTTATCTGAATGAAAACACGAAACGACCACCAAGAGCCGTACAAGCGAATATTCAAGGCCGGGTAATAGTGAACTTTAGTGTGAATGAAAAAGGAGAATTGTCAGACTTTACTATTATAAAAAGTTTAGGCTATGGTTGTGATGAAGAGGCTATCAGGCTTATTAAAAATGGTCCTAAATGGTTTCCTGCTACTAAAGAAGAAAAACCAGTATCAAGTTCGAAACATGTGATTGTAAGGTTTAGATGATATGCCTTTAAAATAGGATACTAATTCAAAGGCTTTTTAGCTTAAGGCTTCACCCAGAGTATTTTTAATTCTTCTAAATGTTATTAAACAATTGCTTCGTTAAGATGAGGTGCGCCAAAGCGTTTAAGACTCGCTACATGCGACTTAACTGCAATAAAGAAAGTTCTGTTTTCCATATAATTAAGGCCAAACTCTTTCGCAGTTTCTTTGACAATGAGGGCGAGTTTAGGATAATGAACATGACAAATCTTGGGAAACAGGTGATGTTCAATTTGAAAATTCAGCCCTCCTATATACCAACTTAGCCATTTATTGCGAGGCGAAAAATTAGCTGTCGTCTCTAATTGGTGTATCGCCCAGTCTTGTTCAATAATACCATTTTCATTTGGTAATGGATGATGTGCCCCTTCTACAGAATGCGCCAATTGAAAAATGACGGTCAATACCAGTCCGGCAGCAAAGTGCATCAATAAAAAACCAATCAGGATATGTATAAAAGGAATATGAAAGACCATTATAGGAACTACAAGAAACATAACAAAGTAAACAAGCTTTAATACAATTAATCCGGTCAGCATTTTCCTGTTTTCTCTCTTGCTCTGACGATTTACTCCTGACTTAATAAAATTAGCATATTGGATAAAGTCTTTCAGAATAACCCAGTACAAGGTTAGTATGCAATAAAAAAAGAAGGCATATATCCACTGAAATTGGTGCATACGCCCAACTTTTTCATGTGGTGAAAGTTTGATTACCCCACGGTCTTTGATGTCTTCATCTATAGTGGCAACGTTGGTATAAGTATGGTGAAGGATATTATGTTGTAGTTTCCAGTTCATTACTCCAACTCCAGCCAGATTAATGGTATAACCAACCCATTTATTGATGTTAGGGTTTTGTGAAAAAGCCCCATGATTGGCATCATGCATTACACTCATACCAATGCCCGAAACTCCCGCGCCCATAATCAGCCACAGCAACAAGCTGACGGCCAAGGGAGGTGTAAAGCTTACCAGAATGATATAAGGTACTATATAAGCAGCAACCAAAACAATAGTTTTTATTACCATTGTTTTATTACCATACTTCGATTTTTGATTATCGGTGAAATATTGATCGACTCTTTTCTTGAGTGTAGGGAAAAAGAGGCTTTTATTCGGCGAAGCGAATTTGATTTTTTCTTGGTTTTTCATGACATTCATTTAACTCTATTATACTAAAAGACCAGGTGAGCAAACAGAGATAAACTTCGTCATATCAGCAAGCCGTTTTTATACTAACGATGAAAACTAATATTTATTTGATAATAAATGGTATTATATGTGCATACATATTATATCTATAGGTTGTTTTGGAAATTTATAGGGTATTCAGGATCTCTATTGGTATTAAATATGCGCATACATTGACTTTAATGAGATGTTATGTATTAATCAGAGTAAGAGTATGATTAAAATTTATTGTTCGACCTTCAAGAAAATCTTATTCTTTCGGTCAGAAAAACAAAATTTAAACATACTCTAATAGGTTTTACTAATTCAATATTTAATAAAGATTGTTTATAAATACATGCTCGAAATTTATCAATAGCAAGGTTTCGATGATAACCTTTCAAACGGAATAGTGTATCAGAGAAGTTTTTAGCTAAATGCTTGACCCATAGGCTTTTTAGTCCGATATTCACTTCTTCAAATATTCAACCTGGCAGTTTAAAACCTAATCTATTATCAACATGGGATCTACGCGGAGAAAATTCATCAAGAGTATTGGTGCGGCTTCGGCTTTATTGGCTACTGATAGTTTTGCCAAACCTTTCAATATCATTCGCAATATGAAGATAAGTCCGAATGACAAGATTCGGTTTGCTACTATTGGCATGGGTATTCAAGGGCATAGTGATACCGGGGCTGCACTTAGCAATGAAGGTGTAGAGTTTGTTGCTGCTACCGATTTATATACAGGTCGCCTTATTCGTGTAAAAGAATTGTTTGGTAACCATATTTTTACCACCCGAGACTACAGAGAGATATTAAACCGCAAGGACATAGATGCCGTATTGATTGCAACAGCAGACCACTGGCACGACCGTATTACAATTGATGCTCTGAATGCAGGTAAGTCGGTCTATTGTGAAAAACCCATGGTACAAAAAATAGAGAGAGGTAAAGGTGTGATTGAGGCATGGAAAAAAACTGGTAAAACCATGCAGGTTGGTAGTCAGGGAATTAGTGGTTCAGTTTATGAAGAAGCCAGAAGAATGGTACAAGCAGGAGATATTGGTCAACTGAATTATATAGAATCAAATAATGACCGTTTTGACTCTATAGGCGCGTGGAATTATTCTATTCCTACAGATGCATCGCCTGAAACCGTTGATTGGGATACTTTCTTAGGGAATGCACCTAAACGCCCTTTTGATGCCACCAGATTTTTTCGTTGGAGAAATTATAGGGATTACGGCACAGGGGTGGCAGGAGACTTATTTGTACATTTAATTACTGGGGCACATTATATAACAGGTTCGTATGGCCCATCCAGAATTTTATCGTCAGGAGAATTAAGTTATTGGAAAGATGGGCGTGATGTGCCGGATTTATTGGTTTCTATCTTAGATTACCCTAAAACTGAGAAACATGAACAGTTTCAGATGGTGCTTCGTGTTAACTTTGCTAATGCGGGTTCTATTCGTAATAATACCCGTATTATTGGTACTGAAGGACAAATAGATTTATTAGACAGTGGTCTGGTTTTAAGCAAGAAAAAATTGCCGAAAGCACCGGGATATGGTGGATATGACAGCCACTTTACTTTTGCAGCATCAGAACAAGAGAAATTTAAAAAGCAGTATGATGCCAGATATACTGAAGCAGACCGTAAAGCAGAGCCTGTAAAAGAAGTGAAATTTGAAGCACCAAAAGACGAAGACGAGCATAAAAACCACTTTGCCAATTTCTTTGCTAACGTAAGAAAAGGAAGCCAGGGTACTATCGAAGACCCCATTTTTGCCTTTCGGGCTGCTGCTCCAGTATTAGCATGTAATGAGAGTTATTTCCAACAAAAGATTATTAATTGGGATCCAATTGAGATGAAATTGAAATAAGAATGGTAAGGAGGTGAAAACCTCCTTCTTCTATTTTATCAGCATAATAGTCCCTTGCAGAGTAGTTTCTTTATTAGCAACATTTTTAAACTTCAGAAGATACTCGTATAAGCCTACAGGCTGTTCATCACCATTCCAAGCTTCAAATGGATAGTTTAGTGACTTAATCAAATGCCCTCGACGATTATAGATTTTCAGACTGACAAACTTCTCTAAATCGCCAAATAAGAATAATTTATCGTTAACCCCATCATCATTCGGGCTGAAAGCAGTGGGTATATGAATAGGATTATCACCTGTTTCACATGGAATCACGTTGTTTTTAACGCAAAGGCTCTCACTAATAAAACTACTTCCATTACTGGTAAAGCGTAACTGATAGCAATTTTCTTCTTTGCAAACAATCTCTTTATCTGTATAAGAGGTGCTATTTACAGAAATTAGATTACTGTTGTTCTTAGTCAATGAAAAGTTCTTGATAAGTTCTGGAGCTGGTTTTGCCCAGGCTAATTCATTTCCCTCGGCTGTCGGATTTAGCTGGAAGTTAATATCGCATATTTCTTTTGAGGTTGTATTCGTAAAACAAGCATTTTGTAATTGAATACTATAACAGGTATTAGGGTTTGGGTTATCAAACGAAGTCTGCGTTTGTCCTAATTTGCCTTTCTGAGAAAGTAATACCTGCCCACTGGCCAAAATAGTATAATCATCTCCTGTCTCATTATTAAAACTGATTGAAAACGTGTTTGCTCCTGTTTTATTTAGTTCCTGAATTTTCGGTTCAGTAATAATCGGAAATTTTAAATTAATGCTATTGCTTCCGCCGCAATCCTCTACAATATAACTCCCTCTTACACTAATTTTCTTGTCTGTTTTATTGGCGTATGTATGGGCAACAGGAGTAGCTGGTAAATTGACCTTTTCAAGTGTTGAGCCATCACCCCAATTGATATGGCAGTAATCGTACGGAATTGTTCCGTTTTTTCTTGTATCACTTAGGCTCAGACTAACCGTATTATCACAAATCTTTGGATTGATTTCTATTCTGGCAGTATCTAGTACAGTGATAGTAGCGCAAACTCGTAGTTCCTGTCCATTGTCAATTCTGTACGAAATCTGCATCAGTTTATAGGCGCCGGGTTTAGTATAGGTGAAACTTTTTGCCGTAACTGTATTAGAGGGCGCTCCACCAGAATACATATAAATGTATTGACTATCTCGCGAATTAATCTCTGTTTTTTCGATTTCTACCGTAAATGGGACACAGCCTACAGTGGCTTTTGGGTATATTGACCCAGTGCCTATATTAGGGCCAATACATTGATCATCCCCCTGACTAAGTGCCAACAAGGGAATAAAGCAGCAGAATAGAATGGTATGTAGAATACCTTTCAAGGTTGACAGGTTAAAGTAAATTATCCGAAACAAAAAAAGGCTTTCTAAGCATTTCGAACTTAGAAAGCCTTTTCAGGATATAAAGCTAACTACTTTTTCAGACTAGACAAAAATTCCACCACATCTCTCACTTCTCTTTTCGACATTAGCGTACCCATAGGAGGCATAGCTGATGGTATATTTTCTCTTTTAGCAATTCGGGCTACAGGAATCACTAATGGCTCAGCATCAGAAGTATTGATAGTTAATTCGGTTTCTGATTCTTTAGCCAATGTTCCGGTTACTTCCTGTCCGTCTTTTAGTTTAAGTGTAACACTACCAAAACCGGGAGAAATTCTGGCGCTTGGCTCAATCAAAGCCTGTAAGAGTTGCTCTCTGCTTAATACATCTCCAATATGTGTTAATGACGGCCCAACGGTACCACCAGTACCACCAATAGAGTGGCATCTGACACATTCTCCGGTTGAACTTGTATTAAAATATTGACGACCCGCAAAACGATTACCACCAAATAAGGACTCTCGGAATTCGTCCATAGGAGAGTTATGCGCA
>Ga0208266_100538_pt1 | contig 12363 bp, 10 predicted proteins | sample LakWasMet67_HOW9_2_FD_183897 | JGI IMG/M metagenome (GOLD analysis project Ga0208266, IMG submission 183897) | Freshwater sediment methanotrophic microbial communities from Lake Washington under simulated oxygen tension - Sediment Metagenome... | ecosystem: Environmental > Aquatic > Freshwater >...
TACTGAGTTTTTATTGAAAGTAAATGATACTTATTATCAAAATAACGTTTTAAGCGATCAAAATTTTTATTCTTACGGCTCTTATGTAGATAATTTGAACGAGCAACGTATTATACAATCATACGATTTGTCCAGTAGTGTAGTAGATAAATTGTTAAGTGATATTCAGGTTTCTTATTTTATAGTTGGCAAGGTTAGAACAACTGAACAATTTAAAAATGTGCCAATTAATATTGTTATAAATTCAATTAATCCGGGGTATTATGAGCAAATTTTTGATTTCAAAATTCTAGATTACAATAATTATGAAATTAGCTTTCTTTCCGATGGAGTTAAGCAAGTAAAAAGAGGAAAATTTAATCAGGATTTAATCGATAGCGATTTAAATATTAATGTTATTAGAACAGATATTTTTTCAGAAAAGAAAGTTGAATCTTTTAAAGAAATTTTTTATCAATTTAGTATTCATAGCAAAGAATATTTAATTTCCAACATTCAAGGAAATTTGTCAATTGAAAATCCTGAATACACAAATATTTTAATTGTTGGCTTAAAGGATATTGTACCCGAAAGAGCAATTTTAATTTTAGACACTTTAAATAGCGTTTATTCTTTAAGTAAACTTAAAACAAAATTTGAATTAAATGAGCGTACAATTACTTACATTGATAGACAACTAAATGAGATAACTTATTCCTTAAAAAGCATAGAAGATACTATGCAAAATTATAAAGAAAAAAAGTCTATTATTGATTTAGCATGGGAGCAGGGTGATTTTTTAACTAAGATAAGTACTTATGATGGTCAAAAGTCTCAATTACAGTTGCAACTTGGAGCCTTGCAGGATTTAGAAAAATATATTGTTGAAGATAAGGACCCACAATTTTTACCGCCAAATGTATTTATTTTCGAAAAATCAGGCTTTATGAGCACTGCTGTTACAGATTTATATACAAAGCAGTTAGAATTAAATAAAGTATACAATTTAGCAAAAGAAAATAATCCTATTGTTGCTGATTTAAAGGCAAGTATAAAAAAAACCAAACAAGATTTACTTGTATATATTAACAACACTCGTAAAGCAACTGATCAGCAAATAGACGGACTGAATAAAGAAATTTTAACTTACATAAATGAAGCTAAATTAATTCCTGGTAAACAACGCGATATATTAAATATACAGCGTAGAGCCACTGTAAGTGAACAATTATATAATTTTTTATTAGAAAAAAGAGCAAATACGAAAATTGCAAAAGCGAGTATTGTACCGGATGTAAAAATAGTTGAATCGCCAAGAAATATTGGTGTCGTTTCTCCAGATAAACCCGGAATCCAAAAATCTTTTTTATCGTTTGGCTTAATTTTATCCATTATAATCATTATTCTACGTGCTTTTTTCTATTCTAAAATAACTTCTGTTGAGCATTTAAAAGAATTAACAGAACTTCCTTTAATTGGTGTTTTACCATTTGTAAAAGACGGTAATAATGATGGTTTAGTTGTAGACCATAGTCCAAGTTCTGTAATCTCTGAATCATTTAGAAATTTACGAACCAATTTAATGTATGCTAATATTGGTATAGACGCAAAAACATATTTAGTAACCTCTTTTTTACCTAGTGAAGGAAAGACATTTACGAGTGCTAACCTAGCTTGTATTTTTGCTAAAAGTGGTAAAAAAACAATTTTGCTTGAATTAGACTTGCATAAACCTAGGATTTTTAAACGTTTTGGTTTACCGCCTCAAAGTAAAGGTATAACAACCTGTATTTCGGGTATTAATACTTACGAAGAAATTATTAGCGAAACTCATGTGCCTAATTTGTATTGTATGTACGCCGGACCAGTTCCGCCAAATCCTTCAGAATTTGTTTTATCGCAAAAGCTAAAAGATATAATATTGCGCGCTAAACAAGATTTTGACTTTGTAATTATTGATACTCCTCCAGCTGGATTATTGTCAGATTCAGTATATTTAATTGATCAAGTGGATGCTACCATTTTTGTTTTAAATACCAAAACAAGTTCAAAACGTGTAATTACATTTATGGAAAATGTAATGGAGTCCAATAATCTTAAAAACGTGTTATTGGTATTAAACGGCGTTTCTCGATTAGGAAAACGTTATTATTATCAAGGTTATGGATATAGCTATGGCTATGGTTATGGCTATGGTTATGGCAAAGGATACGGTTTTAAAAAATAAATACCCATAACGCCTAAATTTATTAACATTTGCGTTTTTGCAAGTTTAAGCCCTCGTTTTAAAATAAATAGGTTTAAGTCATTGTTATTTTAATTGATTTTTCCCATCTTTGTTATAAGCTATATTGAGTAGTTTTAGTACTCAAATTATGATAGAAACTTTAATATCATCCAAAACCAGAATTAAGCTTTTGCTCAAGTTTTTCTTGAATAGCAAAAACACAGCTTATTTAAGAGGGTTGGAGGAAGAATTTGGCGAATCTACAAATGCCATTCGATTAGAGTTAAATAAATTTGAAAAATCAGGCTTTTTAAAATCTTTTGCAGAGGGTAATAAAAAAGTATTTACCGTTAATACTCAACATCCATTATTTTCTGATTTAAATAAAATCATTTTAAAAATGGTTGGTCTCGAGTATGTTATTGATTATATCCTTGAACGTATTGGGGATATAGAAAAAGTATATTTGGTAGGCAATCTATCAAAAGGACAATCAACCGATATTATTGACTTGGTTTTGGTTGGTAATTCATTAAATAAAGCGTTTTTACTTGAACAGATTGAAAAAGCTGAAAAGAAAATTAATAAAAAAATTAAATACATTCATTTTACCGCCGACGAATTTAATTTAAATAAAATTAAAGAGCCGGGCATGCATCCACTTCTTTTGTGGAGTAAATAATGCTTTAAAAAAAGTACTACTTCTTAGTGCACTTATGTGACTGAGGAGGCGAAGCTATAAGAAATTGAACATGATAACTGACAAAATAAAAAAGTGGCATGCTGTTTATGTTAGTTCAAGAACCGAAAAAAAAATAAGCGAAATGCTTAATAATAAAGGGTTAGAGGCTTATGTTCCAATTGTAAAAACCATGCGTCAATGGAGCGATCGAAAAAAGATGGTAGAAATGCCTTTATTGAACGGTTATGTTTTTGTGAAAATTAATTCTAACGAAAATGAAAAGGTTATGCAAACTAAGGGTGTTGTAAACTTTGTTAGAAGCGAAGGGAAGATAGCAATTATACGAGATGTTGAAATTGACAGATTAAAACAATTGGTAGAATTAGGATATCATTTAGAGGCTTCCGGAATTAATAAAACCCACAAAGAAGGAGATAAAGTAAAAATAACTTCTGGCGTTTTAAAAGGTATAGAAGGCTTTGTTATTGAAGCGGGCGAGAACAGACAAATTGAAGTGTTACTTGAAAGTATAGGGCAATGTATTAAAGTGAAATTACCTAGTGAGTTATTAATAAGCCTGTAAATAAAAAATTAATGTCAAACAACGAACGTAATAATCAAGATTGGGATATAATTGTAAAACCTAAATCAACGTTATTTCACTTAAATTTAAAAGAAGTTTGGGCATATAAGGATCTTATTCTTTTAATGGTGAAACGCGACTTAACTTCTGTTTACAAACAAACAGTTTTAGGTCCATTATGGATTTTTATTCAACCAATTTTTATTACAGCAATTTATACCTTTACTTTTAGTGAAAGCGCAGGACTTTCTACAGATGGCATTCCTCCAATTTTATTTTATTTAATCGGGCAAACATTTTGGGTGTATTTTGCTGACTGTTTAAATAAAACTTCAAATACCTTTATTTCAAATGCATCAGTATTCGGGAAAGTGTATTTTCCCCGTTTGGTTATGCCTATCTCGGTAATAATTTCGGGATTAGTGAAATTGAGTTTGCAAATTATTTTGTTGCTTGCTGTTTATCTATTTTTTTATTTTAAAACAAATCAAATAGAGCCGCAATGGGCTTACCTTATTTTAATTCCAGTACTTATTGTTATAATGGGAATTTTTAGTTTAAGTTTAGGAATTATATTTTCTTCATTTACTACAAAATATCGTGATTTTACTTTTCTTTTAGGTTTTGCAATCCAATTACTAATGTTTTTAAGTTTTGTAACATTTCCTGCCTCTATGTTTAGTCCTTTAAAACAAAGTTTTTTAATGTGCAATCCTATTGCAACTATAATGGAAGCAATTAAATATATTTTAACAGGACATGGAATTTTTTCTATAGAGTACCTTTTACTATCACTTATTACTACAATTTTTCTTTTTTTCTTTTCGGTTATCATTTTTAATAAAACAGAAAAATCTTTTATGGATACCGTATAAGCTTTATGAGTCGCAAAGTAATTCAAATAACAAATTTAGGAAAACAGTACCGCCTTGGGCAAGTTGGAACAACTACCCTTGGAGACGATTTAAAAAGATGGTGGTATAAAATTAAAGGCAAAGAAGATCCATTTTTAAAAATTGGTGATGAAAACGATCGAACCAAAAAAGGAAACTCCGAATACGTTTGGGCTTTAAAAGATATTTCATTTGATGTTAACCAAGGAGATGTGTTAGGAATTGTAGGAAAAAACTACATCACCAACAGTTGGTGAATATAAAATAAAAGGTAGAGTTGCAAGTTTACTCGAAGTTGGTACAGGATTTCATCCCGATTTAACTGGACGCGAAAATGTTTTTTTAAATGGCGCCATCCTTGGTATGACTAAAGCTGAAATAAGAAAAAATTTTGATGAAATTATTGATTTTAGCGGCGTAGAAAGGTATATTGATACTCCCGTGAAACGTTACTCGTCAGGGATGTATGTTCGTTTGGCCTTTGCTGTTGCAGCACACCTAAAGCCAGAAATTTTAATTGTTGATGAGGTTTTATCGGTAGGTGATCAAGAATTTCAAGACAAGTGCTTAGGCAAAATGCGATCGGTTTCTGAAAGTGGAAGAACGGTACTTTTTGTTAGCCACAATTTATTAGCAGTAAAACAACTTTGTACCACAGGAATATATTTAAAAAATGGCAGGCTCCAAAAAAGTGGAACAACAAGAGATATAGTTGAAGAATATCTAAACGACGATAAACAACTAAATAGTGACGGTACGATTCCTGCAGATTTTTATCGAGAACACAGCACCGGCGATGCTTTTTTTAGAAAAATTCTTTTAACTGATTTAAATGACAACCCTTTAACCAGGCTTGCCTTTAATCAGCCATTTAAAGTAAAGCTTGTGTTAGAAGCACTCAAACAAATTAAGGGTGTGGCAATTAATGTAAACATTACAACTTCATTAGGTGAACCAATTGTTTTTTCTGTTGATACAAAAGATTCAAAATATATAACCCATACTTTTGATGAGGGTTTGCATGAGGTTGAGGTGCTTTTTGATTTTAAGTTGTTACCAAATAATTATAGAATAACTATTGGTGTTCACTATTTTTCAGATGGCATTACGATAGATTGGCTTGAAAATATTTATCAGTTTAAAGTAGATAAAATAAGTTACAATACAAATGAAGATTACCCATGGGATGCTTTACATGGATATATTGAACCTGAATCAACTTGGAAATATAAAAAACTATAATAAGAATTTTTAAATTTTAATTTCTTAAACTAAATAATTATGCAAATAGAAAATAGTAAAATATTAGTTATTGGTGGCGCTGGATTTATTGGCAGTTTTGTTGTTGCCGAATTACTAAAGGAAAATGTTTCTGAGGTTGTTGTTTATGATAATTTTGCGCGTGGTAAAAAAGAATATTTATCCGAATCGTTAAAGGATACGCGCTGTAAAGTATTTCCAATTGGCGGTGATATTAGAGAAATTGATATTTTGGATACTGCTATGAAAGGGATGGATTATGTAATTTGTCTTTCTGCCATGTGGTTATTACATTGTAAAGATTATCCTCGAACCGCATTTGAAGTGAATATTGCAGGTACATTTAATGTATTAGAAGCATGCGTAAAAAATAATATTAAAAAATTAATTTGGTCTTCGTCTGCCTCTGTTTACGGTGATGCAGTTCAATTACCAATGACAGAAGATCATCCATTTAATAATAAAAACTTTTATGGGGCAACAAAAATTGCTGGCGAAGCTATGGCAACTGCTTTTAATGACAGATATGGTTTAAAAGTTATTGGTCTTCGCTATATGAATGTTTATGGTCCTCATCAGGATCAAACCGCTGCATACACCGGGGTTGTGCCAATAATGTTAAATAAAATTGATGCAAACGAAGCTCCTGTTATTAATGGCGACGGAAGCCAGGCTTATGACTTTATTTATGTAGAAGATGTTGCCCGTTGTAATATTGCCGCATTAAAAAGTAATGTAAATCACGGTTTTTATAATGTTGGAACCGAAGTTCAAACGTCTATTAAAGAACTATGTGATTTAATATTAAACTTAAAAAAGTCAAATTTAAAAGTAACCTATAAACCTTATAGCGCAGATGATGCCAGATCTTTGGTTCAAAATAGAATAGGTAGTGCAGTAAAAGCAGAAAAGGAATTAGGGTTTAAGTATAAATATAATTTAACCGATGGGCTTTTAAAATTAATTGCTTGGAGAGATAGCAATAAAAATTAATTTATGTTATTTAACTCATTCGAGTTTCTTGTTTTTTTTATCATAGTAACTGGGCTTTACTTTTTACTTCCTCATAAATTTAGGTGGGCAATGCTATTAATTGCTAGCTGTATATTTTATATGTTCTTTGTTCCAATTTATATTTTAATTTTATTTGCAACAATAATAATAGACTATTTTGCTGGTATCTATATCGAAAAATTTGAAGGTAAAAAAAGAAAATATCTGCTGGTTGTAAGTCTAATTTCAAATATTGGAATACTTGCTTTTTTTAAATATTTTAATTTTTTTATTGATAATTTAAATTCAATTTTTCAAGCAGTAAATTGGAATTACAGCTTAACTTTGCTTTCTATTATTTTGCCAATCGGACTTTCTTTTCACACATTTCAAGCAATGAGTTATACCATTGAGGTGTATCGTGGAAATCAAAAAGCAGAAAAACATTTTGGCATTTACGCACTTTATGTGATGTATTATCCTCAATTAGTAGCTGGGCCGATAGAGCGACCACAAAATCTTTTAAATCAGTTTCATTCAAAACACAAGTTTGATCCTTATTTGTTTAGTAATGGTTTAAAGCAAATGTTAATTGGCTTATTTAAGAAAATGGTAATTGCAGATAATCTTGCACCCTATGTAAACACAGTTTATGATAATCCAGGAAATTTTGAACCAATTACTATTTTTGTTGCCACTGTTTTTTTCGCCTTTCAAATTTATTGCGATTTCTCAGGTTATTCTGATATTGCCATAGGTGCTTCAAGAATTATGGGAATTGAATTAATGCAAAATTTTAAAGCTCCTTACCGAGCAATCAGTATTAGCGATTTTTGGTCTCGTTGGCACATCTCCTTATCTACATGGTTTAAAGATTATTTGTATATTCCTTTGGGAGGCAACAGGGTAAAATTAGCACGTTTGTGTTTTAATTTATTTTTGGTTTTTATGGTAAGTGGGTTTTGGCATGGTGCTAATTGGACGTTTGTTATTTGGGGAGCTTTACATGGTTTTTATACAATTGCTGAAATTTTAATTAATAGGTATATAAATAAAAATGAAGTTCAAAATATTAAATTAAATTTTTTAATAACAGGTTTAAAAAGAGTTGTTGTTTTTTATTTGGTTTGTTTTGCATGGATTTTTTTCAGAGCAGAGTCTGTTTCAAAAGCCATTTTTATTGCAAAAGAGTATTTAATTGCAATCCCCTCTTATCTTCATCATCTTACACAAAAAGGTTATTTGTGGCTTGAGCCATTAATATTTAAAAAAGATATCCGTCTTAATTTTATTGATTTTGCACTTTTAGGTTTGGCTTTAGTTGCTTTATTTTACATTAATAAAGTTGAATATAAAACAAAATTTATTAGTTATTTAGATTCAAAGCCACTTGTTTTAAAATGGGGTTTTTATCAAGTTTTAATATTACTTTTTTTTGTTTTTGCAGCGTTTCATAGTAAACAAGAGTTTATTTATTTTCAGTTTTAGTGAAAATTTTTATTAAAATTTTTATATTCTTTTGTATTACTTACATTGGCTTATTCGCACTCAATTTTTTTTACGAAAAAAAGGTAAAATCAATTTATATCGAAAAGCCTAGTTATATTATTAGCTGTTCAAATAAAAATTATGATTATGTTGTTGGAGGTTCTTCACGGGTACATAATAATTTTAATGCTAACTTGTTCGATTCTTTAACTAATTTAAATGGGTTTAATATTGGGTACGAAGGAAGCGCAATGGCTCAAAATTATCTTACCTTATATTTGTTTTTAAAAAACGGAAACACAACTAAAAATTATTTGCAGCAAGTTGAAGATAATTTTTTAATGGATCCTAAAGTCGCCTTTACTTATCCATTTCAGGATTATTTTTTCATGCCTTATATTGGAGATCAAACTGTGGATGATTGTTATAAACGTAATGTTCCTTTAATTAAATTTTATTTATGGAAATATGTTCCTTTTTTAAAATATGCCGAGTTTAATAATTACTATGGTTTAAAAAAAATAGTATCTCCTACTAAGGTTGATTCGGATATGTTAAAATTTAAAGGTTATGATAAGTTAGATGTAAAACAAAAAGATGGATTTCCGGCACCTAGGTATGATGAAATTAATAACACGGTTGCTGTTGATGAATCTAACATTTATTATTTAAATAAAATTAGAGAATTGTGTTTAAACAGTCATATTAATTTTATTATTTATTCTTCACCACTTTATCAAAAAAGTTATTTAGCGTATAAGCCTAAAAATTTGCATTCCGCTCTAATGAAATTTATAATTAGCAACAATATAAAATATTTTAATTTTATGGTTACTCCAACATATTTAAAAGATTCTCTTTTTTACGATGAAACACATTTAAATTCAATTGGAACCAATCTTTTTACAACTCAATTAGCAGATTCATTAAAAGAAAATTTAAAAAAATAAATCATGGAATTAACAAAGAGAAATATTCAAATATCGTTGCCGGTAACTGGCGAAGAGGAATGGCAGGCAACTAAGGAGCCTTTAATGACAGGATGGTTAACTTCTGGTCCTAAGGTGGCTGAGTTTGAAAAATTGTTTGCGCAACGCCATCAAGTTAAGCACGCATTTGCAGTAACCAGTGCAACAACAGCGTTGCATCTTGCATTAGTTGCATTAAACATTGGACCTGGTGATGAAGTAATTGTTCCGGCATTTACTTGGGTTAGCACGGCAAATGTAGTATTGTATTGCAATGCAACAGTTGTTTTTGTGGATGTTGATCCAATTACATTTAATATTGATTGTAATGACTTAAAAAAGCGAATTACTTCAAAAACAAAAGCTATTATACCAGTTCATTTATTTGGATTGTGTGCTGATATTGATGCAATAAAAAAAGTTGCGCCAAATATTGCCATTGTTGAAGATGGTGCATGCGCGGCAGGAGCTGCATATAAGGGAAAATCTGCAGGGTCTCTTGGTGACATAGGTTGTTTTTCATTTCATCCAAGAAAATCAGTTACAACAGGTGAGGGAGGAATGGTTACAACAAATAATGATGAACTAGCAGATTTAATCGGTATGCTTCGAAACCACGGTGCTTCTGTTTCCGAAGAACAACGTCATAAAGGTCCTAAACCATATATATTACCTGATTTTAATTTAATGGGTTTCAATTATCGCATGACAGATCTTCAAGGTGCAGTTGGAGTTGTACAAATTAAAAAACTTGATAGGTTTATTGACGAACGCGAAAAATGGGCAGCTTATTATGATAATGAATTAAGTGGAATTTCTTGGTTACGCACTCCTCAATTTGATAAAACAATTTATAAACATGGTTGGCAAAGCTATGTAACCTATGTTGACCCAAAAACGTCGCCTATCAATAGAAATGATTTGATGGAATATTTACAACAACGTGGTATAGCTACTCGTCCGGGTACACACGCTGTTCATATGTTAGGTTTTTACGCGCAAAAATATAATATTCTTCCAACAGATTTTCCGGGAGCTCAGGCTGTAAATGATAACTCAATGAGTATACCTTTACATAACAGAATGAGTGCCGAAGATTTTGATTATATAGTTACGATTTTAAAATCAATTAAATAATGACGGCAGATAGTTTACAAAATTTGTTTTCTGTACCAGTAAAATTTAGTGGTAATATTGCTATAATTAATAATTCTTCTACGTTTATAAATCAAAATCAAACGAATGATTCGTTTTCTGAAAAATGGGTTAAACTTGATGCGGAAAGCAGTACGAATGAAATGGAAACATTCCAGAAAAACTGGGTACTTGATTTGTATGGTTTTAAAACTATCGAAGGCTTGAAATCTTTTTTGAGCGATAAAAAAATTATAATTGATGCTGGTTGCGGACTAGGTTACAAAAGCGCTTGGCTTGCAGAATTAGCGCCCCATGCAATTGTATTTGGAATTGATTTTTCGGAAGCTGCATTTGTTGCTGCTAAACGATATGAATATATTCCAAATGTATTTTTCTTTAGAGGCGATATTGCTAATCTTCCTTTTAAAAAGGAAACTTTAGATTTTATACTTTGCGATCAAGTAATCCATCATACCGAAGATCCTAAAAAAACATTTGCGCACTTAGCATCTCTATTAACTACTAAAGGTAAATTTGCTTGTTATGTGTATGCGAAAAAAGCATTACCGCGCGAACTTGTAGATGATTATTTTAGAAAAGCTACACACAATTTGTCTCATGAAGAAATGTGGCAATTTTCTAGTCAGCTAACAGAATTAGGTAAGCGATTAACAGAATTAAATGTGAAATTCGTTTGTCCGGACATTCCTGCTTTAGGGATAAAAGGAGGTGAGTATGATATTCAACGTTTTATTTATTGGAACTTCATTAAATGTTTTTATCATCCAAAATGGACCAAACAAGAAAATGATGCTTGTAATTTTGATTGGTACTCGCCAAGTAATGCTGAGCGTTATTCTCCTGAGGAGTTTAAACAATGGGCTTATGATTTAAATTTAAAAATAGATTTTTTTAGAAGTGAAGAAGCTGCGCACACAGTAATTGTGTCTAAGTAATCGATGTGTGGAATAACAGGGATAATTAATTTAAACAACAACCGTATAGATGAGTCTGTAATTTCATCAATGACGGATGCCATTGCTCATAGAGGACCAGATGGCAGAGGAATTTTTGTTGATGGTAACGTTTCATTTGGGCATCGTCGTTTATCTATAATTGATGTGTCTGACAAAGGAGCGCAACCTATGCACTCAAAAACAAAAAACTGGACAATTGTTTTTAATGGGTGCATCTATAATTATAAAGAGCTTAAACAAGAACTTATAAATAAAGGTCATGTATTTTCATCAACAACAGATACTGAAGTAATTGTTGAGGGGTTAGAAGCCTATGGTGTTAAATTTTTCGAAAGATTAAATGGAATGTTTGCGGTTGGAGCATTTAATCATAGCAATCGAAAAGTTTATCTGAGTCGAGATAAATTTGGAATTAAACCACTTTATTATTGGTATAGTGAAAATACATTTTTGTTCAGCTCCGAAATTAAGGCGTTTTTAAAACATCCAAATTTTAAAGTAGATGTTGATTTAAACGCATTGAATGAGTATTTTACATTTCAGAATTTATTTTCGTTTCGAACATTGTTTAAAGGTGTAGCAATGATTCCTCCTGCAAATACAATTGAAATTGGAAATGATTTTAAACAGTTAGTGCACAATAGTTGGTGGGATTATGATTTTTCCAAAACAGACGAATCAATGTCATTTGACGACGCTAAAGACGAAACCCTTAGGTTGTTTCAACAGGCGGTAAAACGTCAAATGGTTGCCGATGTGCCAGTTGGTTCATACTTATCTGGAGGCATGGATAGTGGTGCTATTACAGCGGTTGGCTCAAGTATGATACCAAGAATGGCAACATTTACCTGTGGCTTTGATATGAGTAGTGTTACCGGCGTTGAGGCAAATTATGATGAGCGACGCGATGCTGAGTTAATGGCTAATGCATTTAAAACAGAACATTACGAACAAGTTATAAATGCAGGTGATTTAGCATGGAGTTTACCTAAAGTTGTATATCATTTAGAAGATTTAAAAGTTGGAATGAGTTATCCTAATTATTATATCTCTCGTTTAGCTTCAAAATTTGTAAAAGTTTGTTTACAAGGTACAGGTGGCGATGAATTATACGGTGGTTATCCATGGCGCTATTACAGAGTATTTAATGCTTTAAATCAAAAAGAATTTTTTAAT
>Ga0208266_100540_pt1 | contig 12323 bp, 9 predicted proteins | sample LakWasMet67_HOW9_2_FD_183897 | JGI IMG/M metagenome (GOLD analysis project Ga0208266, IMG submission 183897) | Freshwater sediment methanotrophic microbial communities from Lake Washington under simulated oxygen tension - Sediment Metagenome... | ecosystem: Environmental > Aquatic > Freshwater >...
AACGGTTTTTAAACTTTTTTATCGAAAAATCGTTAAAATTTATCCAACGTATATATTCTAACGATTTTTCTTGTTCATCCTTTTTGGCCATATTTTAAACAAACCAGCATTGTAGAAACATTTCCCCAGTACTGTTTCTACTTTTCTACATATACGAGGAATAAATGCATCTGGTTGTCGAAAAATGAAAAAAATGAAAATTTTCTTCCCACCCTATCTCATAAACGTTACTTATTTTTCGATGATTGAACAAAAAGCCTTAATTTACGCCCTAATTATCAACCTCCTTCATACAATTATGTTAAAACTCGGATTTGTTAGTGCTATCTTAGCCGATTTCGGCTTTGAACACGTAGTAGATTTTGCTTCAAAAAATGGTTTTTCCTGTATCGAAATGATGTGTTGGCCTAAAGATAATGGCGATGCTCGCCGTTATGCGGGTGTTTCACACATCAATGTCGATAATTTGGATGATAAACACATTACATACATAAAAGACTATACCCACGAAAGAAACATCACTATCTCAGGTCTGGGATATTACCCAAATCCGCTTGACCCCGATACAAAAAAATCCGAATTTTATATTGAGCACATCAAAAAAGTAATCAGAGCCTGTAATAAATTGGGTGTGCCGGTCATGAATACTTTCATCGGTCGCGATCCTCAAAAGAATATTAAAGATAACCTAGAAATTTTCAAGAAGCTTTGGAAGCCTATCATTGAGACTGCACAACAGGAAGGCATTAAAATAGGTATTGAAAACTGTCCGATGTTTTTTACAAACGACGAATGGCCGGGTGGAAAAAACTTAGCTATCTCGCCTGCCGTGTGGGATGTAATGTTTGAAACTTTCCCAACACCTCTTTTCGGATTGAACTATGACCCATCACATATGATTTTCCAGATGATGGACGAAGTAAAACCGATTTACCAGTACAAAGACCGTTTGCACCATATCCATATCAAAGACGTAAAAGTATATCGCGATAAACTGGATAGAGTGGGTATCATGGCAAATCCACTAGAGTATCATTCGCCAAAACTTCCGGGCTTGGGTGATGTAAACTGGAGAGGCTTTTTCGCTGCGCTGACCGATGTACGCTATAAGGGTCCGGTAGTTATTGAAGTAGAAGACAAGGCCTACGAAGGTAGTATTGATGATGTAACTACGGCTATTCTTACAGCCCGTAACTACGTAAAACAATTCCTTGGGTAAGTTAAATTACTATTATATAAATACTTATAGCGAGGTGTTAAGCCTCGCTATTTTATTGTTCCGTTCTTAAATGCACTTAATTATGGCTTTGATCTGAGATTTATTTAAAAATTATCTTATTATTTCTTAAAAAATTATCATTTTTGAACAAAATCTGTTCAGATATAAATTTAACCCTAAAAAACTACTATGGCTTCTATTTCCGGGAACAAACAAAGCTTCCAGACAACACCTAATCAAAACAACTACCTCATTCCGTTTATTCTGGTTACCAGTCTTTTCTTTTTGTGGGGCTTTGCCATCAGTATGCTCGACGTACTCAATAAACACTTCCAGGAAACCCTTAGCCTTACTATCTCGCAATCTACTTTAGTTCAGGTATCAACCTATGGTGCCTATTTCTTTATGGCTTTACCGGCTGGACTATTTATGAAGCGTTGGGGCTATAAAAAAGGCATCCTGGCTGGACTATTTTTATACTCCGGCGGAGCGCTTTTGGTATATCCGGCAACGCAACTACAATCATGGCCATTTTTCTTGGCTGCTCTATTCATTCTTGCCTGCGGCCTTGCTTTTCTTGAAACAGCCGCTAATCCTTATGCCACTGTACTTGGTCCATCAGAATCATCCGAACAACGTTTGAATCTGGCCCAGTCTTTCAATGGCTTGGGAGTTATTATAGGTCCACTGGTTGGAAGTATGCTAATCTTCAGTAATCATACTCAAACGGTTGAAGAAGGTTTCAAATCGGTTCAATTGCCTTATATGATTGTGGGCGGAGTTGTTTTTTTAGTTGCCTTATTGTTTTTACGAACCCCTATGCCCGAAATTCAGGAAGCAGGTATCACTGAAGAGATTATTGAAAAATCGAGTAAAAAACTATTCAGTAATAAACACTTTGTTTTCGGCGCTATTGCTCAATTTCTGAATGTAGGAGCACAAGGTTGTGTATGGGGATTATTTATCAATTTTGCCATAGAAGCTATCAACATTTCAAATATAGAGGCTGCAAAATTATTATCCGCAGGTATGCTTATCTTTATGATAGGTCGTTTTGTCAGTACATTTCTGATGCGATTTATTAAGCCTAACTTATTATTAGGTGCATACTCTTTAATTATTGTGGCTATTTTATTATTTGCTTCCCAATTTAACGGTCAGGCGGCAGTATATGCATTAATGGCATTTTTCTTTTTCCAAAGTATTACTTTCCCAACTATTTTTTCATTGGGTGTAAAAGATTTAGGCACCAATACAAAAATTGGTTCTTCTTATATCATTATGGGTATTGTAGGTGGAGCTGTTTTCCCACCAATCATGGGAATGATTGCGGATAAGACTTCAATGGCAACTTCTTTACTCTTGCCTGTTGCAATCTTTGCCTATATTGCCTGGTATGGATTTTCGGGCTCAAAAGTTAGAAAATAAAACCTATTTATATGTAAAGAAAGAGGATGTCTCAAAAGAAAACTACGCAAAATACTATTTGGCTAAGTACAACCCCACTCCCTAAATCCCTCTCCCCAACAGTGGGGAGAGGGACTTTTTAGCCCTTCTCCACTGTTGGGGAAGGGTTGGGATGGGGTCTTTTCCAAAGATTATTTGGCTAGAAAATCTTTTGAGACGGCCCCTTTCTTGTGTCAAATCAATCTATTCAATCCTATGAAATACATTGCATCCATCGACCAAGGTACTACCAGTACCCGTTGTATCATTTTCGACCGCAAAGGTTCTATCGTTTCTGTCGGACAAAAAGAACACGAGCAGATTTATCCGAAACCAGGTTGGGTCGAGCATAATTCGGAAGAAATCTGGAAAAATACGCTTGAGGTAATTGCCAGAGCGCGCATAGAAAAAAGCATTAAAACAGAAGATATAGCTGCCTGCGGCATTACCAATCAACGTGAAACAACGGTCGTTTGGAACAAGCGCACAGGCAAAGCCTATTATAACGCCATCGTCTGGCAGGATACCCGTGTAGATGATACAGTAAAAGTTTTAACCAAAAGCCACGGCTCTCCCTTTTTTCAAGACCGTACAGGTTTACCATTGGCTACTTATTTCAGTGGATTGAAAATCAAATGGATTTTAGACAATGTACCGGGTGTGCGAGAAGATGCAGAAAAAGGACAAGCTATTTTTGGCAATATGGATACCTTCCTTATCTGGCATCTGACAGGCGGTATTAACGGAGGCTTACATATTACCGATGTGACCAATGCAAGCCGTACCCAACTCATGAATCTTAAAACAATGGCTTGGGATGCTGAACTAGCTGAAATCATGAATATTCCTATGCAGATGTTGCCACAGATAGAGCCAAGTAGCAAAGTATACGGCACTATTACTTCGGAAGTATTACTAGGCATTCCACTAGCCGGAGACTTAGGTGACCAACAGGCAGCCCTCGTAGGACAAACATGCTATCAACCGGGAGAAGCCAAAAATACATATGGCACAGGTTGTTTTATGCTCATGAATACTGGTACTGAATTAGTACCGTCTAAACACGGTTTGCTGACAACGGTAGCCTATCAGTTTGAAGGTCAGCCTGTACATTATGCTTTAGAGGGCTCAGTAGCTATTGCAGGGGCTTTGGTGCAATGGTTACGTGATAACTTAGGCATCATTCAGAAAAGCACTGATATTGAGAAATTAGCTAAGAGTGTTGAAGACAACGGCGGAGCTTATGTAGTACCTGCTTTCTCAGGGCTGTATGCACCTTACTGGAAATCATCAGCCAGAGGGGTTATTGCAGGCTTGACACGCTACGTCAATAAAGGGCATATTGCCCGTGCGGTATTGGAAGCCACCGCCTACCAGACCAAAGATGTATTAGATGCCATGGAAAGCGATTCGGGCATTGAGATTAAGTCTTTGCGGGTAGATGGCGGCATGGTGGTGAATGAATTGCTGATGCAATTTCAGTCTGATATGTTGAAAGTACCTGTTATCAGACCTACCATGATTGAAACTACTGCTTTAGGAGCAGCCTATGCCGCAGGCCTGGCAGTGGGCTACTGGCAAAATTTTGATGACTTACTGCAAAACTGGGGAGTAGACAAACGTTGGAAACCAAAAATGAAAGCCCGACAACGAAATATCCTTTACAAGGGCTGGAAAAAAGCCGTGAAGCGTTCTTTTGATTGGGAAAAGTAATTTTGGTATCTTAATAAATAAAACAGGCCGTCTAAAAAGTCAAGGAGTGCAAAATATTATTTGGTAAGGCCAACTCTACACCCGAAATCTTTCTCTCCAACAATAGCGAGAGGGACTTTTTAGCCCTTCCCCATTGTTGGGGAAGGGTTGGGATGGGGTTATTCCCAAAGATTATTTGGCTCTAAAAATTTTTTATACACCCTCTTTCAATTTCATATCGCAAACAAAATCTCTTCTTTCATCGCTCTATCATACTTCTCTTTATCAAACCTATATAAGAAAGGAGATTTATAGGCCCCACCTGTACGTTTTTCAGGGAGTTTCTCTAAAATATCATAGCTTAGCATCAACTTCTGGAAATTGCGGCGGTCCAGTTGTTTACCTAATATAGTCTCGTATAAGCGCTGTAATTCAGGCATGGTAAATTTCTCTGGTAATAGATTATAACCTATGGGTTGATAGCTTAATTGCCTTCTTATGGCTTTCAATGCCATCTCTACCATTTCGTTATGGTCGAAAAGTAGCTCGGGAATAGCTGATATTTCCCACCATTTACATTCATCTGTATACCAATCGGGGGTAGGTATTGCTTGCTCAAACTCAACCAAAGCCATATAGCCGATAGATACATTACGTTTCATGTATTTTTCGTCGTAGAAATCCTTCCCAAACAACCATTCCAACTTTTCAATTAAGATTTCTTCAGTATTATTTTTATAGCGATTCGAATCACCAAAAGTATAAAACTGTTGCAAGAAAATTTCCTTTAAACCCGTTCTCTCCTGAAGAATACGTACTACAGCATCATTGACCGACTCATCTAAAAAAATACGCCCGCCCGGTAAACTCCACTCTTCCGTGCCCTTCCATTTCAACAATAAAACTTTTAATTCTCCTTCATGAAAACCGAAAATCACGCAGTCGATAGACACTTCTTTCAGGGTAAGTTCAAGGTATTCTCTTAGTCTTTGATCCATAATTGGTTGCTTTCGAAAATCAAAATTAAAAAAATCTTTGTGTTTTTTGTACACAATGAAAAAATTTATAATATTGTGTAACTTTTACGCATTGACCTATTCATTTTCACCTATAAACAATCTTATCCTTTATGTCTTAAATTTTACCCCTATTAACATGCCTAATTCAAGCGTATTCTTTCAAGGCAAAATGCCTTGATATTCTATTAAACAATCTCATATTTAATCTATGAAAACATTATTCAAGAGTTTTCTGATGGGTCTTCTGCCCCTATCACTATTGGCGCAAGTACCCGAAGAAAACCGCTTTCAGAAAGTTGTTCTGACCGAAAATCTGAATGAACCACTGGAATTAGCTGTTTTACCCGATGAAAGAGTAATCTTCATCGAGCGTCATGGCTTAGTGAAGATGTACAGCCCTGTTACGAAGAAAACGACAGTGATTGCTTCAATTCCTGTAAGTACAAAATACAATGTAGCCGATGGAGGACAACCAGAAGCAGAGGATGGTTTATTAGGGCTAAATATCGACCCTGATTTCAATAAAAACCATTGGGTATATCTCTATTATTCTCCTGCCGGAAATGACCCGAAGAATATCCTGGCTCGTTTCGAATTAAAAGGCAACACGCTGGATTTAAACAGCAAAAAGGTTATTCTTGAAATTCCTACCCAAAGAGACCAATGCTGCCATACGGGTGGCTCAATTGATTGGGATGGTGCAGGAAATCTATTCTTATCTACAGGAGATAATACAAGCCCGAGAGCATCAGATGGCTATGCGCCAATTGATGAGCGTCCGGGTAGAAGTCCTTATGACGCGCAGAAATCATCTTCTAATACCAATGATTTAAGAGGAAAAATTATCCGTATTCATCCGGAGGCTGATGGTAGTTATTCTATTCCCGAAGGAAATTTATTTCCGAAAGGCACACCTAAAACTCGTCCTGAAATCTATACAATGGGCCATAGAAACCCTTATCGTATTGGTGTTGATAAAAAAAATGGCTTCTTATATTGGGGAGATGTCGGCCCTGATGCAGGTAAAGACTCAACAGGTTTAGGACCTGCGGCAGAAGATGAGTTCGGACAGGCGCGCAAAGCAGGCAATTTCGGTTGGCCTTACTTTGTAGGCGACAACAAAGCCTATTGGGATTTTGACTTTACTACTATGAAATCGGGAGAGAAATTTAATCCTGAAAAGCCAATCAACAACTCCCCAAATAATACAGGTTTGCAAGAATTACCTCCTGCCCAGAAAGCCTTTATCTGGTATCCTGCTGCCGATTCTAAGAAATTCCCTCTATTAGGTGCAGGTGGACGTAGTGCGATGGCAGGCCCTGTTTATCATAAAGAATTTTTCCAGAACGCCAAACGCGCTTACCCTGATTACTACAATAACAAACTCTTCATCTATGAATGGATGCGTGACTGGATAATAGCCGTAACGATGAATGAGCAAGGTGATTACGTAAAAATGGAGCGCTTTTTACCTAATCTAAAATTGGAACATCCGATTGATATGGCTTTCGGCCCGAATGGCGATTTGTATATGATTGAATACGGTCAAGGCTGGTTTTTAGCAAACCCGGAATCAAAAATTATAAGAATTGAATACAATGGTGGCAATCGCAAACCATTGGTAATAGCTAAAACAGATAAACAAGCAGGGGCTTTGCCTTTAACTGTGCACCTCTCTTCGGAAGGCACAAAAGATTTTGACAAAGATGAATTAAAATATGAGTGGAAAATAACGCCACAGGCAGGCGGCACTCCTGTTGTATTAGCCGAAGCCAACCCAAGCTATACATTCAAGAAATTAGGCACCTATAAAGCCGTTCTGACAGTCACGGATGCCCAAGGCTTAAAAGACTCAAAAGAACTGATTATAAAGGCCGGAAACGAGCCTCCACAAGTTTCTTTGGAACAGACAGAAGGAAATAAAACCTTTTTCTTTCCGAATAAGGAAATCGGCTACGAAGTAAAAGTGTCGGACAAAGAAGATGGGAGCTTAGCTGACAAACGCATTCCGGCTTCGAAAGTAAAAATCACCGCTACCTATCAGGACGCAGAAGATGCGCCACAAGCACAAGGTCATAAGGCTGCCCCTGTTACTTTTACTGCCGGAAAAAACCTGATTGATAAAAGCGATTGTAAAGCCTGCCATTTCCCTGATAAAAAATCTGTCGGCCCTGCTTTTATAGAAGTTGCCAAAAAATATAAATCCAGTAGCAACGCCGTAGCGATTCTATCAGATAAAATCATCAAAGGTGGCGCAGGCGTATGGGGCGATGTAGCCATGTCTGCCCACCCGAATATTGGTTTACCGGAGGCTAATCAGATGATACAATACATTTTAAGTCTGGCTGATAAGAAAATCCCTCCTACCTTATTGCCCCCTAAAGGCAATATAACTGCTAAAATACCGGATGGCGGAGACCCTAATAAGGGCGTTTATAAACTCTTAGCTACCTATACCGATAAAGGTGCAAATGGTTTGCCTGCTCAAACAGTAGAACAACTATTAGTGCTGAAAAACCCTACTTTGCTATTGGGTAATGCCGAAGAATCATCAAAAAATATAATGAAATTCAAAATGGGTGAAACCAATCTTTTGATTGTAACCTCACCTAACACCTATGCAGCTTTTAAACAAATTGATCTGACAGGCATTAAGACCTTGAGTTTCGTAGTAGCTGCCCCAAAACAACAGCTGAACTCACAGGGAGGAATAGTTGAGGTTCACACAGGCTCAGCAGAAGGCCCACTATTAGGAAGAACAGACTTTGTTGAGCCCAGTGACGACCCGAATGCTTTTTCAGGCACTAAACCACCTAAACCTTATAAAGTCAACATTCCGGCTACCAATGGCTTTCAGGATTTATATTTTGTTTTCAAAAACGATAAATCTAAAGGGGCATTATTCGTACCGTTCTCAGTAACTTTTGAACCATAATCTTTCAATCTACAATATCAGACTTATGAACAACCGTCGTGAATTTCTTAGCCAATTAGGTCTTGCTACGGCAGGGCTTGGCTTGTCTTCTTTACTACCCGAATCGCTATTTGCAGCAGAAACTGCCAAAAAATTTACTTTCGAAATATCACTTGCCGAATTTTCTTTTGCTTCTGAGTTGTTTACGGGCAAGATGAAAAATATGGATTTTCCGGCTAGAGCAAAAAATGAATTTGGTGTTTCAGTTTTAGAATATGTATCGGGTTTTTTCAATAACAAACATACCGACCAGACTTACCTGAAAGAATTGAAACAACGCTGCGACGATTTAGGCATGAAAAACCATTTAATTATGGTAGATGGCGAAAACATTGCCTCATTAGATGCGGCTAAACGTCAGAAAGCCGCAGAAGCACATCATGCATGGGTAGATGCTGCCAGGTATTTAGGTTGTTCGTCTATCCGCGTCAACTTAGGGGATGCCATGTCAGCTCTATCAGGCAAAGGAGAAGAGGGTTCGATGGAAGAAGTAGGCAAAGCCGCAGCAGATGGCTACCAAAAAGTATGCGAATACGCTGCTAAAGCAGGTTTGAATGTAATTGTAGAAAACCACTTCGGCTATTCAACAGACCCTGATTGGCTGGTAGGTGTAATGAAACAGGTAAAATCTAAAAACAAAGGGTTCTTACCCGATTTCGGTAATTTCTGTGCCGAAAGAAGCAAACCTGCTACGCAGGATTTGAAAGGCATTATGGCAACTCATTGTGTAAAAGAGCACGATAAATATGAAGGAACAAAGAAAATGATGCCTTATGCCAGAGGTATCAGTGCCAAGACTCATAAATTCGATGCGAATGGTAATGATATTGATACTGACTTCATCAAAATATTCAAAATCATTAAAGCATCCGGCTGGGCTGGTGGTTATGTAGGTATAGAATACGAGGGAGGCTTAATGAGAGATATGGGTGGTGATACCAGTTATTTATCAAATGCAGAAGGTATTTTGGCCACTAAAAAACTACTCGAAAAAGTACAGAAAGAATTAGCATAATTATCAACCTGTTTATGAGTTTCGCAGCCATCACCTTATAAAAGGTGATGGCTGTATTTTTTTTTAAGAGAATATTATGAAATGAATCTGTTATTTTTACTGTTTCAGAGTAGAAGTATCCATTTTGAGCAATTTCTTATATTATGGAACGTTTTTTGCAAAGAAATCAACATTATTCATACCAAAGCACAAGCCCGTTCTCGATGAAAAAAATACTTTTATCTACTACCTTTATTCTCGTTTCTTATCTCGCTTTTTCTCAGGGTATCTCGTGGGAACCAACTATTCAAGGAGCATTTGCCAAAGCTAAGGCGCAAAATAAACCTGTTTTTGTAGAATGTTTCCACCCCAATTGCCCGATTTGTATGAGCCTTGAGCCTACTTTAAAAAATGCCGAAGTGGGTAAATTCTACAATCAGAATTTTATTAATTTTAAACTCAATCTGAGTGATACTAAACAGGTAAAGTTTTTAAGTGATAAAAAAATCTATTTACCGGGCTTCCCATTGTTTTTATATTTCGATAAAAACCAGAATATTCTGCACCATACAGACCCCGTTAATACGCCTAACGACTTCGTAAATCATGCAAAAGCAGCGCTAAACCCTAATGAACAATCAGGTACGGCATGGAAAAGGTATCAGGCAGGTAGCCGTGATATTGGTATGTTATCAAATCTGGCATATTTACTTCGTATCACGCAAGATACCACCCGTAATATCAAAGTAGCTAATGATTTATACAGTGTTTATCCAAAAAATAAATTGAGTTCTCAGGAAAGTTGGGAGATTGCCAAAAAATGTCTGATGGACGTTGAAAATGGGTTTGCCGAATTCTGGTTGAGAAATCTGGAGACTGCCCGTAAATATGAAGAAACAAAAGGCCATGCAGGCAATGAAACCAATGCGATGGGTATGTTAGTACAAATGGCCATTTATAGCCCTAAGTCAAGTAAGTATTCATTGGCTAAAGTAAATAAGCTGAAACAATACATGAACCTGATAGGCGCAGGGCAATATGTAACTAGTAATACCTGGCAGATAGAAGCACAAGCCCTCATTCGTGAGCAAGGACCAGATAAAGCCCTGGCTTTCATTCAGAATCAGGTTAGCCAGACTTCACAGCCACAGATGTTGGTCTATTATGTTACTTTCTATAATGTCAATTTCCCTGATGGTAAATTAGCTCTACAAGTGCGTAATTGGTTAAATACGGCTATACCGCAATTAAAAACACCGCTTGATATAGCTAATGGAAGATACGAGTCGGCACGTTTGTATAAAAAAGCAGGAGATGCCGCTAAAGCGAAACAGGAATTGGCCTTGGCTAAAACAAGTCTGGCAAGTGCAAAAGCCAAAGCAGCTGACGCCAACACCAAAAAAGTAGTAGATAACCTTGGCAATAGTATCAATCAATTGGCTGGTCAATTGAATTAATCAATATGTCTCTCCCAAAAACCAGAAGAGCCGCAGAATTAACATTCTGCGGCTCTTCTATATAATACAATACTAGTATGTATTAGTTTTTCTTAACTGCCGGCGTAGTAGTTGGAGCAGTTGTTGCGGCAGTTTTAGCCGGAGGAGTTACACCTAATTTTTTGAACACCAATTCAGAGATATTGTCTGCATCTGGAGCTACTAACAAAATTGGTGTAGTACCAGGGCCCGCATCAGTATTGAAAACATAAGTATAGCCGTTTTCTTTAGCTACATCTTTGATAGTTTTGTCAATTTTGTCTAATACCGGAGCCAACAATTGTTGTTGTTTTTGTTGTAATGCACCTTCAGAATTTTGTTGAAATTCCTGGATTGAATTGTTTTGGTTTTGCAATTCTTTCTCACGGTCAGCTTTGATTACAGGAGACATAGAAGGAGCATTTTTTTGATAATCCTCATATTTTTTCTGGAAATCAGAAACTTTGTCTTGCAACAATTTGTCGTATTGCGCCTTTTCAGTTTTTAATTTAGTCTCTATATCTTTAGCGTCTGGCAGGTTATTCAGAATGTAATCAACATTGGTATATCCAATTTTTTGTTGAGCATTCGCCGTCATACCTAAAAACATTATAGCCGCAATCAAAGAGGCAAAAAGCTTTGTTTTCATTTTGTTACTAATTTTTTGGTTTGGTTACTTGGTTATTTTGAGTTTTATCTTCCGTTAACGAAATTCCTAATGACTCCATCACATAATCTGTATAATCATGTCGGGGGTCTGTATAAATCATGCTTATATCTGATGCTTTGTCAAAAATAAACATTAATTGTTTCTGGCGGGCAACTTTTGCACAGGCTTTGTAAATATCGTCCATAATTGGCTTCATTATTTCCTTTTTCTTAGCAAATAATAAACCGTTCATGCCAAAAACCTTGTTGTTCAGTTCCTTTACCTCTTTTTCCTTATCTTCTAATGCTTTCAGTCGTTCACGCTTCATATCAGCCGTCAATAAAATCTCCTCTTGCTGAAATTGCTGACGCATTTTTTCTAATTCTGTATACCTCCCCTGAATGTCTTGCACCCATTTTTCAGAATACTTTTCCATATCCTCCTGGGCTTTTTTATAGTCAGGCATTTTACTCGTAATAAACTCCGAATCAATGTACCCAAACTTTTGTGCAAAAGACTCTACAGAAAAGAGTGCCAAAAATAGCAAAAATATTGTCTTTTTCATTCAAAAATAATTACGAATGGATAATATTGGTTAATAATTTATTCTTTGGTCAAATACTAACGTCTTTTCTGGCACTAGGAGTATGTTTAAATTTTGTTATTCTCACCGAAAAGTACAGATTTTTTTATCAGACAAGCGGACGCCGCGTGGGTGTATTTTGCAGATGTAGCAATCGGACCGCCGAAGCGGTAGCTACATCGAAAAAATACAACACAGTATGGTAGAAAAATCTGTCTTTGCAGGTCGAATCATAATTTTTAAACATACTCTGATTTGCCTTATTAACGTTG
>Ga0208266_100542_pt1 | contig 12306 bp, 9 predicted proteins | sample LakWasMet67_HOW9_2_FD_183897 | JGI IMG/M metagenome (GOLD analysis project Ga0208266, IMG submission 183897) | Freshwater sediment methanotrophic microbial communities from Lake Washington under simulated oxygen tension - Sediment Metagenome... | ecosystem: Environmental > Aquatic > Freshwater >...
GGCCCCGAGGCCGACCTGTACCTGGAAGGCCATGACCAGCACCGCGGCTGGTTCCACAGCTCGCTGCTGCTGGCCAATGCCATCTACGGCCGCGCGCCCTACCGCGGCCTGCTGACCCACGGCTTCACCGTCGACAGCCAGGGCCGCAAGATGAGCAAGAGCCTGGGCAACGGCATCGAGCCGCAGGTGATCAGCCAGAAGCTGGGCGCCGACATCATCCGGCTGTGGGTAGCGGCCAGCGACTATTCGGGCGACATCGCCGGCGACGACAAGATCCTGGCCCGCGTGGTGGACGGCTACCGCCGCATCCGCAACACGCTGCGCTTCCTGCTGGCCAACGTCAGCGACTTCGACGTCGCGGCCGACAGCGTGTCGGCCGACGAGATGCTGGAAGTCGACCGCTGGGCGCTGGCCCGCGCCAGCCAGTTCCAGGACGAGATCCTGGCGCACTACCAGGTCTACGAGTTCCACCCGGTGGTGGCCAAGCTGCAGGTGTTCTGCTCCGAGGACCTGGGCGCCTTCTACCTCGACGTGCTGAAGGACCGGCTCTACACCACCGCGCCCAAGAGCCTGGCCCGGCGCAGCGCGCAGACCGCGCTGTGGCACATCACCCAGGCCATGCTGCGCTGGATGGCGCCCTTCCTCAGCTTCACCGCCGAGGAGGCCTGGGCCGTTTTTGCGCCCGGCCATGGCTCGATCTTCAAGCAGACCTACTGGCCGCTGGCCACGCCCGACGCGGCGCTGCTGGCCAAGTGGGCCGCCGTGCGCACCGTGCGCGAGGCGGTGAACAAGGCCATCGAGGACGTGCGCACCGCCGGCGGCGTGGGCTCGTCGCTGCAGGCCACGGTAACGGTGGCCGCGCCGCCCGAGACCCACGCGCTGCTGGCGGCGCTGGGCGAGGACCTGAAGTTCGTGCTCATCACCTCGGCCGTCACGCTGGTGGCGGGCGACGCCCTGGCCATCACCGTCACGCCATCCACCGCCCAGAAGTGCGAGCGCTGCTGGCACTGGCGCGACGACGTGGGCATCGACCCGGCGCACCCGACGATCTGCGGCCGCTGCACCAGCAACCTGTACGGCGACGGCGAAGCGCGCACGGTGGCCTGATCCGCCCCCGGCCGGCGGCGGCTACCCGGCCGCCGCCACCGCGTCGACCGGTAGGTCGGCCGGTGACAGCCCCACCACCCGCCAGGCCAGCGCACTGAGCTCGGCCACGACGGCGTCGGCCGACAGCCGCCCGTCCGGCCGGTACCAGCTGTAGAGAAAGCCCGGGATGCTGCAGGCCGCCAGCGCGGTGATGCGGGTCTCGTTGAACTGCAGCGTGCCCGCCGCGCGGGCGCGCTCCAGCAGCACGCACAGCCGGTCGTAGAAGTGGCGCGCCAGCGCCTGCTGCGCCGCCAGGTACTCGGGCCGGTAGGCCTGCGGCTCGCGGTATGAGAAAAACGCCGCCGGGTAGTGCGCGATGGTGGTGGCGATCAGCCGCCGCAGTGCCAGCGCCACCTGCTGCTGCGCCGGCAGGTGGGCGTGCTCGTCACCGTCCAGCACGGTGAAGCAGGCCACCGCGGGTGTCCACGACAGGCGCTCGAACAGCTCCTGCTTGTTGTGGAAGTAGTAGTAGACAAAGGGCTTGCTCACACCCAGCGCCGCCGCCACCTGGTCCAGCGTGGTGCGGGCGTAACCCTGCTCGTGGAACAGCCGCTCGGCGGCGCGCAGGATGCGCTCGCGCTTTTCGTCGGTGCCGGCGGTGGGCGCGCGCTGGCGGGGGCCGCGTGGTGCGACCGCCGCAGCGCAGGGGTTTGACACAGGGGGATTCACCAAGATCGCCGGGTTCTACTGTTCGGTAGGATTGTTCTACCAAGCAGTAGCATCCGGCAAGCCATGCCGGGCCATCGCTAACCCTGAGCTCCGCAGGCCGGCATGACAACCGCACACCCTTCCCCCCACGACCGGTCCCCGCGGCCGTTGCATGAACACCTGCGCGCGCATGCCCGGCGCCAGCCCGACAAGCCCGCCCTGCTCTGGTACGGCCGGGCGATCAGCTTTGCCGAGCTGGACGCGGCCAGCGACGCCTTCGCCGCCCGCTTGGCCGCGCTGGGCGTGCAGCACGGTGATCCGGTGGCCCTGTTCATGGGCAACTGCCCGCAGTACGTGATGGCGCACCTCGGCATCCAGAAGCTGGGCGCCATCGTCTGCCCCTGTGGGCCGCTGAACAAGGCGCATGAGCTGCAGTACCAGCTGGACGACCTGCAGGCCCGGGTCATCGTAGCCGCCGCACCGCTGCTGCCGGTGGTTGACCAGGTGCGGGCCAGCACCGCGTTGGCCCATGTCTTCAGCGTGCACTATGGCGACTGGCTGCCCGACCAGCCCACGCTGGACCTGCCGGCCGAGTTGCAGGGCGGGCGTGAGACACCCCGCCTGGTGCCACCCGGCTGCGAGGACTTCCTGGCCGTGGTGCGCAGCGGCGCCGCCTGCCCGCCGGCGTCGGTCGCCATGACCGACACCGCGCTGATGACCTACACCTCGGGCACCACCGGCCTGCCCAAGGGGGCGATGCTCAGCCACGACAACGCGCTGTTCAAGACCGAAGCCTCGTCGGTCGCCAACGGCGTGACCGGCAACGACGTGCTGCTGGGCGTGGCGCCGCTGTACCACATCGCCGGCATGCTGATCGGCATGGACTACCTGCTGTTCAGCGGCGCCACCCTGGTGCTGCTGCACCGCTTCGAGCCACGCACCGTGCTGCAGGCCATCGCGCGCCACCGCGTGACCTGGTGGTACAGCATGACGCCGATGAACGTGGCCTGCCTGGCCCTGCCGGATGCCCGCGGTTTCGACCTGTCCAGCCTGACGCTGAACCCGGTCACCAGCTTCGGCATCACCTTCACCGAGGCGCTGTCGCAGCAATGGCGTGGCCTGGCGCCGCACTGCCAGAGCTTCGAGCTGGCCTACGGCCTGTCGGAGACCCACACCTGCGACACGGCGATGCCGCGCGACGCGGTGCGCTGGGGCACGCACGGCCGGCCGGTGCCTGGCGTGCAGATCCGCATCCTCGACCCCGAGACCGGCGCCGACCGGGCCGCCGGCGAGGTGGGCGAGATCGTGCTCAAGAGCCGCGGCAGCTTCCAGGGCTACTGGCACAAGCCCGAGGCCACGGCCAGGACGCTGAGGGACGGCTGGGTATACACCGGCGACATGGGCACGTTGGACGCCGAGGGCTACCTGACCTTCATCGGCCGCACCAAGGAGATGATCAAGGTCTCCGGCTACAGCGTATTCCCCGAGGAGGTGGAGACCATCCTGGTCAAGCACCCGGCGGTGGCCCAGGCCGCGGTGCTGGGTCAACCCGACCCCGACAAGGGCGAGGTGGTGCGCGCCTTCATCGTCCGCCAGCCCGGCCAGGACCTGGACGAAGCGGCGCTGATCGCCTGGTCGCGCGACAACATGGCCGTCTACAAGGCCCCGAAGAGCGTGCGCTTCATCGACGCCCTGCCCACCACCGGCGCCGGCAAGGTGCTGCGACGATTGTTGAAGGACGAGCGCTGACATGTTCAAGAAGCTGCTGATCGCCAACCGAGGCGAAATCGCCGTGCGCATCCTGCGCGCCGCGCAGGACCTCGGCATCACCACCGTCAGCGTTTATGCCCGCGACGACGCCGGCGCGCTGCACACCACGCTGGCCGACACCGCCGTGGCGCTGGACGCCACCGGCCCGGCGGCCTACCTGGACATCACCACGCTGATCAACGTGGCCCGCCAGCACGACTGCGAGGCGGTGCACCCGGGCTACGGCTTCCTCAGCGAGCGGGCTGACTTCGCCCAGGCCTGCGCCGATGCCGGCCTGGTCTTCGTCGGCCCCACACCGGCGCAGCTGGCGCTGTTCGGCGACAAGGCCAGCGCGCGCCAGCTGGCCGCCGAACACGGTGTGCCCCTGCTGCCCGGCACCGGCGCGGCCACGCTGGCCGAGATCCAGGCCTTTTTTGCCGCCCAGCGTGCGCAGGACCCCCATTGCGGCGTGATGCTGAAGGCGGTGTCCGGCGGTGGTGGGCGCGGCATGCGCGCGGTGCAGGACCCGGCCGAGCTGCCCGAGGCCTACCAGCGCTGCGCCGCCGAGGCGCTGGCCGCCTTCGGCGTGGGCGCGGTGTATGCCGAGAAGCTGATCCCACGCGCCCGCCACCTGGAGGTGCAGGTCATCGGCGACGGCCGCCAGGTGATGGCCCTGGGCGAGCGCGAGTGCACGCTGCAGCGCCGCTTCCAGAAGCTGGTGGAGATCGCGCCCAGCCCGACGCTGACACCGGCGCTGCGCGAGCAGCTGCTCGGTGCCGCGCTGACCTTGGCGCGCAGCAGCGCCTACCAGGGCCTGGGCACCTTCGAGTTCCTGGTCGACGACGATTCCACCACCCTGCCCTTTGTCTTCATCGAGGCCAACCCGCGCCTGCAGGTCGAGCACACCATCACCGAGGAGGTGACCGGCGTCGACCTGGTGCAGGCCCAGCTGGGCGTGGCCGCCGGTCGCCCCCTGGCCGCGCTGGGGCTGGACCCGGCCCACCCGCCGGCGGCGCGCGGCTTTGCGGTGCAGTGGCGCATCAATGCCGAAACGCTGGACGCCCAGGGCCAGGCGCGGCCGGCCAGCGGCCTGATCAGCCGCTGCGACCTGCCCAACGGCCCCGGCGTGCGGGTGGACACCCAGGCCCGCGCCGGGCTGATGCCGTCACCACACTACGACAGCCTGCTGGCCAAGCTGATCGTCAGCCACCGCAGCGGCGTGTTCGACGACGTGCTGCGGCGCTCGCAACGCGCGCTGGCCGAATGCCGGCTGGAGGGCCTGGCCACCAACCTGCCGCTGCTGCGTGCGCTGGCCGCCCACCCGGCGCTGCAGCACCAGACCGTGCACACCCGCTGGCTGGAAGAACAGTGGCCGACGCTGCAGAACACGCTGGCCGCCCACACCGATGCCGCGCCGCATGTCACCCCCCAGGCGGCCACCACCGCCGGCCGCGCCGAGGAGGTGGTGCCCGACGGCCAGATCGCCCTGCGCGCCAGCATGGCCGGCCGGGTGGTGCAGTTCAACGCCGCGGTGGGCGAGGCCCTGGCCGCCGGCGCCGAGGCCCTGGTGCTGGAGGCCATGAAGATGCAGCACGGCCTGAACACCACCGAGGCCGTGCGCGTGGCCGCGCTGTGCGTGGCGGCGGGCGACTTCGTGAGCGAAGGCCAGCTGCTGATGCGCCTGCAGCCGGCCGCCGACGCGGCGGTGGCCGCCGCCGAGGCCCAGGCCCACGACCTGGACCATGTGCGCGCCGACCTGCAGCGTGTGTTCGACCGCAACGCCCTGCTGCAGGACGCCGCCCGCCCGGCGGCGGTGGCCAAGCGCCATGCCGCCGGCGGCCGCACCGCGCGCGAGAACGTGGACGACCTGTGCGACCCCGGCAGCTTCATCGAGTACGGCGCCTACGCCATCGCCGCGCAGACGCGCCGCCGCACGCTGGACGACCTGGTGCGCAACACGCCGGCCGACGGCATGGTCACCGGCATCGGCACCGTCAACGGCGCAGACCATGGCCCCGAGCGCAGCCGCACCGCGGTGATGGCCTACGACTACACCGTGCTGGCCGGCACCCAGGGCTGGCGCAACCACCACAAGAAGGACCGCCTGCTGGGCCTGGCCCACCAGTGGAAGCTGCCCACCGTGCTGTTCGCCGAGGGTGGCGGCGGCCGGCCGGGTGATGTGGACATGCCCATCGTCGCCGGCCTGAACAACCACACCTTCAGCCAGTTTGCCGCGCTGTCGGGCAAGGTGCCGGTGGTGGGCGTGGTGCATGGCCGCTGCTACGCCGGCAATGCCGCGCTGCTGGGCTGCGCCGACGTCATCATCGCCACCGAGGCATCCAACATCGGCCTGGGCGGCCCGGCCATGATCGAAGGCGGTGGCCTGGGCGTGTTCCGGCCCGAGGAGATCGGCCCGGCCATCGACCTGCACCACAACGGCGTGATCGACCTGCTGGTGAAGGACGAGACCGCCGCGGTGGCCGCCACCCAGCAGTACCTGGGCTATTTCCAGGGTGCGCTGGCGCGCTGGGACGCGGTGGACCAGCGCACGCTGCGCCACCTGGTGCCCGAGAACCGGCTGCGCGTCTACGACATGCGCGCCGTGCTGCACGCCATCGCCGACACCGGCTCGGTGCTGGAGCTGCGCCGCGGCTGGGGCCACGGCATGGTCACCGCGCTGGCGCGCATCGAAGGCCGGCCGGTGGGCATCTATGCCAACAACCCGCACCACCTGGGCGGCGCCATCGACCCCGACGGCGCCGACAAGGCGGCGCGCTTCATGCAGCTGTGCAATGCCCATGGCCTGCCCATCGTCAGCCTGTGCGACACGCCGGGCTTCATGGTCGGCCCCGAGGTCGAGCGCCAGGCCCAGGTGCGCCATGCCTGCCGGCTGTTCGTCACCGCGGCGCACCTGCAGGTGCCCTGCTTCACGGTCGTCATCCGCAAGGGCTACGGCCTGGGCGCGCAGGCGATGGCGGTGGGCGGCTTCGACGCGCCGGTGTTCACCGTGTCCTGGCCCACCGGAGAGTTTGGCGGCATGGGCCTGGAGGGTGCGGTCAAGCTCGGCTACCGCAAGGAGCTGGAGGCAGTGGCCGCCGGCCCCGAGCGTGAAGCCCTGTACCAGCAGCTGGTGGCCCGGCAGTACGAAAACGGCTCGGCCATCAACATGGCCACCACGCTGGAGATCGACGCGGTGATCGACCCGGCCGACACCCGCGCCTGGCTGGTGCGCGGCCTGGACAGCAGCACACCACGCCGCAGTGGCGATGCGCTGCCGGCCAGCCGCTTCGTCGACGTCTGGTAAGCCACCCACGACGCCGGCCCGCACCACGGGCCGGCGCCCGCCGGATGGCAGACTGCGGCCATGCGTTCCCTGTTCTACGGCCTGCTGGCCTTGTTGATTGCCCTGCCGCTGATGGCGCTGGGCCTGCTGTGGGCGGGCCTGGACACCGCCCCGCAGGTGCCCCCCTCGGCCCAGGTGTCGGTGGCCGACGTCGACCGCGCCATGCGCCTGCTGCAGCACAACGACCCCCGCGGCAAGCTGCCGGGCATCACCCGGGCGGCCCTGCTGTCGCAGCGCGACCTGGAACTGCTGCTCAACCAGGCCGGCCGCCGCTGGGGCGATGTGCGTACCCGTGTGCGCCTGCAGCCCGGTGTGGCACGGATACAGGTGAGCCTGGAGCTGCCCGCCAACCCGGTCGGCCACTGGCTCAACATCGACGCCGTGCTGCACCAGACCCGCGAGCTGCCAGCGGTGGACCGGCTGCGCATCGGCCAGCTGCGGGTGCCGGGCTGGCTGGCCGAAGCGGCGCTGCCCCGGCTGCTGGCGGCGCTGAAACTGCGGGCCCAGGGCGAGCTGGCGCAGCGCATGGTCAGCCAGGTCAGCTTCGGCCCGCAGCAGATGGTGCTGGCCTATGCCTGGCCGGACGACGCGCAGCAGGGCTTGGCCAACTCGGCGCTGTCCCCTGAGGACCAGGCTCGGCTGAAGGTCTATGTCGATCGCCTGGCGGCGCTGTCGGGCGAGTTGGGCGCGGCCGGCCCGGTGTCGATGGCCCGGCTGCTGCCGCCGGTCTTCCAGCTGGCCCGCCAGCGCAGCGCCGACCCGGCCTCGGCCCGGCGCGAAAACCGCGCCGCGCTGGTGGCCCTGGCACTGTCGGTGGTCAACGCCCATGGCCTGCCGGCGCTGGTGCCGGCGCTGCAGACGGCGCTGCGCTCGCGCCCGCTGCGGGTCACGCTGCAGGGCCGGCCCGATACACCACAGCACTTTCTGGTGTCGGCCGCGCTGGCGGCCGAGGGCGGCGGGCCGCTGGCCGATGCCATCGGCCTGTACAAGGAGGTGTCGGACTCGCGCGGTGGCAGCGGCTTCAGCTTCAACGACCTGGCGGCCGACCGCGCCGGCACCCGGCTGGGCCTGAAGGCGGTGAACCAGCCCGAGGCGCTGCAGGCCCGCCTGGTGGCCGCGGTGCAGGAAACCGAGCTGTTGCCGCCCATCGCCGACCTGCCGGAAAACATGCAGGCCGCGGAGTTCAGGCGCCGCTTCGGCAGCACCGAAGCGCCAGCCTACCAGCAGATGCTGCGTGAGATCGAGGCCCGGCTGGACCGACTGCCCCTGCTCGCACCGCAGCCCTGAGCCACGAACGGGCAGGGCTCTCAGCCCGGTCGGTCAGTGCAGCACCAGCAGCGGCAGCTTGCTCTTGGCCAGCACGGTCTTGGTGTGCGAGCCGAACAGCAGTTCACCCAGCGCGCCACGGCCGTGGGTCATCATCACGATCATGTCGCAGCCCGAGTTCTCGGCCTGGTCGATGATGGCGCGGTCCACCCCGTCGGTGCGGGCATGCAGGCCGGTGAACGCCACGCCCGCCTCGGCCGCCTTCAGCTCGAAGCGCGTCAGGATCTGCCGGGCGTGGGTATCGGTCTTCTCGATGTGGCGCTCGGTGGCCGCCTCGTAGGCCGGCAGCTGGGTGCCCACGGTGGGCATGGGGGCGTCCGGCTCCACCACGAAGCCGGTGATCGCGGCGCCCAGCTGGCGGGCCAGGTCGATCGCTGCCTGCATCGCGCGCTCGCTGAGCGCGCTGCCGTCCACGGGCACGAAGAGATTGCGGTACATGACAAGCCTTTGTTGGGAAACGATGCGGGTCACTGTAGGCCGCCGCCCCCCCGGCCCGGGTTGACGCCGGTCAAGCCGTGGGCGCGGTGGCTCAGTTCGACGCGGCCGAGGCCCCTGCAGCCGCGGACGCCGCGGCGTCGGCGGCCGGCAGCGACGCCGGCAGGGCAGGCGCCGACGCCGCTGGCTCCGAATGGCCCCCGGTCACGTCGTGCTTCTCGCCGCCCATGTCGACGTTGCCGCCGGTCTTCTTGAGCACGAACAGCGCCACGGCGGCGAACACGATGAAGGCAACCAGCAGTTTCCACATGATTCGAAGGTCCTGAAAGGGAGGAGATGACGACAAACCGGGCGCCTGGGGCGCCCGGTCGATGTTGCAGGGTCGGTGCGGCGGATCAGTCGCGGGCGTAGATGTCCACGTCCTTGGTCTCGCGCACGAACAGCAGGCCGATCACGAAGCACACCGCGGCAATCACGATCGGGTACCACAGGCCGTAGTACATATTGCCGTTGGCCGCCACCATCGCAAAGGTGACCGACGGCAGCAGGCCGCCGAACCAGCCGTTGCCGATGTGGTATGGCAGGCTCATCGAGGTGTAGCGGATGCGGGTCGGGAACAGCTCCACCAGCATCGCGGCGATCGGGCCGTAGACCATGGTGACGTAGATCACCAGGATGGTCAGGATGCCGACCACCGACCACCACTGGCCGCCCATGAACTCGATGGGCTTGGCCTTGGGCGGGTAACCGGCGGCCTTCAGCGCGTCGGCCAGGTCCTTCTTGAAGGCCGCGATGGCCTTGGTCGAGGCCTCGTCGAACTTGTGGCCGCCGGCGGTGGTGGCGGCGGTGGGCGGGGTCAGTTCCTTGTCACCGATCTTCACCGTGGTGGGCGCACCGGCCGGCACGGCCGTGTTGGCGTAGCTGGCCGAGCTCTGGGTCAGCGCACGCTTGGCGATGTCGCAGCCGGACAGGAAGTCCACTTCACGGGCGATCGGGCTGCCCTGGAACGAGCAGGTGCCCGGATCGGCGCTGACCGTGATCTGCGCTGAGGCCTGGGCCTTGGCCAGTTCGGGGTTGGCCGCGCTGGTCAGCGCGCTGAACAGCGGGAAGTAGGTCAGCACCGCCAGCAGCATGCCGGCCAGGATGATGGGCTTGCGGCCGATCTTGTCCGACAGGGTGCCGAAGACGACGAAGAACGGCGTGCCGATGATCAGCGACACGGCGACCATGATGTTGGCGGTGGCGGCATCAACCTTGAGCACGTTGGCCAGGAAGAACAGCGCGTAGAACTGGCCGGTGTACCAGACCACGCCCTGGCCCATGACCAGGCCGAACAGGGCCAGCAGCACGATCTTCAGGTTCTTCCACTGGCCGAAGGACTCGGACAGCGGGGCCTTGGAGACCTTGCCCTCTTCCTTCATCTTCTTGAAGGCGGGCGATTCGTTCATCGACAGCCGGATCCAGACGCTGACGGCCAGCAGCAGGATCGAGACGATGAACGGCACGCGCCAGCCCCAGTCGCCGAAAGCGGCGTCGCCCAGGAAGGTGCGGGTGCCCAGGATGACCATCAGCGACAGCATCAGGCCCAGCGTGGCGGTGGTCTGGATCCAGGCCGTGTAGGCGCCACGCTTGCCATGCGGCGCATGCTCGGCCACGTAGGTGGCGGCACCACCGTACTCACCGCCCAGCGCCAGGCCCTGCAGGATGCGCAGGCCGACCAGGATGATGGGGGCGGCCACGCCGATCGACGCATAACTGGGCAGCACGCCGACGATGAAGGTCGACAGGCCCATGATCAGGATGGTCACCAGAAAGGTGTACTTGCGGCCGATCATGTCGCCCAGGCGGCCGAACACCAGCGCGCCGAAGGGCCGCACGATGAAGCCCGCGGCAAAGGCCAGCAGCGAGGCGATGAACTGGGCCGTCGGGTCCAGCGCGGCAAAGAACTGCTTGCCGATGAACACGGCCAGCGAGCCGTAGAGGTAGAAGTCATACCACTCGAACACCGTGCCGAGCGAGGACGCGAAGATGACCTTCTTCTCCTCCTTGGTCATCGGTGCGTCATGGGCTGCGACCTTCGTCGCGCCAGAGGCTGTAGCCATGGGTTTGTCTCCTGTAATCACGAAAATCGACACCGGGGTGCCGCGTGGAGCGGACTATTCGCAGGGGGTCTGACCGGTTTCTGACATCAAGCCAACACAGGCTTACAAAATCCGGCACAACCCTGACGGTGATTTTCGTGATGCGGAAAATCCGGGGTGAACCTGAGGAAAGCCCTGACGACCCGCCCTCGGGTCGCGGGTGGGGCGGGCCAGCCTGCGGCGGCGCGGCGCCGCGGTCTCAGCGCAGGCGGCGCTGCTGGCCCGGGGGCTGCCGACCGGCGTCGTCCCAGGCCGGGCCGTCGAACCACGCAGCACCGTCGAGTGCGGCGCGCAGCATCGGCAGGGCGTCCTGGCCGAAGAAGGCGCGGCCCTCGCACACCAGGGTGGGCACGCCGAACACGCCGGCTGCGGCCGCCGCCTCGGTGCGCTGGCGCAGTTCGGCCTTGACCTCGTCACCGCCCGGGTCACGCTGCGGCGCCAGGGTGGTGGCCAGCGCCTCCAGCGCCGTCGGCTCATTGGGGTCGGCGCCGTCGCGGCACCAGACATGGCGCATCAGCAGGTCCACCGTGCGCCGGTTGGGCGTGCCGCCAGCCGGCGTGGTGGCCAGCGCCAGGCGCTGCAAGGCCAGCGGATTGAAGGGATGCGGCCGCGGCAACTGCAGCCGCGTACCCTGCTGCTGCGCCAGCCAGGCCACCTGGCGGTAGGTCCAGGCACGCTTGGGTTCGATTTCGGCCGGCCCCTTCTGGCCCCAGTGGCCCAGCAGGCCGGCCAGCAGCAGCGGCTGGTAGTCCACCACCACGCTGAGGCCTTCGAGTGCCTGCGGCAGGCGCTCGAAGGCCAGCCAGGCATACGGCGAGATGGGGTCGAAGTAGAAGGTGATGCGCTTCATGGTGGGCAACCTGCCGGGCGGTGGACGGGCCGGTTCAGCCGGCGGCCGGCGGCCGCGCCGCCCAGGCCACGCGGCGCGCCGGCAGGCCCTGCAGCACCGCGTGCCGGGCCTCGTCGTCGAGCCGGCTCCAGGCGGCGATCTCGTCGATGGTGCGCAGGCAGCCCTCGCACCAGCCGGTGGCCGCGTCCATGCGGCAGATGTTGATGCAGGGGCTGGTGGCGGCTTGGCGCGCCGGGCCGCTGCGGGGCTCGCCCATCTCAGTTCTCCACCACGTCGGCCGCCGGTGCGCCGGTCAGCACAACCAGTTCGTCCGGGCTCAGGCAGAACACGCCGTTGGGATGGCCGGCCGCGGCCCAGACCTCGCCGAAGCGGAACAGCTCGCGGTCCACCAGCACCACCGGCGGGTGGGCATGCGCCACCGGCGACACACCGCCGATCGAGAAGCCGGTCTGCTGCTTGACGAAGGCCGCATCGGCCCGCCCGACCGGGCCGACCTGGGCGGCGACCTTCTTCTCGTCCACGCGCTTGTCGCCCGAGGTCACCACCAGCACCGCCAGGCTGTCGGCGCGGCGCTTGAAGATCACGCTCTTGGCGATCTGGCCGACCTGCACGCCCAGCGCGTCGGCCGCCTCGGCGCAGGTGCGCGCCGACACGTCCAGCCAACGGGG
>Ga0208266_100543_pt1 | contig 12296 bp, 10 predicted proteins | sample LakWasMet67_HOW9_2_FD_183897 | JGI IMG/M metagenome (GOLD analysis project Ga0208266, IMG submission 183897) | Freshwater sediment methanotrophic microbial communities from Lake Washington under simulated oxygen tension - Sediment Metagenome... | ecosystem: Environmental > Aquatic > Freshwater >...
GGACCGTCCACGCAGGGGCACCATGGGCATCGTCACCATGCCAGTGAGAGTCCTCCAGAAGCTGGTCCAGACCCGGATTTGCGGTTGACTCATCCGTGGTAGCGTCCAGTACGGTGACGGAGTAGCCAAGATTCACAAGCGTCAGACAAAGCTGCCACAACATTGGCAATTCCGCCTGCTCGTCACCATGGTGTACGACGGCGATCATGCGAGGTCCCGACTGGGCACAGAGTCCTAGGAGTCCCGAGGCTTGATTGGTGAAGTGCTCAGGCATCCAGATGCCCCTTGACCAAGGTTTGGTTGGTCGGCTGGCCAAAGTAAAAACCCAGATCACTGACCTTGGGGTCAAACGCGGAAGTGCCCGCAGTGCGCATAGATGCACGCACCAGTTTCGAAGCGTTCGCGATTTCCCAGTCCTCGGGTACCCGTTGACCGGTAGTGATTCCTCTCAAAACCAGTTGGTTGCGAATCGCGGCATCAATTGCCGGCCCCAATTTCACAGCCTCGTCAGTCTTGGAGAGAATCGCCTGTTGAAGCCCGGTCGACTTGAATGCGGAGACTGTTTCGTCGAGAGTGTCTCCGTGACTGCCGGCGTTCAGGACCAGGAGCCGTTTTACGTTGGGCAGGTCGAGCAACTCCATCATTTCACGCTTGCGCGGATCTCTGGGGGCCAGGCCGGTTGTATCGATCAATACCATCTTCTTGTTGGATAGCAAACCCAGCAAGTCCTGAAGAGCGACCCTGTCGTGCGCAAGATGAGCCACGACACCAAGCATCTTGCCATAGGCCCGCAACTGCTCGTGCGCCCCCACACGGTAAGTGTCCAGGGTGATCAGTCCAACACTGCCCACACCATGTGTTCTGGCGCAAAGGCCTGCGAGCTTGGCGGTCGTGGTGGTCTTGCCGACGCCGGTGGCGCCAATCAGGGCGAAAACCCCCCCTTCTTCCTGTAGGAGCGGACCTTCGGCGTCAGTCTTCAAATTGCGTTCCAGCACGTCCATCACCCAGTGAACAGACTCTGCCGCGTTCATCTCTTCGGGCATTCTCTCGAGAATGGCCCGGGAGAGATTGGGGGAGTAGCCCGAGCGAATGAGCTTGAGCATCAGATTGGCCTGGATCGGGTTTTGGCGGGCCTGTCCCAGCCAGGCCAGCGTATTGAATCGGTCCTCCATCATCTCCTTCATGGCGTGCAGTTCGTCGACGATTCCCTTGGGAAGCGGCGCCGCCTGCAATACGGCTGCTGGTGCCTTCCGGGGGGGATCCATTCTTGGAGTGGTCGATTCGCCCTTTGCCGCGCTGCGGTCAGGCGACTGCAACCGTGAACGCTCCGCCAGTGATTCTTGAGGGGCCCTTTCAGAAACCTGGTCAGAGGTTGCTTCGTGACGTTTGCGCAGCATGCGTTCGCGCACATAGTCCTGGAAGGACAAGGTGCTCATGGCCAGTTCGGCGGTGTCTTCGCGCACACCCCGCGGGCCCAGCTCGGGCGGGTTCATGGTCGCCAGCTTGCGGCTCAGGCTGGAGCCGGGCACCTGGGTCAGGCCGTGGCCTTGCGACGGGCCGCCTTCGGTGTGCTGTTCCAGGGCCGACAGGGCGTCTTCGCCAGTGGCCATCACCTCGACGCCATTGGCGGTGGGGCGGTTGGACAGGATCAGCGTGCCCTCACCAAAAGCCATTCGTGCCTTGGCCAGTGCTTCGCGGGACGTTGCGGCGTGAAAGCGCTTGATGTTCATGATGCGGCACCTCTCAGGATGGGACCAATGCGGATCGTGTGTGTTTCAGGGATTTCGCTGTGCGCCAGGACTTGCATGCGGGGCGCCAGTCGGCGCACCAGGCGGGCCATGGCGCCACGGATCTGGTCCGGGACCAGCAGGCAGGCGGGCAGGCCCATCTCTTCTTGCTTGTTGGCGATTTCGGCGGCGCTGCGGGTCAGCGCGTCGGCCACGCCCGGATCGAGGGCGGTGCCGTTGTTGTTGCCCAGGGCCTGCACCAGCAGGCGCTCCAGGCCGGGCTCGATGGCGATGACGTTGAGTTCGCGTGCCGGGCCGTAGATCTGTTGCACGATGGCCGGCGACAGGGCAATGCGCACGCGGCGGGCCAACTCGACCGGGTCGGTGATGGTGCCGGCGTACTCGGCCAGGGTCTCGATGATGGTGCGGATGTCCCGGATGTGCACAGCCTCTTCCAGCAGCAGCTGCAGCACTTTCTGGAAGTTGGCGATGGTGACCATTTTGGGGACGACTTCTTCAATCAGTTTCGGGGCCAGTTTGCTCACATGCTCGACCAGTTGCTGGGTCTCCGTGCGGCTCAACAACCTGGCGGCCTGTGTTTGCATCAAGTGTGACAAATGAGTGGCCACCACGGTTTCTGAATCAACCACGGTAAAACCAGCCATTTGCGCCGCTTCCTTCTGGCGATCGTCGATCCAGTGTGCTGGGAGGCCAAAGGCCGGGTCGGTGGTGGCGGTGCCGATCAAGGGGGTGGTGATGCCGCCCGGGTTGATGGCCAGGAACATGCCGGGGAAGGCTTCGCCTTCGCCCACCATCACACCGCGCAGGGTGATGCGGTAGGCGCTGGGCTTGAGTTCGAGGTTGTCACGCACGTGCACGGCCGGGGGCAGAAAGCCCACTTCCTGGGCGAACTTGCGGCGCACGCCCTTGATGCGGGTCAGCAGGTCGCCCTGGCGCTTCTTGTCCACCAGGGAGATCAGGCGGTAACCCAGCTCCAGCCCCAGCAGGTCGATGGGCTGCAGATCGTCCCAACTGGCCTCGCCATCGTTGGTGGCGGGCGGCGGGGGCGGGGGCACGTTCTTTTCGCGCTCCAGCCGGCGCGACAGGCGCCACGCGCCGTAGCCGATGGCCGAGCCCATGCTGAGAAACACCACATGCGGCATGCCCGGCACGATGCCCAGCAGCATCAGGATGGCGGCGGTGATGCCCAGCACACGCGGCGAGCCCAGCATCTGGCTCATGATCTGCTTGCTGACGTCGTGTTCCTTGCCCACGCGCGAGACCACCATGGCTGCGGCCACCGAGATCAGCAGCCCCGGGATCTGGGCCACCAGGGCGTCACCGACGGCCAGCAGGATGTACGAGTCGGCAGCCTGGCCAGCACTCAGGCCGTGTTGCACCATGCCGACCGTGAAGCCCCCGACGATGTTGATCAGCAGGATCAGAATGCCTGCCATGGCGTCGCCACGCACAAACTTGGAGGCACCGTCCATGGCGCCGAAGAAGTTGGCTTCTTCGCCCACTTCGAGGCGGCGGCGGCGCGCTTCGGCTTCGTCGATCAGGCCGGCATTGAGGTCGGCGTCCACCGCCATCTGCTTGCCGGGCATGGCGTCCAGGGTGAAGCGGGCCGACACTTCGGCAATCCGCTCGGCACCCTTGGTCACCACCACGAAGTTGATCACCACCAGGATGGCAAACACGATCAGACCGACCGCAAAGTTGCCGCCGATCAGGAAGTGGCCAAAGGCCTCGATCACGGCGCCGGCTGCGCCTGCACCGGTGTGGCCCTCCAGCAGCACCACCCGGGTGGAGGCCACGTTGAGCGACAGGCGCATCAGCGTGGTCAGCAGCAGCACCGAGGGAAAGGCCATGAAATCGAGCGGGCGCACCATGTAGGCCGCCACCATCATCACCATCAGCGCCACCGCGATGTTCAGCGTGAAGAAGGTGTCCAGCAGCCAGGCCGGCATGGGCAACACCATCATCGACAGGATCATCACCACCAGCAGCGGGGCCGACAGGCCCTGGATCAGGTGGGCGTGGGGCCCCAGACGTTGTTGCAGGGTTTTGAGCAGGTCGTTCATGCGTCGGCTCCGGCCCGGGCGGGCTTGTTGAGCGGATCGAGTTCAGGCGGCACGTGCGGATCGGGCTGCTGAGGCATCGGGCCCTGGCCGCGCATGGCGGCCTTGAGGCGGTAGACATAGGCCAGCACCTGGGCCACGGCGGCATACAGGCTGGAGGGGATGGTCTGGTCGAGCTCGGCGTGGGCGTACAGGGCACGTGCCAGCATGGGCGACTGCAGCACGGGCACCGAGTGGCTGTTGGCCACTTCGCGGATCTTGAAGGCCAACAGGTCGGCGCCTTTGGCGATCACCTGCGGCGCTGCCATGGTGGCTTCGTCATACTTCAGGGCCACGGCAAAGTGGGTCGGGTTCATCACCACGAAGTCGGCCTTGGGCACATTGGCGATGCTGCGGCGCTGGGCCAGCTCGCGCTGCTTGGCGCGCAGCTTGCTCTTGACCTGGGGGTTGCCCTCGGCGTCCTTGTTTTCGCGCTTCACCTCGTCGTGGGACATCTTCAGCTTGTCCATGAAGAAGTGCTTCTGCAGCGGGACATCGATCACAGCCGCAGCGAACACGATCAGCAGCAGCAGCGACAGGCCCTTGACGATCCAGTTGACCAGGTGCATCACGGCGGCGGCCGAGGGCTGCATCAGCAACGAGGCGATTTCCTGAAAGCTGTTGGACAGGTAGTGCCAGCCGGTCCAGCCCATGATGGTCGACAACAGCATCAGCTTCAGAACGTTGACGGCCTGCTGTTTGGAAAACAGGTTGCCCATGCCCGAGATCGGGTTGAGTCGGCTCAGGTCGGGCATCATGGGCTTGAAGCTCATGACCCAGCCGCCCGAGGCCACCTCGCTGGCAATGGCCGCGCAGGCGATGACGGCCGCAAACAGCAGCGAGGCAGCCACCGCGATGGCCGTCATGTGCTGCAGCTGGTTGATCATGTTGGCCGGCCGCAGCAGGGTCTCGGCATTGAAGGTCAGTTGCTGGATCAGGGCCTGCTTGAGGTGCTGCACCAGCGGGGGGGTCATGACCCACAGGGCGGCGGCACCCGCACCCAACACCACCATGTGGGACAGGTCCTTGGAGCGCGAGGCCTGACCATCACCGCGCGCTTGGCTGAGCTTGCGCTGGGAGGCTGGTAGGGGGCGGTCTTGGTTGTCCATGGTGACGGTACGAGGCTGTAACCGTCATTCTGAAAGCCCGCAGGAAAATCTAAAGTCTGAAAAGCAGGGACATTCGGGCTTGTTCCCTGCAGGGCGGGCTGGTGTTCGTGTCAGCAGCTTGAGCTGGCAAAAATGACATCATCACCCACCGGGGATGGGCCTGCATCTGGCAAGCCCCGGACAGTTCAGAAGCCCAGGCTGGCCAGCAGGTCGTCCACCTGGGATTGATCGGTGACGACATCGGGCGTGTGCTCGGGGTCCACCACCGGCCCGGCCAAGTGCTCACGCGGTGCAGGTGCCGGGGTTTGCAATGCCACCGGGTTGGGGGCGGTCTGGATCACCAACTGCACCAGTTGCTCTTCAATGGTGGCTGCCAGGCTGACCACGCGGGCAATCACCTGGCCGGTCAGGTCGTGAAAGTCCTGGGCCATCATGATTTCGGTCAGGTGGCTGTCGGCTTCACGGGTGCGCTTCTCCACATCCGCCAGGTAGTTGAGCAAGCGGCCACTGGCCACAGCCCGAACCGGATCCTTGATCAGGGCCGCCTTCACGGCCTGGGTGTCGCTGGCCAGCTCGTCCTGTTCGCTCTTGGCCAGCTCCACCCGGTTGAGCACCTTCTCGGCGGCTTCTCCGGTGAGTCGGGCGATGTAGGACAGGCGGCTTTTGGCGTCTGGCAGTTCACCCATGGTGCCCCGCAGACGTTCGGTGTACCCCAACTCGTTGAGTGCGTTGTGCAGCTGCCGGGTCAGGTGGCCGATTTTCTGATGGACATCGGTGACGTCGCCATGGCTCGCAGACTGGGTGGAGTCGCTGGTATCCATGGTGATCTCACAGGCCCATTTTCTTGAGGATGTTGGCCACCTTCTCTTCGAGAGTGGCTTTCGTGAAGGGCTTCACGATATAACCGGCCGCCCCGCCCTGGGCCGCTGCCACGATGTCTTCCTTGCGGGCTTCTGCTGTCACCATCAGCACCGGCAGGTGCTTGAGTTTTTCGTCCGCCTTGATCTCGGTCAGCAACTGGAAACCGTTCATGTTCGGCATGTTGATGTCCGTGACCACAAAGTCGAAGCGACTGTTGCGCAATTTGTTCAATGCCGCGACGCCGTCTTCGGCCTCGTCAGCTTCGGTGTACCCGCTTTCTTTGAGCAGGTTCCGCACGATTCTTCGCATCGTCGAGAAGTCGTCGACGATGAGAAAGCGAAGGGTGTTTGCCACAGGTGACCCTTTCGATCTTGAAATTCTGTGTAAAAAGTCTTTGGGAGCGCTACCGGGATGTTAAGGTTTTTTTCCGCTCAAAACCTCAGTTTCTTTCCCGTTCTCGGTTTCTGTTGTGTTGGGAGGCACTTTTATTGAACTCAACAGTCGTTCTTCAGCCTCTCGCGTCATCACCGTGATGCTGATGCGCCGGTTGACCGGCGCCCGAGGGTTGTTCTTGTCCATCAGGTCGACGGCGGCCAGGCCGACCACCCGAGCCAGTTTGTCGTCAGGCATTCCTGCTGACACCAATTCACGACGAGAGGCGTTGGCCCGGTCGGCGGAGAGTTCCCAGTTGCTGTAGCCCCGTTCGCCATTGCCATAGGGGGCTGCATCGGTGTGGCCGGCCAGGCTGATGCGGTTCTCCACCCCGTTGAGGGCGCTGCCGATCTCGCGCAGGATGTCACGCATATAAGGTTTGACCAGCGCGCTGCCGCTGTCGAACATGGGGCGGCTCTGGTCGTCCACGATCTGGATCTGCAACCCATCGGGCGTGATCTCCAGCTTGATCTGCGACTTGTACTCGTTGAGTTTGACACTGTCTGTGATCAGTGCCTCAATTTTGTTCTTCAGGTTGGCCATGCGCTTGGCATCTTGCTTGGCCAATTCGGCCCGCACGGCCTCCGGGTGGTTCTTGGCCGCTGATTTGGCGTCCGCCGCCTGGTCGGCTTTCATCACCTGGCCGACAGATTTGCTCAGGTCGGTACCTCCGCCCGGGATGATGCTGGAGCTGTTGCCTGCGCCGGAGCCCCCCGCCATGGCCACTTTCATGGGCGACGCAAAGTAAGAGGCAATGCCTTGCAACTCGCCCTTGGCCGTGGAGCCCAGCAGCCACATGAGCAGGAAGAACGCCATCATGGCCGTCACAAAGTCGGCATAGGCAATCTTCCAGGCGCCCCCGTGCGCAGCGTGGCCACCCTTCTTGACCCGCTTGATGATGATCGGCTGTAGCTTTTTGGCGTCTGCCATGGGAGAACGGTTGCCTGCCTGTTATTTATTTTTTGCCGCGCACGTGGGATTCCAGCTCGGAGAAGCTGGGGCGGTCGGTCGAGAACAGCACCTTGCGCCCGAATTCGATCGCTGTGGTCGGGTTGTACCCCTGCATGCTGGCCAGCAAGGTGGTCTTGATGCACTGCAACTCCTTGGCCGCGTCTTCCATCTTCTGCTCCAGCAGGCCGCCCAAAGGCTCCATCACGCCATAGGCCAGCAAAATGCCCAGGAAGGTACCGACCAGTGCCGAGCCGATCATGCCCCCCAGCACCGCTGGCGGCTGGCCCACCGAGCCCATGGTGTTCACCACCCCCAGCACGGCCGCCACAATCCCGAAGGCCGGCAGGGCGCCTGCCAAGCGACCCAGCGCCGCCACCGGGGCATGGGCTTCTGCGTGGTGGGTGTCGATTTCGGAGTCCATCAGGGCTTCGATCTCGTGGGCATTCAGGTTGCCCGACACCATCATGCGCAGGTAGTCGGTGGTGAATTCGATCACATGGTGGTCATGACCCACCACCGGGAATTTGCTGAAGATGGGCGAGTCATGGGGCGATTCGACGTCTTTTTCGATCGCCATCAGGCCTTCTTTGCGCGCCTTCTGAAGGATTTCATAGAGCATGGTCAGCAGCTCCATGTAGCGCGCCTTGGTGTACTTCGAGCCCTTGAGCGCATCGGGCAGCGCCTTCATGGTGGCTTTGAGCACCTTGGGTTGGTTGTTCACCACAAAGGCGCCCAGGGCGCCGCCAAAGATGGTGATCATCTCGAAGGGCAGGGCATGCAAGATCACGCCGATATTGCCGCCGTGGGCAATGTAGACGCCGAAGATGCAGCCTAGGCAGACGACGTAGCCGATGATGACGAACATGCGGGGTCAGGTGTTTTGGCGGCTGGACAGGGCCGGTTGATCGGGGTGGCGCCACCCGCCTCAAAGCGGATGGTTTCATTGACAGCGCTAAATGTATCGGATTGCTGTGGGGATGAGGCGGGCAACAGAGGCCGGAACGGGGCCTTTCTCCTCCTCGTCGATCCCGTTCAGGCCTGTTGCACGCGCTGTGGGGCGATGCAGTACAGAACCGTCTCCTCCTGGTGGATGGTGTAGTGGTCCACGTAGAGTTGGTAGAAGGGGTAGGTCTGCTGGATGTAGAGAACGATCTCGAACAGATCGTCCGGCTTGTGGTAGAGCGAAATCCCCAATTTGGGCTGAAAGCGCAGGATGCTCTCGTGGGCACCTCGCAAGGCATCCATCTCGGAGCCTTCGATGTCCATCTTGATGTAGTCGACACGTGGGATGGCTCCCGACTTCACTAGGCTGTCGATGCTGCGCAGGGGAACTCGTTGCTGATCAACGCGGAAACCCGGTGAGTACTTGTTCACGACGATGGGGGCGCAATCGACGTCGATGTTGGCCAGGCCGTAGGGCATCAGCTCCACGTTGGCGATCGGAAACTGTTGGCGGTTGTGCTCCATCAATTCCAGGTGCTCGGCCACCGGGTCGAAAGCGAAGACCTTGCCCGTGGGCCCCACCGCGTTGGAGAACACCAGGGCCGTGTCTCCGGTGCAGGCGCCACCGTCGATGACGTAATCCCCTGTTTGGGGAGCCACCACAACACCGTTTTTCTCGTAGAAATATTGGCGCCTGAACAGGTAGTACTCAAGTCCCAGACAATCGATCTTGTATTGATGGCCCTCGTACTGAAAGTCGAAATGCTTCAGCTTGCCAAACATGCCGGTCAACGCGAGCTGACTTTCGGATCCTTGTTCCAAGGCCTGATAGGCAGCATATTCCTGGGGCTTGAAGAGAAAATCCACCGGTATTTTGACGCTGTGATGGCCCGCCAGGCGGAAACCGATCAAGAACAGGTACAAGAGTTTGGAGTCGTCATTGCCCAGGGCGGTATAGGCGCGGAATAATTCACCGTGGTGCCGGTAAAACCAATCGAAGTAAAAAGTGCGCTGACCGACTTCAAAAACGCCCGAGCGATCAACCCCATCCGAGTTGTAGCGTTGTTTGTCGAAATTATCGAAATAGGTGTTCATCTTCAAAGCCTGGATGGAGGCCGAGAGGATGGAGACGTAAAAATCCTGGCTGGTACTGGGAAGGGCATTGAACATGGGGGCTGCTCCTGTTGAGGCCGTTGCCTTGGGGAAACGCCGAGGCTTGGCACTAATGTATCGGCGGCGTGGGGTTGTCGATGCACGCAACAGTGGGGCTAATCCCGGCCTTTCCCGCCCTTGTCTTGGGCATGGGCGGGAACAAGGCCTGCGGTGACGACCTGTCCATGGGATGGGGCACCTGCCGGGTTGGCAATGTGCTCCCGGGTGACGGCTGGCTTGAGGCGTTTCAGGAACCCGCGGGCGATGGCTTGAAAACACGCCCGGATTCATTTTTCCTGAGCACGCGACATGGATTGCCCAGTGCAATCACGTCGTCCGGAATGTCGTTGTGTACGGCCGACTGCATGCCTACCACGACACCGCTTCCAATGAGCGTTTTCTCTTTGATGGCGCAGTTCAGGCCAATGAATGAGCGTGCTCCAATCTGTGCGCCGCCACCAAGAACCGTGCAACTGGATATCACAGAGTGTGCCCCGATGACGATGTCATGGCCCACAATGGTATTGATCTCCAGCATCACATTTTCTTTAAGAATGGTGTTGCTGGAGACAAACGAGCTTGGGCCAATCAGGCATCCTGGGGCAATTTGGGCACTCGGTGAAATGCGAGCACTGGGGTCAATCAGGGTTGCGAGTGAAAACCCTTTTTGCTTCAACCTTTCATGCATTTCCTGGCGAAAAAGCGGCTCACCAATGGCAATCACACACTCGAAGGGCTTTGGCCAGGCTTCCAGATCGGCCATTTTCAGCACGCCGATGCCGTAGTGCTCATGGCCTTGGCGCAGATCATCCAGAAAATGAATGGCATCCCATCTTTTTTCTGACTGGTTGATCAGTTGCGCCATGTCGGCGATCTCTCGCCCAGTGCTGCCTGAGCCATAGATCATCAGGTCCATGTTGAATGACTTCAGTGGTTCTGGTGCCAGGGAAAGGCAATGCCTTTGACGTCCTTGAGTTCGCTGGGCGGCGGAAACTGCTTGTCACGCTCGAGCATCCTCTTGATCAGTTCGGACAAGGTCAACTCGCCCTCGCCGATGCAAACGGCCTGGATGTTGTTGTTCAAGAGCACGTCTTCGGCCGCAATGGTGGGATGGGGGCCGCCGGCGATGATGGGAACGGCAGAGTCGAACTCTCGAACGGCCTTGACCACGGATACGAAGAAGTTCTTGTAGTACGACATGGTCCGAACACAAATGAGGTCGGGCTTGAAGTCGGCAAGAAGGGTCTTCAGGCCTTCGTCACTGTCGAAGTCAACATAGGATTTGATGATTTTGCCGTTGACCTGGTCACCAAAATCCTTGTTGATGTACGACAAGAGCGCCAGCATGCCCAGTGGGGCCTCCACAATCTTCAGCTCTGCATTGTCATCTTTGGAGTAGAACTGAGTGGCATCAATGAACAGGACATTCAGCGCGTCGGGCTTCTTCGCAATCGGTGTGCCCTGCATGGTCTCGTAATCAATCCGAGAGGGGTTGGGGCTGGGTTGAACCGAGAAGTCGATTTCTGAGCGATCGATTTTTGCCAGCCGCAGGATGTCATCCATCGTGTTGATCTGGCTTGGAAAATACGATTGATACTTGAAGATCAACTCTTCTTCGTTGAAGGTCGACAATTGCTTCTGGATGATGTACTTCAGGCGGTCTTTGTTGAGGACGTAATTCCGGACCAGGTCCAGACGCAATTTCATTGAAAATGCCGGGTCGAAATGCATCGTGGTCGGCATCAGGTGGTACGGAATGGTCAGTGACTCATTGATCTGCTCAGGGGTCACGCCATTCTCGAGGGCCACTTTTTCCAGCAAGGAGCCGGGAAAGATTCTGACATTGTGGAAGCCGATGAAGTGCAGCCACTTGATGTCCTTGATGAAGTCAACCGTGGACCGGGCCTCTTCCTCGGTCTCGGTCGGGAAGCCATGCATCGCATTCAAGCCGAGAACAACATGGGGGTACTGTGTGGCGATGTATTGAAGGTTTTTCAGAAACTTGTCAATGTTCAGAAATTTCTTCATCATCTTCTGCAGGCGCGGAGAAGCACTTTCCAAAGAGATGTTCACGCTTTTGACCCCGCCTTCCACCATGGCGTCGGCGGCCGATGCATCCAGTGCATCACCACGCAATCCGCTCTGAAAGTAGAAATTCATGTTCAGGCGGTTGTCTTTCACCATCTTGAAGAAATTAATGAATTCCTTCTTGTTGATGTTGAAAATGTCATCCACAAATTCAATATCACGCACGCCGAGCGATGCCAGGTGCTCGACTTCGGCATAGATGTTTTCGGAAGTTCTCCGGTACAAGTTGGGCGTCAGCTTCTGGACATCGCAATAGAAGCAACGGTAGGGACAACCACGACCACCTTGGATCGTCATGCAATTTCGGATGCCACTTTGCCCGATGAATTGATGGTATTTTTTGTAATCAATCAATGACCGGTCGATCAATGGCAGGGTGTCCAGATCCTCAATCTGTTCGCGCTGATCCGTGAAGCAAATTCCGTTGGCAGTCACCTTGTGCTTGACGTGCTGTTTGATGTGCTGCGTCGAAGGGTTGTGGAAGATGATCTGCGGTGAAATTTGTTGAAGCATGACGGATCTCCGTGGCGGTGAGGTTGTTCGGGCGTGGGTTGTTTATGGATTCAACGGCTGAGAAAAATATTCATGCATTCCGAGCCCGTCACTGTGGGGCGCTGTTGAGCCGGTGTCGCCAGAGTCACCGGCATGTCAGCGTAACCACTCGGACTCCTTGGGCCAAGTCAGTATCGACGATGGCTTGGATGTCAAAAGGGGCAAATTAGGGGGGGAACGGCTGGCTGTTCGCGCGTAAAGCAGCGCTTGTACGAAAGATGCTACGCCGGATCTGGGGGAGAAACCCTGGCTGAACGCCCCTTTGTGCATGCATCTTGAAGGGCTTGCCTGATGGGGCAGCCAGGAGGGTGCCGTGCTGGGTTGGCTGCGCCCCAATCTCCATCCTGGATGCCATGGCCCGT
>Ga0208266_100546_pt1 | contig 12279 bp, 12 predicted proteins | sample LakWasMet67_HOW9_2_FD_183897 | JGI IMG/M metagenome (GOLD analysis project Ga0208266, IMG submission 183897) | Freshwater sediment methanotrophic microbial communities from Lake Washington under simulated oxygen tension - Sediment Metagenome... | ecosystem: Environmental > Aquatic > Freshwater >...
CCGGCAGCCGGCGCGGGCCTGTTCGATGATCCATTGGCGCAACTCGGGCGTGACGGCTTGCGGCGTGCTCATGGCGGTATTCTGGCAGTGGCCCCCGGCTGCCGGCCAGCCTGGCGCGCCCTGCCAGCGAGCCGCTCAGCCACCCAGCCGGCGCCGGAACACCAGCCGGTCCGGTGTCGAGACGCTGGCGTCGTGGGCATAACCCTCCTCATTGAACAGCGCCAGTTTCTTGACCGATGTCACGCGCTGCTGCACGGCCCAGCGGGCCATCAGCCCACGTGCACGCTTGGCGAAGAAGCTGATGATCTTGTACTGCCCCCCCGCCGCGCCGGCACCGGCCTTCCAGTCCTCGAACACACAATCGACCACCCGCGCCTGCAGCGCCTGGCGCGGCACGGCGCGGGCGTATTCCTGCGACGCCAAGTTGACCACGACCGGGCTGCGCTCTGCGGCCAGCTGCTGGTTGAGCCAGTCCGCCAAGGTGTTGCCCCACCAAGCGTAGAGGTCCTTGCCGCGGGGGTTGGCCAGCGCCGTGCCCATCTCCAGCCGGTAGGGCTGCAGCTTGTCCAGCGGCCGCAGCACGCCATACAGGCCGGACAGGATGACCAGGTGCGCCTGCGCCCAGCGCAGGTCGGCCGCCGTCAGGCTGGCGGCCTGCAGGCCGTCGTAGACATCGCCGTTGAAGGCCAGCGCCGCCGGGCGGCTGTTGGCCGTGGTGGCGCTGGGCGACCAGGCGGCGTAGCGGCCGACGTTGAGCGCGGCCAGTTCGTCGGACAGGTCCATCAGCTGCGCCACCTGCGGCGGCGCCAGTGGCTTGAGCAGGTCGATCAGCGCGGTGGCCTGGTCGGTGAAGGTGGGCTCGGTGGCCTTGGCAGCCAGGCCACGGGGCAGCTTGGAGGCGTAGTCCAGGCTCTTGGCGGGGGACAGCAGGAACAGCATGATTCAGCCGGCGTGGGGCCGCCCCAAGGCGGCTGAGCGCCCCCTCGGGGGGCAGGAGCGAAGCGACGTGGGGGTGGACATCTCAGCCCTCGTCGCCCGGCGCCGGGCCGTCCTGCACACCCTGACGCTCGGCCAGCCCCGGCACCGAGCCCATGGCCGCGGCCCAGGTGCGGTGCGGGATGTGGCTGCGCAGCCGGTGCAGCGCGCACTGCACCAGTTCGGGCGACAGCTCGTGGCCCACCTCGTCGGCGATGTCGATGGTGGCGTCGCCGCGCAGCTCGGCCAGGCGGTCGATGGCGATGCGTGCCTGCTCGGCCGGGATCACCGCGTCGGTGGCGCCGTGGAAGAAATGCAGCGTGGTGTGCTGCGGCGCCTGCGTGGGCAGTGTGGCGTAACGCCCCGAAAAGCTGAGCACCCGGCCGGCCAGGCCGTCGTGGCGCTGCACCAGCTCCAGCGACAGGATGGCGCCCTGCGAAAAGCCGACCAAGGCCGTGCCCTGCGGCCCGACACCGGTGGCCGACTGCGCCGCGGCCACCCAGTCTGCCAGGCGCGGCAGCACCGCGGCCACGCGCTGGGCCCGGTTGGCCTCGCTGATGCCGGCCAGCGAAAACCACTGGCGGCCGGCCAGGCCGGTGTCGGCCGGCTCGAAGCCCTCGGGCGCCAGCAGCGCGGCCTGCGGGAACTGCCGGGCCAGCATCTGCACCAGCGGTGCCATAGTGGCCGCGCTGGCGCCCCAGCCGTGCAGCAGGATCATCAGCTGGGCCGGCCGGCCGTCGGCGGGCAGCCATTGCAGGGTGTCGGGCAACAGGGGGGCGGAGGGGGTCGGGGTGGACGGCGGGTTCATCGGCCGGCATTTTCAGCGAGTTGGCCGGCCGGTGCAGCGTGGGTGCCGCGTAGGTGCAGCGCCAGGGACGGTCAATGGAAATCCCGGCTCTTGCTGACCAGGCCCTGCAGCAGGGCCGAATGGTCGACCAGGCGGTGGGCGATCAGGTGGCGCAGCTCATGGCCGGGCGCGCCCTGGCATTGCCAGACGCCGTACACCGTCAGCAGCGTGGCCGCCAGCAGCGGTTGGCGCTGGGCCGCCGCCACCGTGGGCCAAACGATGACGTTGACCGCGCCGGTCTCGTCCTCCAGCGTCACGAAGACCACGCCCTTGGCCGTCTCGGGCCGCTGGCGGTGGGTGACCAGGCCGGAGGCCCGCGCCAGCTGGCCCGGCCGGCACAGCGCCAGCGCCGCCGCCGGCAGCACCTTGAAGGCGGCCAGCTCGCGGCGCAGCAGGGCCAGCGGGTGGGCCTGCAGCGACAGGCCCGTGGCGCGGTAGTCGGCCAGCAGCGCCGCACCGTCGCTGGGGGCAGCCAGCGCGGCCGGCGCCGGCTCGGCCTCCCGGGTGCGGGTGGCCTGCAGCAGGGTGGTGGCCCGGGTGTCCACCCCGCGCACCGCCCAGGCGGCTTGGTGGCGGTGGCCGGTCAGCGCGGCCAGCGCCCCGCCCTGGGCCAGCAGCTGCAGGTCCTGCGCGTCCAGCCGGGCGCGGCGCGCCAGGTCCTCCACACTGTCGAAGCCCTGGCCGGGCGGCAGCGCGGCCCGGGCGGCCAGCAGGCGGGTGGCGGCCCCGGCGGCAAAACCGATCAGGCGGCTGAAGCCCAGGCGCACCGGCTGCAGGCCGGCGCAGCGCATCTGGCCGTCGGGGGGCTCCAGCACGCTGTCCCAGTGGCTGTGCATCAGGTCCACCGGCAGCACCTGAACACCATGCGCGCGGGCGTCGCGCACCAGCTGGGCCGGGGCGTAAAAGCCCATGGGCTGGCTGTTCAGCAGCGCGGCCAGAAAGGCGTCCGGGTGGTGGCATTTGAGCCAGGAACTGACGTAGACCAGCAGGGCGAAGCTGGCGGCATGGCTTTCTGGGAAACCGTATTCGCCGAACCCCTGGATCTGCTTGAACAGGCGCTCGGCAAACTCGGGCGTGTAGCCCTTGGCCACCATGCGGCCCACCAGCCGCTCGTGGAAGGGGCCCAGGCCGCCCTTGCGCTTCCAGGCAGCCATGGCGCGGCGCAGGCTGTCGGCCTCACCGGGGCTGAAGTCGGCGGCCAGCATGGCCAGCTGCATCACCTGCTCCTGGAAAATGGGCACGCCCAGGGTGCGGCCCAGCGCCTGCTTCACCTCGGGGCTGGGGTAGTCCACCGGCTCCTCGCCGCTGCGCCGGCGCAGATAGGGGTGGACCATGCCGCCCTGGATCGGGCCGGGCCGCACGATGGCGACCTCGATCACCAGGTCGTAGAAGCACTTGGGCTGCAGCCGCGGCAGCATGCTCATCTGGGCCCGGCTCTCGACCTGGAACACGCCGATGCTGTCGGCGCGGCTGAGCATGGCATAGGTGGCGGCGTCGCCGCGCGGCACGTCCTGCATCGTGAATGCCGGCCCCTGGGCACCTGCGGCGCCGTCCCCCAAGGGGAGCGAACCCGGCTTGGGGCGGCCCGGCGCCGGGTTCCCTGCCCGCCCGAGCTTGTCGCCCACCATCACCAGCGCGCGGCGGATGGCGCTGAGCATGCCCAGGGCCAGGATGTCCACCTTCAGCAGGCCCAGCACGTCCAGGTCGTCCTTGTCCCACTGGATCACGGTGCGGTCGTCCATCGCCGCGTTTTCCACCGGCACCAGGCGCGAGATGTCGTCGCGCGCGATGACAAAACCGCCCGGGTGCTGGCTGAGGTGGCGTGGAAAGCCGATCAGCTGCTGCGTCAGCGCCACCCACTGTCGGCACACCGGCGCGTCGGGATCGAAGCCCTGCTCGCGCAGCCGCTCGGGCGCGATGGTCTTGCCGTCGAACCAGTGCTGGCCACGCGACACCGCGTTGATGCGGTCCAGGTCGATGCCCAGCGCCCGGCCCACGTCGCGCAGCGCACTGCGCGGCCGGTAGCGGATGACCACGCCGGTCAGCGCGGCGCGGTGGCGGCCGTACTTGCCGTAGATGTACTGGATCACCTCCTCGCGGCGCTGGTGCTCAAAATCGACGTCGATGTCGGGCGGCTCGTTGCGCTCAGCGCTGATGAAGCGGCCGAACAGCAGGTTGATCTGCTCGTCCTGCGGGTTGACCTCGGTCACGCCCAGGCAGAAGCACACCACCGAGTTGGCCGCGCTGCCCCGGCCCTGGCACAGGATGCCCTGCGACCGGGCCCACTGCACGATGTCGGCCACGGTCAGGAAATAGGGCTCGAACTGCAGCTGGGCGATCAGCGCCAGCTCATGCTCGATCGACGCGCGTACCGGCGCCGGCGCGCCCGCCGGGTAGCGCCGGCGGGCGCCCTCCTCGGTCAGCTGGCGCAGCCAGCTGGTGGGCGTGTGGCCGGCGGGCACGATCTCCTGCGGGTACTCGTAACGCAGCTCGTCCAGCGAAAAGCGGCAGCTGGCGGCGATGGCCAGCGTGGCGGCCAGCCAGGGCGGCGCGTACAACGCGGCCAGGCGCTGGCGGGAGCGCAGGTGGGCCTCGGCATTGGGCGCCAGCGCAAAGCCGGCCTCGGCCACGGTGCAGCCCAGCCGGGTGGCGGTGAGCAGATCCTGCAGCGGCTTGCGGGCGCGCGCATGCATCAGCACGTCACCACAGGCCACCAGCGGCAAGCCAGTGAGCGTGGCCAGGCGCGGCAGCATCTCCAGCCACAGCGCGTCCTGCGGGCGGTGCAGCAGCTCGACGGCGATGGCGCAGCGGCTGGCACCGGCCGCACCGCCGCTGCCGCCAAACCAGGTCTTGAGCCACATCGCCTGGGCAAACAGCGTCTCGAAGGACTGGCCCGGCTGCGGCAGCAGGATGGCAAAACAATCGGGCAGGCCGGCCAGGTAAGGCGCATGCGGCACCCGGCCCTCCAGGTCGGACGGGTGCGCCAGGTACCGGCCCTTGGCGGCGCGGCGGCGCGCCACGCTGATCCACTGCGCCAGGTTGCCGTAACCGCGGCGCGTCTGCGCCAGCAGCACCAGGCGCGGCGCGGCATGGCCTGCCAGCACCACGCCGTCGCCGCCCGGCGCGGGCGTGAGCTGCATCTGCGCACCGACGATCAGGTGCAGGCCCGCCGCCTTGGCCGCCTCATGCGCATGCACCACGCCGGACAGCGAACAGTCGTCGGTGACGGCCAGCGCCGTGTAACCACGGCGCTGCGCCTCGGCCACCAGTTCATCCGGCCGCGAGGCGCCGGTGAGGAAGCTGAAGCAGCTGCGGCAGTGCAGCTCGGCGTAGGCGGGCAGCATGGTGCAGGCTCATGCGGCGGCGGGCAACGCATCCAGCGGGTTGCGCACCCCATGGACGCAGGCCTCTTCGGTTCGTATGCTGTGGCGCAGGTAGCGGATCTGCTCATCCAACGGGTCCAGCAGGCGCGGCCCGGGACGGGCGGCACCCGGCGCCACAGGCGCCGAACGCGACAGGGCCGGAACAGGCTGGAGGGAGGACATGATGAATACTGTGTTTTTCAACAGTATGCACGGAGTGTGCAACACACGCAAGCCGCAGCACGGGAGCAAGGTGCCCGTACAACCCCCAGCAGTGCGGCACTGCCAGGCGTCTATCCGGTTAGGGGCGCAGAACCGGCCCCCAACGGGTGACAGGGCGACATTTCTGTCCGCTTCGGGGATGGCTGTCCTGCGATAACGCGCCCGAAAACAAGTCAGGCGTCAATAACAAAAGTTCTTACACTTTCGAGATGAATTTCATGAAACAAACATCAATCTTGCTCGGCCTAGTTTTCTTTTCAATTTCATCATATTCATCCACGCCCACGACGGAAAGCGTCGAGGCGCTACTTGAAGCCCTGGATGAAAAAGGTCAGATGGCGGAGATATATTCCAGCCTAGAAGTTATGAACCGGCAGGGTGCAACATTGCACTATGGCAAGGGCCAAGCAAAGCTCACATCGGATCAACAGCGCGCGGTTGAGATTGTCGTCAATACCGCCGCATCTGTGTACAAGCGGGATCTCACTTGGGAAAGCATTAAGCCAGAAGTGGTAAAAGAAATGCAAAGTAACTTCTCGCAAGAGGAAGTTGATGCGGCAGTTGCCTTTTACACATCGCCACTAGGAAAGGCATTTGTACAAGCACTTCCCCTTGTCAAGCGGAAAACCTCATTACTCATCCGATCAAGACTTGAGAAAATTCAACCCGTTGCGATCCAAGAAGCTGATAAGGCACTTAGAGATGCCAAACTCGTTAAGTAGCAATTGACGCCCAACCATTCGCTCAACCGGACCCTTTGCGGAACACAGCCAAAGGCCCGCCATTCTATTCTTAGCCTTTAGCAACACACCGCAATTTTCCGGTTAATTCAAACATCTTTGTGGAGGCAGGACGGAGCAATAAATTCATTATCTCAGTACATCCGGTTGGTTCAACCGAAACCCCAAAGGAGACAGTCATGACCCAGATTTCAGGCGGCTGCCTGTGTGGCGCCATCAAGTACACCTCGGATGCGGCCCCGGCCCTCGTCGCTGTGTGCCACTGCACCCACTGCCAAAAGCAATCCGGCGCGGCATTCTCCGTCAATGTGGGCGTTCCCAAAGGTTCGCTTAAATTCACATCCGGAAAGACCTCAATCTTCAAGGACAAAGGCAGCAGCGGCTTACCTGTCTATAGACACTTCTGTTCGTCGTGTGGGTCGCCGATATTCTCGGATGTCGTCGCCATGCCGCAACTTGATTGGGTGAAGGCCGGCACCCTCGATGACAGTTCCTGGATCAAGCCTGCTGTCAATGTTTGGTGCGAGTCAGCGCAAAATTGGGTCGTGTATCCGGAGGGCGTTCCCCGGTTTCCGCAGAACCCGCCCGCTGCCTGACCATTTGCAGAGAACCTCCCGGACTCACGGCGGTGGTCGAGTTCAAGCTTCCCCCAACGCCCCAGCCCGCCCCAACCATTTCCGTGGCCCGAGCGAGAGACGCCTTTCTGCGTAGGGCACCATCCAACGCAGGCGTCGGCGCCTGCAGCGCGGCGCCAAACCCCTGGCCGCAGCCGATCCGGCGACTTCAGGGTGCGCCAAACATGACCGTCAACTTGATCGCGCAAGTTGAGCATGACAAGGTCCATCCGCGCGTTTGGTATCAAGGAGACCCGAGATGAAGACGTTCAATGCCGGCATGGTGCTGTCTGGTGCCTGCTTGTTTGCGCTTGGCCTTGCCACCGGGCTGACCGCGCAACCCTTGACGGACTCACCCGCTCGAAAAGAGCAGAAGCGCACCGATCTGACCGGCGCACCCAATATGGAAGTCATCGCTTCCATCGTCGAGATAAAACCCGGCGAAGGCAGCAACCTTCACATCCATCACGGTGTCGAAGCTTTCCATGTACTGCAGGGCGCGTCGGTTCAGTCGCCGGGCCAAGCGCCATCGGTCCTGCCCACGGGGTTGACGTCGTTGAATCTGAGGGACATCAAACACGGTGAATTCAAGGTCGTGGGTGACACACCGCTCAAGCTGCTGACGGTTCATATCGTCGACAAAGACAAGCCGCTCTACGATTACGTCAAATAGGTTGACAGGTTGCCCCCGCCGCCCGGCGCGGCGGGGGCAACGCCCTTCAAACCTCACTGGCCCACCCCTCATCCATGAATACGCTGCACGCACTCTTTGCCCAGAAATCCTGGGCCAACAACGAATTGTTCAACCGGCTGGCCACGGTGGATCCGCAGCAGCATGCCGCGGCGCTTCAGACGGCGGTGCGCACGCTCAACCACATTCACGTGGTCGACCGGATATTCCAGGCCCATTTGCAGGGCACACCGCACGGCTACACCGCCACCAACACCGAGGCCGCGCCCGATCTCGGTGAACTGCAGTTTGCGGTGGCCGACACCGACGCCTGGTTCGAGTCCTATGTCGGCCAGGTTTCGCCCGCCCAGCTCGATGAGCCCATCCACTTCCGCTTCACCGACGGCGACACCGGCACCATGACGCGGGAGGAAATGCTGTTCCACGTCATCACGCATGGCTGCTACCACCGCGGCAATGTTGGCCAGGTGCTCAAGTCGATTGGCGTGGCGCCGCCGCGGGACCTTTTCACCAAGTTCCTGCATGTCAGTGAGCCGGCGCGCCGGCAGGCCTGAGCGCGGGAGCACCATCGATGCCCGCCGCCAAGCCACCGCCAGCCGCCACGCCGCGCCTGCCGAAGAAGACGCCTGCGGCCGACGCGGGCAAGGCGCCGGGTGAACTGATCGACGCCCGCATCGCAGGCCTGGCGGATTGGCGCGGGGTGCTGCTCGCCCAGCTGCGGGCGCTGATCCGGGGCGCGGACCCGGGCGTGGTCGAGGAATGGAAGTGGAATACGCCGGTCTGGTCCTGCAATGGCCTGCTTTGCACCGGTGAGACCTACCAGAAGGCGGTGAAGCTGACCTTTGCCCAAGGCGCCGCGCTGGTGGACCACGCCGGCCTGTTCAACGCCAGTCTCGACGGCAAGGTCCGGCGTGCCATCGACTTCAAGCAGGGGGCGCCGGTGGATGCCTTGGCGTTGACGGCACTGGTGCGGGCTGCCGTCGCCCACAACAACAGGGCGCCGGGCCGCCGCGGCGGCCCGCACGACACCAGCAACGGGGAGCATGGCCATGGCTGACGATGTGGTTCACGGATCCTGCCGCTGCGCCCGCGTGCGCTTCACGGCCCGGTTGCCCAGCAAGTGGGTGGCCCACTGCCATTGCAACGATTGCCGGCGCGCCCATGGTGCGGCCTTTGTGACCTGGGCCGGTTTTGCCGACGACCAGGTCAGCCTGGACCCGGACTCGGCGGCGCCGCGCTGGTACGACTCCAGCCCCGGGGCGCAGCGCGCCTTCTGCCCGAACTGCGGCACGCCCATGCTGTTCCGGTCGACCCGCTGGCCGGGCGAGGTGCATGTGGCGCGTGCGCTGATCGAGGCGCCGCTGGACCGCGAGCCGGCGGCCCATGTCTTCTTCGAGCGGCATGTGCCCTGGCTGGAGGTCAACGACGCCCTGCCCAAGCGAACCAGCCCGGGCTGAGCCACCACCCGGCCTTGCGCAGCGCACAACCCGCCGGCCATGGACGACGACGACCCGTTCATCCAGACCACCGACGACCTGCTGGCCCTGCTGGACAGCCTGCTGGCCGCTCGGGGTGGCGACTGGTGGGACGGCTTTTACGGCGACCGCGCCAAGCCCTGCCCCTTCTTCGTGGACGCGCCCGACGAGAGCCTGGCGGGCTGGGTGCAGGCCGGGCTGGTCCGGCCGGGCAAGGCGCTGGACCTGGGCTGCGGCAACGGCCGCAACGCCATCTTCCTGGCCCGCCAGGGCTTTGCCGTCGATGCGGTGGACCACGCGCCCAAGGCCATCGCCTGGGCGGCCGAGCGGGCGCGGGCGGCGGGCGTGGTGGTTCAGCTGCACTGCCAGTCGGTGTTCGACCTGGCCTGCGAGGCCGGCAGCTACGACCTGGTCTACGACGCCGGCTGCTTCCACCACCTGCCGCCGCACCGGCGTGGGCCTTATGTCGACCTGATCTACCGCGCGCTCAAGCCGGGCGGCTGGTTCGGGCTGGCCTGCTTCCGCCCCGAAGGGGGCAGCGGCCACTCCGACCTGCAGGTCTACCAGCAGCGGTCGCTGGGCGGCGGGCTGGGCTACACCGAAGCCCGGCTGCGCCAGCTGTGGTCGCGGCCCGGCCTGCAGCTGCACACCCTGCGGCGCATGCAGCAGCTGCCCAGCGGCCAGGGCCTGTTCGGCCAGGAGTTTCTGTGGGCTCTGCTGGCCCACAAGCCTGCCGACGCGCCGGGCCCGGCGGCCGCCGCTCTGTCCGCCTGAACGGCGACGTCACCGGGCCTGCGCGCCAGGCCTCGGCCAGGCCTTCTCCATAGAAAATCCAGATCAATTCAATTTTATCAATCAATCCATACAATGCTGCGGCGCACATAAGATTCATTTCGTCGCAGCCTTCAACCCTCCCCAAAAGGAAAACACGATGTCGATCATCAACACCCAAGTGCAGCCCTTCAAGACCACCGCGTTTGTCAACCGCAGCGGCAAGGGCGAGTTCATCGAAGTCTCCGACGAGAGCCTGAAGGGCAAGTGGTCGGTGCTGATCTTCATGCCGGCCGCCTTCACCTTCAACTGCCCGACCGAGATCGAAGACGCGGCCGACAACTACAGCGCCTTCAAGGACGCCGGCGCCGAGGTCTACATCGTCACCACCGACACGCACTTCTCGCACAAGGTGTGGCACGAGACCAGCGACGCGGTGCGCAAGGCCAAGTTCCCGCTGGTGGGCGACCCGACCCACACCCTGACCAATGCCTTCGGCGTGCACATCCCCGAAGAAGGCCTGGCGCTGCGCGGCACCTTCATCATCAATCCCGAAGGCCAGATCAAGACCGCTGAGATCCACAGCAACGAGATCGCCCGCGACGTGTCGGAAACCCTGCGCAAGCTGAAGGCCGCCCAGTACACCGCCGCCCACCCCGGCCAGGTCTGCCCGGCCAAGTGGAAGGAAGGCGCCAAGACCCTGACCCCGTCGCTGGACCTGGTCGGCAAGATCTGATTTCCCCCACCGCCAGCGGCCCGGCAGAGCCGGTTCCGCGGCGGTCGCTGGGTGGGGGCTGCGCCCCTGCCTCCGGCCTGACACCTTGTTCAGGCCTCGCTGACAGCCTCCGCCGCGGTACCGCGCCGGGGGCTGTCAACGGGGTCGGACCGACTTCGACCACTTCAGCCCCAGCCCAAGGACACCGCCATGTTGGACGACAGCATCCAGGCCCAGCTCGCCGCCTACTTCGAGCGCATCAGCCAGCCGATCGAATTGATCGCCAGCCTGGACGATTCCGAAGGCGCGCAGCAGATCCGCGAACTGGTCACCGAGCTGGCCGAGGTGGCACCGGCCAAGATCAGCGCCCGCTTCGACGGCCAGTTCGAGCGCCGCCCCTCGTTCCAGATCACCCGCGTGGGCCAGGACATGGGTGTGCACTTTGCCGCCGTGCCGATGGGCCATGAGTTCACCTCGCTGGTGCTGGCCCTGCTGTGGGCCGGTGGCCACCCGCCCAAGGTTGAGCCCGAGGTGATAACGCAGATCCAGGCCATCGAGGGTGACTTCGCCTTCGACACCTGGATGAGCCTGACCTGCCACAACTGCCCGGACGTGGTGCAGGCGATGAACCTGATGGCGGTGTTCAACCCGCGCATCCGCGCCGTGGCCATCGACGGTGGGCTGTTCCAGCAGGAAGTGGAAACACGCCAGATCATGGCCGTGCCCAGCGTCTTCCTCAACGGCGCGCCTTTCGGCAACGGCCGCATGGAGGTGGGCGAGATCCTGGCCAGGATCGACACCGGCGCCGCCCGGCGCGAGGCCGTCAAGCTCAACGACAAGGCGCCCTACGAGGTGCTGATCATCGGCGGCGGCCCGGCCGGCGCCGCGGCGGCGGTGTATGCCGCGCGCAAGGGCATCCGCACCGGCATCGTGGCCGAGCGCTTCGGTGGCCAGACCCTGGACACGCTGGGCATCGAGAACTTCATCTCGGTGCTGGAGACCGAAGGGCCGAAGTTCGCCGCCGCGCTGGAGGCCCATGTGCGCCACTACGGCGTGGACGTGATGACGCTGCAGCGTGTGGCCCGCGTCGAGCCGGCCGAACAGCCGGGCGGCTACGCCACGGTGCACCTGGACAACGGCGCCACGCTGCGCAGCCGCACCGTGATCCTGGCCACCGGCGCGCGCTGGCGCAATGTCAACGTGCCGGGCGAGCAGGCCTACAAGACCAAGGGCGTGGCCTATTGCCCGCACTGTGACGGCCCGCTGTTCAAGGGCAAGGACGTGGCGGTGATCGGCGGCGGCAACTCCGGCGTCGAGGCGGCCATCGACCTGGCCGGCGTGGTCAAGAGCGTCACGCTGCTGGAGTTTGCCGAGCAGCTGCGCGCCGACGCCGTGCTGGTGGACAAGCTCAAGAGCCTGCCCAACGTCACCATCCACACCAACGCCCAGACCACCGAGATCACCGGCGACGGCCAGAAGATGAACGGCCTGCGCTACCGGGACCGCGTCGGCGGCGCCGAGCACCGGCTGGACCTGGCCGGCGTGTTCGTGCAGATCGGCCTGGTGCCCAACACCGAGTTCCTGAAGGGCACCATCGAGCTGAGCAAGTTCGGCGAGATCCTCATCGACGCCAAGTGCGCCACCAGCGTGCCGGGCATCTTTGCGGCGGGCGACGTGACCACCGTGCCCTACAAGCAGATCATCATCGCCGCCGGCGAGGGGTCCAAGGCCGCGCTCAGTGCCTTCGACCACCTGATCCGCACGCCGGCGCCCGCGACGGCCTGAAGCCGGCGGGTGGGCCGCAGCAGGCACAATCGCGCCTTTTTGCGGGCGGCCTGCCGCCGCCCCGATAGGTGCGCATGTTCAA
>Ga0208266_100547_pt1 | contig 12267 bp, 13 predicted proteins | sample LakWasMet67_HOW9_2_FD_183897 | JGI IMG/M metagenome (GOLD analysis project Ga0208266, IMG submission 183897) | Freshwater sediment methanotrophic microbial communities from Lake Washington under simulated oxygen tension - Sediment Metagenome... | ecosystem: Environmental > Aquatic > Freshwater >...
CGAACATCAACCCCGACCAGAAATCCTTCTGGCTCTTGATCTTCACTGCGGTGTCTCCTCAGACGGCTGACTCTATGGTCGGCGATTCTAGGGAGCCCCCCCGGCGCAGCCGGTGTGGTTTCCACGTAAGCCGGGCCACCTTGAGCCCGCAGCCACGGTGTCGCGGCGGGGACAGACGCGGAGCCAGCCCGGCGCCTGGGCGCGCCTCAGGCTTCGGACCAGGCCGGCGTGGCGCGCAGCACTTCGTCGACGGTGGTCAGGCCTTCGGCCACCTTCATCATGCCGGCCAGGCGCAGCGGGCGCATGCCGGCCTTGACGGCCTGGCGGCGCAGCGCCGCCATGTCCTGCGCCGGATGCACCGCGCGCTTGGCGGCCTCGTCCAGCACCAAGAGCTCGTACAGGCCGACCCGGCCGCGGTAGCCGGTCTGGCGGCAGGCCAGGCAGCCCACGGGCTGGTAGGGCCGCACGCCGCCGGACAGCCGCCAGGGCCGCGCCAGCTCGTCCAGCGTCTCGCGGGTGGCCCCCTCGTCGCGCTGCTTGCAGGCGGCGCACAGCGTGCGCGCCAGGCGTTGCGCCAGCACGCCGATCACCGTGGCCGAGATCAGGTAGGGCGGCACGCCCAGGTCCACCAGCCGGGTAATGGCCGAGGCCGCGTCGTTGGTGTGCAAGGTGCTGAACACCAGGTGGCCGGTCAGCGCGGCCTGGATCGCCATCTCGGCGGTGGCCAGGTCGCGGATCTCGCCGACCATGATGATGTCCGGGTCCTGGCGCATCAGCGCCCGCAGGCCCTCGGCAAAGCCCATGTCGAGTGCGGCCTGCACCTGGGTCTGGTTGAAGGCCGGCTCGATCATCTCGATCGGGTCTTCCACCGTGCAGACGTTGACCGCCTCGGTGGCCAGCGACTTCAGCGTCGAGTACAGCGTGGTGGTCTTGCCGCTGCCGGTGGGGCCAGTGACCAGGATGATGCCGTGGGCCTGGGCGATCAGCTCGGCCCAGCGCTCGCCGTCATGCGCCGAGAAGCCCAGCGCCTCCACGCTCTTGACCACCGTCTCCGGGTCGAACACCCGCATCACCATCTTCTCGCCGAAGGCGGTGGGCAGGGTGGACAGGCGCATCTCGACCTCGTCGCCCACGCCCTCGGCGGTGTCGGGGCGCTTGGTCTTGATGCGGCCGTCCTGCGGCCGCCGGCGCTCGACCACGTCCATGCGGCCGAGCAGCTTGATGCGCGCGGTCATCGCGTTCATCACCGTCAGCGGCACCTGGTAGACGGTGTGCAGCACGCCGTCGATGCGGAAGCGGATGGCCCCCATCTCGCGCCGGGGCTCCAGGTGGATGTCGCTGGCGCGCTGGTCGAAGGCGTACTGCCACAGCCAGTCGACCACCTGCACCACGCCCTGGTCATTGGCGTCGAGCTGCTTGTTGGCCTTGCCCAGCTCCACCAGCTGCTCGAAGCTGGCGGTGGCCGAGGTCTCGCCATTCTTCTGCGCCTGCCGCACCGAGCGCGCCAGGTTGTAGAACTCGGCGGTGTAGCGGGCGATGTCCTCGGGGTTGGCCAGCACCAGCTTGACGCGCCGCCGCGTGTGCGACTCGATCTCGGCCAGCCAGCCGGTGTCGAAGGGCTCACTGGTGGCCACCGTCACCGCGTCAGCCTCGACCTTGACCGGCAGCACCTTGCGCAGCTCGGCGTACTGCAGGCTCATCACCTCGGCCACGCGGCCGACGTCGACCTTCAGCGGGTCGATGCGCAGGTAGGGCAGTTGCACGCGGCGCGCCAGCCACTCGGTGAGCGCCTCGCAGTCCAGTGGCCGGCCCTGGTGCTGCAGGCCGGCGCCACCCAGCCGCACCAGCGCATGCAGGCTGGACGCACCGGCACCGAAGCGCTTGACCACGCGCCGGACATCCTCCTCGCCCACCCAGCCGTCATCGCCCAGCCAACCCAGCAGCTGGTGCCAGTCGAGCCGGCCACGCGGCCGTCCGGCGGCCGCCGTCGATCGGTGCGGAGAGGCGGCGGAACTCATGCGGGGCGGCGGTTGCGGATGAACATGGCCGAGGCATGTTAGCCCCCGGGGGCGCGCGCGCTGCGGGCGAAAGCAGGCGCTTTGGCCGCCTGTTGCCTGGGTCAGTGGCCGGACCAGGCCTGGCGCAGGCTCTGCCAGTACCCGGCGGGCGGGCCCGGCAGGTCGGGGTGCTCGACCAGGTCGCGCAGCCGGCGCAGTTCCACCACCACCACCCGCGGAAAACCCCGGCGGCCGCCACGCCGGTCGACCAGCAGTTCGTCCAGCAGTCGCAGGGTCAGCGCCGGGTCACGCCAGTGCCAGGCCAGCTGGTTGGCCAGGCGCGGGTAGAGCACGCACAGCTGCTGTGGCCGGCGCCCCGGCACCAGTTTGCGCAGCCAGATGCGGGTGGTGCCTGTCAGCGCTTCGTCGGTGTGGCGGCCCGGACGGCGCACGGCTTCCCAGCAGTCGGCCATCGGCAAGGGCCCCGGCAGGCGTGGTCTGAAGAGGTTCAGCATGCCGCTTCTATCGGCTGCCCGCGGGGCCGGCTTGAGCGCGGGTCGCGTGACTCGGTCGCCGCGAATCAAACTTGAGAAGTTTCTGGGTGCCATTTTTCACACCCTGGTCGACTATATTCGTTGAATATTTACTGGGTTTTGTTAGGCTATTTTATTTATACCCCGTGAATAGTTGACAAAAAGTATCTAAGTCGTTGATTTTAAATGAATTTATTATTCTGGCATGGTTTCTGCAAAAACCCTCCATTCACCCACCTTTGCTGCCAACCGATCCCTGCCATGAACAAGACCCTCAGCCTCGCACTGGCCACCCTGCTGGCCGTTGGCACGACCCAGGCCGCCCCGGTCCTGCTGACCAGCGCGGGCGACGCCGCGCTGGCCGGCGCCACCACAATTGACTTCAACAACGTGGCGCCGGGCAGTTTCGGCAGCGCCCAGTTCAACGGCGCCGTCAACTTCAGCGCGGCACCGGGCACCCTGTACATCGAGAACACCTGGAGTGGCGCCTACGCCACCAGCGGCCAGTACCTGGCGAACCGCGACACGCCCGACCCCATCAACATCGGCTTTGCCAACCCGGTGTCGGCCTTCGGCTTCAACTGGGGTGCGGCCGACCAGCGCTGGGAACTGGAGGTGTTCGGCGTGCACCAGGACCTGCTGGCCACGCTGCGGTTGTCCGCCCAGTCGGGCAACTACGCCGGCTTCTTCGGCGTGGACGGCTCGGGCGAGTTGATCGAATCAGCCCGCCTGACCACGCTCAGCGAGTATGGCTACGACTATGTCCTGATCGACGACTTCAAGTACTTGACCGCCGCCGGCAACGCCGTGCCCGAGCCGCAATCGCTGGCGCTGGTGGTGCTGGGCCTGCTGGCCGCGGGTGCCACGCGCCGCCGACGCGCCTGACACCGACATCCCCTGGCCTCTGAGCCGGCGAGGCCCGGTGTTGGCCCCGAAGTACCCAATCGCGCCGAGCGACTGGCCGATAGGCCCCAGACGGGGACGCATTCAAGCCGCGCTGGTCACCTCGGCCAGCGTCACCTCGGGATAGACACCGAAAGCCAGCCGCTTCTCGGCGCCGGCGTGGCGGTACTTCATGCGCCAGTAGCGCGAGCCGTTCGGGTGCAGTTCCAGTTACAGCCCGCCCCCGTCCGCCATCTTCACGGACTTCTCGCCGTGCTTGGCTTTGCGGATCGCGGTGTCGGTCAGCTTGTTCGTCAGCATTGGGGGCATCTCCACTCGGTCATCGGCCAATTTGGGGGCACATCGCTCGCCGTTGTGCCCCCACTTGTCGATATGCCCCCCAAGTGCGCCCCCAGTTGTGACGCCTAACCATTCCGTCGAGGGTACGTGGTCGCCCCTACGGCCTAAAGCTTGGCCATGCGCGCCCTTGGCAGTCGCCTATGCAGACTGCACTGCCCGAAACCCAGTACAGCGCTGAAGCAAGCGGGCCAGGTCGAGGCTTACATCGGCCGTCGTTAGCCCCGCGAGTCGATAGTTGCCACAGCGCCCGGGCCGATAGTGGCGGCATTCAACGCAGCTGACCCGTTCGTCATGCTCGCGGTCGCGCGTTGCCAGTTGCTCGGCCATGGACTCGGCTTCGGATTCAGCCCAGCGCCACCACCGCAGCCGCGCCCGCAGTTCCAGATTGCGGGCGCCGCCCTGATCTGCCCAAGCCACGGCTGCCGGTTCAGGCTTGAAGTGCGCGTCAGGTGGTTGCTTGGCAGCCAGCAGTGCCAGCACAGAAGGCTTCGCATCATGTAGGGCAACACGCATGGCGTCTGTCAGCTTCGATGCCGGCTGAATCACCAGCCGGTCACCGTCCGCCGCGACATTCAGGCCAGCGGCAGCCAGGTCATCCAGCAGTTCGCGGGCGCCCATCAGAGCACCTCAAAGTCCGTTGAAGGCGCCACGGCCAACCCCGAAGGTGCCGACCGCGCCGCACCCTGAGGCACGGCACCTTCGGCGCCTTCGTGGCGCGTTCGGCAGTCCGCATAAGGCTGCAGCGCCCACACCCAGCCGCCTCGCACCCCTTCTTTGCGGCGGTCCACGCCGAGCCGCTCCGCCGCCCGTTGCACCGTGCGCCAGGCATACCCAGCCCCGTCAGCATCGGCCATGACTGACTTGGCGGTCACCGGCCCGGCGATCAGCAGCGCGCGCAGGAAGGCATCCACACTGCCAGGGCTGCTGCCGTCCTCGCTGTAGTTGTCGGCCTCTGCCTCGGCCAGCAACTCGCGCGCCGTGCCGTCCAGTGCCTCCAACCAGCGCACCCGCTGTCCCTCTACCTCAGGCTGCACCTCCACCCGCTCCAACTCATAGGCGAACCCGCCATCGTCCGGGCCGATGTTGGACTTGGCACGCACAAACACCCGGCGGGGCTCGCCGTCGTCACCGGAATCGGACTTCACTTTGGCAGCCACCATCACCACACGCGCCAGCGCGGCAAATGCAATGCTGCCCGTCACCCGCTCGACCGGATCGCGTCCGCCGGTGCCCTTGCTGAAGTGCGTGATGCCGAGCACAGCGCAGCCCAGCCGCTGGCCCAGATCCACCACAGGTTGCAGCGATCGGCGCACCTCGGCACCCTTGTGCGAGTCGCCAGCCACGGCCGACACGATGGGGTCAAGGATCAGCAGTCGCGGGGCAGCCAACCCCTCTGCGGTGACCTCCAGCAGCGGCATGTCTCGGCCAGGGTCGAAGGCATCGCCATCGGCACCGGAAACACCGTCAATGAAGTGAATCCGGCTCATGTCGGCACCTGCGGCCACCAGGCGTGCCGCCGTCACCTCCTTGGCATCCTCACCGCTCCAGAACATCACGTCGCCGGGTTCGGTGCAGCGCGTGCCGTCGGGCCAGATGCCACCCCGCGTGACGGCGGCAGCCAGCGACAGTGCAATGGTCGTCTTGCCGCAGCCAGGGGCGCCACCCAGGATCGTCAACATGCCTGCCGGCAGAAAGCCACGCCACAGCCAGCGCACGGGCGTCAACTTCACCGCATCACCCCGCAGCAAGCGCACCGCAGGCATGGCGCCCCCGGCGCGCGCCAGGTCCCGCGCAGCCGCGCTCATGCCGTGCCCCCAGCGTGGACCGGCTGCCGGCCGCGAGACGCCCAAACGTCGCACCAGTCGGTGCCCTCGGCCGTAGGGGCCAGCACATCTGCGCGCAAGCCGGCAGCCCCGGCGCGCGTTCGCAGCGTATCGGCAGCCTCCCGGCCCGCCTTGTCGGCGTCCGCAAAGATCACCAGGCGCTGAATGCCGCCGGGCCACTGCCACGCCGCCAGATTGCCCGCGCAGTACGCAGCCACGGTCGGCACACCCGAAGCACACCGGGCAGCCAGCGCGGTCTCGATGCCCTCGGCGATGCCCAAGACGCCGCCCGCCGGCTTGTGCAACGGGATGCTGGCGCCGGCAAGCGGGCCCGCAGCCTGGGTCAGCTTCTTGGGGCCGGGTACGTTGGCCTTGTAGCCGTCCGGCGTCAGGTAGGTGCGGTGCAGCGCCACTATCCTGCCATGGGGCGCCACCAGCGGGGCCACCATGACTGGGAAGGTGCCCAACGGCTGGCCGCCGTGCCAATAGGTTAGGCCGGGGTGCAGGCGCAGCAGCGCCGGCAAAGGCCAAGCGCCGCACAAGCCGCGTCGGTGCAGGTAGCAGGCGCAAGGGTCACCGGGCATCAGCGGCCGGCACTGCGCCCACAGCTCGGCAATGCGCTGCGCGTTCGTGGCCCACTGCAGGCGTTGCCGGGCTTCCCGCTCGGCCGTCGCGGTCATCACTTGGCGCGCCAGTTCGGCGCGCTGCTGGCGGGTCATGTTCGACCGATCGTCAGCGCTCCACGTCTCGCTGATGCCTTGCCGGTAGCAACCGAACACACCGCCGCGCTGGTCAGCGAACAACTTGCACCAGCCCGCCGTATCTCCGCGCCGATCGCAGGTGGCGAAGCGGTGCAAGCGGCCGGGTTCGATGGTCTCCGGCGCATGCCCCAGGGCGGCCATCACCACCGCCTGAAACGTCTGTTCAGCGCTGCCGTTCATGCCAGGCCACCTGCGGTGCCCGATGCGGCTTGCCGCTTCGCCTGCGCAGCTTGGCTGGCCTTCTTGGCACGCGCTTTCAGCAACGCGCCGGCCTGGGTGTCGACCTCTGCCGCTGCTGCCCGTGCAATCAACCAGTCGCGTACGTCTGCACTGCGCCAGCGGGTGCAGCGCGGCCCGAAGCGCATCGGTTGCGGGAAGCGGCCACCGCGCACCTCCTCGTGTATCCAACTGGCCGACATGCGCGAGGCGGCGCACACGTCGCTGATATCCAGAAAGGCAACGTCCGCCAGGTTGGCTGGCGGTCGATGCTGCGCCTTGGGCTTGCTGCTGATGTCGTCAATCATTTCGTTCCTCCTTGGGCTGGCCAATGGGACGAAGTGGTTGCGGCGCAGCGCTCGATGCGAGGCGGCTTCCGGTCCGTTGCGGTCCCATGCGTTGGCATGGGATGAATGTCTGACCTGCCTGATTTCGGGACTAGGACAGAACGCCCGATTCTTCAGGTGCGTTCTGTCCCGAACCCCGTGCGCTCGATGTGATCCTGAAGGGAGCGCCACCGCTTGACGTACGCCTTGATGGCGCGCTCAGGGTCAGCCGCCGGTGCGCCAATTGCCTCGTAGCAGATGCCCACCATGCGCCGGAATGGGCTGGTGGGCGAACTGCTCGGCTTCAGTCGGGGGTCCAGGGGTTCTAGGCCAGCCATGATCAATCCAAACTGCAACGCCCTGTGAATCAGCTTGATCGGATAGGGATCGGCTGATTGGTGCCGAACGGGATCGGCGGGCAGCGCCGCAAGGGCATCGGCAACAACGCCGACAGCCGTTTGGAGCGACTTTGAGGTTTCGTCCAGACGCATCCCTCCCATCGCATGTCGTCGCCCTCCCCCCGAGATCCTCATGCGCGCGGCGTTCAGGTGGGGAACTGCAGCCGTCGCGTCGAGCAGCCGTTCTATGGCACTGCGCGCAGCCGCCAATGCATCGCACACGCTCTGCAACTCGTCACGCACATCGGCCCGCGGTGGCTCGCGCTCAAGGTAATACCTTGCCGGCGGCAATCCCTCCAATTCGATTTGGACAATCGCTTCGGGTGCCAGACCCATTTTCAGCAACTCGTCGCGGTGATGCGGATCGAAACGAATGGGCGCCATATCGTTTGGAATGTTCCGGGAGCGCGGAGAGGCGCCCTGAAGGTTTCGTATGGGGCGTCCTTAGGAAGCTTGCCTAAGGATGGTCTGCAAAACCCCGTCGCCGATGTGCTTGGCGCCGGGATGATGTGACGGGAAACTCAACACGATGAAGCAAGCCGACCTGGGCCTGAACCTGACGACCAAGCGCACGCGCAAGCGCGAGTTCTTGGACGAAATGAACCGCGTGGTGCCTTGGGCTGCGCTGGTGGAACTGGTGGCGATCCACGCGCCTGAAGGCAAGAAGGGCCGCCCGCCGTTTCCCGTGGAGACCATGCTGCGCATCCACTTCATGCAGCAGTGGTTCACGCTGAGCGACCCGGCCATGGAAGAAGCGCTGCACGACGTGCCGCTGTTCCGCGAGTTTGCGGGGCTGGACAACTGGAACACCCGACTGCCCGACGAGAGCACCATCCTGCGGTTTCGCCACCTGTTGGAGAAACACAAGATGGCGCCGCAGATCCTGGGCGTGGTCAACGAACTGCTGCGCCACAAAGGGCTGCTGCTGAAGGCCGGCACGGTGGTGGATGCCACGCTGATCTCGGCACCGAGTTCGACTAAGAACGCCAGCGGTGATCGCGACCCGGAGATGCATCAAAGCAAGAAGGGCAATCAGTGGTTCTTCGGCATGAAGGCGCACATCGGTGTGGATGCCGAATCGGGCCTGGTGCACACGGTGCGCACCACGGCGGGCAACGTCAACGACGTGGTGGAGGCCAACAGCTTGCTGCATGGTGAAGAAACCGATGCGTTTGCCGATGCTGGTTACCAGGGCGCCAACAAGCGGCCTGAGGCCAAGGCGGAGGTGAGCTGGCACATTGCCATGCGCCCGGGCCGGCGCAAGGCGCTGGACCTGAACAGCCCACTGGCAGCCCTGATCGACAGGTCGCAGCAGATCCTGGCGGGCATCCGGGCCAAGGTGGAGCACCCGTTCCGGGTGATCAAGCGCCAGTTCGGATTCACCAAGGTGCGCTACCGCGGGCTGAAGAAGAACGCGGCCCAGGTGCAGACGCTGTTCGCGCTGAGCAACCTGTGGATGGCGCGGCGCAAACTGATGGCGAGCGCGGCATGAGTGCGCCCGAAATGGCCCGAAGGGCATCTCGCAGGCTGCAGTGTCTGGAAATCCGGCTCGACCGGGGCGAATCGAGCCGGCAAGTTGGCACAACGAGCTGAAAGCTTCTGTCGCAGGCCATCGGGTCACTCCGCCAACGCATTGATCAGACCTTCCCTAAGGGACGGTCTCTAAGGCATTCGCGCCAGACCGTCCCGTACGCACCACCCTTAGGGAAGCCCGTACATACATCCTTAGGGAAGCCGTACGTACGGGGGCCAAGGATCATGCCGTACGCACGCCAATAGGAATAACTTGGGCACCGTCCCTAAGGCGGTCCAAGTAGTCTGCCCACTTGGCCATCATGTCCCGCCGCTGTTCGATGAACTGGGTGCGGTTATAGGCCCGCCCAAGGGCATCGCTGACAGCGTGCGCAAGCTGGGCTTCGATCACCTCCGGTGCCACGCCGAGACGTTCGGCGATCATGGTGCGGGCCATGGCGCGGAAGCCGTGCGCCGTCATGGTTTCGCGGTCGTAGCCCATACGGCGCAGGGCAACGTTCACCGTGTTTTCGCTCATCGGCCGCTCGCCGGTGTGGAGCGACGGAAACACGTACAACTTCCTCCCGGTCAGCGGATGCAAGTCCTTGAACACGGCAACTGCCTGAGGCGCCAGCGGCACCAGATGCGGCGGCCCGTTGGCCTTGTCCTCCTTGGTGCGCTTCATCAACTCGCCTGGGATCGTCACCAGGGCTCCCTCAAGGTCCACCCAGGCCCACTGCAGCTGGCGCAGTTCGCCCGGCCGGAGCAACAGCAGCGCCGAGAGTTGCAGCGCTGCGCGCGTCACCGGCTGCCCTGAGTACGCCATCAGGTCGCGCAGCAGTTCGCCGCCGCGCTTGGGGTCGACGATGGCGGCGTGGTGACGGGTGGGCACGGGTCGCAGCGCGTCTTTCAGGTCAGCGGCCGGATTGCGCAGACAGGCCCCGGTGGCGATACCGAACCGAAATACCTGCCCGCAGGCGTCCTTGATGCGGTGCGTAGTCTCCAGCGCACCCCGCGCCTCGACGCGGCGCAGTGTCTGCAGCAGTTCCGGGGCTTCAATCTCGGCGATCGGCCTGCGACCCAGCCACGGAAAGATGTCCTGCTCCAGCCGGATGCGGGTCCGGTCAGCATGTCCAAGCGTCACCTTGGCCTCATGGATCGTGGTCAGCCATTCGCGCGCCACCTGCTCGAAGCTGCCGGGGCCAGGCAAACCAGCCGCCTCCAAGCGCGCCGCCTCCGCCTTCACTTCTTCAGCCTCTTTGGTTGCTTTACGAACCTCGCCGGGATCGGTGCCGTTCGCGATCAGGTTGCGAGCATCGTCGCGGCAGGCGCGGGCCTCGGCCAACGTCACCTCGGGGTAGACACCAAAGGCCAGCCGCTTCTCAGCACCGGCGTGGCGGTACTTCATACGCCAGTAGCGCGAGCCGTTCGGGTGCAGCTCCAGGTACAGCCCGCCACCGTCCGCCATCTTCACGGACTTCTCGCCGTGCTTGGCCTTTCGGATCGCGGTGTCAGTCAGCTTGTTCATCAACATTTGGGGGCATCTCCACTCGGCAAGCGGCCAAGTTGGGGGCACATTTTCAACCCTTGTGCCCCCAACTTCCGATGTGCCCCCAAATGTGCCCCCAGATGAGGCCGGATTCAAGCAACCTCATGTGGCCCCATGCACAAGAAAAAAGGCGCTAAGTAGTTGATTTACTTAGCGCCTTTGTTCTTACTTGGTCCCTTGTGGACCTTAACTTGGTGGAGCCGGGGGGAATCGAACCCCCGTCCGCAAGCCATCACCGGCCAGTTCTACATGCTTAGCTGTCTGATTTGAGTCTCATGGCCCCGATCGCGCAGCAGCACGCTATCGGGTCCACCAGTCACTTGAGTCTCGTTCCCGGCCGAATGACGCGGCAGGGAACCAGCCAATGTGTATGACTTCGCAGCCCTTGCCTTGCGGCTCAGGCCCGGCCCATCGGCCAACCGTTGCGAAGCTCACCGGTTTTTAAGCGGCGAGGGCGTACGAGGTATCGTTCGCAGTTACTTTGTTTCCAGTGGTTTTACGAGCGAACTGGTGCTCGGCATGCCCTGAACCGACTCCGCACCCACGTCGAAGCCAGGTCGGCCCCTGGTAGTCCCTAGTTTAGGCCAGTTGCAGCCATTGCAAGAGCTGGCCCGGTGAAGAAAGCACATGATCGGCACCCCAGTCGGCCAACGGCTCGCCCTGCCCCAGGTAGCCCCAGGCGGCCGCCAGCGTGACCATGCCGGCCGCACGGCCCGCCACCATGTCGCGGTGGTCGTCGCCGACATAGGCACAGGCGGCCGGCACCACGTCCAGCCGGCGCGCCGCCTCCAGCAGCGGCGCCGGATGGGGCTTGGCGTGGGGCGTGGTGTCGCCGGCGATGAGCACTGCCGCACGCTCGGCCAGGCCCAGCCCGGTGAGGAGGGGCGCGGTGAAGCGCATCGCCTTGTTGGTGACGATGCCCCAGCGCAGGCCGGCAGCGTCCAGCCGGTCCAGCACCTGGCCCACGCCGTCGAAGACCCGGCTGCTGTCGAGCAGGCGCTCGGCATAACGCGCCAGGAAGGCATCCCGCAAGCCGTCAAACCGCGGGTCCTCCGGCGGCACACCGAAGGCCACGCCCACCATGCCACGCGCGCCGGCGCCCACCATCGGGCGCAGCGTTTCATAAGGCAGCGGCGCCAGGCCATGCACGGCGCGCAGGTCGTTGGCGGCGCCGGCGAGATCGGGGGCACTGTCGACCAGGGTGCCATCCAGGTCGAACAACAGCACGGGCGGGCGACCGGGCACCACGTTCATGCCGCGGCCCGGCAGGCCAGCAGGTAATTGACCGAGGTGTCGTCCGACAGCCAGTAGCGGCCGGTCAGCGGGTTGTGTTCCAGGCCCTTGAAGCCCTCGGTCGACAGCGCGGCCTCGCGACACCAGCGGGCCAGTTCACTGGGCCGGATGAAGCGCGAATACTCGTGCGTGCCCTTGGGCAGCAGCTTGAGCACATGCTCGGCGCCGACGATGGCCAGTGCAAACGCCTTGGCATTGCGGTTCAAGGTGGAGAAGAAGACCCAGCCACCGGGTTTGACCAGGGTGGCGCAGGCACGCACGATGGACGCCGGCTCGGGCACATGCTCCAGCATCTCCATGCAGGTGACGAGGTCGAAGCTGCCTGGCGCTTCTGCCGCCAGCGCTTCAGCCGCCACCTCCCGGTAGCGCAGCTGGGCCAGCCCGGCTTCCAGCGCATGCAGCTGGGCCACCTTCAGCGGCTTGCTGGACAGGTCGATGCCCAGCACGTCGGCGCCACGCGCGGCCATGGACTCGGCCAGGATGCCACCGCCACAACCGACGTCCAGCACGGTCTTGCCGGCCAGGCGGGCTTGCCGGTCGATCCAGTCCAGCCGCAGGGGATTGATCTGGTGCAGGGGACGGAACTCACCGTCCGGATCCCACCAATGGTGGGCCAG
>Ga0208266_100550_pt1 | contig 12256 bp, 13 predicted proteins | sample LakWasMet67_HOW9_2_FD_183897 | JGI IMG/M metagenome (GOLD analysis project Ga0208266, IMG submission 183897) | Freshwater sediment methanotrophic microbial communities from Lake Washington under simulated oxygen tension - Sediment Metagenome... | ecosystem: Environmental > Aquatic > Freshwater >...
GGGCCAGCCTGCCCGAGCCGGCGCTGCTGCAGGCCCGGCTGGGCGAGGCGCTGGCCGGGGGGCCGCTGCCGGCGTCGCGGCTGGGCGGATTTGTCGCCGAGGTCGAGGCCGCCCGCCGCCTGCCGCTGATCGACCGGGCCGCACTCGCCGGCAGCCCGCTGTCGGCGGCGGTGGACGCGATGCTGCTGCAGCGCACGCCGGCCAACGGCGGCGGCTGGCTGGCCTTGCTCTCGCTGCATCCCGCCACGGGCCAGCAGGCGCTGGGCACCGAGGGCTTGCGCGGCGTGCTGGCCGGTGTGCCGGGCGCCCAGGTCATCGACATCAAGGTCGAGCTGGACAGCCTGTACCGCCGCTACCTGCACGAGGCGCTGTGGCAGTCGGCGCTGGGCGCGCTGGCGGTGGTGGCGCTGCTGGCGCTGGCGCTGCGCAGCCGGCGCCGCCTGCTGGCGGTGTGCCAGCCGCTGGCCCTGGCGGTGCTGATCACGCTGGCCGGGCTGGCCGTGGCCGGCGCCAACCTGGGCATCCTGCACCTGGTCGGCCTGCTGCTGGTGGTGGCGGTGGGCTCCAACTACGCGCTGTTCTTCGACCAGTTCACGCTGCAGCGCAGTGGCGCCTTGCCGGGCGGCGCCAGCCACGACACGCTGGCGTCGCTGCTGCTGGCCAATCTGACGACGGTGGGCTCGTTTGCGCTGATCGCGCTGTCGCAGATCCCGGCGCTGTCGGCCATCGGCCAGGTGGTGGCGCCGGGGGCACTGCTGTCGCTGCTGCTGTCGGCGGCCTTTGTCGGCGGCCGGCCCGACACGGCCCCGGCGGCGGGGCGCGTGTGAGAATGCGCGCCGCCCGGCCCCTGCCGCCCGCCTTGCCCGTCCCGCCTTGACCCCCGCCGCCGCCCGCCCGCCCGCCGACGCCACCCGCTGGAGCCCCTTTCTGCGGGCCAGCGCCGGCGTGCATGCGCTGGCCGTTGCCGCGCCGCTGCTGGCGCCGCAGGCGCTGCCCTGGTCGCTGGGCGCGCTGCTGCTCAACCATGCGCTGATCTCCGGCGCCGGGCTGTGGCCCCGTTCGCACCTGCTGGGCCCCAACATCACCCGGCTGGGCGCCGCCGCCACCGCCCGCGGCGAGGTGGCCCTCACCCTCGACGACGGGCCGGACGAGACGCTGACGCCGTTGGCGCTGGACCTGCTGGACGCGGCCGGCGCCCGCGCCACCTTTTTTGTCATCGCCGAGCGCGCACTGGCGCGGCCGGCGCTGCTGCGCGAGATCGTGGCGCGCGGCCACAGCGTGCAGAACCACAGCTACCACCACCGGCACAACTTCTCGCTGCTGGGCCCCCGCGGCTTCCAGCGCGAGCTGGCGCGCGCGCAGGACGCGCTGCACCGGCTCACCGGTGAACGGCCCCGCTACTTCCGCGCCCCGGCCGGCCTGCGCAACCCCTTTCTGCAGCCGGTGCTGGCGCGCCAGTGCCTGCAGCTGACCAGCTGGACCCGGCGCGGCTTCGACACCCGCGAGCGCGACCCGCAGCGGGTGCTGGCCCGCCTGACGCACCGGCTGGCGGCCGGCGACATCCTGCTGCTGCACGACCACCACGCGGCCCAGGCCGCCGATGGCCGGCCGGTGCTGCTGAGCGTGCTGCCGGCGCTGCTGCGGGCGCTGCGCGACGCCGGCCTGCGCAGCGTGACCCTGCCGCAGGCCTTTGCCACGGCACACGGACACCGCCCATGACCCCCTTGCGCACCCGGCACGCCCCGGCCCCGCCGATGGCCGACCCACCCCCACGTGGGCCGGCCACCGATGCCGCCTGGGCCGCGCTGCATGCCGCCGCCACCGCACCCTACCGCCGCCATGGCCGGTTTGCCTGGCACTTTGCGCGCGGCAAGCTGGGCCGCGACCCGGTGTTCCGCGGCCTGATCGAGCGTGGCCTGATCCCTGCCGGTGCGCACCTGGTGGACATCGGCTGCGGCCAGGGCCTGCTGGCCAGCGTGCAGCGTGTGGTGGACGACACCGTGGCCCAGGGCCGCTGGCCGGCGGCCTGGGCGTCGCCGCCGGTGCGCGGCCGCTACACCGGCATCGAGCTGATGCCACGGGACGTCGACCGTGCCCGCGCCGCCGTGGGCGACCTGCCGGCGCGGCCGGTCTTCATCTGCGGTGACATGCGCCAGGTGCCGCTGCCCGACTGCCAGGTGGTGGTGATCCTGGACGTGCTGCACTATGTCGACCCTGCTGCGCAGGAGGCGCTGCTGCGCCGGGTGTTTGCCGCGCTGGGCCCGGGTGGCCGGCTGCTGCTGCGCGTGGGGGATGCCTCGGCCGCCGGCGGTTTTGCCATCAGCCAATGGGTCGACCGCCTGGTGACGCTGGTGCGTGGCCACCGCGTGCCGCCCACCTTCGGCCGGCCGCTGGCCGACTGGGTGGCGCTGCTGCAGCGCCTGGGTTTTGGCGTGCAGCCGCTGCCGATGAGCCAGGGCACGCCGTTTGCCAATGTGCTGCTGGTGGCCGACAAGGCGGCCGACACGGTGGCCGCCGGCGGGGCGGCCGCATGACCGCACCGGCGCGCCTGGACCGGGCCGGCATTGCCGCGCGCATCCCGCATGCCGGCCGCATGTGCCTGCTGGACGCGCTGCTCGACTGGTCGCCGGCCTTCGTGCTGTGCAGCGCCAGCGGCCACGCCGACCCCACCCACCCGCTGCGCAGCGCCAGCGGCCTGCTGGCCACCGCGGCCATCGAATACGCCGCCCAGGCCATGGCCTTGCACGGCGGCCTGCTGGCGCCGCCGGGCAGCCGGCCCTCGGCCGGCTACATCGCCAGCGTGCGTGGTGTCACCCTGCACGGTTTGACCCTGCATGACCGCCCGGGCCCGCTGGCCGTGCGTGCCGAGCGCCTGGCCGGTGACGACCGCCAGGTGATGTACGCCTTCAGCCTGCACGACGGCCAGGGCGCGCCGGTGGCCGAAGGCCGCGCCACCGTGGTGCTGAACACGCCGCTGCCTGCAGCGGCTCCGGAGACTGTGCGATGACCCCTTCCCACGCTGCCCTGCCGCTGGCCGGCAAACGCGCCCTGGTCACCGGCGCCAGCGGTGCGCTGGGCCAGGCCATCGCCCGCCGGCTGGCGCGCGACGGCGCCACCGTGCTGCTGCATGCCAACGCCCGTGCCGATGCGGTGGCCACGCTGGCCGAGCAGATCCGCGCCGCCGGCGGCCAGGCCGAGACGCAGGTCTTCGACCTGACCGACGCCGCCGCCAGCGCCGCCGCCGCCACGGCCATGCTGGTGGCCGGCCCGGTGCAGATCCTGGTCAACAATGCCGGTGTGCACGACGACGCGGTGTTCCCGGGCATGCGGGCGGCGCAGTGGCACAAGGTGATCGACGTCTCGCTGCACGGCTTTTTCCACATCACCCAGCCGCTGCTGCTGCCGATGCTGCGCACCCGCTGGGGCCGCATCGTCAACCTCTCGTCGGTGGCGGCGCTGATGGGCAACCGCGGCCAGGTCAACTACGCCGCGGCCAAGGGCGCCATCAACTCGGCCACCAAGGCGCTGTCGCTGGAGGTGGCCAGCCGCGGCGTCACCGTCAACGCGGTGGCGCCGGGCATCATCGCCTCGCCGATGGCCGACGCGGCCTTCGACGCCGAGACGGTCAAGCAGATGGTGCCGGCCAAGCGTGCCGGCACGCCCGAGGAGGTGGCCGACCTGGTCGGCTTCCTGGCCGGCCCGCAGGCGGCCTACATCAGCGGTCAGGTCATCGCCATCAACGGCGGGCTGTGCTGACTTGGCCCACCCCCCTATGGCCTTTGGCCGCCTCCTCGAGGGGGCAACGCCAGCGGCCCGGCGGGGCCGGTTCCGCGGCGTTCGCTGGGTTGGGTCTGCCCCGTGCGGTGAGGGTCGCGCCAGGCGCGGTGGACGACTGAACGGCTAGACACCCAGCGGCCGCGCCGGCGGGGCCGCAGTGCCGGCCAGGGTCGGGCCGCTGATGGCGGCGGCGTCCCAGCCGCGGTCCAGGTCCAGCCCGGTCAGCTGCCAGCCCTGCGCGGCCAGGCCGGGGATGGGCGCACGCAGCCGCGCGCTGAAGCGCCGCGGCCAGACCACACCCTGCTGCGTGAAGTGCTCGGAGAGGTCCACCTCGGCCACCGCGCCCGGTGCGTCGGGCAGACCCTGCAGCGACAGGCGCAGGCGGCGCAGCCAGCCCTGGTCGCGGTCGACAAACAGCGACAACCGGTCGTGGGGTGCCAGGCCCAGGCCGGGCGTCAGGTCCAGCATCAGCTGGTCGCAGCGCCGGCCGTCCAGGTCCTCGGGTGGGCCCCAGTTCACCGGGCCGGCAAAGTCGGTCAGGGCCATCGTGCCGGCCAGGAACAGGTGGTGGCCGTCGGCCACCAGTGCCGCTGTCTCCAGCCGGGTCCGGTCGGTGACCGGCAGGCCGTCGACCCACACCTGCACCTCGCCCGTGGCGCCAGCCACCTGCCGCCGCAGCACCAGCCACTGGCCGGCCGGTGCCTGGCGGGCCTGGGCGGTGAGCCCGGCGCCGGGCAGCAGCCGATGCTCGGTCGGGCCGTGCCCCGTTGCCGGCGCCGGCAGGCCCGCCTGCCACGTGCCGCTGTAGCCGGCGTTGATGTCGTGCAGCCCGCGCCAGGCGGACAGGCCTTGCGCCGCGGCGCAGGCCTGCAGCCGGTTGCGGGCGCTGGACGAGCCGGCGCCCGCAGGCATCGTGGGCCAGGGTGTGCCGGCGCAGCCGGCCAGCGCCAGGGCCGGCAGAGCCAGTACCTGGCGCAGCAGGCGGCGACGGTCGTGCAGCGTGGGGGGCAGGGCGGGCGTCACGGGGTGGGCCTCCGGGCGGTGTTGCCCCGCATTCTCGGGGCAGGGTGGACCGCCTGCGCGCAGGCGCCCGGTCCATGCCTTGGCGGCCCACTACACTCGTCGGCCACCGGGCCCGCCATGGCGGACCGAGGCCTCGCACCGTCGGCGGTCTGTCATCCCGTTGCCAACCCAATCCCACACCATGAACCAACAGCAAAATACCGGTTTGTCCCTGCCCCGCGCCGCCACGCTGGCGGCCCTGTTGGCCGCCGCCCTGGCCTCCGGCTGCGGCACTGTGCAGCTGCCCAGCCTGGGCAAGTCCGACAGCGCGGCGCCGGCGCCCGCCGCCGCACCCGCGCCCGCCGCGCCCAAGTCGCGCGCCGGCATGAACGAGCGTGGTGAGGTGGTCGATTCCAGCAAGGTCGAGGCCGGCAGCGGCCAGAAGGTCAAGGGCCTGAACGACTGGGAAGGCGAGATCACCGGCCGGCCCGGGCCGGGCAGCAAGTTCACCCAGCTGAAGATCGGCATGTCGATGCGCCAGGTGACCGACATCGCCGGCCGTCCCACCGACGAGGGGGCCTACATGACCGGCAAGGCCTGGATCCCGTTCTACTTCGGCAGTGACCGCCACCGCTTCGAGATGGTCTACAAGAACCAGGGCCGGCTGATCTTCGCCGGCGGCTCGCTGGGCGACTACGCGGGGGGCAACCTGATCTGGATCATCCACAACCCGACCGAGGGTGGTTACCGCTGAACTGGACCACCCAACTGCTGCGGCGCATGCGCCGCCACTTCTGGCTGAAGGCGCTGGGCACCACGGCCTTCACCTGGCTGTTTTTCATCGGCTACTTTCACCTGCTGCGCCATCCGGCCCAGCCGGTGACGGTGATGCCGTTGACGGCGCTGGACCACCTGGTGCCGTTCCAGCCGCAGTGGCTGGTGGCCTATGTGTCGCTGTGGCTGTATGTCGGCGTGGCGCCAGGCCTGCAGCGGGGCTTTGTCGAACTGGTGGTCTACGGCCTGTGGGCCGCCGCGCTGTGCCTGACCGGCCTCGCCCTGTTCTACCTCTGGCCGACCGCGGTGCCGCCGCTGACGCCGGCGATGGCCGGCGCGCCCGGCTTCGACCTGCTCAAGGGCGTGGACGCGGCCGGCAACGCCTGCCCGTCGATGCATGTGGCCGTGGCCATCTTCTCGGCGGTCTGGGTCGAGCAGCAGCTGCGCCAGGTGGGGGCGCCGGTGTGGCTGCGCAGCGTCAACGCAGGCTGGTTCCTGGCCATCGCCTACTCGACCCTGGCCGTCAAGCAGCATGTGGCGCTGGACGTGCTGGCCGGTGGCCTGCTGGGCCTGGGCTTTGCATGGCTGTCGTTGCGCGGGCGCGCCGGCACGCGGCTGGGGGGCCACTGAAGCCGGGGCGGCAGGTGCCGAATCGCTATCATGGAAGCCCTGGGGCGGGCAGGGCTATCGGGGGCCGCACCGCAGAACAATGAGGGATGTTGAGATGAGTTCGCTGCCGGCCTTGCAGGCCCTGATCCACGAGAAGTACGGCATCGAGCCGTCGGCCCTGGACCCGCAGGCGTCGATGCGCGACAAGGGCCTTGATTCGCTGGCGCTGGTCGAGTTCCTGTTCACCATCGAGGACCGCTTCGGCATCACCATGCCCGATCCCGACCCTGGCCTGGACACGCTGGCCCAGTTGGCCGCCGTGGTCGACCAGGTGCTGGCCGAAAAGGCCACCACCAGCCAGGCCGAGAAGACGGCGTGAGCCCGGTCGCCGTCACTGGGCTGGGCCTGGTTGCACCGCACGGTGATGCGCCGGAGGTGGTGTTTGCCGCGCTGATGCAGGGCGTTTCGGCCTTGCGCCCGGTGTTTGTGGACCTGCCCAAGCCCGCCGTGGCTGCCACCGTGGTCTTCGACGAAACCCGCTGGTTCAGCAAGCTGCAGCTGGCCGGCGTGGACCGTGTCAGCCAACTGGCGGTGGCCGCCGCCGACCTGGCCTGGCGGGACGCCGGCGCCGGGCTGGAGGCCGACCCCGAGCGGGTGGCCGTCTACGCCGGCTGCGGCATGGGCGGCGCCGCGGCGCTGGAGACCGCCTACCGCAGCGGCGGGCGCGTGCCGCCGCTGACCATCCCGGCCTTCATGCCCAATGCACCGGCCGCCCATGTGGCGATGCGCCAGGGGGTCAAGGGCCCGGTGCTGACCTATTCGGTGGCCTGCGCCTCATCGGCGGTGGCGATTGCCGAAGCCGCGCGCGCGGTCGCCGCGGGTGAGGTCGACCTGGCCATTGCCGGCGGCAGCGAGGCCTTGATCGTGCCCGGCGTGGTGCTGGCCTGGCAGGCCATGCAGACCCTGGCCAGCGTGCCGCCCGAGCAGGCCGCCAGCGCGGTGCGGCCCTTTGCCAGCGACCGCAGCGGTTTTGCGCTGGGCGAAGGTGCCGCTTTCCTGGTGCTGGAATCGGCCGAGCGGGCGCGGCGCCGCGGCGCGCGCCGCTACGCCACGCTGGCCGGCTGGGGCTGCAGCAGCGACGCCACCCACCTGACCAAGCCCGACGCCCCCGGCCAGGCGCGCGCACTGCGCCAGGCCCTGCAGCGTGCCGGCCTGCAGCCACGCGACGTGGGCTACTGCAATGCCCACGGCACCGCCACGCGCATCGGCGATGTGGTCGAGCGCAATGCGCTGGCCGAGGTCTGGGGTGATGCGCTGGGCGACCTGCGTGTCAGCTCGACCAAGGCGCTGCACGGCCACCTGCTGGGCGCCGGCGGCGCGCTGGAGGCTTTGATCACCGTGCTGGCGCTGCACCACCGGCAGCTGCCGCCCAATGCCTTCTGCGCTGAGATCGACCCGGCCTGCCAGCTCAACCTGGTGCGCGAGACCGGCTGCGCCGCGCCAGCGCTTCAGGCGGCGATCAGCAACTCGTTTGCCTTCGGTGGCACAAACTCGGTGCTGCTCTTTACACAGCCCTGAGACCGCGGCCTGGACCTTCAGGGCTGGAACGGCGGCTGCTTCAGCAGTTTTTTCAGCAGTAGCCCGGGCAGGCGCAGGATGAACTCCAGCACCAGCCGGGTGTGCATCCAGGTCAGCAGCAGGTTGTCGCGGCCGTACTGGAAATGCGAGATGCCGCCGTCCTCGGGCCGGGGGTACTTGACCGGTGCGTCCAGGTTGAGCGGCTTGACGCCGCGCCAGGCCAGGCGCACCACCGCCTCGGTGTCGAAGTCGAAACGCCGCATCCAGGGCTGGCGCGCCATCACCGCGGCCAGCGCCGCCGCCGGGTAGACACGGAAGCCGAACAGCGAGTCGCCGACGCCAGCGCCCAGCGTCTCCAGGTCGGTCCAGCCGTTGGACACCTTGCGGCCACGCACCCGCAGCAGCGGCGCGCTGGCGTCGAACACCGGCCGGCCCAGCACCATCACCTCGGGCCGCTGGATCGACTGGGCCATGAAGGCCGGGATCAGCGCAGCCGGGTGCTGGCCGTCGGCGTCCATCGTCAGCACATGGCTGTAGCCGGCGGCCAGCGCCTGCTGCAGGCCGTGCAGCACGGCCGCGCCCTTGCCCTGGTTGTGCGGCAGCACGGTCACGCGCAGCAGCGGGTCGGTGGCGGCCAGGGCCAGCAGCGGGGCCTCCGAGCCATCGGTGCTGCCGTCGATCACCACCCACACCGGCGCCCAGGCGGCCCGTGCGGCACGCACCGTGTCCATCAGCAGGCGGCCGGTGTTGTAGCTGGGGATCAGCACCAGGTGGCTGGGGCTGGCGATGGCGCAGGGCGCGGCGGCGGGGGCCGGAGGGGTCATGGCGGGGCAGGGGCCGGGCAGGCGGCTGGGCATCAGTCTGCCGACGGCGGCTGGTGCGGCTTGACGCCGGCGGCGAAGTAGGCCTCCAGCTCGTGCAGCAGCGCATGGGCGTCGGCCTGCGGTGCAAAGCGTTTGCCCAGGCGCACGGTGAAGACGATGGGCAAGGGGGGCAGCTTCCACAGCGGCCAGCCCTTGCCCAGGTAGGGGGAGTCGGTGTCGATGAACACCGTCTGGATCGGCGCACGGGCCAGCTTGGCGATCAGCGTGACACCCGGGCGGAAGGGGTTGAGCGGCGCCTGGGTGGTGCGCGTGCCTTCGGGGAACATCACCAGCTGGCCACCGCGCTGCAGGTCGTGCACCGCCTGCCGCACCATGCCCATCGGCGAGCCGTTGGAGACGTAGCGCGCCAGCCGCGCCCCGGCGCCCAGGAACACATTGCCCAGCAGGCTGGCCTTCATCAGGCAGGCGCTGCGTGGCAGGCGGGCCACCAGCATCAGCGCGTCCAGCATGCTGGGGTGGTTGGCCACGATGATCAGGCCGGACTCGTCGCGCAGGGTGTCCAGCACACCGGCTTCCAGCCGCAGCATGCCGCTGGCCCGGGCCACGGCCCAGAACATGCGGTAGCCATAGGCGATGCCGGCGCGGCCGACGGCCTGGCCGCGGGCCTGCGGCAGCAGCGGGTGCAGCACCATCGCCACCAGGTTCCAGGCCAGCGAGATCAGGCCCAGCAGGGCCAGCAGGGCATAGAGCAGCAGCGTCATCGGCAGGCGCAGTGGCCGCACCACCGGCCGGCTGGCGGCCGGCGGCGGAGCCGGCCGCGGTGGTGGCCGAGGTGGAGGCCCCTCGTCGCGGGGGCCGGGGTTGCCGGGATGGGGATGCACCGGTTTCATGGCGCCTGGTCGACCCGGGCGGCCGACCGGGCAAAGACCCAGGACACCGCCACGCCGGCCGACCATTGCTGGCGCTGGCGAACCAACGGGCTGTCGGCAAACACCGCGCCGCCCAGGCTGTCGAACTTGACGAAGGCGCCGACCCAGCGCGTGCCGTCACGGTGGGTCAGGGCACCGGTGGCGGCCCAGCCGGCAAAACCGCCGGGTGCGCGGTAGGCCGGGCGCGTGGCCGTGGCATCGGCCGCAGGCACGTCGTAGAAATAACCATGCTGGGCCCGGCTGCCGAACACCGGGCCGGCCAGCAGGCCCAGGTTCCAGCCGGGCCGGGGGTGGGTGTCCAGGTTGAGGTTGGGCGTGGCGATCCAGCCCAGCCAGCGTGGGTCGCGCGACAAGGTCAGTGCGCCACGCACCGGCAGGCGCAGGTCCAGCGTCCAGCCCGGGCCGCGCTGCAGCGTCCAGTTCAGGTTGGGGCCCAGTTCCAGCGTGGGCGCCAGGTCGGCCATGCCCTGCCGGGCTTGGTTGTCCAGGCTGCGCGTGGGTGCGCTGGCCGAGGCGCTGAAGTCGAGCCGGAAGGCCTCGCGGTGGAAGAGCTGGGCGCGGGCGCCATCGCGGTCGGCCTTGAAGACCTCGCCGCGGTAGACCACATAAGGCACCGGCAGCAGCCAGGTGTGCTGCTGGTCGGACCCGCGGTAGTGCGGCAGCCGCAGCACGCCGGCGCCCAGGCCCAGCTCCCACAGCGGCGCATCGGCGGCGGCCGGCGTGCTGGCCAGCAGCAGCAGGCTGGCGCCCACACCGGCCATCAGGCGCGTCGGCAGCGGGGGGCTCATCGGGGTTCGAGCACGGTTTCGCCGTTCAGCGGGCCCAGGTCGCGGATGTTGCGGCGCCGGCGAAGCCAGGCTTTCACGGTGCGCGGCAGGTGGGCCAGCGAGAACAGGTAGTACATCACCTTCAGCTTGCGCAGCGCACCCCACAGCGGCGTGCTGCCGAAGATGTCGCCGGCCAGCAGGCCCAGCAGCGCTTCCTTCACCCGCATCGGGTTCTGCGGGTACATGAACAGGTTGCGCATCACCGGGTTGGTGACGCGGAAGATGAACCAGGAGAACTCGCGCGGGCCGTGGCGCATCATCTTCTCGAAGGCGCGGCGCGAGGCGGCGGCCTCGGCCGGCCGGTCGAGGTGGGTGGCCACCAGCTCGGCGCCCTGGAAGGCGCTGTACATCGCCAGGTAGACGCCGGACGAGAACACCGGGTCGATGAAGGCGAAGGCGTCACCCAGCATCAGGTAGCGCTGGCCGGTGCAGTGCTGGCTGGTGTAGCTGTAGTTGCCGGTGGCGTGCACCTGGCCGCCCACCAGCGTGGCGTCCTTCAGCCGCGCGGCCAGCAACGGGCACAGCGCGATGGTGTCGCCAAAAAACTCGGGCAGCGGCTTGGTGCGGCGTTTCAAGTAGTAGGGCCAGCACACCGCGCCGATGCTGGTCGTGCCGTCGGCCAGCGGGATGAACCAGAACCAGCCATGCTGGAACCAGAAGATGCTGATGTTGCCGGCCATCTTGCCGGGCAGCCGCTGGGCGCCGCTGAAGTGGCCGAACAGCGCCGAGCTGTTGTGCTTGGTGTTTTTCTGCTTGAGCTGGAGCTTGTTCGACAGGAAGGTGTCGCGGCCCGAGGCGTCGACCACGAAGCGGGCGCGGAAGCTGCGCTCGCTGCCGTCGTCCAGCGTGGCCTTGACGGTGGCGCCCTGCGCATTGGCCGGGTCGTCGAACAGCACCTCGCGCACCCGGCAGCCTTCCAGGGTGATGGCGCCTTCGGCCGCGGCATGGCGGAACAGCAGCTCGTCGAGCTGGTCGCGCCGCACCTGCCAGGCATAGGGCATGGTCTTGTCCCAGGCGTCGGCAAACTCGACATAGGTCTGGTGGTCGTGGTCGGGCGAGCAGAACTCGACACCGTACTTGGGCATGCCCAGGGCCTCGACCTGATCACGCAGCCCCAGCTGGTCGAACAGCGCCACATTCGCCGGCAGCAGCGATTCGCCGATGTGGAAGCGCGGGTGGTGGGCCTTTTCCAGCAGCACCACCCGGCGGCCCTGGCGGGCCAGCAGCGTGGCGATGGTGGCGCCGGCCGGGCCGCCGCCGATGATCGCGACGTCAACGTCCATCGCGGTCGTCGGCCCGGAGGCCTGTTCGGGGAGGGTGCCGGCCGGTGTGTCGGGCTGGAGACTGGCTGGCATGGCGTGACCTTGGATCGACTTGGCGTTTTGCATCGGCGCCCACCACGCAAACATCGCCCGGGCCGCCTCCCGGGGGCAGATTATGCCCAAGCCCCCCGGTCGGACCGCCGCCTTGACCCCGGGCCAGCGGGGGCGGAACCCCCCTGTGGCACACTCGCCGGCTTTGTTTTTCGGGGCCCCGCGCGGGCCATGCCCTTGGACAAGATTCTTCTGCAAATCGCGGCCGAACTGAAGGTGGCAGCCCGCCAGGTTCAGGCCGCGGTTGACCTGCTGGACGGCGGCGCCACGGTGCCCTTCATCGCCCGCTACCGCAAGGAGGCCACCGACGGCCTCGACGACATCCAGCTGCGGGCGCTGGAAGCGCGCCTGGGCTACCTGCGCGAGCTGGAAGAGCGCCGCGCTGCGGTGCTGAAAAGCATCACCGAACAGGGCAAGCTGACGCCCGAGCTGCAGGCCGCCATCACCGCGGCACCGACCAAGCAGGAGCTGGAAGACCTGTACCTGCCCTACAAGGTCAAGCGCCGCACCAAGGGCCTGATCGCCCGCGAGGCCGGCATCGAGCCGCTGGCCGACCGCCTGTT
>Ga0208266_100553_pt1 | contig 12231 bp, 10 predicted proteins | sample LakWasMet67_HOW9_2_FD_183897 | JGI IMG/M metagenome (GOLD analysis project Ga0208266, IMG submission 183897) | Freshwater sediment methanotrophic microbial communities from Lake Washington under simulated oxygen tension - Sediment Metagenome... | ecosystem: Environmental > Aquatic > Freshwater >...
AAGGAAGACGCCCGCTTCATCCAGGGCAAGGGCAACTACGTTGACGACATCAAGCTGCCCGGCATGCTGCACATGGACATCGTGCGCAGCCCGCTGGCCCATGCGCGCATCAAGTCCATCGACAAGACCGCCGCGCTGGCCATGCCCGGCGTGCACGCGGTGCTCACCGCCGACGACCTGAAGCCGCTCAAGCTGCACTGGATGCCCACGCTGGCCGGTGACGTGGCCGCGGTGCTGGCCGACGAGAAGGTGCACTTCCAGATGCAGGAGGTGGCCATCGTCATCGCCGACGACCGCTACATCGCCGCCGACGCGGCCGAGGCGGTGGTGGTCGAGTACGAAGAGCTGCCCGTGGTGCTGGACCCCTACGAGGCCCTGAAGCCTGACGCCCCAGTGCTGCGCGAGGACCTGGCCGGCAAGACCAGCGGCGCCCACGGCGCCCGCGAGCACCATAACCACATCTTCACCTGGACCGCCGGCGACGGCGACGCCGCGGGGGCGGCGATCGCCAACGCGCCGGTGGTCGTTAGCCAGCACATGCACTACCCGCGCGTGCACCCCTGCCCGCTGGAGACCTGCGGCTGCGTGGCCAGCTTCGACCCGATCCGCGGCGAACTGACCACCTTCCTGACCAGCCAGGCGCCGCACGTGGTGCGCACGGTGGTGTCGCTGCTGTCGGGCATCCCCGAGAGCAAGGTGCGCATCGTCAGCCCCGACATCGGCGGCGGCTTCGGCAACAAGGTCGGCATCTACCCGGGCTATGTCTGCGCCATCGTCGCCAGCATCGTGCTGGGCAAGCCGGTGAAGTGGGTGGAGGACCGCATCGAGAACATCTCGTCCACCGCCTTCGCCCGGGATTACCACATGGACGGCGAACTGGCCGCCACGCCCGACGGCAAGTTCCTCGGCCTGCGCGTCAAGGTGGTGGCCGACCACGGCGCCTTCGATGCCTGCGCCGACCCAACTAAGTTCCCCGCCGGCCTGTTCCACATCTGCACCGGCAGCTACGACATCCCGGCCGCGCATGCCGAGGTCAAGGGTGTCTACACCAACAAGGCGCCGGGCGGCGTGGCCTACCGCTGCTCGTTCCGCGTCACCGAGGCGGTGTACCTGATCGAGCGTTTGGTCGACGTGCTGGCGCAGAAGCTGGGCATGGACAAGGCCGAGATCCGCGCCAAGAACTTCATCCGCAAGGAGCAGTTCCCCTACACCAGCGCCTTTGGCTTCGAATACGACTCGGGCGACTACCAGACCGCGCTGGACAAGGTGCTCACCGCAGTGGACTACACCGCCCTGCGCGCCGAGCAGGCCGCCAAGCGCGCCGACCCCGACTGCCCCACGCTGATGGGCATCGGCCTGGTCACCTTCACCGAGGTGGTGGGCGCCGGCCCCAGCAAGATGTGCGACATCCTGGGCGTGGGCATGTTCGACAGCTGCGAGATCCGCATCCACCCCACCGGCAGCGCCATCGCCCGCATGGGCACCATCACCCAGGGCCAGGGCCACCAGACCACCTACGCGCAGATCATCGCCACCGAGCTGGGCCTGCCCAGCGAGGTGATCCAGGTCGAGGAAGGCGACACCAGCACCGCGCCCTACGGCCTGGGCACCTACGGCAGCCGCTCCACCCCGGTGGCCGGCGCGGCCATCGCCCTGGCGGCGCGGAAGATCCACGCCAAGGCGCGCAAGATCGCCGCCCACCTGCTGGAAGTGGGCGAAAACGACCTCGACTGGGAGATCGACCGCTTCAAGGTCAAGGGTGACCCGGCGCGCTTCAAGACCATGAAGGACGTGGCCTGGTCGGCCTACAACAACGTGCCGGCCGGGCTGGAGCCGGGGCTGGAGGCGGTGCACTACTACGACCCGCCGAACTTCACCTTCCCCTTCGGCATCTACCTGGCGGTGGTCGACATCGACCGCGGCACCGGCGAGACCAAGGTGCGCCGCTTCTACGCGCTGGACGACTGCGGCACGCGCATCAACCCGATGATCATCGAGGGCCAGATCCACGGCGGCCTGACCGAAGGCTTCGCGGTGGCGATGGGCCAGCAAATGCCCTTCGACGCGCAGGGCAACCTGCTGGGCAATACGCTGATGGACTACTTCCTGCCCACCTTCGTCGAGACCCCGCACTGGGAAACCGACCACACGGTGACGCCCAGCCCGCACCACCCGATCGGCGCCAAGGGCGTGGCCGAGAGCCCGCACGTGGGCTCGATCCCGACCTTCACTTCGGCGGTGGTCGACGCCTTCGCCCACCTGGGCGTGACCGACATGACGATGCCGCACAGCGCCTACCGCGTCTGGCAGCAGCTGCAGCGCAGCGGCGTGGCCCTCGACGCCTGAGCACGCCCGCCCGAGCCTCACGACAAGAGACCACGATGGAAGTCAAACTCGAAAAGCGCTACCCGATGGACGCCAGCATGGCCCAGGTCTGGACCGTGCTGCGCGACGTGCGCGCGGTGGCCGGCTGCATGCCGGGCGCCGCCATCACCGAGCAGCTGGACGACACCCACTACAAGGGCAACGTCAAGGTCAAGGTCGGTCCGGCGCTGGCCGCCTTTGCCGGCGACATCGAGGTGCTGGCGGTCGACGAAGCGGGCCAGCGCATGCAGTTGCTGGGTAAGGGTGCGGACAAGTCCGGCTCCACCGCGGCCATGAACCTGACCGCGCATGTCGAGGTGGGCGAGGCGCCCGGCCAGTGCGTGCTGGTGGGCGATGCGGTGGTCACCGTCAACGGCAAGTTCGCCCAGTTCGGCGGCCGCATGATGGTGCAGGTGTCGGACATGATCCTGGGCCAGTTCGCCGACAACTTCCGCATCGCCGCGGCGGCGGTGCCGGCGCCCGCGCCGGCCCAGGCCCAGGCCCCGGCCATGGCCGAGGCTGGCGTCGCACCGGCCGCAGCAGCCGCGGTGCCGGCCACGGCCGCCCAGGCGCCTGCACCCGCGGCCGCGCCACAGCCGGCCCCGCAGGCCCACACCGAGCTGAACGCCCTGGCCATCGTCTGGATGCTGGTCAAGAACTGGTTCGGCGGGCTGTTCGGCCGCAAGACCACCTGAGGCGGCGATGCCCGAGGCCACCCACCCGGCCACCGAACCGGTCGACGCCGCCCCCGCGGCGCTGGCCGAGCGCCTGCACCGCGCCGGCTACATCGCCGACGAGGCGCTGGCCACCACGCTGTGGCTGGCGTCCGAGCTGCAGCGCCCGCTGCTGCTGGAGGGCGACGCCGGCGTCGGCAAGACCGCACTCGCGCTGGCCCTGGCACGCGCCGAGGGCCGCCGCCTGGTGCGCCTGCAGTGCCACGAGGGCCTGGAGCTGGCCCAGGCCGCGTACGAGTGGAACTACGGCCGCCAGCTGCTGGCCATCCGCCTGCACGAGCTGGACCCGCAGTCGCTGCGCGAGACCGACCTGTTCGACCGCGACTACCTGCTGGAACGCCCGCTGCTGCAGGCCATCACCAGCGCGCAACCCTGCGTGCTGCTGATCGACGAGATCGACCGCGCCGACGAGGCCTTCGAGGCCTTTCTGCTGGAGGTGCTGTCCGACTGGCAGATCACCGTGCCCGAGCTGGGCACCCTCACCGCCCGCCACGTGCCGCGCGTGGTGCTGACCAGCAACGGCACGCGTGAACTCAGCGACGCGCTGCGGCGTCGCTGCCTGTACCACTGGCTGGACTACCCGACTCTGGCGCGCGAGATCAGCATCGTGCGCGCCACGCTGCCGTTGGCCGAAGCGCGGCTGGTGGAGCAGGCGGTGGCCTTCGTGCAGCGCCTGCGCCGCGAGGACCTGGGCAAGACCCCGGGCGTGGCCGAGACGCTGGACTGGGTGCGCGCCCTGCACCGCCTGGGCCGCCCCGCCCTGCCCGACGACCCGGCCGCGCTGGACGCCACGCTGGGCTGCCTGCTCAAGACCCGCGACGACCGTTTCCAGTTCGCGCCCGAACGCGTGCTGCGCCTGCTCGAAGGCCGCGCCGCGGTGCAGACGGGTGAAGGCGTGGCCACCCGGCCCGGCTGACATGCAGGCCATCGCCCAACCCCTGCAGGCCATCGCCGGCTTCGCCGCGTCGCTGCGCGACCACGGCTTCACCGTCGGCGTCGCCGAGCAGCAGGCGCTGGTGCAGGCTGCGCTTGCGCTGCCGACGGCGCGGCCACGGGTGGTGGAGGCCGCCTGGCGCGCCGTGGCCTGCCACCGCCGGCGCGACTGGCAGCGCTGGCCCGCGCTGTTCGATGCCTACTGGCACCCCGGCCGCACCCAAGGCAAGACCCAGGTCAGCGGCCAGACTCGCCCGTCGCGCGACCTGCGCCAGGTGGTGCAGGCGCTGCAGGACCAGCTGGCCGGCGCCCCCGGCCGCGGCGACAGCGCCCCCGACGCGGTGCTGGACGAGCGCGCCCCCGCCGACGGCGACGCCGGCCGCAGCCAGGCCCAAGGCGGCGCCAGCCTGAGCGACCCGCTGCACGACCGCGCGCTGGCGCAGTGGCTGCCGCAGGACCTGGCGCGGCTGCAGCAGCTGGCCGACCGCATCGCCGAACGGCTGCGCCGCCGCCTGACCCGCCGCTGGCAGGCCGAACCCAACGGCCGCCGGCTCGACTTGCGCCGCACCCTGCGCGCCAGCCTGGCCACCGGCGGCGTGCCGGTGGCGCCCGCCTGGCGCCGCGCCCGGCGCGAGCGGCCGCGGCTGTTCATCCTGGTCGACGTCAGCCGCTCGATGGAGGTGCATGCGCAGCTGTTCCTGCGCATCGCGCGGGCCTTCGTCGGCGCCGCCGGTGCGCGGGTGTTCGTCTTCCACACCCGGCTGGCCGAAGTCACGCCGCTGCTGCAGCGTGATTCGGCCACGGTACAAGAGAAGGTCAACGCGGTGGCCGCCGGCTTTGGCGGTGGCACCCGCATCGCCACCAGCGTTGACGACTTCTGCCAACGCCATGCCCGCGCCCAGCTGGGCCGCGGGTCGCGCGTCTGGCTGCTGTCCGACGGCTTCGACGCCGACCCGCCCGACGCGCTGGCCGCCGCCCTCGGCCGCGTGCGCGGCCGCGGCGCGCGCATCACCTGGTTCCACCCGGCCGCCCAGGCGCCGGCCTCGGCCGCGGTGCAGGCCGCGCGCGGCGCGGTGCAGCAGTTCGTGCGCCTGGCCACCTTGCGCGACCTGGACGCGGCCACCCCGCTGCTCACCTGAAGGACCCCCATGACGACCAACTCCCCCACCCTCGACGTGCTGGCAGCGGTGCAGCGCTTCAGCGAGCGCGCCGAGCCCTTCGCCCTGGTCAGCGTGCTGCGCGTGCAGGCGCCGGCCTCGGCGCGGCCCGGCGACAAGGCAGTGGTCGGCCGCGACGGTTTTGCCGCCGGCTGGATCGGCGGCGGCTGCGCCCAGCCCGCCGTGCTGCGCACGGTCCAGCTGGCGCTGGCCGACGGCCGTGCGCGGGTGATCCGCATCGCGCCCGGCGCCGACGGCAGCGAACCGCGCACGCTGGACGATGTGCTGGAGTTCGGCATGGCCTGCCACAGCGGTGGCACGCTGGAGCTGTTCGTCGACCCGGTGCTGCCGCAGGCCCGCCTGGTGGTGGTGGGCGACTCGCCGGTGGCCGTGGCGCTGGCCGGACTGGCGCCGCGGGTCGGGCTGGCGGTGACGGTGGTGGCCCAGGGGGCCGATGCGGCGCGCTTTGCCGATGCCGCGCAGCTGCTGGCCAGCGACGACGCCGAGGCCGCGGCGCGCGCCATCCCGCCGGGCAGCCTGGTGGTCGTGGCCACCCAGGGCCGGCGCGACGTGCAGGGCCTGCGCTGCGCACTGGCGTTGGGCGCGCGCCAGGTCTGGCTGGTGGCCAGCGCACGCAAGGCCCAGGTGCTGAAGGACGCGCTGGTGGCCGCCGGGCACGATGCCGCAGACGTGGCCGCCATCGAGGCCCCGGCCGGCCAGCGCATCGCCGAGCAGATGGGCGCACACACGCCCGAGGAGGTGGCCCTGTCGGTGCTGGCCGCGGTGGTGGGCGCCCGGCGGCGCGGCGCGGCTGCGGCCTCGGCCACGTCGCCGGACCCCACCGCGCCCGCCGACCTGAGCGCCCCGCCCGTGGCCCAGGCACCGGTGGCACTGGCGCGCCGGCCCGTCATCACTCCCTTGCCCGACCTGCCGCCGATCGCCGCGGCGTGCTGCGGTGGGGTGGCTCAGGCGGCTCAGGCGGCAGCGGCGGCTGGGCCGGCGCCCGGGGCACCCGCAGTGGCCACGGTCAAGTCATCCTGCTGCGGGAGTTGAGATGGGCTGCATCCTGAAAGGCGGCGGCGGCCTCTACAGCCGCCTGGTAGTGGGTGCGGTGCTGCTGGCCGCGGGTGAGGGTCGGCGCATGGGCGGGCGCCCCAAGTGCCTGCTGCAGCTGGGCGGCGTGCCGCTGGTCACGCGGCAGCTGGTGGCGCTGTCGGGCGCCGGCGTGGACGAGCTGGTGGTCGTGCTCGGCCACCATGCCGAGGCCATCGAGCCGGCGGTGATGGCCTTTCCGGTGACGCTGGCGCGCAACCCGCGGCCCGCGGACGGCCAGGTCTCGTCGCTGCGCACCGGCCTGGCCGCGCTGTCGGGCAAGACCGACGTGGTGCTGGTGGCGCTGGCCGACCAGCCGATGGTCAACGCCCAGGACATCAGCACGCTGATCGGCGCCTGGAAGAAGCGCCCGGCCGGCGCCGAGGTGCTGGTGCCACGCGTCGGCGGCCAACCCGGCAACCCGGTGCTGTTCAGCGCCGAGGTATACCGCCAGATCCTGGCCGGCGACGCCGATGTGGGCTGCCGCCAATGGCGCGCCGCCCACCCCGAGGCCGTGGCCTGGTTCGACACCGACAACCAGCGCTACCGGGTGGACGTGGACACGCCCGAGGACCTGGCCCGCTTCGAGCGCGAGACCGGCCACGCGCTGCGCTGGCCGGCGGCGCTGGCAGCGGCCACCTGATCGCCAGGCAATGACATTGGAACCAGGCCATCACGCCCTGTGGCCGGTGCCGCTGGCGGTGCACCGCTGGGACGCGGCCGAGGCCGTCAACCCGCTGCTGGTGCGCGTCTTCGGCGCCCTGCGCGCCACCCAGGCCCATGCGCGGGGCACGCCGGCCGACGCAGCCTTCTTCGCCAGCGACGACGACCTGCTGACGCGCATCCGGCTGCCCGAGTTCCAGCAACTGGTGCGCTTCATCGTCGACCGGCTGCAGGCCACCGTGCTGCAGGCCAACCGCGGTGCCTGGCCGGCCGTGCCGCCTGCGTTGGCGATCGCACTCGACGGCCTGTGGTTCCAGGCCAGCAACCGCGGCGCCTTCCATGACGTGCACACCCACGGCAACTGCTCCTGGTCGGGCGTGTACTGCGTCCAGGTGGACAACGAGGCCGAGCGCATCGCCCACCCCACCTACGGCGCGGCCAACGGCCTGACGCGCTTTTACGGCCCGCCCTTTGCGGCGCTCGGCGGCGCGCATGTCGACCTGGGCAATGCCTATCTGCAGCCACCCCACGTGGACGTGGCGCCGCGGCCGGGCCAGCTGCTGCTGTTCCCGTCCTGGCTGGCGCACCAGGCGCTGCCCTATGCCGGCACGCGCGACCGGTTGATCGTGTCCTTCAACGCCCGCGTGCACGCTGCGCAGGGCAGCGACCGGCTGCACCACTATGCTGCCACCTGAGCGCACAACCGGGTCGACCGCGGCACGCCTGGCGCTGGCGCGCGGCCTGGCTTGGTCGCTGCTGATCGCCGGCTGGCTGGTCCTGGGCACGCTGGGCCGCCAGCACGCCCCACATGCGGCCGGCGGGCTGGCCCTGGTGGCCTTGTGGCTGGCGCTGCTGGGCGCACTGCTGGCGCTGGCAGCACGGCGGGCGTGGTCACCCGCCGCACTTCGCGTGGCACTGCTGATGGCGAGTGGTCTGGTCGCCGCTGGCGCGGCCCTGCTGGCCGGGCGTTTCGTGCCGACCGTGCTGACGTCGCTGCTGATGCCGGTGCTGATGCCGCTGGCCCTGGCCTTGCTGGCCGCCGGCTGGGCGCTGCTGCTGGTGACCGCCTCGCTGTCGGTGCGCATGCTGCGCAGCGCTGCGCTGCGGCGGCCGCCCACGCCAGCCGGGCCAGCGCTGGCCGGCGCCATGCTGGCCTGGGGCATCACCGGCGACGGTGCGCGTTGGCTGGCCGCACCCCTGGCGCAGGGGCTGGCCTTGGCCGTGCTGGCGCTGCTGCTGGCGGCACTGCTGCCGCGGCGCGCACCACCGGTGTCGGCCTGCCGCGCCGGGCTGTTCGATTGCGCGCTGGTCCTGGCGCCGCTGACCGAATGGCGGCGGCCTTCAGCCTGGCCTCAGGCCACTGCGGCGCTGGCCATGCTGCCGATGATGGCCACGCTGACGGTGCTGGCCGAGTGGTGCGGCGGCCGGGGCAACGGCGCCGCCGCCAGCAGCGCCGCCCACCTGGCCACGATGTTCCTGCCGGCACTGGCCGCCCGGGCCTGGGCCGCTGTCGGCCGACCAGGCCCGTCGCCGATGCAGGCCGCCGCAGGCACCGCCACGCTGCTGGTGGCCGGCGGCCTGGCCCTGGCCTGGCCGGGTCTGGCGGGGCTGATGGCGGCCGGTCTGCTGCACGGCATGGCCTGGGGTTGGGCCTGGGCTGCGCGCTGGTCGGTGGACGGCGCAACCCGTGCCACGCCGGCCACGCAGCGCAGTGGGCTGGCTGCGGCCGGGCCCGCCGCCCTGGCCGGCCTGATGGTGCTGGCACTGGGCACGGCCGTGGCGGCCTGGGGGCCGTCGGCCCTGGCCACAGTGCATTCGGCCCTGGCGCTGCTGGGCGCGCTGGGCGCGGCGGCGCTGGTGTGGCCCAGGCCCGCGGCCGATCGGCAGCCACCCGCGCCTGCCGGCGCGGCCGGGCTCAGCCGAAACGGTTGAAGTCGGGGGCGGCGCGGCCGTCCAGGTCGACCGCATCCCCCAGCAGGTTCAGCTCTCGCAGCGTCGAGGGGCCGCGGTAGCCCTTGCGGGCATGAAGCTTGGTCTGGGCGTCGCCGGGCAGGTCGGTGACGTTGATCAACTGCTTGCGCAACAGCACGTCGATCAGGTCTTCCAGCACCCGGATGAAGTCGGCGTCCAGGCGCTCGAAGCCCTCGGACGCGCCGCGGCCGACGAAAGCCTGCACCTCGGGGTGCTCGTCGGCCAGGAATTCACGCGCTTCGCCTTCGGCCTCGCGGTGCAGGCTGGTCACGGTTCCTTGGGCGTCGCGTCGGATGTAGGGCATGGTCGGGCGACTGTAGCGCCGCCCCGGCCCTGGCCAATGCGACAAAAACCGCGTGGCGGCCGGCCAGTTGCGGCCATCTGCCCTGGCCCGCCGGCGGCGGGCCGCCGGCCTACCAGCTGACCTCGCGGTCGGGCGTGGCGCCGATCTTGTGGATCGACAGGTCGGCGCCGTCGTACTCTTCTTCGGCCGACAGGCGCAGGCCCAGCATCCGCTTGAGCACGCCATAGACCAGGCCGCCGCCCAGCAGCGCCCAGACCACGCCCAGCAGCGTGCCGATCAGCTGGGCACCGATGCTGACGCCGCCCAGCCCGCCCAGCGCATGCTGGCCGAAGATGCCGCAGGCGATGCCGCCCCAGGCGCCGCACAGGCCGTGCAACGGCCACACGCCCAGCACGTCGTCGATCTTCCACTTGTTCTGCGTCAACGTGAACATGCTGACGAAGATGGCCCCGGCGATGCCGCCCACCACCAGCGCGCCGGCCGGGTGCATCACGTCGGAGCCGGCACACACCGCCACCAGGCCGGCCAGTGGGCCGTTGTAGGCGAAGCCCGGGTCGTTCTTGCCCATCAGCACCGCCACCAGGGTGCCGCCGACCATGGCCATCAGCGAATTCACCGCCACCAGGCCGCTGATCTTGTCGATGGTCTGCGCACTCATCACGTTGAAGCCGAACCACCCCACCGCCAGCACCCAGGCGCCCAGCGCCAGGAAGGGGATGCTCGACGGCGGGTGTGCGCTGATCAAACCGTCCTTGCGGTAGCGGCCGGCACGCGCGCCCAGCAGCAGCACCGCCGCCAAGCCGATCCAGCCACCCACGGCGTGCACCACCACGCTGCCGGCAAAGTCGTGGAACTCGGCGCCGGTGGCCGACTTGATCCAGGCCTGGATGCCGAACTTCTGGTTCCAGGTGATGCCCTCGAACACCGGGTAAAACACACCCACCAGCACCGCGGTGGCGATCAGCTGCGGTCCGAAGCGTGCGCGCTCGGCGATGCCTCCCGAGACGATGGCTGGGATCGCCGCGGCAAAGGTCAGCAGGAAGAAGAACTTGACCAACTCGTAGCCGTTCTTGGCGGCCAGCACCTCGGCCCCGGTGAAGAAGCTGACGCCATAGGCCACGCTGTAGCCGACGAAGAAGTACGCGATGGTGGACACGGCAAAGTCCACCAGGATCTTGACCAGGGCATTGACCTGGTTCTTCTTGCGCACCGTGCCCAGTTCCAGGAAGGCGAAGCCAGCGTGCATCGCGAGCACCATGATGGCGCCCAGCAGGATGAACAGGGCGTCGGTGCCCTGCTTGACCTGATCCATGAGATGTCTCCTCGGGGTTTGAAGCGCCGCATCGGGGCTTCAACGCACCAGAGCAGGCCAGAATGCACCAAATAAAGCAAATCTCATGCCTTGATTGGTGCAATCCGACGCCTGCAAGAAGCACCATGGGCGCGCAATTCGGCAAAAACGCTGCGCTCATTCTGTGCGTGATGCACCATTTTGATGCTCTCCGCTGCGGCTATGCTGGGCCATGGCCGAACCCTTCAAGCTCCTGATCAATCCCGGCGTGGTGGAGGCCATTGCGCTGCATGTGCAGCGCGGCTGGGTCGGCTTCGACGCCACCCGCTTCCGCCAGCACGCGCTGTCCGGCCTCGACGACCTGGAGCTCAAGGCCCGGGTGATGCAGGTGGCACGCGCCCTGGTGGCCACGCTGCCGACCGACGTGGACCGTGCCGCCGGCGCACTGGAGGCCGCACTCGGCCCGCCGGGCTTGGGTGACGACCTGGCGCAGCTGCGCACCAGCGATGCCGGCCTGGCCGGCTGGGCGGTGTGGCCGCTGACCGAGGCGATCGCACTGCTGGCGGCCGAAGCCGCGCCCGAGCGCGGCCTGCAGGCCCTGCATGCGATGACCCAGCGGCTGACCGCCGAGTTCGCGATCCGGCCCTTCCTGATCCGGCACCCGGCGCTGAGCCTGGCCACCCTCAGCCGCTGGGTGAGCGACCCCAGCGCCCATGTGCGCCGGCTGGTCAGCGAGGGCAGCCGGCCGCGCCTGCCCTGGGGCCTGCGCCTGCAGGCCCTGGTGGACGATCCCACGCCCACGCTGCCGCTGCTGCGGGCGCTGCAGGACGATCCCTCGGCCTATGTGCGGCGCAGTGTGGCCAACCACCTGAACGACATCGCCAAGGACCACCCGACGCAGGTGGCGCAGTGGCTGGCCGAGCACCTGCCGGGCGCCAGCGCGCAGCGCCGGGCCCTGCTGCGCCATGCCAGCCGGTCACTGGTCAAGCAAGGCGATGCGGCCGTGCTGGCAGCCTGGGGCCTGGGCGAGGCGTTTGCCGGCCGGGCCACGCTGGCGGTGTCACCGGGCGTGGTGGCGGTGGGCCAGACCCTGCACCTGCAGGCGGCGCTGTGCAGCACGGCAAGCCGGCCACAGCGCCTGGCCATCGACTATGCGGTGCACCATGTCAAGGCCAACGGCAGCACCGCGCCCAAGGTGTTCAAGGGCTGGGTGCTGGAACTGGCGCCGGGTGAGCTGCGGCAGTTGGAGAAGCGGCACTCGATGAAGGCCGTCACCACCCGCCGCTACCACCCCGGCGCGCATGGCCTGGACCTGCGCATCAACGGGGTGGTGGTCGCCGAGGCCGGCTTCACGCTGACCCCGGGTTGATCCGCCGGGACCCATGTCGCCGGGCCTCGGCGGAGTCCGGGCACGCAGCAGGGCCCTGGCCGCCCCACGGCGGCCAGGCTAGGCGGTTTACTCGCCGTCGATCACACCACCAAAGGGCTCGAAGCGGCTGCCGGCAAACTTCGTCAGCTGCAGCTGACCCACGGCGTGGAAGTCGGTCGCCGAGGTCTTGACCTTGATGCCGGCCGCCAACATCGGCACCGCCAGGTCCAGGTTGGCGGCAATCTTCATCAGGTTGTCGCGCGTCAGGTTGTCGCCGGCGCGCTTGAGCACCTCGACGGTGGTCATGGCGATGACGTAGCCGTTGGCATTCAGGCTGTCGGCCACATCACCAC
>Ga0208266_100556_pt1 | contig 12202 bp, 11 predicted proteins | sample LakWasMet67_HOW9_2_FD_183897 | JGI IMG/M metagenome (GOLD analysis project Ga0208266, IMG submission 183897) | Freshwater sediment methanotrophic microbial communities from Lake Washington under simulated oxygen tension - Sediment Metagenome... | ecosystem: Environmental > Aquatic > Freshwater >...
TGCTGGTCACGCGCATCAAGCTGCCGCCCTTCATCGTCACGCTGGGCACGCTGAACATCGCCTTTGCGATCACCCAGCTGTACTCCAACGCGCAGACGGTGACCGAGGTGCCGGCGGCGATGACCTTTCTGGGCAACACCTTCGCCATCGGCGGTACCGAGGTGGGCTACGGCACGGTGCTGATGATCGGGCTGTATTTGGGCGTGTGGTTCTGGCTGCGCGAAACCGCCGCCGGCCGCCATGTCTACGCGGTGGGCAACAACCCCGAGGCGACGCGCCTGGTGGGCATCCCCACCGAGCGGGTGCTGCTGGGTGTCTACGTGCTGGCCGGCGTGTTCTACGGCATCGCGGCGCTGCTCAGCGTGGCCCGCACCGGCGTGGGCGACCCCAATGCCGGCCAGACCGAGAACCTGGACGCCATCACCGCAGTGGTGCTGGGCGGCACCAGCCTGTTCGGTGGTCGCGGCGTGGTGCTGGGCTCGCTGATCGGCGCGGTGGTGGTCGGTGTGCTGCGCAACGGCCTGACGCTGATGGGCGTGGCCTCGGTCTACCAGGTGCTGATCACCGGCATCCTGGTGATCCTGGCCGTCGCGATCGACCAACTGTCCCGCAAGGGCGCGCGCTGACATGGCCCACCCCCGAAGCGCCTGCGGCGCCTCCCCCTCAAGGGGGCAACGCCAGCGGCCCGGCAAAGCCGGTTCCGCGGCGTTCGCTGGGCTGGCAGCCAGCCTGCATTCCTGAGCAACACCGGAGATCATGACCATGACGACTTCCAAACTCGTGATGCAGGCCAAGGGCCTGGTCAAGCGCTACGGCCAGGTCACGGCGCTGGATGGCGCCGACTTCGAGCTGCGTGCCGGTGAGATCCTGGCGGTGATCGGCGACAACGGCGCCGGCAAGTCCAGCCTGATCAAGGCGCTGTCCGGCGCCACCATTCCCGACGAAGGCGAGATCCTGCTCGACGGCAAGCCGATCAGGTTCAAGAGCCCGATCGACGCCCGACACGCCGGCATCGAGTGCTGCTACCAGGACCTGGCGGTGGCACCGGCGATGACCATCGCCGAGAACCTGTTCCTCGGCCGCGAGATGCGCCGCGACGGCTTCCTCGGCACTGTGCTGCGCATGCTGGACAAGAAGAAGATGCTGGAGACCAGCATCGCCCGCATGAACGACCTGAAGGTCGGCATCCGCTCGATGACGCAGGCGGTGGAGACGCTGTCCGGCGGCCAGCGCCAGTGCGTGGCGGTGGCGCGTGCGGCGGCTTTTGCCGAGCATGTGGTGATCCTGGACGAGCCCACCGCGGCGCTCGGCGTCAAGGAAGGCAATATGGTGCTGGAGCTGATCCGCCGGGTGCGCGACAAGGGCCTGCCGGTGATCCTGATCAGCCACAACATGCCGCATGTGTTCGAGATCGCCGACCGCATCCACGTCGCCCGGCTGGGCAAGCGCGCGGCGGTGCTGAACCCCAAGAAGATCAGCATGAGCGACACGGTGGCGGTGATGACCGGCGCGATGTCGCTGGACCAGATCCCCGCGGAATGCCTGGCGTGATTTGGCCCACCCCCGAAGCGCCTGCGGCGCTCCCCCTCAAGGGGGCGCCGCCAGCGGCCCGGCAGAGCCGGTTCCGCGGCGGCTGCCTGCTTCGTGCCGGCGCGTGCGTTGTGTCGCACGCCAAGGAGACCTGACATGCTCAAAGGCATAGACCCGCTGCTGACGCCGGACCTGCTGAAGGTGCTGGCCGAGATGGGCCATGGCGACGAGATCGTCGTCGCCGACGCCAACTTCACCGCCGCCAGCCTGGGCCGTGGCAAGCCGCTGATCAGCCTGCCCGGTGCCGGTGTGCAGCGCGCCTGCGAAGCCATCCTGACGCTGCTGCCGCTGGATGCACTGGTGGCCCAGCCGGTGGCCTATATGCAGGTCAGCGGCACGCCCGCCGGCTACCGCAGTGCGCTGCAGCGTGAAGTGATCACGGCCTTCGAGGCCAGCGGCACCGTGCTGCCCGGACAATGCGAGGCGATGGACCGTTTTGCTTTCTACGACCGCGTGAAGACCGCCTTTGCCATCGTGCACACTGGCGAGTTGCAGCCCTACGCCAACCTCATCCTGAAAAAGGGTGTGCTGGGTGAGGCCCTGCGTGCTTGACTTCGCCCCCTCCCGCATCGCCTGCGGCGCGCCCCCTCAGGGGGGCGCCGCCAGCGCACCGGTGGGGCCGGAGCCGCGGCGTCTGCCGGGTTGGTCCGGGGTGGGCTGACATGGCGCCGTCGATCGATTCCGCCAACGGGCGGCTGAAGCCACGGGGCTCCAGCCAGGGCGGGCTGCGGCAGTACAACGAGCGTGTGGTGCTGCAGGCCATCCGGCTGCACGGCGCGCTGCCTGGCGCCGAGATCGCCCGGGTGACGCACCTGACGGCACAGACTGTCTCGCTGATCACCAAGCGGCTGGAGGCCGACGGCCTGCTGCAGCGCGGCCAGCCGCAGCGCGGCAAGGTGGGCCAGCCCTCGGTGCCTTTGTCGCTGAACCCGGACGGTGCCTTCGCCATCGGCATCAAGGTCGGCCGGCGCAGCATCGATGTGCTGCTGGTCGACTTCACCGGGGCGGTGCGCCGGCGCTGGACGCTGGACTACCGCTACCCCGACCCGGCCCAGCTGCTGGCCGAGATCGGTGCGCGGCTGGATGAGATCCGCCGCAGCCTGAGCCCGGCCCAGCATGAGCGGGTCCAGGGCGTGGGGATTGCCGCGCCGCTGAGCCTGGGCGGCTGGCAGACCCTGCTGGACATGCCCCCCGAGGTGGCCACCCACTGGCCCGGCATCGACCTGCGCGCCGAGGTGGCTGCGCTGACCGAGCTGCCGGTGACCCTGCTCAAGGACACTGCCGCCGCCTGCGTGGCCGAGCTGGTGGCTGGGCGGGGGCGCAGCATCCAGAGCTTTCTCTACATCTTCGTCGACACCTTCATCGGCGGCGGCCTGGTGCTGGACAGCCACCTGCGCGCCGGCCTGCACGGCAACGCCGGTGCGATCGGCTCGTTGCCGCTGTCATTGGCCGCCGGCCGCAGCTTCGGTGGCGGCGGCCATGCCGCCGACCCCGGCCTGCCGGCGCCGCCGCAGTTGCTGAGCGTGGCCTCGCTGCTGAACCTGGAGCTGCTGTACCAGGCCGCCGGCCTGGACATCACCGCGGTGGCCGACGCCCGGGCGCTGCTGGCGCCCTGGCGGCCCCATACCGAGGCCTGGCTGCACGACGCGGCCGCGGCCATCGCGCTGGCCGTCAACAGCGCGGCCTGCCTGCTGGACCTGGAAAGCGTGATCCTCGACGGCTCGTTCAGCCGCGAGCTGCAGGCCGCGCTGCAGGCCGCCCTGGGCCGGGCCATGGACCGCTACAGCTGGGAGGGCGTGACCCGCCCGGCGCTGCTGGCCGGCACCATCGGCTCGGACGCCCGCGCGCTGGGCGGTGCGATGCTGCCGCTGCACGCCAACTTCTCGCCCGACCGTGACCTGTTCCTGAAGATCGCGGCGGAGTAGCCGACCGGGCAGCCGCCCGGCCGGCACGGGGCAGGTCAGTCGGTTCCCAGCCAGGCGATGGTGGGCCCGGCGCCCACATTCGGCGTGGTGGGCGCCGACCAGCTCACGCCTTCTTCGGCGGCCCAGCGTGCCAGCGAGCCATCGGCCAGCGCGCCGCTGATCACGCGGTCGATCAGCGTGCGCAGCGGTGCGGCGTCCGCCAGCGTCACGAAGCCCAGGTTCACGTCCAGCGGGCGCCGCCAGGTGGTGACCTGCAGCGGGCTGTCGCGGTGCATCAGCTTCCAGCCGTCGAAGCGCGCCAACGGCACCAGGGCCGCGCCGGCGCGGCCATCGGCCACGGTGTCGAGCACCTCCTCGCGCTGCGACACGGTGAGCGTGCGCTTGCGCAGCACGCCGTTGCGCCACATCTGCGCCAGGCTGCCGGCCAGCGTGCCGGTGGTCACGCCGAGCTTGAGCTGGCCCCCATCCTCGCGCTTGGCCAGATCGACCAGGTTCTGCACCGGCGCGCCCGCGTCCCGCACCACCAGGCCGAGGGCCATCGACAGGTAACCCTGGCTCGGCACCAGCGTGCCCAATGGCACGAAGGGCCGGTCACGCTTGCGCTTGGCGCCGGGGTAGTCGGGTGTCTTCGACGACGGCCGTGTCGGCGCGCCCAGGTCGCCGTTGAGCAGCGGAAAGCCGCTGACGGCCTCGCACACGCCCGAGGACAGCAGCGCGTTCACCTCGTGGGTGAGCTGGCTCTCCTTCTCGTACTCCGTCTCGAACGGCACCAGCTTGAGCGGCCGGCCGGCCGCGTCGGCAATCGCCTGGGCCAGGCGTGCGTCGAGGCCGCGCACGGCCCCTTTGACCGCGTAGGACAGCGGCGCGTTGTCCTCGGCCATGCACACCACCAGCGGCTCGGCCGCGGCGGCATGCCCGTGGATCAGCGGCAGCAGGGCGGGCAGCAGCCATGCCGCCCGGCGCACATTCGGTAGTGCCGTCACGTCAAGGCTCCTTGCCACCGCGGGTCCCCACATAGGCCCACAACAGGCTGAGTTGCTCGGCCGACAGCGCGTCCTTGAACGAGGGCATATTGCCCTTGCCGTTGGTCACGCTGTCGACGAAGCGGTCGGGCTGGTCGAGGGGGAACTTGCGCAGATCGAACACCGTGGTGCCCGAGTTCACCATGTTGCGCCCGTGGCATTGGGCGCAGGTCCGGTGGAACTGGTCACGCCCGCGTTCGATCTGCTCGACGGTGAAGCGTGGCACCGCTGCCTGCGCCAGGGTCAGCGCAGGCAGGGCCACCAGCAGCAAGGCTGTGGTTCGCATCCGACCCGCTTTCAGTGCAGCGAGAAGGTCCACACGGCGCCGCCGGCCGGGGTGTTGGCCATGCGCTCGTCGCCCAGCAGGCCCCACACACCCCCGGCACCGCCGACGATGGTGACGTACTGCTTGCCCTTGTGTTCCCAGGTGATCGGCAGGCCGATGATGCCGGTGCCGATGTTGAACTCATAGAGCTTCTTGCCGTTGCTGGCATCCACCGCCATGAACTCGCCCGTGGCCGCGCCGGTGAACACCAGACCACCGCCGGTGGACAGCGTGCCGGCCATGCTGGGCTGGCCCGGCCAGGCCATCTGCCACTTGCTCTTGCCGGTCATCGGGTCGATGGCGCTCAGGTAGCCGTTGGGCGTGCCCTTGGGCGGGAAGTTCACGCCGCGCATGTTCATGCCCAGGTACCACTCGCCCTTCTTGTACTCGGGCTTGGCGATCTGGTACGGCCAGGACATTTCCAGCGTGTTGGCATACGCCAGGCCGGTGGCCGGGTTCCACGACATCGGCGTCCAGTTCTTGCCGCCCAGCACCGACGGCCAGATTTCGACGTCCTCACCCGCCCGCACCTTCTTGGTGGCGGCCGATTCCACCGGCCGGCCGGTGGCCAGGTCGATCTTGTCGGCCCAGTTCACCTTCACATAGGGGTTGGCCGCCAGCAGCTTGCCGTTGCTGCGGTCCAGCACGTAGAAGAAGCCGTTGCGGTTGGCCTGGATCAGCGTCTTGGTGGGCTTGCCCTGCACGTTCATGTCGACCAGCATGCCCACCTCGGTGGCGTCGTAGTCGTACGGGTCGTTCGGGCTGAACTGGTAGTGCCAGACGAGCTCGCCGGTGCGGGGCCGGATGGCCACCACCGAGCACACGTACAGGTTGTCGCCCAGGCGCACCTGCGGGTTCCACGGGCCGCCGTTGCCGGTGCCCCAGTAGACGAGGTCCAGGTCGGGGTCATAGGTGCCGGTCAGCCAGGTGGGGGCGCCGCCCTTGCTGGCGGTGTCGCCCGGCCAGGTGTCGCCGCCCTTCTGGTCGGGCGCGGCCGTGGTGTAGAACTTCCACAGGTGCTTGCCGGTGGCCGGATCCCAGCCGTCGATGAAGCCGCGCGTGCCGTACTCGCCGCCGGCGATGCCGGTGATCACCACGCCGTTGGCGATCAGCGGGGCGCTGGTCATGGCCTGGCCGTCCTTGTACTCGGCGGCCTTGCTCTTCCACAGCTGCTTGCCGGTCTTGGCGTCGAGCGCAATGACGTGTGCGTCGAGCGTCACACGGTAGACCTTGCCGTCGTACAGCGCCGCGCCGCGGTTCAGGATGCCGCAGCAGGCGTACTTGAAGACGTCCTGCGGCAGCTCGTGGTCGGTCTTCCAGATCTGCTTGCCGCTGATCGGATCGAGCGCGACGGTGTCCTTGAAGGTGGTGACGTACATCACCCCGTCGTGGATCACCGGCTGCGATTCCTGGCCCTGCGGGTTGTTGAGGCTGTAGCTCCAGGTGGGCGACAGCTTCGACGCATTGCTGACGTTGATCTGCTTGAGCGCGCTGTAGCGCTGGTTGTTGTAGCCCATGCCATAGGTCAGCACGTCGCCGGGGGTGCTGGCGTCGGCCTTCAGCGCATCGAGTGACTGGGCGCCCACGGGCGCCGCGCTCAGGGAGGCCAGTGCCGCGCCCGCGGCCAGCCATCGGGTGATCTGCATGATGTCGTCTCCTCGTCTTGGTGGGCGGCCTCGGGGCCGCTGGGTTCAGGACTATTTCCTGAGCTGCCTATCGTCGGCCCTTGTCACGGCGCTGTCCACGCGTCGCGGGCTTTCCCTAGTTCGTCCAGCCCCGGCGGCCTGCCTACAGTGCGCGGCGAGCGTACAGATGGCCGCCCCCGGGCCCCGGGTGTTGCAGCGTGCAACACAGCCCCCGGCCAGACGTCTCGCGCAGGACCAGTGCATGAGCCCCTTGCCCGACCTCCAGACCCGATTGCAGACGGTGCGCAGCCACTACCGGGTCACGCCGTGGATCCAGCCCCGTGAGGACGAGACACCGTTGCTGCGCTCCTGGCAACGCTGCCGCGACGCCGGCATGCGCGAGACCGAACGCATCAATTTCGAACTGGTGTCGCGCGCCCTGCTGGCCGAGCTGGACGCGTGCCACGGCGAACTGGTGCGCGCCGCCCGGCCCGAGACCGAGCGCCTGGCCCATGCGCTGCGCGGCACCGGCTGCACGGTGCTGCTGTTCAATGCGCGTGGGGTGGTGATCGACCGCTTGTGCCACGAGGCGACGCTGAACCCGGTGCTGCTGGTGGCCACACGCAAGGGCGTGAACGTGGCCGAGCGTTGCGTCGGCACCACGGCGCCCGGCATCTCCATCGCCGACGGCGTGCCCTATCTGGTGGGCCGCGACGGCCACTTCTTCGCCAATGTGCGGCCCTTCTTCTGCGTGGCCGCACCGATCGACAGCCCGGCTGGCGAGCGCCTGGGCGCGCTGGACATCACCGCCTACGACAACGTGCCCTCGTTCGACATCTACTCCCTGGTGGTGGACGCCGCGGCGGCGATCGAGAACAGCCTGTTCACCGCCGCCCGGGACCGCCTGCTGGTGCACTTCCACCCCCGGGCCGAACTGGTGGGCACGCCGATGGAGGGGCTGCTGGAGGTCAACGGCGAGGGCCAGCTCACCGGCGCCAACCGCGCCGCCTGCCGGCTGCTGAGCCTGCCACGCGCGGCCCTGCTGGGCCGGCCCTTCGGCGACCTGTTCGACCGCCGGCTGCAGTCGCTGTTCAACCGCCCGGCGCGGCTGCAGGCCGATCTGGTGGAGATGTCGACCCATGTCGGCCTGCAGGTGATGGCCCGCTTCGAGGGCGAGGCGCTGCGGGGTGCGGTGTCCAGCGGCTGGTCGTGCCCGCCGTCGGCCACCGGTGCGGTCCAGGACGACGAGTTGCACTGCCCCTTGCCCGACCAGCCGGCCAAGATGCGCGAGGTCGAGCGCCTGACCATCGAGCGCACCCTGGCGGCGCTGGGCGGCAATGTCTCGGCCGCCGCCCGCCAGCTGGGCATCAGCCGCAACACCATCTACCGCCGCCGGATGGAGTGACCCACCCCCTACGCGCTGCGCGCGCCCCCTCAAGGGGGCCGAGCCCGGACAGGGCAGGTCCAGTGGACCTGGCCTGCCTGGCGAGGAGCTGATTCGCCAGAATCGGCGCGGCCTGCAAGGCACGCCAGCGGCCCGGCGGAGCCGGATCCGCGGCGTTTGCGGGGTTCGGCCGGTGCTATGCGGCGCGGGCAGCGCTTGGTGCCATGGACGGGGCCGGATTCGGCCAAGCAGGTGCCGCGGAGCCGGCTTCGCCGGGCCGCTGGCGACGCCCCCTGGAGGGGGAGCGCCGCAGGCGCTGCGGGGGTGGGTCTATCTCTTGCCGAACATCATCTGGCGCGCCAGCGCGGATTTGAGCGGCGGCAGCGCCTGCAGCGCCGCCAGCCCCAGGCCGCGCGCGGCGGGCAGGCCGGGCCAGCGCCAGGTGAAGCTGCGGGCCAGGAAATCGGTGGCGGCGATCATGCCCCAGCGGTCGGGGGCCCGTGCCCAGTCCAGCCGGCGCAGCAGCGGGCCCAGCCCGTCCGGCGTGGCGCGGCGCAGCGCCTGCACCAGCTCGGCGGCGTCGCGCAGGCCCAGGTTCAGGCCCTGGCCGGCCACCGGGTGCAGGGTCTGCGCGGCATTGCCGATGCGCACGATGGCGCCGTCCACCAGGCTGCGCTCGGCGTTCAGGCCCAGCGCAAAGTGTTTCAGCGGGGAGATCGCCAGCACCCGGCCGGCGGCCTCGGGCAGCTGGGTGTTGAGCACGGCGATGCGCTGCGTCTGGTCCAGCGCCGCCACCGGGTCGTCGTCCGCCGGCACGCACCAGACCATCGCGGCCCGCGCCACACCGTCGCCATCCGGCGCCAGCGGCAGCAGGGCCAGCGGGCCGTCGCGGGTGAAGCGCTCCAGCGCCAGGCCGGGCGTGGCGCCCGCCAGGCGCACCGTGCCGACCCAGGCGGTCTGCCGGTAGTCCCGGGTCACGGCCTTGCGCGCCTGGTCGGCAAACACGCCGCCCTCGGCCACCACCGCCAGGTCGAAGGTGTCGACGATGCCGGCGTCCACCTGCACGCCACCGGCGGCACCATCCGCCAGGTTGCGCACCTCGGCCACCGGCTGGCCGAAGCGGCTGTGCAGGCGCTGCGGTTCACGCGCGGCGCGGTCCAGCCAGACCTGTTGCAGCCGGCTGACCAGGGCGCCGTAGCTGAGCACCGCGCCCAGCATGGGCACGGCCTCGTCGGCGGCGCGCAGGTGCACCGCATCGGGCAGCCAACGGGACTGCAGCGTCGGCGGCGCCTGGGTCACCAGCACCTCGGTGATGGGCTGCGCGGCGCTGGCCGGCCAGGCGCCCAGGCGCTGCAGCGTCTGCACGCTGCCCAGCGCCAGCGCCAGGGTGCGGGGGTCGCCGGACACGTCCTGCTCGGCGGGGCGGGCGTCGAACAGCGTGATCTGCGCCGTCGGCAACAGCCGGGCCGCGTGCAGGGCCAGCGCCAGGCCGGCCGGGCCGGCACCGATGACGGCGATGCGCCAGCCGGCGGGTGTGGGCATCATGAGCACCCCTCCAGCCAGCCCACCTCGGGCAGCCGGCCGCCGCGCAGCGTGATGATGCGGCCCTGGTCGTTGGCCTCCATCACCAGCGCAAAGCGCTTGTCCGGCGAGTAGACGGTGAGCGTGTGGCCCTTGTCGAAATAGGGGTGCGGTGCCAGCGTCAGCCGCTTGCCGTAGGCCTGCTGGGCGTGTTCGACCGTGTCACCCACATGCACGCCGCTGACGGTGGTGTAGCGGGTGTCGCGGGTCTCGATGCGGGTGATCACGTCGCCGGCCAGGGCGTAGCGCACGCCGGGCTGGGCCTCGGTGGCCCGGTAGTGGCAGGTGCCACCGGGGGCACTGGCCGCGGCCGCGCCGGCGGCATTGGCGGCCCGGGCCCGGGCGGGCGGCGGCAGCGGCTTCAGGGCCTGGCCCAGCGCCGCCTCGGCCTGGGCCAGGCCCTGGCCCGCGGCGGCCGGCCCCAGGCCGTAAAAGGTGAAACGTCCCGCCGCGGCCGGGGCTGTGGCCGTGGCCGGGGCTGCGCGGTGGTGGGCCGGCGCCGACCAGGCCGGGGCCACCGCCGGCAGCGCCAGGGCCAGCAGGGTCGGGACCCGGTCGCGCAGGCGGGCCATGGGCTCAGGCCAGGCCACGGGCCAGTGCCGCGGCGGGCGCCTCGGCCGGTGCGTCGGCCTGCACCGCCTGCCACTGGTCCGGCGTGCCCACGTTGTGCCAGATGCCGCTCAGCATCTCGCCGCCGAGCCGGCCGGCGTTGGCACTGGCAAACAGCAGCGGGCCCAGCGCGGCGCGCTGGCCGGGCTGGATGCCGGCCACCAGGGTGCGCCGCACCAGGGCCAGGTTGGCGTAGGTCAGCGGCCGCGGCCGGCCGCTGGGCGGCCGCCGCACGCGGTCGCCGTCCAGGGCGAAGTCGCCACCCGGGTGGTAGGGCGGGTTGGGCACCAGCCACAGCCGGGCCTGGTCTTCACCGTCGGCAAAACGCTGCGCCAGCCGGGCGTCGAAGTTGAAACCCGGCGCAAAGATGTCGCCCGACACCAGCCAGAAGCAGTCGCCCAGCAGGTGCCGGGCCTTGGCGATGGCGCCGGCGGTTTCCAGCGCGCCGCCGTGGTCGCTGCCCTCGGTGGAGTAGTGGATGCTCAGGCCCCAGCGGCTGCCGTCGCCCAGCGTCTCGGGGAACTGCGCTTCCAGCCAGGCGGTGTTGATCACCACCTCGCGCACGCCGGCGGCGGCCAACGCCTGCAGATGCCACTCGATCATCGGCCGGCCGCCCACCGGCAGCAGGGGCTTGGGGCAGCGGTCGGTCAGCGGGCGCATGCGCTCGCCGCGGCCGGCGGCGAGGATCAGGGCCTTCAGGTTGTCGGGGCGGGACGGCGCGGTCATCGGGCCGGAGTTTAGGCCGGCCCGTGTCCGGGCTCAGCCCAGGCCGATCGGCGCCGGCGCCGTCATCACGATCTTGCGGAACAGCGGCTTGTAGACATCGTCGGCCTCGTGGCCGGCCAGCGGGTCGCGGTTGCTGGCGAAGGCGGCGTCCAGCGTGGCCCAGTCGGCGGCGGTCAGGTGGGTGCGGGCGGCGGGCAGCACCTCGCTCTCCTCGGCCGCCATGTGGCTGAGGTAGCCGTCGACATAGCGCTCCAGCGCGTCGGCAAAGGCCTGGCGGCGCACCTCGCCCAATACCTCGTAGGCCAGCAGCGCGTGCTCCAGCTCACGGATCGCCGCCTCACCACGGCCGTGGTCCGCGTCCAGCCGGTCCAGCGTGGCGGCCAGCTGCGGGCAGCGCTCGCGCACCCGCGGGAACAGCAGTTCACTTTCCTTGGGGTGGTGCAGGCGCTCGGGGAACTCGTCCACATAAAACAGCATCGCCCGCAGCACGGCGAAGTCGGGCGCCGTCTGCTCGCGGTGGGCCTGCGCCACCAGCAGGCTCATCGAGCGCAGCATGGCGGCCAGGGCCTGGTGTTCGTCGTGGATGACATCGAGGGCAAGGTGGCGCATGGTCGTCGGGCTCGTGGTTCGCTTCGGATGCCCCGAGGTTGAACCTGACGCGCCCGGCGGGTCTTGCGAAAGATCAAGACCTGTAACCCCGGGCGCCCGGCGGCGGGCCGGGCCCGGGCCGCTAAAATATCCGGTTTTCCGCACCCTCCACCACTTCCAAGCCGAACGGCGTCGCGCATGGCCACCCTCCAGAAACAAGACACCTCCCTGATGGCCAATGCGATCCGCGCCCTGGCGATGGATGCGGTGCAGCAGGCCAACTCCGGCCACCCCGGCGCGCCCATGGGCATGGCCGACATCGCCGTGGCGCTGTGGGGCCGCCACCTCAAGCACAACCCGGCCAACCCGCAGTGGGCCGACCGCGACCGCTTTGTGCTGAGCAACGGCCACGGCTCGATGCTGATCTACGCGCTGCTGCACCTGTCGGGCTACGACCTGCCGATGAGCGAGCTGCGCAACTTCCGCAAGCTGCACAGCAAGACCCCGGGCCACCCCGAGGTGGGCATCACCCCCGGCGTGGAAACCACCACCGGCCCGCTGGGCCAGGGCATCACCAACGCGGTGGGCATGGCGCTGGCCGAGAAGCTGCTGGCCGCCGAGTTCAACCGCCCCGGCCACACCGTGGTCGACCACCGCACCTACGCCTTCCTGGGCGACGGCTGCCTGATGGAGGGCATCAGCCACGAGGCCTGCGCCCTGGCCGGCGCCTGGAAGCTGAACAAGCTGGTGGCGCTGTACGACGACAACGGCATCTCCATCGACGGCCAGGTCAAGCCCTGGTACATCGACGACGCCGCCAAGCGCTT
>Ga0208266_100558_pt1 | contig 12182 bp, 8 predicted proteins | sample LakWasMet67_HOW9_2_FD_183897 | JGI IMG/M metagenome (GOLD analysis project Ga0208266, IMG submission 183897) | Freshwater sediment methanotrophic microbial communities from Lake Washington under simulated oxygen tension - Sediment Metagenome... | ecosystem: Environmental > Aquatic > Freshwater >...
AATCAGTTGCTGTTTGATCATTTCTGCACCTTCTCCGCATGAAAGCGCGCCTTGTACAATCAAACATCCCTTGGGGTGTTGATCACTCGTTAGAAATTCAGCACTGCTGAATAAAAACCGCTCTGCTACTTTGCGGGCGGTAGGCGCTTCCATCACGATGCTTATAAAAGCTACTGGACCTGACAAGTATCTAGCTAGCGCTTGTTTGAATAATGCCTCTTTATTGCCAAAAGCAGCATATAAGCTGGGTTTATTTAAGCCAAGCGTCGTGGTCAGCTCGGCCATGGATGCGCCTTCATAACCTTTTTCCCAAAATACTTTTAAAGTCTTTTCCAAGACCTCGTCGTGATCAAACAACTTGGGCCGTCCTCGTGACTTTTTTTCATGCAATGTCATGTGATTAGTATTCACTTAATTAATTTAATACCGATTGTTACAAAAAAACGTTGACGGGGCAAGTCTGGTTGAATATCATTTAAATACCGATTGGTATATTATTTATTTCGTAGTGAATAGCAGACTACCCCAAAGCGAAAGTAATGCATCAGTTTGAGGCACCCAAGAGCGGGCAGCTGGGCGAGTGATTACCGCACAAGATCTCATTCATCGGCAGCTTGAATATGCTTTTTGCATACGATTTGGTGGGGTCAATGCTTCTGTCATGTTTAGACGTTTTAGCCATTGAGAATGATGGGTCAACCCGTGGGGCGAGTGAAATGCTATTTCATTAAAAATGATCAGTAATGATGAATTTGATAAGGGAGAATGTCATGAGTGATGCACCAAAAGATCTTAGATTTAACGGAGAGGAATTTTTTATCACACTTAAGGATGGGGAAAAGGTTCGAGTCATTAAAACGGGGACTGGAAAGCCGCTGCTTTTAATGCATACGATCAGAACGCAAATTGAGTTGTTTAGCGAGATGATTCCTTTTTACGCGAGCAAATTTACCGTGTATGCGATCGACTTGCCAGGCCACGGTCAATCCTCCATCAATAAAAAAATTAATTACGATGAGCCCCATCTGAGAGCTTCTGTGATTGATTTAATTCATCAGCTAAATTTAACAGATCTGACTTTAATTGGTGAGTCGATTGGCGCGACATTGTCTCTTACGGTCGCTGCGCAAATACCAGAGAAAATTAAGCAGGTGATTGCAGTCAATCCTTACGATTATGAAACCCGTTACGCTGATGGCATCAGGCGTGGCAACGTGATTGCCAACTTCATGATGTGGAATTACTCAATCCCCGTCAATGGGGCGATTTTTGCTGCGCTGGAGAATCGATTTTTCTTGAGCCTAGTGATGAATGGCGGGGTCACAAAAATCAAAAAAATCCCCACTTGGTTGATGAAAATATTTGATCACACTGGACATCGGCCAGGCTACCATTTTCTAGGTCGAAATATTTTAAAAAACTGGCGCAGTTGGGCCGAGGCTACGCTTCAATACCATAAGGTTGATCGTCCTGTCGCCCTTATCTATGGTGAATGTGACTGGTCAAAACCAATGGAGAGAAACCTGACCCTGAGTAAGATCAGAAACGCAACAATCACAACGATCGCTGATTCTGGGCATTTTCTCAGCGTGGATAATCCTGAGGCGTTAAAAAAGGTCATCTCAGAGCATCTAGAGCAGCACTAAACGAGGTATTGCCGCGTGCCATTGCGGTTGGCAGTTTTATGGTTTTTCTTTGCATGCCCTCAAGTATTGCTTGCTGTTGACGAAATGAAGCTTGAGGGATACGCGATCTCAATTATTGTTCATCACACCAACCGCATGTTTGCTGGAGTCTGTGCTTGTTTTCGGCACAACTGTACTCTAAAAATTCAGCATTTCTGTATCTGGTTTGATGGGGTTAAGTGGTCTACGATGCCATTCGTGGTTATTACGTATTCACATGCTGGCGCGCGTTGAGCCAGTCCACTATCTGCCAATCAGTAGGAACTATGTCGCAACAAAAAGCCGTTATTAAACCGTATCATCACCCTGCCGCTGGTTGGGGTGCGTTGAAGCAGGTTGCTGCGCAGCTAGCGCTGCAGAAAATCCCGGTGAAGGGGGTGATGACGCTGCTCGCCCAGAATCAGCCGGATGGCTTTGATTGCCCGGGTTGTGCCTGGCCGGACAAGGAACATACCTCTACCTTTGAGTTTTGTGAGAACGGTGTGAAGGCGGTGGCGGCTGAGGCCACTGCCAAGCGCGTACCGCCCGCATTTTTTGCAAAGCACACGGTGACTGAGCTGATGGGCTGGAGCGATTTTTCGCTCGAAAACGAGGGCCGGTTGACGCATCCGATGCGCTATAACCCGGCAACGGATAAGTATGAGGCGATTGAGTGGGATGATGCATTTGCGCTGATTGCTACGCATTTGAATGACTTGGATCACCCAGATCAAGCCGTGTTTTATACCTCTGGCCGGGCCGGGAATGAGGCGGCTTTTCTGTATCAATTATTTGTCCGTGAATTTGGTACCAATAATTTTCCAGATTGTTCTAATCTTTGCCATGAATCGACCAGTATTGCGTTACCGGCGACCGTAGGCATTGGCAAGGGCTCGGTGACCTTGCATGATTTTGAACATGCCGACACCATTTTGATTTTTGGCCAGAACCCAGCGACCAACCATCCACGGATGTTAGGGGAGCTGCGCGAGGCGGCGAAACATGGCGCACGCATTGTCGCGATCAATCCATTAAAAGAACGCGGATTAGAGCGCTTTGCCGATCCGCAAAGCCCGTTTGATATGTTGTCTTTTAAAGGCAGCAAGATCAGTGATTTGTTTATCCAGCCGACGTTGGGCGGTGATTTGGCCTTGATTAAAGGCATGATCAAGTTCGTGATTCAGTGGGATGACGAGGCGCAGAAGCATGGCACCGAGCGTGTGGTGGATGTCGATTTTATTGCGGAGCATACCCGCCACTTTGAGGCGATTGCTGAAGATGCGCGCCAAGAGAGCTGGGATGTGATTGTGGCGGAATCCGGGGTGCCTTTGGCGCAGATTGAGGAGATTGCGCGCATTTATGCGACGGGTGATCGCGTGATTTCGACCTGGGGCATGGGTCTCACCCAGCACAAACATGGCGTGGCAACCATTAAAACATTGGTCAACCTGATGTTGTTGCGCGGCAATATTGGTAAAGAGGGTGCAGGCCTGTGCCCGGTGCGCGGTCACAGCAATGTGCAAGGCAACCGCACCGTCGGCATTTATGAAAAAATGCCAGCAGAGTTTTTAGAGAGTCTAGAGCGCGTTTTTGATATCAAGGTGCCCAGAACGCCAGGCTACGATGCAGTCGGTGCGATTCAGGCCATGATCGACGGTCAGGCCAAAGTGTTTTTTGGTTTGGGTGGCAATTTCTCGATTGCCACGCCGGATACCGACCGCACCTGGGCGGGCATGCGCAATTGCGATTTAACCGCACATGTGACCACCAAGCTGAACCGCAGTCATTTGGTACACGGCAAACAGGCCTTGATTTTACCGTGCCTGGGCCGTACCGAGATTGATACGCAGGCGTCGGGTCCGCAAGGCGTGACCGTTGAAGATTCGATGAGCATGGTGCATATCTCTTATGGCATGAATAAGCCCGCCTCACCGCATTTGCTGTCCGAACCGGCGATTGTGGCGCGCTTGGCGCATGCCACACTTAAAAACAGCAAAACGCCATGGCTGGAATTCATCAAAGATTACAGCAAGATTCGTGACATGATTGAGCGCACCATGCCGGTGGCGTTTAAAGATTACAACCAACGCATTAAAACCGCGGGTGGCTTCCGTCTGCCGGTGCCTTCGAGCGAGCGTATTTGGAATACGCCATCGGGCAAAGCAGAGTTTAGTGTGCAGGCAATTCCGCAACACTCGCCGATTCATCAAGCCCGCGAGCACTACGGTGACCGGTTATTTGTGCTGATGACTACCCGTTCGCACGATCAGTACAACACCACCATTTATGGCATGGATGACCGTTATCGCGGGGTGTTTGGCCAGCGTCGCGTGATTTTTATGAACCCACAAGACATCGCGCGCATGCACTTGCAGGCTGGCGATTGGGTCAATTTGGTCAGTGTTTGGCCGGATGGTATTTCTCGCCGTGCGAATCAGTTTTTAGTGGTTGCTTATGACATCCCGCCGGGTTGTTTGAGTGGTTATTATCCCGAGACCAATAACTTGGTGCCCCTCGAAAGCATCGCTGATGATTCACGCACGCCGACCTCAAAATCGATTCCCGTGATTCTGGAGAAAACCAACGCACCAGAGGTGGTCCATGCTGCGTGAGTATGATGATGTGTCTGCAAATGCGGGTTTGCAGCATGAGGCGGATGTAGAGGCAGGCTTTTTGTCGGACTATGTGCCGCTGGATCAAAGCACCGTATTGATGTTGGGTATCCTTGAATTGCTGCACGCTGAACACACGGCGGGCCGGGCACAGGTTTCGTTGGCGGTGCTCTGCAAGCGTTTGGGCATCCGCATGAGCACCTTGCAGCGTTTGATGACCGCACTCAGCGAGCAAACGCTGGTCGAGGTGTTTACGCAAAAGGCGCGTTTGGTAGCGACCTTAACCGCTAGCGGACAAGACGTCGCGCAGGCCTTGCAAACGGCGTAAGCGCGGCGCGCGCCACCGTCCGCCGCGAATCTCGGCGCTAGCGTATAATCATTCTTATTCCCTCAATTAACCCTTCCGCCAGCCCACCATGAAGCTTTATGTCTCGTTTGCCGCCCGCATTCGCGCAATGATCGATGAAGGCGTGTTGCGACCTGGGGAGAAGGTGTTCTCGGTCAGGCAGGCCAGCCAACAATACGGGCTGAGTATTAGCACCGTGTTGCGCAGTTATTTGCTGTTAGAGCAAGAAGGCGTCATCAGCAGCCATCCACAATCCGGTTATTACGTCACCCCACGCAAACGCTTGCAGCAAAAGCAGGGCTCGCCTTTGGCAAAAGACCTCAATTTGTCCGAGGTGGATGCGAGCAAGCTGGTGCTGACCACTCTAAAGTCGATCCGCGAATTTGGCACCGTGCCCTTGGGCTCACCGTTTCCCGATCCGCAATTGTTTCCCCTCAAACGCATTCATCAGTATGAAAAAGCCCTCACCGATGATGGTGGTGAGTGGGGCGTGTTGAGTGACTTGCCCCCTGGCAATGAAATGTTGCGCCAACAAATTGCACGCCGCTATTTAGCGCTGGGCATGCATGCCTCGCCCGACGATATTGTCATCACACACGGTGCAACCGAGGCGATCACCCTGTGCCTGCAAGCGGTGGCAAAGCCGGGGGATGCGATTGCGATGGAGTCGCCCGGTTATTATGCTTTGGCGCATACCGTCGAGCGGCTAGGGATGAAGGTGGTTGAAGTGCGTACTGATCCGACATCTGGCATCGCGTTGGATGCCCTGCGCGCGGTGTGCGCCAATGTGCGCATCGCAGCGGTGATTTTGACAACCAACTTTCAAAACCCGCTTGGTTTTGTCATGCCCCCGACTAAAAAACAAGCATTGGTGGCGTTTCTGGCCGAACAGCAGATTCCGTTGATTGAGGATGATGTTTACAGCGAGCTGTATTTTAGCGAGCAGGCGCCTTTGCCAGCCAAAGCCTATGACCACAGCGGCATGGTGTTGCATTGCGCATCTTTTTCTAAGTCGCTGGCCCCAGGCTATCGCGTCGGCTGGACCAGCGCTGGGCGTTATCGAGGAGAGGTCGAGCGGCTGATGTTTTTGAGTAGCTTGTCATTGGCCTCGGCGCCGCAAATTGCCATTGCCAAGTTTATGCAACGCGGTAGCTACGAGCAGCATCTCAAACAGCTGCGCCATACTTTGCGCTCTAATTACATATTAATGCGCAATGTGCTTGAGCAAAGCTTTCCGGTGGGGACACAGTTTTCAGAGCCCCAAGGGGGATATGTGATCTGGGTCAAACTGCCCCCAGCCTTGGATGCATTGCAGTTATACCGCGCAGCCATTGACAACGGCATTACCGTCGCGCCGGGCACTATTTTTTCACGAACAAAAGAGCATACGCACTACATTCGGCTCAACTTTAGCCATTTGTGGACATTGGCGATTGAACAAGCGGTGCGTGAGGTGGGTGCCCTGGCGTGTGCGTTGCTGCGTTCGGAAAAGCCCAAGCAGGTCGGCCGCCTAAACGATCAGCCTATCGATTAACGCTTGCAGCGGCTGGGCTTATGTTTTAGAAAAATAAATGGCAGTGTGGCCTCAAGCTTGCATAGGCAAGTGGTCATTCGCCTCAGCCAAATACGCCTGAATACGTTCTTTCGGCATCGGTTTGGCAAAGTAATAGCCTTGCACTAACTGGCACCCCATGGCGCGTAAAAAGGCAACCTGACTCTCGGTCTCCGCGCCTTCTGCCACACACTCCATATGCATGCCTTGGCAAAGCGTCAGAATCGAGCGCACGATGGTTTGGCTGGTGGTATTGGTCTCAATATCTTTAACAAAACTGCGGTCAATTTTCAGTTTATCCAAGGGCAAGCTTTGCACGTGGCTGAGACTTGAGTAACCAGTGCCAAAATCATCCAGCGCCACTTTGGCGCCTGCACGGCGCAGTAGGCTAATATTTTCTCTAGCCGTTTCAAAGTCCTGCAATAAGGCGGTTTCCGTGATTTCAAACACAAATCGATCCGGCGCCAGTTGGCTGCTTAACATCATCTCTATCAGTGCATGAATCACGCCCTGATTGATCACATCATACGCAGACAAATTAAATGACAGGCGCATCGTGGCTGGCCACTGGGCCATCTCCGCCATCGAGCTGCGAAACAGCAGCTTGGTGATGTCGGCAATCATGCCCAAACTTTCGGCCACTGGAATAAACATGGCTGGCGACACTGCGCCGATGGTGGGGCTTTGCCAGCGCGCCAGACTTTCAAAGGCGGATACTTCACCCGTTTTAAGGTCGATAATCGGTTGAAAAACGGGATAAAGCTCAGCTTCGATATCGGCCGTGCGCAAGGCCTGATCAATGTGATTCAGTTGCATGCGCGCTTGCTCTAGGGTGTCAGAGTAAATTTCGAGGTTGCCGCGGCCAGTGCGTTTTACGTGATATAACGCAAAGTCGGCATGCTCATATAATTGTTGTGCCGTGACCAGATGGTCGCAGGCAATGCAAGCGCCCATCGAGGCTTTGACCTTAATCAACAGACCATCCACGCTAATCGGCTGCGAAATGGCTTGGTTGATATCATGCGCCACTTGCTTGAGCAGGCCGTGGTCTGCATCTGTGAGCAAATGAAAAGCAAACTCATCGCCCCCGAGTCGATAAAAGCACACTTGATTCGGTCTGACTTGCGCCAGCCGCTTACCAACCTCAATTAACACCACATCGCCAATATGATGGCCGTGCACATCATTGACTGGTTTAAAGTTGTCGAGATCTAAAATGCCCACCGCAAAGCAAGCGTCCGTTTGTTTTGCCAGCATCAGCTGCTGGTCCACCTGCACAAAAAACTGCCGTCGATTAGGCAGGTGTGTCAGCACGTCCTGATTGGCCAAACGTTGATTGTCTTTTAACAGTGCCTGAGAGGCATGGTTAGCGTTTACCCATTTATCAAACATGGTGGTGCTGCCACGCATGGTGATCAGCATGCCCACTTCAAACACCAAAATCAGCAAGGTCATCAGGTGCGCATGTTCAAAGTCGCCGCGGTAGATGCACGCGATTGCCGACGAAATCATCAGCAGATTGAAGGCATAAGCGGCAGGGCCCAGCTTGCTTAACATGAAGGCGAAACAGAAACCGTACAGCGCGTTGAAAAATATGAGGAAGTAATGACCGAAGGTGTCAGTGAGGGGGAATAAATAAACGCTGCGCCAAAAAGTAAAAAATCCCGCCACAATAAAAACGATAGAGGCGATCTCGAGGCGTTTGCGGATTTTTTCGATGCTTGGTTGTTCATCCCGGTGCGAGAACCAATATAACAACAAACTACAACCGACCAGAATCCTGATCAGTGGCGTTGCGACTGATAATGACCAATGTACCTGCGTATGCAACACAACCATTTGGATAGTGATCGCACTGATGGCAGTGAAAAGCGCGACAGGCACATCCTCAAGCAGGCTGTTGTAGCGGGCTCGGAGTACTTCGGGGCTGGTCGTTTTAAAAAATGACATTGCTTTTTTGAATAATTGTTATCTGATACTGGCTCAATAGTAAGCGTGGGTAAACAGGTTTGATTCGGTAAACACAGCCTATAAAGCTTTCCAATTGTGTCATTGGTCTAACGAAGCGCTGGCAACAAAGGGTTGCTTGAGTTTTTTGCTGCGCTTTACTCAGGCGCCGATTTTACTTTTATTTCAATTATATTGGCTGGTTTATTGCAGCCATTTTTCAAAAAAACGGTTCAAATAAGCCGACGGCGAAACCGTTTGCGCACTCCCGATACTTTTTTTTAATTGAGAATCAATCTCTTATCAAAAAGCGCAGTCATGGCATGTGTTTTGCAAATCATCAGACTATTCAAAGTAGGGTGGTGAGATATGAGCGAGACACTAGCTTGGTGCGGCATTGATTTAACCTGGGCGTATAGCGACGTCTTACGCCGCATTGGGCGTCGTACCGCTTGTGTGCAGCGGGCTAAAGATATTTTGCACGACGCACTGGTGTTTTTTGCAGTGTCGAATCATCCCGCGCGTGAGGCGTCGCCACAAGCGTATTTGAATGGCATCGTGAATCATCTGATGGTGGATGAGTTTCGCCACCGCACCCGTTTTGTGGAAGAGGATCAGATTGACGAAGCGGCACTGATTCTTGAGTGCTCTCCCGAACAACTCTATGAAACGCGGCAAAAGCTGCAATATTTACAGCGCGTGGTAGATGCATTGCCTGAAAAATGTCGGCAAGTGTTTTGGCTTTTTCACGTCGATGAAATGAAGCAGCGTGAGATTGCCGAGCAGTTAAACATCAGTACCAACATGGTTGAAAAACACTTGATTCGCGCCATGCTGGATATCCGCGCCTTTCAACAGGCGATGCATTAATGCCTTTTGTCGCCCATGGCTAAACCGCTCACCTTGAGTGAGATCGCAGCCCGCTGGTATTTGCGGATGCGTGAGCATGCGCACAACCAGCGAGCAAACGAACGCCGTGCGTTTGAGCAGTGGCTGGCCGATGACCCGCGCCATGGTGCCGAATACGACAGCATCGCCCGTGCCATGCGCCAGCTCGATTCAACCGAGGGATTATCTAGTCTGGCGCAGGCAGCCGAGCAGCATACGTTTTTAACCAGCGAGACCCGCCGCAAAGGCAAACAACGCCGTTTGGCACACTTGATGGTGGTCTGTTTTATCGGCCTAGCCGGCTTTTTTTCGCACCAGCAATATCAAGTCTGGCAAGCCGCCCCTGTGATGCAACTGGCCGCCCAAAATCCGGTCGGTCAAATCGTGACTAGAACCTTAGATGATGGCAGCAAGGTGACCCTGAGCGCCAAGAGTGATATGGAAATCACCTATTATCGCCACCAGCGCCATGTGCTGCTCAAAGAAGGTGAAGCCATTTTTGAGGTGACCAAAGATCCCGAGCGTCCGTTTGTGGTTGAAACCGATACCGCCAAAGTCACTGTGTTGGGCACCCGTTTTGCCGTGAACCGCTTGCAGCAATTGGTGCGTGTGAGTGTGGATCATGGACTGGTCAGAGTGGAGGCTAAGGTTGAAGCCAACGGTGAAGCCGCGTTAACACTGCCTGAAAATCCGCCCACCATAGCGCGCGAGATCACCAATGGTCAGGTGCTTGAAGTGTATGCGAACCATGCAATGGTGTTGGTTAACCGCCCAGCGTCGGATGCTTTTGCATTTCTTAAAGGGCGGCTGGTATTTGACCGGGCGGATACCAATGAAATTGCCGATACCGTCTCACGCTATCGTCAAAAACCGGTGCAATCCCAAGGCAAGCAGGTGCGCAACATTTCAGCCGATATTAATATTCAAGATATTGATCAGTTCTTGCATGGGCTGCCCAATGTCGCGCCGGTTAAACTGCAAGACACCGCGCAATACACACTGCTTAAAGCACAACATTAATCCCACCGAAGCTAGGCGCCCGCCAAGGGCGCTTTTTTATACGTCAGTCGGCGTGACTCTCAGCCAAATCTCCGCAATAGCACCGCTATAGATGTAAATATTGGTTAGCGACATCAGGGTTTTCATCCGCTCACAGAGGAGTCATAGGACAGGAGAAGAATCTGTGAACACACATAAGAAAATACAAAGAAGAGGCATACACACGGCGCTGACGGCACTGAGTTTCATGGCAACGCAACCAGTGTGGGCGGAAGCATTGAACACCCAACTGCCAACGCAGCAAGAAGAAGGTTTTGCAGTGCCGGTGACTATTAATCTTCCAGCGCAAGCATTGGCCAACGCATTGCACGCGTTGGGCCGGGCGACTGGCATGAATATCTCATTCCCCAACGACCTAGTCTCTGGCAAGGTCGCACCCGAGGTGCGAGGGCGCATGACGCGTAAAGAAGCGCTGCAACGGGTGCTGGGTGAGAGTGGGCTGGTGCCCAAGGTCGAGGGCAATAATATTTTTATTCAGCCCGCACCCAAGCAAGACAACAAAATCATGCAGTTAGACAAGGTCGAAGTGCGTGCCAAGCGTAGCTACGATATTGGCCCTTTGCGAGGGCTAGCGCTCACCAAGGAAGAAATCCCCGGCAACGTACAAAGCATTAGCGCCAAAGAGATCAAAGAATCCAAAGCCGTCAGCCTGACTGACCTCATGAACAGCAAGTTGCAGTCAGTGAACGTTAACGATTACCAAAGTAATCCGTTCCAGATGGACGTCACTTATCGGGGCTTCACCGCCAGTCCGCAGTTAGGTACTTCGCAAGGCCTCAGCGTGTTTTTGGATGGTATACGCGTCAACGAACCGTTTGGTGACGTGGTGAACTGGGACATGATTCCCATGAACGCGTTGAATAGCCTAGATGTGTTCCCCGGTTCTAATCCACTGTTTGGTCTAGGCACACTCGGTGGCGCCATTAGCATGAAAACCAAAAGTGGCTTTGACAGCAATGAAGGCACGGTGGAATACCTTGGTGGCTCATTTAAACGCAACCAGTTTCAAGGCTCTGTCGGGGGAAATAATGGCGTTATTGCGGGTTTTGCTGCGGCTAATATTTTTAAGGAAGACGGCTGGCGGGTGAACTCACCTAGTGAAGTAAACCAGCTCTTTGCAAAAGGTGAGTGGCGTAACGACAGTGTGCAACTTGGCCTGAGCATGCTGTATGCAGGCAACAAGCTAGTAGGTAACGGTTTGCTGCCCAGCGAAATGGCCAAACAAGATGGCAGTCAAATTTTCACCAGCCCCGATGAAACCAAAAACCGCTTATTGCAATTTCAGCTTAACGGTATCTGGGACGTGAGTGACACCTTTAATATCACCGGCCAAATCTATAAGCGCAAGAGCCGCAGAAATGCCAGCAATGGAGATGTGAACCAGAACTTTGGCGGTAGTGCGACCCGTAGACCCAACCCTGGTGAACAACTCGCGAATGGGGTACCTGATTTTGATGGGGATGGGTTGCCGGATATTGATCCGGCAAATGGAATAGGCATTGAAAATGTGGCTGTAGATGCTAATTTTTTTAATTTGGATAAAAGTGGAAACGCAGAATTTACGGGAAATATCATCAACGTCCCGGTATTAGATTCATCTGGAAACCAAGTGTTCGATCAAGACGGGAATCCAGTATTTTCTCCAGAGTATGAGAGAAATCCGTTATTTACTGCATGGGATGCCACTAGTCAGTCCTATATTGAAAATAATCTTGCAATTGGCACGAATGCAAGTAGCACTGCAGTCACTGGGCAGGCTGTAGACGCGAATGGAAAGCCTGTTTGGGGGCTAAATCCTGTTGCGCCAACAACAGTACCCGCATTCAATCCAGAGTTCTATCAATACGCACTAAATGCATGGAAGCTGCGCCAAATTTCGGTGCCAGAGCCAAGAACTGATGGACAGCGATTTGATCCCCAAGACTTAACTTATATCTACAAGGATGTGAATGGTTTTCTGGTCGCGGGTGGTTCTTATTCTTTGCCAGCAGTTGACCCCGTTACAGGTGCAAACCTGATTCGTGTCTTTTCAGGCAGTAATCCCGGGATTAATAAACCGCTCGGGTTGTTAGTCACCGATGCCAATGGTACGCCAATTGATCGCAATGGCGCTG
>Ga0208266_100559_pt1 | contig 12176 bp, 12 predicted proteins | sample LakWasMet67_HOW9_2_FD_183897 | JGI IMG/M metagenome (GOLD analysis project Ga0208266, IMG submission 183897) | Freshwater sediment methanotrophic microbial communities from Lake Washington under simulated oxygen tension - Sediment Metagenome... | ecosystem: Environmental > Aquatic > Freshwater >...
CCCGGCAGACGCTGCAAGCAGGGCCATGGTTGCCGCGCTGCTGGCGCCGATGGGCACGGCGCCCGTGGCAGTGCCGGCCAGGGCGATGGCCTGGTCCGATGCACCCGCCACCCGCACGCTGCCGGCGCTGGTGCCTGTCAGGCCGACCGATGCGGCCGACGACCCGGCCGTGGCAACCGTGCCCGTAGCCGTGCCCGACAGGGTGACGGTCTGGTCGCTGGTGCCGGTGGAACTGCCGGCTACTGCCGCAGCCGGCACGACCAGGCGCTGCGGCTCGATCAGCTGCCAGGGATTCGCTGCGATGGCGGCAATCTCCGCATCGCTCAGCGCGTAGCGGTGCGCCGCGAAGAGCGCGACCTCGCCCTCGAATGCGTTGGCGTATCCGCTGAATGCCCCATAGGCGGCAGAGCCGATCCGCAATGGCACCGTCGAGTCGGTCAGGTGGGCGCCAGCGGCGGCCGTTGACGTGCCACCCGCAGGCATGCCGTTGATGAAAAGCTGCAGCGCTCCAGCGACGGTTGGCGCGCCGGTAATGCGCATCGTGATCAGCTGCCACGCGCCCGCCGCCGCAGCGGTTGTGGTCGTGACCTTGCAGTCGGTGGTGCCGTGCGTGACCGTGCCGTAGAGGACAGCACCGCCCGAGCTTCCGGCCCACCCGATTGACCATCCTCGGTTGGTGGCATCGCCCCGGCCGACCAGGGAAAATGCATAGCTGGTCGTCTTGCGCCGCGCCAAGACATGCACGGTGGCATTGCCGCTGCTGCCGAACAGGTCGGCGGCATCCGCCGATCCGCCGACATAGCTCCCGCCGGTGCCGATGAACGACCACGCGATGCCGCGATCCGTGACCACCGCAATGGGCAACGGCGAGCCGACGACGCCCAGCGCCGCGCCGGACGACATAAGGCCCGACGTGGCGTAGTCCACACCGGGCGCCAATCCGAAGGCCTCTTGCGGCTGGCTGTCCCTCGGCAGCAGTATCTGGCGCAGTGCCATGGGTCAGTACACGTAAGTGGTGGCGTGGGCCTCGACCGTCACGGCCTGGCCGGTGTTGCCGGTCATCTCGACCTCGGCATAGGCCACCTCCGGCCCGAAGCGGTACACACCGCGCGTGGTAGCGCTGGCCGTGGAGCCGCCACCGATGACGTACACCTGTTTCCAGTCGGTGTCGGCAGTGCCCTCCGATGCTGCTGCCGGCATGCTGGTCTGCTTGTGCGCGACCAGGATGCGCCCCTCGCACTGCACGGTGGGGCCGGTGCCGCCGTTGGTGATGCGCAGGGTGATGATGCCGCCATCCACTGCGGTCAAGTCGATGCGCCCCCGCGTCGTGGCGCCGGCCGCATTGCTGGCGCTGCTGATGATGGCCGTTGCAGCTTGGGTCTTTGCCATGTCACACCGCCAGCAGGTCTACGGCCGCATTGACGGCCGTCTGCACCGTCGCATCGTCCGCCGAGGTGATCTGCGCCGCCGTGAAAGCGCGGTTCTGGGCCAACACAGCCCACACCATTTGCGCAGCCGCGCCGCTGGGGTTTTGCAGCGTGGCGCGGGCCCAGGACAGGCGGGCGGGGTGGTTGGTGGTGGCGGCGGGCTCGGCCCGGATCACGTCGCAGGCCACGATGCAGGCGACCTGCACCTTTTGCTTGAAGGCGTCGGCGGTGTTGGCGATGGCCAGCAGTTCGGCATAGGTGGCCATGTCACGCACCCCCTTGCGTGCGGGTCCAGCTGGTGACGCTCACCGCCTGGCTCACAGCAATCGACGTGTTGTCCAGCGTCAGATCGCCGCCACCTCCGGTAGCGGTGACGCTGCCCTGCTCATGGCAGGTGGTGCCGGTGCTGTCCTTGAGCCGGTAGTGCGCTGCCGTGCCGGCCGCAGCACCGGTGCCGGACCATGTGCCGAGCAGCGCGATGGCGCCGGCAGACGCCGCGCCCATCCAGTCGCTGGGCAGGGTGATTTCGCACAGCAGCGTGCCGCTGTCGGCCGCAGCGGCGTTGGCGGGCTGGGCGCCGGTGCGGAGCTGCAGCTTTGGCGTGGTGCCAATGGTGGATTCGTACTGCCCCACCATCGCGTTGCGCAGGGTGGTGCTGAGTTGGATGGTCACGATGGGTCCTTTGGTGGTGGTGTGTCAGGTCGGCCAGTCGATGGCCTGTAGCTCGGCAGCCGTAGTGGCCGCCTCGATCTGCGCGCGCAGGGCGATGCTCACGCCCCACAGCGCGTTGACGGCGGCGGCGCAGGCCTCGCCCACGGCCACCATGCCGGCAGCGTCCAGCGTGGTGGTGGTGTTGTCGGCCAGCACCCAGGTCTGCGCATAGGGTTCGCCGGCCGCCTGGGCGCGCATGGCGCGCACGGTGGCGCCGGTGATGTTGGTAGCGTTGATGTCGTACACCAGGCCGCCGCAGCTGAAGGTGCCGCCCAGCAGCTCGTCGCGGCGGACCTTCATGGCGGCCCAACGGGCGGCCTTCAGCTCGTCCAGCGTGGGCGGCGCCGGCTGCCACTGGCCGGCAGACCAGAGCCATGCGCCAGGTGGCGGCGCGCTGGCGGCCACTGCAGACGCCTGCACGGCAGGCAGCAGGCCCAGATAGGCGCCGGCGGCGTCGACCGCATGCACGACATGGCCGGTGTCGATGGCGGCGGCCTCGGCGCTATTGAGTGGGCGCATGGGCATGCTCACGGCTCCCGGGTGACGGTCACAGGGATTCCGCTGCGGCTGGCCACCACGGTGGCCCCGGCGGCATCGGAGGCAATCTCCAACGTCACCACGGCCGTCGTTGACCCGACTGTCGATCGCGTCCATGACCACGACAGCGTAGCTGCCAGGCTGATCCATGTGCCCGCACTCGATCCCGATGGCGTCGCGCCGCTCGTGACGGTCAGCCGAACCCAGTAGCCTGCCCCCACACCCGCCTCTACAGGCGTCAGCCAGGTCGGTGCATCCAACGCGCTGTTGGCACCTGTGGCAGCCATAGTGCCATCGGCGTACATCAAGAACGAAACCGCCGCAGGCCCGGTGTGTGAGTCGCCCAGCACGATGCCAGGGATGGCCACCGTGGCCCCGCTGAATACCTTGCGCCACACGCCGCCATCCCTGTACCAGGCCTCCTTCAGCTTCCGCCAGGTGCCGCCGTCTCGGTAGTGCAGCTCCTTGGCCTTGCGCCAGGTGCCGCCGTCCCTGTACCAGGTCTCGGCCATGGTCAGTACACCAACACAAAATCACCGTCAGCGCCGCCCGTGGGCGTGCCGGTGGTGGTGGTGACGGTGATGGCGCCCAGGCCTTTGGTGCCGCTGTTGCCGCGCACTTGCCCGGTGAACACGGGACCGCTGGCCAGCTGCGCATAGCCCGAAAGCGCAGCGGTGGTGATGTAGCCGGCGTCGTTGCTGAAGTAGCTGACGGCCGTAGGCTTGCCGGTGACATTGGCCCATGTGGGCGCGATGCTGGCATTGATGTCGTTCGTGAAGGCGGACAGTGCCGTCGGACGGCCGCTGACACCCGTCCAGGCCACCGAGCCGGCTGAGCCAGTGATGCTGATGCCCCAGGTGCCACTGGTGCCGGCGCCGGTGAGCGGCGCGTAGGTGCTGGCGGCCGTGGCGGACTTGAGATAGCTGGTGGATTGCTCAACCCACGCGCTGCCGTTGAAGCGCTCGAACACGCCAGTGCTGGCGTTGAAGCGCCGCGCGCCGGTGGGCGTGTTGGTCATCGCGCCGGCGTCAGTCGGGTCGCCCATCATGGCCAGCGCAACTACGTGGGCACGCACGGTGGACAGGAAGCCCGTGTCGTAGTTGTCGGTCTTGACCGGTTTGTTGAAATCGATGCTCATCAGTAGCCTCGTGCGGTCCAGGAGAAAGCGCCAGAGACGCGGTTGCCGGCGCTGTCGAACAACAGCACCTTGAAGCTGGTGGGGTTCGGCGCATCCACAAAGTCGTAGATGGCGTAGCGGGCCGCGGTGCCGGCCGGCGTCACCACGATGCTCGAAACATCGATGAAGCTGACACCGAATGCCACCGTGGTGCCGCCGCTGTCGGTGGACACCGCAGACCCGGCGCCCGAGTCGGTCTTGAGCTTGCCGCTGAGCTTGATGTTCAGGCCCTGCACTTCCACCAAGTCGTCGCCGGTGGCCGTGAAGGTCAAGCGCACCTTGACGTAGCGGAAGCCGCTGGCCAGCACCTGAAGCGCACCGGATGCAGCGTCAATCCACGGGTCACCGGACAGTGCCTTGTAGGACACCTGGGCGGTCATCGTCACTGCACCGCTGAGTGTGGCCACCGACGGCGTGACGGTGATGATGGTGGCCGGCAGCGCGGCGCCGTAGTCCATGGTGCGCTCGCAGTACCCGCTGGCGCCGCCGGGCTCGAATACCAGCGGATAGCCGGCCGTGATCTGGTCGTTCGGCGTGGCCCAGCCGCGGCTTTCAAAGTGCGTCTGGATCGTCTCGCCCAGGGATGGGCCATAGAGCCGGCCGCCCTCCAAGTACATGCCCGACAGGGTGATGCCGCTGAAGTCGTCGTTGTAGTCGGCCCGCAGCACGTAGTCGGGCGGCTGGCTGATGGTCGCGGTGATGGCTATCGGCGCGCCGATGGTGCCGGCCGAGTCAATGGCGGCCACCCAGTAGCTGTAGCTGCCGGCCGCCTGCTCGAACACAGCCGTGAAGGTGCTGTTGCCGTTGCTGCCGACCAGCGTGCCGCCCGCCCAGTTGCTGCCCTTTCGCACCTCGTAGCGGTCGACGGGCAAGCTGCCGGTGGCCGGGGCACCCCAGTACAGCAGCGCGTTGTTGTCCACCACCTCGCTGCGGCCGCCGGTGACGGCGCCGGGTGCCGTCACGGTGACATCGATCGATGCGGCCGTACCCGTGTTGCCGGCGGCATCGATCGCGGCGACCCAGTACCGCCGCGCGCCCACGTAGTCGACCCTGCGGCGATAGCTAGCCGACTTTGCAGAGTCCACCGGCGTGCCGCCCGCCCAGGTGGCGCCATAGCGGATTTCGTAGCGGTCGATGGCGAAGCCGGACGCCGGCCGCGTCCACGACAGCAGCTCGTTCTCGCCTTCCAGGGCATACGACAGCGTGGGCGCAGAGGGTGCAGTGACGCTGACGTTCACCGTGGCGGCTGTGGTGCTGTAGTGGCCCGTGGTGTCCACGGCCTTGATACGCACGGTGCGGGCGCCGACGGTCTGCACTTGCCACAGCCAGTTGGTGGCGGACACCTGGGCCAGCAGTGCGGCGCTTTCCCAGCTGCTGCCATCAACCCGCAGCTCGTACCCGGCGACATCGATGTCTGTCACGGCCGGCCAGCTCAGCCGCACACCGAAGTCCTCTACTGCCCAGGCCAGGCTGGCGACGTTGCTTGGCGCTTCCGACTTGCCCACCACCACATGCACGATTGGAAGCGACCAGGCGCCGCGCACCAAGCCGTTGAAGGCGCGCGCCTTGATCAGCAGCACCTGGCCGTCGCGCACGCCGGTGAGGTACACGCTGGACTGGGCCTGCTGGGCCACAACGGTCTGCCAGTCGTTTTCGGCCTGGCCGGCGCTGCCGTATCGAACCTCAACACCGCCGCCGCTGACGACGTGCCGGTCGGTGATGGCGTCCCAGACCAGGCGCACGCGGCTGATCAGCGTGCCGTCGCTGGCCACCAGCAGCTGCGCCGTGCCGCTGGATGCAGTCAGGCCGGTGACCGCCGGCACGTACCACGGGCTGGCCAGCTGGGTGTTCGGCGCCGGATCCTGCGCGGCGAAGCTGGTGCCCAGCGCCCAGGTGGTGCTGCTGGTCTCTTTCAGCTGCAGCTGGATGCCGCCGTCCAGCGTCCACGACACGTCCATCACCTCGAACGGCTTGTTCGTCCAGCCGAATCGATCGAGCGTGACGTTGATGACGTCGAACACTTCCACCGGGTACGCGCGCATGTTGCAGGTCAGCGTGAGGCGCAGGCCCTGGCGGGCGTCGCGCATCATGGCGGCCACGACCTGCTGGGCCTGGCCACCGAAGGTCACGGCGTTGAGCTGCACGTCCATCGTCAGTTCGGCACCGTCCTCCGCGATGTAGGCCGAGCTGGAAACGCGCGGGTAGTCCAGGGCCTGGTAGTCGCGCTGCTCGTCCACAAACCGGCCCGAGGTGACGTTGAACACGTCCTGCCGGTTTGGCCGCGACACCTGGATGGATTGGCCGCCAGCCAGCCAGCTGTCGGTCAGGGTCTGCAGCGGGGTGCTGTAGGCGCCGGCGCGCACGCGCATCTGCCCATCGATGAAGCACCACCGGCCGGCCATGGCCAGCGCCAGATCGTCCAGCGCATCCTTGGATCGTGTGCCGCTCTTGACCACCAGACCAGCGGTGTAGAGCTTTCGGGCGTAGGTCTGGCCGTTGACGACGTAGCTGGCCGAGCCGTCGCAGACGTTGGCAGCGGCAGAGATCGATGCGTCGTTGACTGCGCCGGTGGCCTGCTTGCCCAGCAGCGGGCTGGTGGCCACGTAGCGCATCATCAGCGCCGGGTTTTCGCTCCAGGCGGTGGTGCTGGTGCGGGGGTCGTACAGCTTGGCGCCGCGCACCACCGCGCTGATGTTGGGCAAGCCGTTCGGGAAGGCGTCGGGCTCGTAATCGCACTCGATGGCCAGGTAGGTCAGTCCGGCCATGACGTGGGCGCTGGTCCAGACACCCGGCAGCGCGGCGACCATGGCCGCATCGGCCGCTTGGCCGGGCGCGCCCAGGTACTTGCGAATCCGCATCCTGCTGATGGGCGCCGCGGTGCGGTAGGACACGGTGACGGTCTGCCCCGCATAGGCGCCATCAGCGGCCACCGTGACCACCGAGCCAGCCACGCTGGAAAACGATGTCAGGTCGGCATTCGGCATGCCGCTCTGGTTGTACTCATTCCACCCGTAGCTGACGAAAAGAACCTTGACACTACCGGTAACCGGAACGCCTGGTAGCGTGACGCTGGCCGAACCGCTGCCGTCAAGCGTGACGGTCTGCTGCAGATCAGCGCCGGCACCGCTGACTACGTAGGGACTGACAGCCGGCTGGTAGGTGATGGTGACGGTGCCGACCTGGCCGGAAGTGGCGCCGCTGACGGTGACGTTGGAGCCGCTGACCGACACGCCCAGCGTGACCTGCGTGGTGCCGTAGGCCACCACCGCCGCCACCGTGCCGGCCGCCGGCGCGCTGCTCAGCGTGAAGGTGGCGCCGGCCGTGGTGATGGTGAACTGGTCTTTGCGGTTGACGGCCAGCACGTTGCCAGAGCCGTCCAGCGTGACGCGCTCGTCGTCAAGGTAGATGTCCTCGATGGCATCGCACTCGTGGGCGGCCAGCACCAGGGTGAAAACCAGCTTCTCGCGGTCGTTGCCGTAGCTCTGAATGAAGCTGACCGGGCCGCTGACGCGCTGGCGGCCCAGCACCACCTGGCGCTGCTCGGTGGCGCCGCGCACCATGACGTAGCGGTCGCGCAGGCTGGCGTTGTAGGCGTCCCGCGCCGCACCCTGCTGGCGGCGCTGCTGCTCGCGCAGGGTGTAGACCGCTGCCACCGCCACGATGGCCTGCGAGATGCCGTAGAGCTGGCCGGCGGTCAGCGTCATCTCGGTGCCGAGGTAGGAGCCGAGGTACTCCAGCGCGGCGTAGACGGCCTCAGCCATGGGCAACCCTCCAGCCGGACGAAGCCATTTCCAGGGGCAGCGCAGCCAGGCCCTGGCTGGCGGCCACCAGCCACACAGGCCCGGCGCACACCGCCAGGGACTGGCGGACGTCATGCTCGACGATGCCAATGTCTCCAGTGGCGCAGGTCAGCGGCGGAATGGGGTATCCAGCCCGGCCCGCCAGCGCGGCCAGGCCGCCCAGCTCGGCCAGCAGGCGCATGGCACCGGCCGCGTCGGAGTAGGTGCCGCGCCAGGCTGCTGCATGGTCAACGCCGGTGGTGGCCAGCGCGCAATCAGCCGTCCACAGGCAGCAGTCGTGCACGCCCCAGGCGTAGGGCGTGGACATGCGCTCGGCCACCAGGGCATCGAAGCGATCGCGCCAGCCGCAGGGCTGGATGTCGGTGGGGTCGTGGTGGGTCACTTCTGCCCCCAGGTGCGAGCGGGCCACACGATGCGCACATCAGCCTGATCGGCGATGTACTGCAGGCTCGGGTCGCCGCTGTTGAGGCGCCGCTGCTCGGCGTCGCTGTAGAAGCTGCTGGCCGAGCGCAGCAGGTCAATGGCGGCGTGCTCGGCCGTGACCTGAATCGTGGCGCTGGCAGCGCCGTCCTCGATGGCCATGGCGTCCAGCAGGCCCTGCCAGCGCAGGCGCGTCTCGATGAGCTGGTAGGTGTCGGGGTCGAACAGCGCCAGTTTCAAGCGCGCCGCCTTGCCCTGCACCGGCTCGGACAGCGCCAGGGCGATGGCGCTGCTGGGCACGCCGGACAGCTCGAACTTCAGCGGCCGGATCTCGGCGGGGCTTTCCTGCACGGCGTCGATGCGGCCCAGGCCGTGCGTGCCGTAGTAGGTGGTGCCGCCCAGCAGCAGGTCGATGCCGGCCGTGCAGAGGTTGAGCGGGCTGGTCAGGTCCATTTCCAGCAGCAGGGCCAGCGGCACAGGGTTGCGCTGCAGGGCGGCCAGCGCAGGGGCACTGAGGGTGCGCATCAGGACGGCACCTCGATGAACTCGAACGACCAGCCGTCGGCATAGCCGGGCTGCCAGGTGGTGGGCATGCCGTCGGCTGCCTTGAGCATGACGGTGATCAGCGGCTTGTCCCAGGTGACGGCCGCGCCCGATGCGATGGCAGCCCGGGCCCGCGGCTGGAACTCGATGGCCAGCAGGCCCGAACCGTCGGCCACGGCGTCGGCCATGACGCGCACGGTCTGGGTGCCCAGGCCCAGCATGTCGCCGGCATAGACGGTGCGGCCGGCGATGGTCTGCACGCTGGCGGTGTTGGCCAGCTGGGCCACGCCGGCGGCCAGGGTGGGCGAGCCGCGCAGCGTGCCCTGCGGCGCCGGCAGGCGGAAGTGCCAGAGGTTGAAGGTGTTGGCCGGGCCCTTGAGCCGGTCCGACCAGGCCTCGCGCGCCGCCGCTTCGATCGGGTCGGTGGTGGGCTGCAGGTCAATGCGGCCAATGAAGCGCTCGCCCAGCAGGTCCAGCGTCTGCACGCTGGGCGTGTAGGGGCCAACGAAAACACGGGTGTTGGGCAGCACCCGCAGTTCGAAGGCGCAGGGCTTCCAGGCGGTGGGCCAGGCGTAGTTCATGAGGTGATTCCCTGCAGGCGCAGCCGGCGCATGACGCGGGCTTCGGAGTCGGCGGCGGCCTGGCGGGCACCGGCCAGCATCTCGGCCCGGCTGACGCCCTGGCCAATGTTGAAGATCTGGCCGCTGTTGTCGATGACGGTGCCGCCGCCGGCGCCACCGCTGTTCTCGGCCTTGGTGAGCACCCGCTCGCCTTCGTGCAGCACGGCGGGGTAGCCGTCATAAGGCACGTAGGACAGGCCGTCCTTGTGGCCGTAGCCGAAGAAGCCGGCCACGCTGCTGATCACGCCGCCGATGCCGCCAACGACCTTGGACAGGCTGAAGTCCTTGAGCAGGTCGGACTGGGCCATGCGGATCTGCTGGCGCAGGTATTCCTCGGCCATGAAGCCGAAGAGACTGCTGAAAGACAGCTTGCCGGTCTTGGCGAAGTTGACCAGGGCGTCTTCGCTGGCGCGCAGGCTGCCGCTGATCATCGACTCGGCGTTCTTGGCGGCGTCGTGCGCAGAGTCGGCGTAGTCGGCCCAGGCCTTGGTGGCGCCGGTGCCAAAGCTGGTCTCCTTGGCGTCCATCTCGTCCAGCGCGCGGGTGACGTTGTTGCGCATGGTCTCGGCCAGGCGCTCCAGCTCGGCCCGGGTCTCGATGGTGGCTCCCACCATGGCGCGCTGCACGGCCTCATCGATGCGGCGCAGCTCGGTGAGCCGGCGCTGCTCGCGCGAGGTCAGGGCCAGCATCTCGGTTTGCTGGATCAGGGCCTTGGAGGCATCGTTGCCGACGTCCACGAAGCTGGTGACCTTGGCGCGCTGCTCTTCGTCGCGCGCCGCCTGCTCCACCAGGCGCTTGATGCGGTCCTGACGCAGCTCGATCTGCTCCAGCTGGCTGATGTAGGGCGCCGCGGCGGCGCTGACGCCCTTCTGCGCGGCCTCCAGGCGCAGCATTTCGAAGCGGCCCTTCTCCTGCTGCTGAACTTGGCGCTGCAGCTGCTCGATGAAGCGGTCGCCCGGGGTCTTGGTGTCGGTGCCCTCGTTCGGATTGAAGGCGACGGCCTTGCGTCCGGTGCCGCCGGCGATGGCCTTCTTGGCTGCGTCCAGCTCGTTCAGGCGCGCCTTGAGCCGGTCGCTGAACGTCTGCTTGCCGAAGATGTCGGCCAGGTCGGAGCCCAGGCTGTCCTTCAGCGATTCGCGCGCCCTGCCGATGCGCTGCACCTCGGACAGGAAGTCCTTGAAGCTGCTGTTGCCCTTGATCAGCGACAGCCCGTTGGCGAGCAGCTCGACCTGCAGGGCAGCGTCGCCCGCGATGTAGCCGATGGTCTTGCCGGCGGCCTGGAAGGCGCGCACCGTGAACTCGGCCCCGTCGATCACAAAGGCGAGCGCCTCGACACTGGCGCGCGCCCACTTGGCAATCGACCCATCCTGCGCCAGCTCCTGCGCCGTCTTCTTCAGCCCGTTGTTGGCGGTGGCCGAGTCGATCATGGCCAGCGTCCAGACGTTGAAGATCGGCACCAGCTCCATGGCCACGATCTTGTAGAGCGCCCCCTGCGCGGCAGCCAGCCGGGTCTGGTTCTTCTCGTACTCGTCAGCGGCTGCGGCCTGGGCCGCGGTGACCTTGATCTGCAGGTCGCCCGCCTCGGCCAGGTCCTTCATGGTGGGCAGCAGGTTCGCGCCGCTCTTGCCCAGCAGCGCCTGCATCACCGCCACCTTGCCGGCGCCGTCGGCATAGTCGGCCTGCTTGCGCGCGATCACCTCGAACACCTCGTCAGCGCGCTTGCCCTTCAGCTCCGCCACGCTGACGCCGATGGCCTTGAAGGCGGCGCCGGTGTTCTTCCCGCCGTTCTCGGCATCGACCATGGCCTTGGACAGCTTCTGAATGCCGCTGGCCAGGTCATCGGTGCTGGTGCCGCTGAGCTTGGCCACGCTGGCCAGGCCCGACAGCTTCTCGACCGTGCCACCGGTGCGCTCGGCCAGCTGTTGCATGCCGGCCGCCGACGAAATGGCGCTGTCGATCTGGCCCTTGATCTTTTCGAAGGTCAGGCCGATGACCAGGCCGGCGCCCAGGGCCTTGAGGCTGTTGCTGACCAAGCCCATGGCCTTGTCGACCTGCTGCATGCGGCTTTCAGCGATCTGGGCGATCTTGCCCATGTCACTCTGGAACCGAGCCACATTCGCAGCGACTTCAACGACGAGTGATCCGAGCGCTGCGGACATGGGTCAGCCTTTCTTCTTGTCCAGCAGGCCGCCGAACAGGGTCTTTGCCAAGAGCTTGCCGTGCTCGACTGCGTTGGCCAGCTTGATCTGGCCGCCACCGCCAGGCTTGGCGAAGGGCATGAAGTCGATGGGCCGCAGCGGCGACTTGGGCGGGCTCATGCCGTGGTTGGCAACGGTGCTTGCCACGATGCCGGCGCGCAGGTCGGCGCGGACCTCGCCGATGGGGCCGTCGATGCGCTCGAAGGCCATGTACTCGGTGAGGTCGGCGCTGCTGAGCTGGCTCAGCATGGTGCGCACAGGCATGCCCAGGGCCATGCTCAAGCGGAGGTAGAAGAGCCGCTCAGGGCGGCCTCGGAGTTTTTTTCCGCCTTCTCCACCGCCTCGGCGCCAATGCCGTTGATGCGCTGGGCCGCCTTGAACACCCGATCGAGCGCGGCCGCCGACTTGTTGCCCAGGGACGCAATCTCATCGTCACCGAACAGGCGGTCGCCGGTGATGCCGTCCACGATGCAGTGGGCGCAGAGCTTGGCGCGCATGTTGGACAGGTCGGCCTCGCGCCGGCCGTCCGGCAGGGTGCGCACGAGGTTGGCCTCGAACGCATCGCGCTCGGTGCCGGTGAGTTCGCGCACCGCCACGGCGCCGCCCCATTCGGGCACGTCGACCACCTCGGTCTTGATGATGTTCTTGTACAGGTTGTAGCGCTTGAGCTTGTTGTCGGGGTTGGTGACGCGGTCGAAGGTGACCTTCACGGCCTCGGCATTGAAGTCGGTGCCGTCATGGAA
>Ga0208266_100562_pt1 | contig 12085 bp, 10 predicted proteins | sample LakWasMet67_HOW9_2_FD_183897 | JGI IMG/M metagenome (GOLD analysis project Ga0208266, IMG submission 183897) | Freshwater sediment methanotrophic microbial communities from Lake Washington under simulated oxygen tension - Sediment Metagenome... | ecosystem: Environmental > Aquatic > Freshwater >...
GAGCGTGCTGTCGGCGCGTTCCATATGACTGTCGATGATCTCGGCCAGGCCTTGGCGTTGCAGCTCTGGGTACAAGCGATTGAAGCTCTCATACAGCCGCTTTGCGTGGGCGTGACTGACTGCAAAGATGATGGACTTGTGGGGGAGCCCTCGAATGTCCTTGCGGCTCTTGTCCATGAACTCGCGCACCATGGCGTCATTCGTGCCTTGGTTGATGACGCCCTTCTCGATGTCGGAGCCGTCGAAATTGAGTTCATCGGGCTCCACGCCTTGGTCCCGCGCCATCTGCTGTAGCGGCTGTGGCAAGGCGTCGCCCTGGATCCCCTTCAACTGAAAGTTGGTTTGCGCGTCCAGCACGCGGTAGTTCACAAGGTTCTTCTCAGCGACTGCCTGCTCGTAGCTGTAGTAATAGCTCGGCACGCCGTCCCCGCAATCGAACAGTTCAAAGGTGTTGTGGTCGATGTAGTCGGTTGGCGTTGCCGTGAGGCCAAGGTGAATGGCATCGAAGTGATCAAAGACGGCCTTGTAACGCTGGTAGATCGAGCGATGGCTCTCGTCGGCGACGATCAGGTCGTAGTAGCCCACTGACAGGCGCGAGTACACCTGCATCATGCTGGGGTAGGTGGAGAACTGGATGCGCGCACCCGACGTTTCGCCAGCCTCGATGCGTGCCAGGCTTTCATTGGGCAGGTGGGTCTTGAACTCCGACATGGCCTGGCGCACCAACTCCCGACGGTCCGCCAAGAAGAGGACGCGCTGCACGCGCTTCGATCGCAGCAGGGTGTCAACGAGTGCGATGGTCGTTCGTGTCTTGCCTGTGCCGGTAGCCATCACCAACAGGAATTTCCGCTTGGCGGCGTCTACCCCTTCCGTAACACGGCGGATGGCTTCGTTCTGGTAGTCGCGGCCGGCTATGCCTGCGTTGATCGTGATGCTGTCTAAAGCCTGTGCGAACTGTCTCTGGTGGCGCAGACGCTCGAGATCGTCCCGTGTGTAGAAGCCTGACACCTTTCGTGGCGCGTAGCGTTCGCGATCCCAGAATTGGATCTCTTTGCCATTGGTGAGGAAGATGAACGGGTCGTGGCCAAACTGGGACTTGATTGCGTCGGCATAGTCGGAGGCTTGGCGCTTGCCGGCCAACTCGTCACGTGACGTCCGCTTTGCTTCCACCACAGCCAGCGGCTTGCCGTCGCTGCCGAGCAATACGTAGTCCGCGAACTGCTGCCCGCCAAAAGCGTGGTCCGGCTCCTTCGCCATGACGACGAACTCTTCGACGAGGCTGCGGCGCGACTTGCTCCAGCCAGCTTGCGCCAGCTGGGTATCAATGACCTGCGAGCGTGTTGCAGCCTCGTTAGCGCTTGATGCAATTGACATGACTGTTCTCCCCGCAGTCAGTTTGCTGCTGGCCACAGCCGAGCGAAGTCAAAGGAGAGCTGACGATGGTCTCGAATCGATAGCAGATACACCGTGGCCCGGGCGTCCATCGCCGCGTAGAGCAGCAAATAGTCGCCATGCAGGTACTCTCGTATGGAGTTTGCAGCGCCTGCGGGCAGCGCTGCGAGCTGGGCCAGCGCCTCGGCAGATTGCGGTGCGTTGTCCAGGTAGCGCCGGCCGATGCGGGGGAACCGAGCCAGATTCGGGAATACAGTGGCGCGCAACTCCGCTAGCAGGTCGTCAAAAGCGAAGGCGGCGTCCGCCGCTACCAAGAGGGCCTCGATAGCGTCGAGGCGCCGCAAGAAGCTCGCGGTCAGCTCAACCCGGTAAAGCTGGTCAGCCACGCTTCTTCTTCGAGGCCTTGCCATTGGTTGCCCGGCTGGCTGTCTTCGCTGCGGTCGCGCGGCGCTGCTGAAGCTGGCTTACCGCCTCGTCTGCCTCAAAGGTGTGGCCGGCTGCGATGTCGGCGAGCCCGTGCTTGGCATCGTCGATCAGCAGCAAGTGGATGCGCTCCCGCTCCAGCCGGTGGTAGTAGTCCAGCCGGTCGGCGTCGATCAGGGCGACGTAGCTCTCACCGTTCTTGGTGATGATCTTCTCGGCGCCTGCCTTGGCCTGGTCTGCCAGCTCGGAGAGGTTGGCGCGTGCCTGGGTGAAGGGCACCACATCGCTGGCTGAAAAGCCCATGGCCGGCTCCTGGAGGGTAGATGACAGAATCCTGTGCAGTCTACGCCATTGGTCGGACTTGGGAACACATGGTGGCCCGATGGCGAAGCGCGCGTCCCGCTACGAAGCCACTCTGACTCGGGTGACCGCTACATACTGCGGCGGGTTCAATCTGGGACTGGAGGCGTCGCCTGCACGAGGCTCGCAACGACACCCGAGGAAGCCGGAGTCGGCCATTCCTGGGCAGCTGATCGTTCTGGCTATCTGCGGCTTGTTCCGTTGTCTACGCCCCACTCGCTCGCCGAAGGGTTCCATTTCGACTCGAAGCCACCGCTGAGGCTGCACGCGGCGATCGCCGGATTAAGGAACACGGCAAGGGCGTCAACCATCTCTCCAAGGCTGGTCCACTGAAGGCCTGCCTTTGTCACGAAGGCCCGCCACTGCTGGGCCTTGATCGGGTTCGACGAGAACTCCGTGGACAGCGCTGCAGGCGTTGATGTCGGCAGCAATGTGTTCCGCCTTACGAACGTCGCGCGAATGGCATCCACCAGCGTGCTGCCGTCGAGCGCCGATGTTCTGGCGATGACTGCCAGGTCGAAGAAGTCCTTCATTCGGCTGTTGTTCATGCCCAGCACGACCATCGCGTGGAGCTTCTCCGCAATGACCGTATAGACGGGATACGCCCGCAACGATGGCGCTGCCAGGTCGTCGAGCAGCGTCGGGTAGGTGACTGTCTCGGGGGCGGGCGTGATCGCGTCGCCGAATCCAATGTCCACCTGCACTGGCAAGCGTGCGCTTCCGATGCACGCCGGAATGGTCAGGCGCAGTCCGCCGTAGACGTTGTCTTCGCGGATTGGCGCGATCCGCATGCCCGCGGTCTCGTATCGGACGCCGTCGTCGGCGTCGATCGCGCAGATCGCGGTGAATGTGCTGCGCAGTGTGTCCGCATCATCTGCGCCGAAGCCCAGCAGGTCGGCGTCCTTCGTCGGTCGGTGCGGCGTGTCGTACCAAAGTGCAAACAGCAGCGCGCCCTTGAGCACGAAGTTGCCTGCCTGCGGGGACACTGAGAGCCGGTACAGCAGCCGCTCGATCGCGAAGCGCGAGAGCAGGAGGTTGTAGTTCTCGCCGGTGCTGCGCGATCGATTGAGCAGGCGGGCGAGCACCGACGCTGACCGGTCTGCGCTCATCCCGTCATTGCCTCCAGGTACGGGCGCATCACGTTGGTCATCCGGTTGACCTTGGCGTAGCGCCACAGGTCGTCCATCGTCACCTTGCGCTGCTGCCACGCTTCGCGTAGGGCTTCCAGCGCCGCGTCGAGGCCCACCTTGCTGCGCAGTTTGAAGCAGTCGGTGATGGTCTTGGCCAGGCTGTAGACGCGGACCGGTGCGCCGTCGAGCACGACGGTTTCGATGCCCTCGGTGAAGGCCTCGCCAGACAGGCGGGTGACGCGCATGGCAACTTGGGCGCCTTTCGGTGCGTGCGTACCGGCCGGCAGCGCGATCCAGACTTCGAAGGGAGCCTGCACACCGATGCCGTGGATCTCCAGGGCAGAGAGAAGGCACACCACGGCCTTGGGCGCCAGCCTTGTCACCTCGATCACCGACTGGTGAGCGCTCGGTGATCCCTCGGCGCCGGTGTACAGCCCGCGGCCGACGCGGCGAACTTGGCCACGCGCAGCCATGCGCGAGACCGTGCGCGCAGGAATACCGTGCGCGGACAGCTCGCGCGCGGACACGGCGGGCTGCTTCGCGGCAAGGCGCAGCAGCTTGTCGGCATGGCTTTGGGCAGGCATGCCGGCATGGTAGCAAAGTGCACTACTTGTTTGCAAGTAATGCATTCTATGGGCGTCCAGCATGGGCCGGCTGGGGCAGGCGTTGTGCATGCGCGGGCCCCGTCGGCCTGAGCGATTGGGTACACCTCTGCGGGAAGGGAGGTATCGGCTCACCGGTTCGACGCCACATCCACACCGCCGGCCCTGGGTCGTCAGCCGCGCGACCCGGAGTCGCTTCGTCGAGGCCTGCGGGAACGATGAACAGCATCGGCGCCGACCCTTCGCAGTCGGTGAGCACGGCGCTGGCGATCCCGTTGTCCCGGCCGAGGTTGTAGTGCAGGCCTTTCACGAACGCGCGGGTCTCGCTGACGAGCCTGTCCAGGAGCTGTTTCTCGAAGCCATCTTCGACTGGCAGCCATTGCCGCGTCACCGGCATCAGGCACAACTCGTTGATTGCCGGAACGCCGCCACTGCTCACGCCGAAGGTGGCGATCATCACCATGTGGATGTCGTCGCTGGCGCCCCACAGCGCCAGTTGGGGCTCGAAGCGACGCCCGAGCCGCCGGTAGAGCTGCTCGTCGATTGAGAAGGCCTGGTCGGGCATGTGCTTGACGGTTGCCTTGAAGCCGTAGCGTGCCGGCACGATCTCCTTGACCTCGCCTATGAGCAGCATCAGGTGCTGTGCCTTCCCAGGAGCGGCCACGGCGTGCTGCCACTGAGCAAGCCGCTGGACGTTGATCGCGTCGCGCTCGTCGATGGAGAAAGGCTCCGGCACGTAGAGCCGGGCGCGCAGCGCGTCGCCGCGCGCGAGCTTGTGCTCCGCGGCCTGGAGTAGATGCCTTCGCACCGTGGCCCAGGTCCGCTTGCCCGCGAATCCCGGATGCCAGCGCGTCAGCTCGGCCTGGTCCCACAGATAGTGCAGCAGCCCTCGCAACGAGAGCTTGGTGCCCGAAGAGGAGACGCTGTCACTCTCGCCGCCGGCCGGTGGCATCGTCGATCGGCCCGGCATCCTTGCCAACGGGAAGTCCAGCTTCAGCGTGGTCTCACCTGTGGCCGGGTCTTCGGTGATCGCGCTGCCCAGCACCTGCCCCAGGCCGGAGAACTCTGCTGGCGGTTCGTAGGACGGGCAGTCGGGCGCGTGATGGCTGCCCGTGTCGGGCATGCGCTTGACGATGTAGCCCCGATCCGAACCCGCGAGGCGGGCGACGTACATCTCCACGCCATCCACCAGGCACATACAGCGAGGGCGTTGGTGCGAGGCATGGGCTTCGGCGATGGCATCCGCGAACCCGCGCGATCCGATCTCGAAACGCCGGCCGCCGATCTCGTAGATCGCGGATGGCGCCGTGATGCCATGGGTCGACGTGTCCACCGGCGTGGCCTCACCGCACGGGCGCCGGCGCGGCGCGTTCGCGTGTGAGCTGCATCTCGGGCGTCGGGACGACGAGCGGGCGCTGCGAGGGTGCCGCCTTGTCGTACACCTTCACTTTGGGCTCCTGGCCGTCGCGGATGCGCTGGGTCAGCTTCTCGGTCGCGGCGGCCATTACGGCCGCCCGCTGCTTCTCGGGGACCTTCTTGGCGACCAGCACCGCTTCGATGGCGGCCAGCACGGCCTTGCGACCACCGCCACCGCGGGCCGATGCCTTCTCGGCCGGCGCTGCAACTGCGCTGTTGCTCGCGTCCCGGGCCGGCTCGATGCGGTTGACCAGGCGCGCCTCGCGTTCGCGCTTCAGCACTTCCAGGTCGCCGGGGTTCGGCTCGTAGCCCAGGGTCTTCACGCCGCGCACCGACGCTTCGAGCCAGACCATGCGCTTGAAATCTTCGTTGCCCGCCACGCGCAGCGCCTTCCAGTTGCGCGCTTCGGCGACGTCGACCATCGATCGGGCGACCGACGGGCTGTTGGTGTCGGTGGCCAGGCGGAAGGTCGACTCGGTGAACGCCACCCGCGAGGTGTCGCCGCGGAAGCGGTATTCGGTGCGGCCGATGGTCACGTCACCCATCGTCACCGGAGCCCGCTTGATGATGTAGCGGTCCATCAGCGCGGCTTCGAGGCGTGCGACGAGCGCGGCGCGCTCGGCCTGGGCATCGATTTTCGCGATGGCCTGGGCATCAACTTGCTCTGGCTGCGCGGGCGTCCTGGCGGCCCCTGGCATCGGGACCACATTCGTGGCCTCGGGCACCTCTTCGCGCGCCGGCACCGCGTCCAGGGGCCGCTCGGGCGCAGCCGGACGCTGCTGCCCGCGTTGCCATTCGCCATCGACCTTCTGGATCGACGTGCGCTTGCCGTCTTCGGCCACCGCGACGAAGCGCGTGCTGCCGAGTTGATCGGCCTTGGCCACCATCTCCGGGAGGGTGTTCGCGCGGTACGTGACCTCCGCGAAAGGATCGCGCATCTCGTAGCGCTCGCCGGTGCTGTCACTGGGCGTCTGGAATCGCTCGATGGCCACCGGGGCGCGGTTGGCGGGTTCGACGGTGCCGCCCTGGGCTGGTGCTGAACGTCGGACGGGGGAGTTGTCTGCATCCATGGCGACCTCGCGATGATGGGTGGGTGGAAGCTCAGGGCTGGGCGACGGCGGTGGCGCTCAGTGCGACGGGCAGCGCGCGGTACAGCTCGACCTCGACGCGGCGGTTCAGGCGGCGCCCGCCGGCGCTGGCGTTGTCAGCCACGTGGTCACCGGCCGGCTGGTAAGTCGCGCGGATGCGCGCCGGGTCCACGCCGGCCGCCACCAGGTAGTCACGCACAGCAGCCGCCCGTTCCCGCGCAATGCGGCTCTCGGCCGGCGCGTCGCTGGTCCCATCGGTACGCCCGCGCAGCAGCACCAGCGGCGACGCCTTGGCGTCTTCCACCAGGGCAGCGGCGATGTCCGGCGGGATGGCGACGCGCGTGCTGCCGAAGTCGAACCGCACGGTGAAGACGCTGTTGGCCTTGACCTGCTGGCTGGTCGGTGCCTGCATTGCGGCTAGAAGTTGCTGGCGCGCCGCCAGGTTCGACAGCGTGGCGGCGGTGGTTTCCGCAACGCGGCTGGACTCGGTGGCCAGGATGCGCGTGTTCTGCAGGTCGTTCTTGCAGACCTGCAGCTCAACGGCCATCTGAGAGTTCACAGGCCGCTTCTGCGACTCGTCCACTGTCGGTGGTTTCGGGGGCGAGCTGCAGGAAGCAAGGACGAGCAGCCAGGGGACGAATGGGGTGGCGTTGCGCACAGCAGTTCTCCCGTGTTCTCAAGGATTGATCTGGGCCTCTGACACGCTGGGTTCACCGCCTGGCGGCGCGTCGATGTCGGCGTCGAGTGCGGCCACGTCCAGTGTCATCACCGTCGCGTCGCTATCGGCGAGCAGGACGCCGTCCTCGTCGGCAACGGGCTCGATCGATCCGCCGATGCCCGGGATACCCGGCGCGCCCTTGTCGAAGAAGGTCAGCAACTCCTCGGCGACCTTGTCCGGTGGACCCTCGAACGAGTCCGGCAACAGCGTGTGGTCGTGGGCCAGCGCCTCCAGGCTCAACGTCTGCCCGGCAGGCAGTTCGTCGTCGACATAGCGCCAGCGTTGTTGGACCCGCGCCAGGTGGAGGTCCATGTCCATGCGCGGCACGTCCGGCGCTCTCAGCAGGCGCGAGGTGAAGTCCTTGTCGCGGTGGTAGCGGATCTTCTCGCCCAGGATGGGCTTGCAGTTCTCGAAGATCACCACCAGGCGCTCGCTGCCCAGTTCCTTGAACTCCTGCGGCAGCAGCAGCGCGCGGCGCTGCTCGCTCTCGTTGCGGCTGACGGTGCTGTGCCCGTGGCCGCTGAAGGATCGGCTGCGCCCGCGCGAGGTGGCGCGCTCGGTGAAGTGGCCGAGCATGGCGCTGTACTCGTCGGCGTCGCGTTGTTCGCGCGGTGCGTAGAGGATCTGCAGCCCGTGGTTGGTGGCGAAGGTACGGGCTTCCTTGTCGCCATAGACGGCATCGAGCTGCGACACGGCCTGCACCACGGTCAGCAGGCGCAGGTTGTAGCCAGCCAGGAAGGCGGCGGCGCTGGTGATGACGCCGACGCGGCCCATTGCTGTGAACTCGTCGTTGACCAGCAGGCACTGAAACTTCACGGTCGGGTCCTGCTCGGGCAGGTACTGCGTGTTCAGGCTGACGAGCTGCGAGAAGAACAGGTTCAGCAGCGGCCGCGCGTTGGCTAGCCGGTTCGGCGGGATGCGCACATAGACCGACATGCGGCGGCGACGTACATCCTCGAGCCGGAAGTCATCGGCGCTGGTGGCGGCATCCACCACCGCATCCGCGAAGATCGTCAGCGGCGCGTTGAAGGTCGCGACCACGCTGGACAGCGTGTTCTCTGAGTTCGACAGCAGCCGTTGTAGGGCATCGGCACATTCGTCCGTGAGTGGGTTGCCTTCCTCGCGGCGCTGGGTGATCAAGCCGCTCAGGTGGTCCTTCAGCGACCGGCCCTTGCCCGAGGACTGGCGCAGCATCTCTCCGATGGTGCGCGGGAGCGAGGGCGTCTCGAGGAGGACTAGGCCCAGGCCCAGGAACAGGTTGCGCGCCTGGTCGTTGAAGAAGGCTTCCGACGACGTGCCGCCGCCATCGTTTGGGAAGAAGACCTGGCCGATGGTGAGCAGGTCGCCCACGCGGTGCAGTGGGCTGGAGCGCACGGTGGTCAGCGGGTTCCAGCGGTGGCTGCGCGCGTCCTCGTCGAACGGGGAGAAGGCATAGACGGCCTGGCCGTGCGCAGCGCGGTAGCCGGCCGTGATGTCGTAGTTCTCACCCTTGATGTCGAGCACCACGACCGAGTCGGGCCAGTTCAGCAGGTTCGGGATCACGACGCCGACGCCCTTGCCGCTGCGGGTGGGCGCCGACAGCATCACCGATAGCTGGCCCGGCAGAGACAGGAATTTGCCGCGGTGGCGGCCGATAAGAATGCCCGGCTGCCCGTCGCTGCGGGTGAGGCCTGCGAGATCGACCTCGGCCGGGCTGGCGAATCGGGCATCCCCATGCAGCGCGCGTTGCGGCCTTGCGGCAGCGACCAAACCAGCCGGCAGCAGGATCAGCAGGCCGATCCCCGAGACGCCGATCGCGAGCTGCAGCTTCTTGCGGAGCTGGGCATCGTCGGCGTAGAGGCCCCAGTAGTGGACGATGCTGGCGAATTGCGCTTGCTTCGGGTTTGCCTTGTTCAGCACCAGGAACAGCACACCGGCCAAGTAGACCGCGGCACAGGCAAGCGCCGCGTAGCCGAGGATCGCGAAGGCGCCGGCCGCGACCTTGCGGCCCGTGGGCCAGGCCGAGAACGGCAGGGCGGCGATGCTGCTCATGTCGCTGCCGCCGCCTGCTGATCCCAGCGCCCGAGCCGCTGGCGCCGGGGCTCGTAGAGGATCTCGGAGATGAAGCGCCCGCGCTCGTCGCGATCGAACTGCACGATCACGTCGACAACAACGCTCAACAGCCACTTGATCTCGTCCATGCGCAGGCCGCCGCCGGCGCCGGTCTCGCGGATCATCAGCGACATCTGCTCGAAGGCCAGGGGGCAACTGCCCGCATGGACGCTGGTGATGCTGCCCGGGTGGCCCGAGGCCGCTAGTCGCACGAAGTAGAAACATTCGTCGCCACGCACCTCGGCCAGGAAGATGCGGTCGGGCTTCATGCGCAGGCAGGCTTCGAGCAGCGACTTGGCCGTCACGCGGGCCGTGCCCTGGGCATCCTTGCTGTAGAACAGGTGCACGACGTTCGGGTGGTTCGGCAGCGTCAGCTCGGCCGTGTCCTGGATCGTGATGAGCCGCTCGTGCTTCGGCACTTCCTCGACCAGTCCCTTCATGAAAGTGGTCTTGCCCGAGCCGGTCTTGCCGCTGACGACGATGGTCTGGTGCCTGCGCACCGCCAGGCGCAGGAACTCGGCGTAGCGGCCGGCGTCCTTCAGCTCGACCAATTCGCGCTCGAAGGGCAGCAGTTCGGCGTTCGGCGTGCGCGTCACGGTGGCCGTGCGCTCGAACAGGCCTTCACGCTCGAAGTCGTCCAGGCGCTTGATCAGGTGCGACGGCTTGCGCACCGTGATCGACACCGTGCCACGCGGCACGGCTGGTGGGATCACGAACTGGATGCGTTCCCCGCTGGGCAGCGTAGCCGACAGCAGCGGGCGCTCCTGGTTGACCTGCTGGTCGCAGAAGGTGGCCACTGCAGTCGCCAACGACAGGCAGCGCTCCTGGGTCATCTCCGGCGCCGGTACGATCTGCCAGCCGCGCACCGTTTCGACGAGCAGTTCGCCGGGCCGGTTGACGCAGACCTCCAGCACGCCGGGCGCATCGAGCTGATCGCGCAGTGGGCGCAGGAATTCGACGACCGACGTGGCGTCGCCACACCAGCCTTCGCCCAAATCTTCGTGCTCGCAGGCGTGCTGGTTCATTGCGCGCCCTCGCGAGGCGGTGTGCTGGCCGTGGGCTTCAACTCGTACACCGACGAGAAGTCCACGTCGCGGGCGACGTAGATGCCGACGATGCCGCCCTGGTTTTGGTAGATCAGCGGCGGGATGTTGATCGTGCTGTCCAGCACCTTCTCGGCCAGCTTGCTGGTGTTGGCCGTGGTGGATGGCAGCACGATGGTGTCGGCCTGTCGGTCGCTGGCCTGGTTCTGGATGACCAGCTTGACCGAGTCGTCGATGAGCGACAGCAGCATGGCCGCGCCGATGCGCTCGCCCCAGCGGTTGTCGACGTAGCCGTCGATGCCGGACTCGCCGAGTTGGCCGGTGCCGGGCGAGTCGATGTCCACCGTCACGCCCAGCGGCGTGCGGATGCGGGTCCAGAGCACGGGGATGCGGACCGTGCCTGGCCGGACCGAGGCGATGCGGTATTCGCCGTCGAGATGCGATCCGCGTTCGATCAGCAGCACGCGGCCGTCGGCGCTGAAGACATTGCGTTGCACCTGGCAGCCGACCAGGCCCGACGTGGCGCTGATGACCTTGGTCTTCAGCGCGCAGGTGAAGGCCGTGCCCTTGGGCAGCGTGAGGCTGCGGTTGCCGAGCATCGAGGCAGCCACCTTAGGCGTGGCGGAAACCTGGAGCTGGCCCCCGAACAGGCCCGCTGCGGCAGCGGGCGCCCCCCCGGTTGGGGTGCCTGCCATCGGGGGCCCGCCGAGGAGCGCCTCCGATGCCATGGTTCCCGTCGCTTGGCCGGTGGCCAATGCGGCGGTCTTGGTCAGGCTCTCCAGCATGCCTTGCAGCTGCCGCTGGTAGCCCTGAAGGTTGCGCGATGTCGCGGCGATCGGGTCGTTGGGATCGGGGGTCTCGGAGGCCGGCATGCCCTCGGCGGAGGGTGCTCCGGCATCTGCCCTTCGGGTGGAGGCCCCCTGCGGCGGTAGAGCCCCCGGCCGGGTGGTGACCAGCAGGACAGGGGCGTCCTCTGGAGGGACCACCTTGGGGCCACCCGATGCGGGTGCGCCCGATCCGGTGCGCCGCACGCCGATGGGCTCGGCCAACTCGTCGGCCGTGGGCGTCAGCGCAGGGATGCGCGGCGCGGTGGCCACTGCCGCACTCGCGGTCGGCGCCGGCGGCATCTCCAGCCTGCGCGGCTCGGACGTGGCAGCAGTGGGCTTGTCTCTGACAAGCTTCGACTCCGCATCGTCGGCGTTCTTGCCGCTGGACGCGAAACGCTGGATCGCGAAAGCTGCGACCGCGACCAGGGAGCCGATCAGCAGGAACACTGCCAGCAAACCCTTCCGCGACATGGCCGTGCGATGCCGGGTCGCGACGTTGGGGACGCCGGGCTCGCCAGGCAGCGGTGCGATCGTGTTGCCGTCCGCCGTCGGATCGGAACTGAGGCTGGGTTCGCGGTCGCGCGGATCGTTCGGGTCAGGCGTCATGGTGTCGCTCCCTTCCGCGCGTCGGCGCTTGTGCTGTCGGCTTTGAGCACGCGCTGCACGCCCGGAACCGTGGTGCCTTCGCCAGGGGGCCGCCCGTCCAGGTCGAAGGCCTCGTTCCAGAGTCCGACCACCGCCGAGCCGGCGCGCAGCATCAACTTGCGGCTGACGCGATCGACCACCAGCAGGTCGTCTTCCATCCGGGCGTTGACGAGCGTCTCGCCACCGTCGCCCAGCACGTGGAACACAGCCGGCACCTCCCGGTTGCCAGGGAAGCGCAAGTAGGTGAAGCGACCGTCGTCGTAGACCAGGCTCGGCACGATGTCCTGCGAGCCGGCGCCTTCGGCGATCGAGTACTGCGCGTTCATCACCTGAGGCTTGGCTTGCAGGCG
>Ga0208266_100563_pt1 | contig 12069 bp, 11 predicted proteins | sample LakWasMet67_HOW9_2_FD_183897 | JGI IMG/M metagenome (GOLD analysis project Ga0208266, IMG submission 183897) | Freshwater sediment methanotrophic microbial communities from Lake Washington under simulated oxygen tension - Sediment Metagenome... | ecosystem: Environmental > Aquatic > Freshwater >...
CCCATGACCGCACCCGCCCCCGGCACCCCCCTGCTGACCCTGCACGACGGCCGCGCCACGCTGACGCTGAACCGGCCGGCCCACCACAACCGCCTGCATGTGGAAGACCTGCTGGCGCTGCAGCGGCACTTCGACACGCTGGCCGCCGACCCGGCGGTCAAGCTGCTGGTAATCACCGGCAGCGGCCGCAGCTTCTGCTCGGGCTTCCACATCGGTGACTTCGACGGCGCACCTGCCGATGCGCCCAGCGCCGGCCCGCACCTGTTCGAGCAGACGGTGGACGCACTGGAAGCTCTGGCCGTGCCCACCATCTGCCGCCTCAACGGCAGCGTCTACGGCGGCGCCACCGACCTGGCCCTGGCCTGCGACTTCCGCATCGGCAGCAGCGGCATGGAACTGCGCATGCCCGCCGCCCGGCTGGGCCTGCACTACTACCCCAGCGGCCTGCGGCGTTATGTCTCGCGGCTGGGCCTGGCCACCGCCAAGCGCCTGTTCCTGCTGGCCGAGGCCGTGCCGGCGGCCGAGCTGCTGGCCCTGGGCTACCTGGACCGGGTGGCCGCGCCCGACCGGCTGGACGCCGAGGTACAGGCCGTCGCCGACGCCCTGGCCGCTGGTGCGCCGCTGGCGCTGCGTGGCATGAAGACCTCGCTCAACGAGATCGCCCGCGGCGAGTTCCACCTCAGCAGCCTGCGTGAGCGCGAAGCCCGCTGCGCCGCCAGCGACGACCTGCGCGAAGGCAAGGCTGCGTTCGCCGAAAAGCGCTCGCCGCGCTTCAGCGGGCGCTGATCCGGCGGCGCGGCGGCCTCACAGCAGGCTGGCCGCGATGTTGACGGTGAAGGCCAGGATCGCGGTGTTGAAGGCGAAAGACAGCAACGATTGCAGCAGCACCAGCCGGCGCATGGCCGGCGCAGTGACCGCCACGTCCGCCGTCTGCGACGCCACCGCGATGGTGAAGGCGAAGTACAGGAAGTCGAGGTAGTCGGGGCGGTAGGCCAGGTCAGCCTGGGCAAACTGCAGGCCATGGCCGTGCGGGTGGCGGTAGAACACGCTGGCGTAGGTCAGGGTGAACATCGTCGGCACCAGCAGCCAGGCGCCCGCCACCGTGGCCAGCGCAAACGCCACGTGCGGCAACGCATGCGGCGTCCCGGGCACCTTGGCCGCTGACAACTCCACCACCACGCCCACCAGGGCAGCCAGCGCCGCCACGATCACCCCGGCCAGCACCGTGGCCGCGCCCTCGGCCTGGGCCAGCGCCTCGCGCCGCAGCAGCACATGGTCGCCGCGCAACATCATCCAGCCGACCAGCAGCAGGTAGAGCCAGACCCCCACGTTCCAGCCCAGCAGGCTGCGGGTGACGGCCGACAGGCTGGCCGGCAGCAGCACGGCGACACTGATGCCCAGGGCCAGCGACAGGCTCAGGCGGGGGCGCACCCGCAGGTGCAATACAAGGGGCTTCATCGGTGGTGGGGCGTTCGGCGACGGCAAGTGCAAGGCCGCGCCATCATGCGCCAGCCCGGGTGGTACGCTGGCCCGCCCGATCCCCTGACGAGGCCCCGCCCATGTCCACGGCCAACCCCCATCCCTTTGCCGACACCTGCGTGGCCTTCGAGCCCGGGCCGGGCAAGCGCGGCCGGCTGTACTCGCTGCCGGCGCTGGGCCGGCTGCTGGGACGCGACCTGTCACGCCTGCCGGTGTCGCTGCGCATCGTGCTGGAAAGCCTGCTGCGCCACTGCGACGGCCAGCGTGTGCTGCCCGAGCAGGTGCGCCTGCTCGCCGCCTGGCAGCCGCGGGCGCAGCGCACGGCCGAGATCCCCTTCGTTGTCGCCCGCGTGGTGCTGCAGGACTTCACCGGCGTGCCGCTGCTGGCCGACCTGGCGGCGATGCGCAGCGTGGCGCAGTCGCTGGGCCGGCCGGCCCAGGCCATCGAGCCGCTGGTGCCGGTGGACCTGGTGGTGGACCACTCGGTGATGGTCGACCACTACGGCAGCGTGCAGGCGCTGGACCTGAACATGGCGCTGGAGTTCCAGCGCAACCGCGAGCGCTACGCCTTCCTGAAGTGGGGCATGCAGGCCTTCAAGACCTTCGGCGTGGTGCCGCCGGGCTTCGGCATCGTGCACCAGGTCAACCTGGAATACCTGGCGCGAGGCGTGCACGTCACCGACAAGGCCCGCGGCGAGACCCAGGTCTACTACCCCGACACGCTGGTGGGCACCGACAGCCACACCACCATGATCAACGGCATCGGCGTGGTCGGCTGGGGTGTGGGCGGCATCGAGGCCGAGGCGGCGATGCTGGGCCAGCCGGTGACCCTGCTGACGCCCGATGTGGTGGGGCTGGAGCTGACCGGCCGGCTGCGCGAGGGCGTGACCGCCACCGACCTGGTGCTGACGGTCACCGAGTTGCTGCGGCGCGAGAAGGTGGTGGGTCAGTTCGTCGAGTTCTTCGGCCAAGGCACCGAGACCCTGGCCCTGCCCGACCGCGCCACCATCGCCAACATGGCACCCGAGTACGGCGCCACGATGGGTTTCTTCCCGGTCGACGACAAGACCGTGGCCTATCTGCGGGGCACCGGCCGCCGCGCCAGCGAGGTCAGCGCCTTCGAGGCCTACTTCAAGGCCCAGGGCCTGTTCGGCGTGCCGCGCGCCGGCCAGGTCGACTACAGCCGCGTCGTCCGGCTGGACCTGGGCCAGGTGGCACCGTCGCTGGCCGGGCCGAAGCGGCCGCAGGACCGCATCGACCTGGGCCAGGTGGCGCAGCGATTCGATGCCCTGTTCTCGGCCCCGGCCGAGGCCGACGGCTACCAGCAGCCGGCCGCGCGCCTGGGCCAGGCCGTGCCCGCCGGCAAGGGCGTGGCCCTGCACGACGGCGACGTGCTGATCGCCGCCATCACCTCCTGCACCAACACCAGCAACCCCAGCGTGATGCTGGCCGCCGGCCTGCTGGCCAAGAAGGCCAGCGAGCGCGGCCTGCGGGTGGCGCCGCACATCAAGACCTCGCTGGCGCCGGGCTCGCGCATCGTCACCGACTACCTGGACAAGGCCGGCCTGATCAAGCCGCTGCGCCGCCTGGGCTTCCACCTGGCAGCCTACGGCTGCACCACCTGCATCGGCAATGCCGGCGACCTGGCACCCGAGATCAACCAGGCCATCACCGAGCACGGCCTGGTCTGCGCCGCGGTGCTGTCGGGCAACCGCAACTTCGAAGCCCGCATCCACCCCAACCTGAAGGCCAATTTCCTGGCCAGCCCGCCGCTGGTGGTGGCCTATGCCATTGCCGGCACGCTGCGCCGCGACCTGATGACCGAGCCACTGGGGCTGGACCCGGCCGGTCAGCCGGTGTTCCTGGGCGACGTGTGGCCCAGCAGCGAGGAGATCCAGGCGCTGATGAAACACGCCATGGATCCTGGCGTCTACCGCAAGGCCTATGAGCAGGTGGCCGACCGGCCGGGCAAGCTGTGGTTGGCCGTGCCCGGCAGCCAGGGCCAGGCCTACGAATGGCCGGCGAGCAGCTACATCGCACGGCCGCCCTTCCTCGACGGCTTCACGCTGACGCCGCCGGACCAGCCGGCCGGGGTGCAGGGTGCGCGCATCCTGGCGCTGTTCGGCGACTCCATCACCACCGACCACATCTCGCCGGCCGGCAACATCGCCGCCGCGTCACCGGCCGGCCGCTGGCTGCAGGCCCAGGGCGTGGCACCCGTCGACTTCAACAGCTACGGCGCACGCCGTGGCCACCATGAGGTGATGGTGCGCGGCACCTTCGCCAACGTGCGCATCCGCAACCAGATGCTGCGGCCGGACGCCGATGGCCGCCCCGTCGAAGGCGGCTTCACCACGCTGCAGCAGCCCGACGGCACGCCCGGCACGGTGCTGCCGATCTACGACGCCGCCATGCACTACCTGGCCGAAGGCCGGCCCGCGGTGGTGTTTGCCGGCGAGGAATACGGCACCGGCTCCAGCCGCGACTGGGCCGCCAAGGGCACGCGCCTGCTCGGCATCCGGGCGGTGGTGGCACGCAGCTTCGAACGCATCCACCGCAGCAACCTGGTCGGCATGGGCGTGCTGCCGCTGCAGTTCCAGGGCGCAGACAGCTGGCAGTCGCTGGGGCTGACCGGCCGCGAGCGCATCGACATCGTCATCGACGGTGCGCTGGCGCCGCAGCGCAGCGCGCAGCTGGTGGTGCACCACGCCGACGGCCGCACGCAGCCTTGCACGCTGACGCTGCGCATCGACACGCCGATCGAGGTGGACTACTTCCGCCACGGCGGCATCCTGCCCTTCGTGCTGCGGCAGTTGCTGCAGGCCTGACGATGCGGGTGGTGGTCATCGGCGGCGGCGCGGTCGGCTCCGCCGTGGCGCTGTTCCTCAAGCGCCTGGGCGGCAGCGCGGTCGACGTGCAGGTGATCGAGCCCGAACCGGGGCTGGCGCGGGCCTCGTCGGCCCTGTCGGCCGGCTCGATCCGCCAGCAGTTCAGCAACCCGGTGAACGTGCGCATGTCGCAGTTCGGCCACCGGTTCATCACCCAGGCCGACGAAGGCCTGGGCACGAACGGCGAGCCGGTCGACCTCGGCTTCGTGCCAGGGCACTACCTGTTCTGCGCCAGCGCCGCCGGCGCACCGGTGCTGCAGGCCAACCACGCGGCGCAGCGCGCGGCTGGTGCCGAGGTGGCCCTGCTGTCGCCGGCCGAGACCGCGGCACGCCTGCCCTGGCTGAACACCGACGACCTGGCCCTGGCCAGCCTGGGTGGATCGGGCGAAGGCTGGTTCGACGGTTATGCCTTCGCCCGCGCGCTGGCCGCCAAGGCCCGGGTGCTGGGGGCACGCTGGCAACGCGGCCGGGTGATCGGCCTGGACCGCGTGGGCGCCCGGTTGCAGGCCGCCCGGCTGGACGATGGCCGAGCGCTCGCGGCCGATGCCTTCGTCAACGCTGCCGGGCCGTGGGCCGGCGCGCTGGGCCGGATGGCGGATCTGGCCGTGCCGGTGCATGCGCGCCGCCGCACCGTGTTCATGATGACCTGCCCCACGGCCCTGCCGGCCACACCGCTGGTGGTGGACAACTCGGGCGTCTGGTTCCGCTCCGAGGGCCCAGGCTTCATCGGCGGCTGGTCACCCGGCTGCGGCGACACCGACCCCGACGACCTGCCGCTGGACCCGCCCGATCTGGCGCAGTTCGACGACAAGGTCTGGCCTGCGCTGGCCCACCGCGTGCCGGCCTTCGAGGCGCTGCGCATGCAGCACGCCTGGGCCGGCTATTACGAGGTGCACCCGCTGGACCACAACGCCCTGATCGGCCCGCATCCGCTGTGCCCCAACCTGCTGCTGTGCAATGGCTTCTCCGGCCATGGCCTGCAGCATGCACCCGCTGCCGGGCGGGGCATCGCCGAATGGCTGCTGACCGGGGCCTGGCAGACGCTGGACCTGTCGGCCTTCAGCCCGCAGCGGGTATGGGAAGGCCGGCCGTTCGTGGAGCAGGCCATCATCTGAGCGCACTGGCAGTGCGGACCGCACACGCTGGACAAAAGTGCCAAATGGCTCACGCCCATCCCCCCGCGGAGCGGGGTGGCAAGAGGCGGCCGATCACCAACAATCGTGTGCAACTTGTTGGGAACACCCATGAAAAAGATCCGCACACTGTCTGCCTCCACCCTGCTGGCGCTGGGCGCCCTGGCCGGCATCACTGCGCCGGCCCAGGCCAACCTGTTGACCAACGGCAGCTTCGAAGCCGCCGGCCCGAACCTGGGCGGCACCGGCAGCTACTGCTACCTGGGCATCGGCGACTACCGCGAATGCGGCGCCGTGCCGGGCTGGTCGGGCAGCCTGCAGGTCATCGCCTCCAACAGCGGCCCGTGGAACGACCCGTCAAGCAACGGCGGCTGGACCGCTGCGCAGGGCGCCCGGCTGGCCGGCATCCAGAACGCCAGCTACCTGGAGCAGGCGCTGACCCTGGCCGCCGGCCGCTACACGCTGACCTGGCTGGACTCCAACCGCAAGAACTACGGCGTGGGCAACACCTACGAGGTGCTGCTCGACGGCAACCTGCTCAACACCTTCGCCACCAACCCCGGCGACGCCTGGGCCGGAAACAGCCTGGGCTTCACGGCGACCGCGGGCAGCCACACGCTGCGCTTCCAGGGCCTGCGCAGCAGCAGCGACGGCACCTCGTTCATCGACGCGCTGTCGCTCACCGGCGTGCCTGCCCAAGTGCCCGAGCCGCAGTCGCTGGCGCTGGTGGGCCTGGCGCTGGCCGGGCTGGTGGCCGCATCCCGGCGCACCCGCCGGCGCTGAACCGCCCGGCGCGGCGCGCACGCGGGCGGGCTCAGGCCGGCGGCAGCAGGCTGACCGGCGCGCCCAGTTCGTCCACCGAGCGCCCCTGCTGCGCCAGCAAGGCCTCCAGCGCGGGCAGCAGCGGGCCCAGGCGTTCTTCCAGCGCGTCGCGCACGGTGTCGACCACCACCTGGGTGCCGCGCTCGATCTCGATGTTCAGCGCATCGCCTTCGCGCTTGTCGCCGAAGGTGGTCATGCGCAGGGTCTCGGGAATCAGCCAGACCTCGAACCAGCGCTCGCGGCGGTTGGCCTCGGCCACCGTCAGGCTGGCGCCGTTGATGGCGATGTAGCCCTTGGCAAACACATAGCGCATGTGGCTGGCCGGCACCTCGATGCGCAGCACATGGTTGTTCTCGGGCTGGCGGATGCCGACCAGCCGGCCCACGCAGTCGACATGGCCGCTGAGCGGGTGGCCGCCGATCTCGGCGCCGTCCCGGGCCGCCCGCTCCACGTTGAGCCGGCTGCCCACCGCCAGCGCGCCCAGCGTGGTCAGTCCCAGGCTCTGCAGCATCACGTCGAAGGTGGCGCGGCCGGGGCCGGGCAGCGTGGTGACGGTCAGGCAGACGCCGTCGCAGGCCACGCTGGCGCCGATCTCCAGGCCGGCGTCGAAGCCGGGCGGAAAGGCCAGCTCGAAGCTGCGCAGGCCGGGCCGGTCGGTGAGGGTGGCCACCTGGGCCACGGCTTGGACAATGCCGGTGAACATGGGCAAGTAGGTGTTGGCGGAATGGTTGTGCAGGTTACCAGCGCCCGCGATCGGTCGCGTGACGCGCCCCTGGCCGGCGAACGGGATGTGGGCGACACTCGGCGCCGCAGGTCACGGCCCACCGCCGATGACGGCAGACCAGGAGCCCCCGATGAGTGCCTACGTGATCTTCGACGTCGAGATCCGCGACATGGCCCGCTACCAGGACTTCATGAAGGGGGTCAAGCCGGCGCTCGATGCCGCAGGCGCGCGTTACCTCGCCCGGGGCGGCGCGCACACGGTCTACGAAGGCGACTGGCAACCCCGGCGCATCGTCGTGCTCGAGTTCCCGTCGGTGGCCGCTTGGGAGGCGTTCTACACCGGCCCGGTGTACCAGGCGCTGAAGGCCGTGCGTGATGAATGCAGCAGCGCGCGCTTGGTCTGCGTCGAGGGCCTGCCACCGCCGGGCGTCTGAGCGCCGCAGCGGCGCGGCCAGCCGCCGGGCCGGCGACGGCACACTGCAGGGCATCCCGACCGCTGGAGCCCCCGATGCCCGATGCCCCCCCGACACCTGCCGTGCTCTGGCAGACCGACGGCCCTGTCGCCACCATCACCCTGCACCGCCCGCACTGCCGCAACGCCGTGGACGGCCCCACCGCCGCGGCGCTGCGGCAGGCCTTCGAGCGCTTCGAGGCCGACGCCACGCTGGCGGTGGCGGTGTTCACCGGCGGCGGCGGCCAGTTCTGCGCCGGGGCCGATCTGGCGGCCGTGGGCGACCCGGCCCGCAGCAACACGGTGGCTGCCGACGGCAGCGGGCCCGGCCCGATGGGGCCGACGCGCCTGGCCTTCGGCAAGCCGGTGATCGCCGCGGTGGAGGGCCATGCCGTGGCCGGCGGGCTGGAACTGGCGCTGATGTGCGACCTGCGCGTGGCCGCGCGCAGCGCGGTGTTCGGCGTTTACTGCCGGCGCTGGGGCGTGCCGCTGATCGACGGTGGCACGGTGCGGCTGCCGCGGCTGATCGGCCAGTCGCGGGCGCTGGACCTGATCCTGACCGGCCGCGCCGTGGCCGCCGACGAGGCCCTGGCCATCGGCCTGGCCAACCGCGTGGTGGACGACGGCTGCGCACTGGCCGAAGCCCAGGCGCTGGCACGGCAGATCGCCGCCTTTCCGCAGACCTGCCTGCGCGCCGACCGCGCGTCGGCGCTGGCGCAGTGGGACTGGCCGCTCGCGCAGGCCCTGCAGCACGAAGGCGCCGGCGGCTACGCCGCGCTGCAGGCCGAAGGCCTGGCCGGCGCGGCCCGTTTCGCAGCGGGTGCCGGGCGGCACGGCCGGGTCGAGTAACCCCGCGAAGCGCGGCCCGGTGTCAGCCCCGGCACCGCGCCCACCGGCGCGTTGACGCCGCCGCCAGCAGCGCCAGCGCGGCCAGCGCCACCGATGCTGGCTCGGGCAGGTCGCGCACGTTGGAGACGACCACCATCTCGCTGATGCGGAACTTGTAGGTGTTGCCGTCGTACACCCACTGTTCCTGGCCCAGGGTGTAGGTGTGGTCGGGCGCCGTCAGCGTGATCCGCCAATCGGGCCTGCGCTGCGCATCGACGCCGATAGCCAGGTCCGACCAGACCGCGGCGCCGGTGCTGCCGGTGTCGCGGCCTTCGATGGTCTGGTGGGTGTTGGGGTGCAGGTTGGGGTCGACGGCCGCCAGGCGTGGCTTGCTGGCGTCGTCCTCCAGGCCCCACAGGAACAAGGCGTGTCCCCACAGCAGGTCGACCTCGTTGGCCAGCAGGATCACCAGGCCTTTGGCATTCCAGGCGGCCAGCAACTGCGCGTAGCCCAGGTCCTTGGTTTCAGTGAGCTGAATGTCAGCGGCGAAATCGCGCGCCTTGAAGGTGGCCGCCAGGGCGTTCTTCAAATCGAAGCGGGTGCCGGCGGTCTGGGTCTCGGCCGGATCCCAGCGCCGGTGGAAAGCCGCCTGCTGGTCGGCGATGCTGCGGCCGTCGGCCACCAGCTTGCCCAGGCCGGGCTGGCGGTCCAGGTAGTTCAGCAGGTTCACCGCCGCCACGTCGATGCAGCAGGCCCTGTCAGCTTCGAAGGCGTAATCCACCGGGTCACCGGTCAGCGTCACCGGTTTGGCCGTGGCCACGGCAGCCCACAGCAACACCGCCAGCCCGCTACCCAGCCGCCGTGCCCGCTGCCCCGGCCTGCGGCCTGCCGTGGTCTCGCCCGTGTTGGCCATGTGCCGACTCCTGGGGCCAGCTCCGTGCGACCCTGGCGGGCGAGTATGCGCGGCTGCGGGCGAGCGGTCTTGCGCCGGCGCAATCGTCCCGCTTCGGGGTTGCCTCGCTCACCGCCGGCGGCCGGCCCATGGTTGAATCCGCCCGGTGTCTGAGGGGGTCGATGACGGCCCCGGGCACGAGGCAACACACCCGATGGAATCCCGAGGAACGCCTGTCTCGCCGCTGTACCTGCTGGAACGCTTCGAGCCCGGCATCGTGCACCTGGACAACCAGCGCCGCGTGGTCGGCATGAATGACCTGGCCCGTCGCGTGCTGCCGGTCGACGAGAAGCGGCCGTTCGACCAGATGGTGCTGGACTTCCACCCCGACCGGTCGCGGCCCAAGGTCGAGTTCCTGCTCGACCAGGCGCGCCAGTGCCCGGTGGCCGCACCGCCGCCGATGACGATGATCATCAACATCCCCGAGCGGGTGCTGCTGATCAAGGTCTCGCGCACCAGCGACGCCGCGCAGCAGGCCACCGGCTACGTGCTGGTGTTCTACGACATCACCGACGTGGTGGCCGCCAAGGAGGAAACCCAGCCCACCCGCACCGATGCCCGACGCAGGCTGCTGAAGATCCCCACCGTGGCGCAGAACCGCACCGTGTTCGTCGATGCCGACGACATCCTGTGCATCCGCTCCGACGGCCACTACACGCGGGTCATCACTGCCCAGGGCAGCCAGTTCTGCAACCTGAGCATCGGCGACATCGAGACCCGGCTCGACCCCGAGCACTTCCTGCGCGTGCACCGCAGCCAGGTCATCAACCTGCGCGCGGTGCGCCAGCTGCAGCGCGACGAGGGCCGCGTGGCGGTGCAACTGCACGGCGTCGACGAGCCGGTGGCGGTGTCGCGCAGCAGCGTGGCGGCCCTGCTCGAGCGGCTGGGCCTGCCGGCCGGTAGCGCGCCGACTGCACGTTGAACGCAAGCGCCGGCGCGTCGCCAAGCCGGGCCTGATCGGCCCGCCGCCCACGGGGCCCATACCGCGGGTTTGTCCTCTCCTGTCGTTTTCCCGGGCTTGCCAAATCAGCCAGGCGGCGTCGCGACCGTTCGTGCATCCGGACGACCGTTCGTGCAGCGCCGACCCCGGTTCGTGCAAGGCGTCTCGGGATGACCCGACGCTGGTGTCGGACAGCCCCCGGACCGACCATCGACGCCCAGAGCCAACCGCCTCAGGAGACGTCGATGATCCCCCCCGCCTTTGAATACCATGCGCCCCGTTCGGTGGGCGAAGCCATTGGCCTGCTGGGCAGCCTGGGCGCTGACGCCAAGCTGCTGGCCGGCGGCCACAGCCTGTTGCCCATGATGAAGCTGCGCTTCGCCGCGCCGGCCCACCTGATCGACCTGAACCGCATCGACGCGCTGCGCGGCATCCACGAGGACGGCGACACCCTCGTCATCGGCGCGATGACCAGCGAGAACGCGCTGATCGACTCCGCGCTGCTGCGGGCCAAGGCGCCGCTGCTGCCCGAGGCGGCACGCCAGATCGCCGACCCGCAGGTGCGCAACCGCGGCACCATCGGCGGCGACATCGTCCACGGCGACCCGGGCAACGACCACCCGGCCGTCGCGCTGGCACTCGGCGCCAGCTTCACGCTGCAGGGCCCGAACGGCACACGCCAGGTGGCCGCCGACGACTTCTTCCTCGGCACCTACATGACGGCGATGGCCGAGGACGAGATCCTCACCGAGATCCGCGTGCCGGCCGCGGCCGTTGGCACAGGCTGGGCCTACGAGAAGCTCAAGCGCAAGACCGGCGACTGGGCCACGGCCGGCGCGGCCGTGCTGCTGCGCCTGGACGGCGGCGTGGTCAGCCAGGTGCGCATCGCCCTGACCAACGTGGCCCCGATGGCGCTGCGCGCCACCGACGCCGAGGCCGCGCTGCTCGGCCGCCGGCTGGACGAGGCGGCGCTGCACGACGCCGCCGTCAAGGCCATGGCCGCCTGCGACCCGGCCGAAGACCTGCGCGGCGACCGCGCCTACAAGACCGCGATGGCCGGCCAGATGCTGCGCCGCGCGCTGCAACGCGCCGCCACCCGCTGCTGACCCGCCCACCCCAGTTCACGGAGACAAGCCCATGGCCAAGCAACTGCTGACCGTCCAGATCAACGGCAAGACAGTGGAGAAGGCGGTCGAGCCGCGCTCGCTGCTGGTGCACTTCCTGCGCGAGGACTGCCACCTGACCGGCGCCCACATCGGCTGCGAGACCAGCCACTGCGGCGCCTGCACCGTCGACATCGACGGCCAGTCCGTCAAGAGCTGCACCCACCTGGCGGTGCAGTGCGAAGGCTCGGACGTGCGCACCGTCGAAGGCCTGGCCGCCGGTGGTGTGCTGCACGCCGTGCAGGAGGGCTTCTACCAGGAGCACGGCCTGCAGTGCGGCTTCTGCACCCCCGGCATGCTGATGCGGGCCTGGCGCTTCCTGCAGGACAACCCCAACCCCACCGAGGCCGAGATCCGCGCCGGCATGGCCGGCAACCTGTGCCGCTGCACCGGCTACCAGAACATCGTCAAGGCGGTGCAGTACGCGGCCGCCAAGCTGCGCGAGCAACAGTCCGCCACCGCCTGACCGCGCCGAGGAGAACCCCGCCATGAACGCACCCATCGATCCGACCCTGCTCGAACGCACCGCCGCCCTGCAGGGCATGGGCGAGTCCCGCCTGCGCAAGGAAGACGCCCGCTTCATCCAGGGCAAGGGCAACTACGTTGACGACATCAAGCTGCCCGGCATGCTGCACATGGACATCGTGCGCAGCCCGCTGGCCCATGCGCGCATCAAGTCCATCGACAAGA
>Ga0208266_100564_pt1 | contig 12069 bp, 8 predicted proteins | sample LakWasMet67_HOW9_2_FD_183897 | JGI IMG/M metagenome (GOLD analysis project Ga0208266, IMG submission 183897) | Freshwater sediment methanotrophic microbial communities from Lake Washington under simulated oxygen tension - Sediment Metagenome... | ecosystem: Environmental > Aquatic > Freshwater >...
GCGACGGCCGAGGTCTTGCTGACCAGGTCGTCCAGCTTGGCCTTGGCTTCGGGCTTGAGCACAGCCTTGTCGAAGTCGAAGAAGGCGTCGGCAGCGAAGGTGACCTTCTCGCTGACCGGGGCGGCCGGGGCGGCAGCCGCAACCGGCGCAGCCGGAGCAGCGGCGGCCGGGGCAGGCGCGGGGGCCGGCGGCGGCGGTGCCACGCGGGCAGCCGGAGCCGGAGCCGGGGCGGGAGCGGGCTTCAGCGCGCCGTCGCACTGGGCGTCGGCGGTGGCCGGCGTCCAGTTGGCATCGCGCCAGCACAGTTCGTTGGAACCGTTCTTCCAGACGGTGCCGTCCGTGCCGCGCCAGTTGTCGCCACCCGTGGTGACTTGAGCGAAGGCTGCGGGGGCAGCCAGAGCGGCCGACGCGAACAGCACCGCCACCTTGTTGAGTTTCTTCATGATTCTCCTCTCGAGGAAAGCCGCAGATGCCTGCGTAACGTCCAAATCGGAAGCAAGAAAAGCCGGCAAACACCCGGTTTGGCAAGCGTTTGCCACCGACAAATCATTGTGCCATAGGGCTTTCCGCGAGCCGGATTTTCAGCCACCAGATGCGCTGAGCACCGCCGGTTGTTGCATGGCCGCGACACCTCGCCGCCGCTTAGAATCACCGGTTGCCACGCGGAACGGTCTGCGCCGGCACCCTCTTGCCCATCGGCGCCGCCACGCCGCAACTGCATGACGCCATTCGCCAAGGAAACCCTGCCCATCAGCCTCGAAGAGGAGATGCGGCGTTCTTACCTCGACTACGCGATGAGCGTGATCGTGGGCCGTGCGCTGCCGGATGCGCGTGATGGCCTCAAGCCGGTGCACCGGCGCGTGCTGTTCGCGATGCACGAGCTGAACAACGACTGGAACCGGCCGTACAAGAAGTCGGCCCGCATCGTCGGTGACGTGATCGGTAAGTACCACCCGCATGGCGACACCGCGGTGTACGACACCATCGTGCGCATGGCGCAGGATTTTTCGCTGCGCCACATGCTGGTGGATGGCCAGGGCAACTTCGGCTCGGTCGACGGCGACAACGCGGCGGCGATGCGCTACACCGAGATCCGGCTGGCCAAGATCGCCCACGAGATGCTGGCCGACATCGACAAGGAAACCGTCGACTTCGCGCCCAACTACGACGGCTCGGAGAAGGAGCCGACGGTGCTGCCGGCCCGGTTGCCCAACCTGCTGGTCAATGGCTCGGCCGGCATCGCGGTGGGCATGGCCACCAACATCCCGCCGCACAACCTCAACGAGATCGTCGACGCCTGCCTGCACCTGCTGAAGGTGCCGGGCGCCACGATCGAGGAGCTGATGGAGATCGTGCCGGCGCCCGACTTCCCCACCGCCGGCATCATCTACGGCGTGAACGGGGTGCGCGAGGGCTACCGCACCGGCCGCGGCAAGGTGATCATGCGGGCCAAGGTGCACTTCGAGGACATCGACAAGGGCGCACGCCAGTCGATCATCGTCGATGAGATCCCGTACCAGGTGAACAAGAAGACGCTGCTCGAGCGCATCGCCGAGCTGGTGCACGAGAAGAAGATCGACGGCATCAGCCACATCCAGGACGAGAGCGACAAGTCCGGCATGCGGGTGGTGATCGAGCTCAAGCGGGGTGAAGTGCCCGAGGTGGTGCTGAACAACCTGTACAAGCAGACGCAGCTGCAGGACACCTTCGGCATCAACATGGTGGCGCTGATCGATGGCCAGCCCAAGCTGTGCAACATCAAGCAGCTGCTGGAGATCTTCCTGGAGCACCGGCGTGAGGTGGTGACCCGCCGCACCGTGTTCGAGCTGCGCAAGGCACGCGAACGTGGCCATGTGCTGGAAGGCCTGGCGGTGGCGCTGGCCAACATCGACGAGTTCATCGAGACCATCAAGAACAGCCCGACGCCGCCGGTGGCCAAGGCCGCGCTGATGGCCAAGAGCTGGGACAGCTCGATGGTGCGCGAGATGCTGATGCGCACCGAGACCGACAACCCCGGCGCCAGCAAGGCCTACCGGCCCGAGGGCCTGCCCGCCCATGTCGGCCTGCAGCCCGACGGCCTGTACCGCCTGTCCGACGACCAGGCCGCCGAGATCCTGCAGATGCGCCTGCAGCGCCTGACCGGGCTGGAGCAGGACAAGATCATCGGCGAGTACAAGGAGGTGATGGCCGTCATCGCCGACCTGCTCGACATCCTGGCCAAGCCCGAGCGTGTGACCACCATCATCTCGGACGAGCTGCTGGCGGTGAAGCTGGAGTTCGGCCAGACCAAGCTGGGCGCGCGCCGCAGCGTGATCGAGCACAACGTGCAGGAGCTCGGCACCGAGGACCTGATCACGCCCACCGACATGGTGGTCACGCTCAGCCACACCGGCTACATCAAGAGCCAGCCGCTGACCGAGTACCGTGCGCAAAAGCGTGGCGGCCGCGGCAAGCAGGCCACGCAGACCAAGGAAGACGACTGGATCGACCAGCTCTTCATCGCCAACACGCACGATTGGATCCTGTGCTTCAGCGACCGCGGCCGCGTCTACTGGCTCAAGGTCTGGGAGGTGCCGCAGGGCTCGCGCAACTCGCGCGGCAAGCCCATCGTCAACATGTTCCCGCTGCAGCCGGGCGAAAAGGTGACCGTGGTGCTGCCGCTGACCGGCGAGTTCCGCAGCTTCCCGGCCGACCACTTCATCTTCATGGGCACGGCGCTGGGCACGGTCAAGAAGACGGCGCTGGACGAGTTCAGCAACCCGCGCAAGGCCGGCATCATCGCCGTCGACCTGGACGAGGGCGACCAATTGGTGGGCGCCGCGCTGACCGACGGCAAGCACGACGTGATGCTGTTCAGCGACGGCGGCAAGGCCGTGCGCTTCGACGAGGACGATGTGCGCGCCATGGGCCGCCAGGCCCGCGGCGTGCGCGGCATGAACCTCGAGGAAGGCCAGCGCGTGATCGCCATGCTGGTGGCCGAACAGGACCAGGGCGCGGAACTGGACGGCACGCCCGTCAGCGTGCTGTGTGCCACCGAGAACGGCTACGGCAAGCGCACCAGCATCGTCGAGTACACCCGCCATGGCCGTGGCACCAAGGGCATGATCGCCATCCAGCAGAGCGAGCGCAACGGCCGGGTCGTGGCCGCCACGCTGGTGCGGGCCAATGACGAGATCATGCTGATCACCGACCGCGGCGTGCTGGTGCGCACCCGGGTCAGCGAGATCCGCGAGCTGGGCCGGGCCACCCAGGGCGTGACCCTGATCGCACTGGACGACGGCAGCAAGCTGTCCGGCCTGCAACGCATCGTCGAGAACGACGCCAATGTGGATGCGGCCGGCGACGCCGATGGTGGCAACGACCCGGCCGACGGCACCGACAACACCCCCAACCTGGACACCCCATGACCTTGACCCCCTGGCTGAAGCGCGCCGCCCTGATCACCACCCTGGCCGGCGCTGCCAGCCTGAGCTTTGCGCAAGGCACCGCCTCTCCGGCCAAGAAAGAGCTGGTGCAGAAGGTGCTGCAGTTGCAGCAACCCGGCATCGAGGGCATCGGCAACCAGCTGGCCAACCAGACGGCGACCCAGGTGATGCAGGTCACCGGCCAGGCCCTGGCGCGTGTGCCGGCCGACAAGCGCGAGGCGCTGGGCGCCGAGCTGCAGGCCGAGGTGCGCAAGTTCTACGACGAGACCTCGGCCTTGCTGCGTGAGCGCGCCCTGAAGGTGGCGCCGTCGACGGTCGGCGCGTCGCTGGAAGAGAAGTTCAGCGAAGACGAGCTGAAGGTGCTGATCACCTGGCTGGAATCGCCGGTGAACCGCAAGTTCCAGCAGGTGGCCGGCGAGATGCAGCAGGGCCTGGCGCAGAAGGTGGTGGCCGACACCCGGGCGCAGATCGAGCCCAAGCTGAAGGCCTTGGAGCAGGTGCTGACCGGCAAGCTCAACGCCGCCGCCGGTGCACCGGCCAACGGCGCATCGAAGGCCGCCGCGCCGGCCGCCAAGGCTTCTGCACCGGCCAAGAAGTAAGGCCCGCACGATGAGCATGGCGCAGCGCCCCTACAACTTCTCCGCCGGCCCGGCCGCGCTGCCCGAGGCGGTGCTGCAGCAGGCGGCGGCCGAGATGCTGAACTGGCATGGCTCGGGCATGAGCGTGATGGAGATGAGCCACCGCGGCAAGGAGTTCATCAGCATCGCCGAGGCGGCCGAGGCCGATCTGCGTGCGCTGCTGGCCGTGCCGGCGAACTTCCGCATCCTGTTCATGCAGGGTGGTGGCCTGGCCGAAAACGCCATCGTGCCGATGAACCTGGCGCAACGCCTGCCGGGCGGCCGGGTGGACGTGGTGGTCAGCGGCGCCTGGTCCCAGAAATCGGCCCAGGAGGCGCGGCGTTATGCCGACGTGGCGATCGCCGCCAGCAACGAGGCCGACGGCCACACCTCGCTGCCGGCGCCGGCCAGCTGGCGGCTGCGCAGCGGCACCAGCTATGTGCACCTGTGCAGCAACGAGACCATCCACGGCGTCGAGTACCAGCAGCTGCCCGACCTGGCCGCGCTGGGCTGCGACGCACCGCTGGTGATCGACTGCTCCTCGCACATCCTGTCGCGCAGCATCGACTGGTCGCGCGTGGGCCTGGCCTTTGCCGGCGCGCAGAAGAACATCGGCCCGGCCGGGCTGACCCTGGTCATCGTGCGCGAGGACCTGCTGGGCCATGCGCTCGCGGTGTGCCCTTCGGCCTTCGACTACAAGACCGTGGCCGACAACGCCTCGATGTTCAACACCCCGCCCACCTACGGCATCTACATCGCCGGCCTGGTGTTCCAGTGGCTCAAGGCCCAGGGCGGCGTGGCGGCGATGGAAGCGCGCAACATCGCCAAGGCCGAACTGCTGTACGGCTACCTGGACAGCACCGACTTCTACGCCAACCGGGTGGCCCACGAAGGCCGCTCGCGCATGAACGTGCCCTTCTTCCTGACCAACGCGTCGCTCAACGACGCCTTCCTCGCCGGCGCCCGGGAACGCGGCCTGCTGCAGCTCAAGGGCCACAAGAGCGTGGGCGGCATGCGCGCCTCGATCTACAACGCCATGCCGCTGGCCGGCGTGCAGGCGCTGGTGGACTACCTCAAGGACTTTGCCCAGCGCCATGGCTGACACCCCTGCCCTGCCCACCACCACTGCCGCCGGTGACGCCGCCCCGCAGCCCGAGTTGCTGGCGCTGCGCGACCGCATCGACGCCGTCGACCGCGAGATGCTGGCCCTGCTGAACCGCCGCGCCCACCTGGCGCTGGAGGTCGGCGAGATCAAGAAGCGTGAAGGCTCGGTGGTGTTCCGCCCCGAGCGTGAGGCCCAGGTCATCGACGGCCTGAAGTCCGGCAACCCCGGCCCGCTGAAAAACGAGAGCGTGGCGCCGATCTGGCGCGAGATCATGTCGGCCTGCCGCGCGCTGGAGACACCCACCCGCGTCGCCTACCTGGGCCCGGCCGGCACCTTCAGCGAGGAGGCCGCGCTGGGCTTCTTCGGCAGCTCCATCGTGCGCGTGCCCTGCGGCAGCATGGACGAGGTGATGCGCGCCACCACCGCTGGCGCAGCCGACTTCGGCGTGATGCCGGTGGAGAACTCCACCGAGGGCGTGGTCGCACGCTCGCTGGACCTGTTCCTGAGCACGCCGCTGTTCATCATCGGCGAGACCAGCCTGATCGTGCGCCACAACCTGCTGCGCAAGGAGAATGCGCTGCAGGGCGTGAAGGCGGTGTGCGCGCATCCGCAGGCGCTGGCCCAGTGCCATGCCTGGCTCAGCCACCACCTGCCCGACGTCGAGCGCCGGCCGGTGGCCAGCAATGCCGAGGGCGCACGCCTGGCCGGCCTGGACGCGTCGCTGGCGGCGATTGCCAGCACCCGCGCCGGTGCCGAGTTCGGCCTGCACGTGGTGGCCCCGGCGATCCAGGACGACGCGCACAACCGCACCCGCTTCGCCATCGTCACCCACCCCGACCGCCACCCGGCGCCCAAGCCGTCCGGCCACGACTGCACCAGCCTGATCGTCTCGGTGGACAACAAGCCCGGCGCGGTGCACGACCTGCTGGTGCCGCTGAAGCAGCACGGCGTGTCGATGAGCCGCTTCGAGTCGCGCCCGGCGCGCTCGGGCCAGTGGGAGTACTACTTCTACATCGACATCGTCGGTCACCCCGACGAGCCGCATGTGGGCACCGCGCTGCGCGCCCTGCGCGAGGCCTGTGCCTTTTTCAAGGTGCTGGGCACCTACCCGGTGGATGTGCACTGATGTCCCATCCCCGTAGCGCCTTCGGCACTCCCCCGCAAGGGGGCGCAGCCAGCGGACCGGCCAAGCCGGATCCGCGGCTGCCGCTTGGCTCGACCGTGGCCGGGCGGCGTGTGCCGCGCGCCGCGCGGCGGAGCGCCTGAGATGTTCAACCAGCTCGGGGTCATCGGCTGCGGCCTGATGGGCGGTTCGTTTGCGCTGGCGCTCAAGCGTGCCGGCCTGGTCAAGCAGGTGGTGGGCTACAGCAAGTCGCCGTCCACCACCGATCTGGCACGCCGCATGGGCGTGATCGACGTGGCGGCCGAGTCGGCACTGCTGGCGGTATCGGGTTCGGACCTGGTGCTGATCGCGGTGCCGGTGGCGGCCACCGAGGCCACCTTCAATGCCATCCGCCACGGCATCAAGGACGGCATGCTGCTGATGGACGTGGGCTCGACCAAGCGCGACGTGGTGGACACCGCGCGCCGGGTGCTGCGCCAGCAGATCGGCCACTTCGTGCCGGCCCACCCCATCGCCGGCAGCGAGCAGGCCGGCGTGGCCCATGCCGACGGCTCGCTGTACAACGGCCGCCAGGTCATCCTGACGCCGCTGCCCCAGACTCAGCCCGAGCTGGTGCGCAAGGCCACCGATGTCTGGACCGCCATCGGCGCCCAGGTGCTGCGCATGGCGCCGGAAGACCACGACGCCGCCTTCGGCGCGGTCAGCCACCTGCCGCACCTGCTGGCCTTTGCCTACTTCTCGGCGATTGCCAACCACCCGTCGGGCCGCGACTTCCTGTCGCTGGCCGGCCCGGGCTTCCGCGACTTCACCCGCATCGCCGCCAGCGACCCGGCGATCTGGCGCGACATCCTGCTGGCCAACCGCGAAGAGGTGCTCAAGCAGAGCCAGCGCTTCCGCTTCACGCTGGACGCGCTGGAGCATGTGATGCGCGCCGGCAATGCCCAGGCGCTGGAAGACCTGATCCGCAGTGCATCCGACGCCCGCGGCGTCTGGCAGATCGGCGGCGGCAACCGCGGCCCGGCCGGCAAGTAGTCCCCCAGCGGCCGGGCACACACCGCCCCGGCCCAGAACCCCGCACGCCATGTACAAGATCCCCTTTCTCGACCTGCCGCCGCTGCGTGGTGCCGCCGGCACGGTGCGCCTGCCAGGCTCCAAGAGCATCTCCAACCGGGTGCTGCTGCTGGCCGGCCTGAGCGCGGGCACGACCCTGGTGCGCGACCTGCTGGACAGCGACGACACCCGGGTGATGCTGGCCGCCCTGCAGGCGCTGGGCTGCACGCTGGCGCCGCAGCCCGACGGCGCGCTGGCCGTCACCGGCCTGGGTGGCCGGCTGCAGGTGCACCAGGCCGCGCTGTTCCTGGGCAACGCCGGCACCGCGATGCGGCCGCTGGCCGCCGCGCTGGCGGTGCTGGCCGCACTGCAGGGCGGACGCTTCGAATTGAGCGGCGTGCCGCGCATGCACGAGCGGCCGATCGGTGACCTGGTCGACGCGCTGCGCCAGCTGGGCTGCGGCGTCGACTACCTGGGCCAGGCCGGCTACCCGCCGCTGGCGCTGCACGGCCAGGCCGGCGGGGCGCTGCTGGCCGGGCGCGACCCGCGCGAAATCCGGGTCCGGGGTGACGTCTCCAGCCAGTTCCTCACCGCCCTGCTGCTGGCGCTGCCGCTGGCCACCGACGCCGGCCCGGTGACCATCGTGGTCGACGGCGAGCTGATCAGCAAACCCTATGTCGAGATCACGCTGAACCTGCTGGCACGCTTCGGCATCGCCGTGCAGCGCCAGGGCTTCGAGCGCTTCACCCTGCCCGCCGGCAGCGCCTACCGCACGCCGGGCGTCATCCACGTCGAGGCCGATGCCTCGTCGGCCTCGTACTTCATCGCGCTGGGGGCCATCGCCGCCAGCCGTGCCCCGATCGTCATCGAGGGCCTGGGCCTGGACTCGATCCAGGGCGACATCCGCTTCGTCGAGGCCGCCCAGGCCATGGGTGCCGACGTGCAGGGCGAGCCCGGCCGGCTGACCGTGCGCCGCGGCGCCTGGCCGCTGCGCGCCATCCGGCTGGACTGCAACCACATCCCCGATGCGGCGATGACGCTGGCGGTGATGGCGCTGTACGCCGAGGGCACGACACGGCTGGACAACATCGCCAGCTGGCGTGTCAAGGAGACCGACCGCATCGCCGCCATGGCCGCCGAGCTGCGCAAGCTGGGCGCCACGGTGGTCGAGGGCAGCGACTTCATCGAGGTCAGCGCCCCCGCGTCGCCCACCGCCTGGACCACCGCACCCATCCACACCTACGACGACCACCGCGTCGCGATGTGCCTGTCGCTGGCCGCCTTCAACCCGCTGGTGGCGGCGCCGGGCAGCGAGGTGCCGGTGCGCATCCTCGACCCGCAGTGCGTGGCCAAGACCTTCCCCGACTACTTCGAGGCGCTGTTCAGCGTCTCGCTGGCCGCCGCCGACGACATCCCGGTGATCACCATCGACGGCCCCACCGCGTCCGGCAAGGGCACGCTGGCGACCCAGACCGCCGCCCGGCTGGGCTACCACCAGCTCGATTCCGGCCTGCTCTACCGCGCCACCGCGCTGTCGGCGCAGCGCCAGGGCGTGGCCGCCGACGACGAGCCCGGCCTGGCCCGCGTGGCGGCCGGGCTGAAGCTGCGCTTCGACGGTGAGCGGGTGCTGCTGGACGAGCAGGAGGTGGGCAGCGAACTGCGGCAGGAGCAGGTCGGCAGCATGGCCTCGCGCATCTCGGCCTGGCCGGCGGTGCGTGGTGCGCTGGAGGCCCTGCAGCTGGGGTTCCGCCAGCTGCCGGGCCTGGTGGCCGACGGCCGCGACATGGGCACGGTGATCTTCCCGACGGCACCGCTCAAGGTCTTTCTCACGGCCAGCCCCACGATGCGCGCCGAGCGCCGGTATAAGCAATTGATTTCAAAGGGAATTTCTGCTAATCTCGCCGACCTTCGTGCGGATCTGGAGGCGCGTGATGCACGTGACCGAGGTCGCGTCGTCGCCCCCTTGAGGCCCGCACAGGATGCGCTGCTGCTCGACAACTCGGGCCAGACGATCGAGCAATCGGTCGATCAGGTCCTGGCTTGGTGGGCGCAGCGCAGGCCGTTCCAGGGCAGCTGAGCCCGGGCGCGACCGCCCCAGAGTCCGCCGCGCTTCCCGCCCGTGCCGTCAGGTACACCGAGCGTGGTGATCCCTGTCCAACCACCCGCAACCCCGGTTGCAACCAACCCGCCGGCTTCTTCTCACTTGGTTTTCGCCGGCACCAAGGAACCCCGAATGTCCCAATCCCTCGACCACATTCCCGACAGCCCGCACGCCGTCGACAGCTTCGCCGCGATGTTCGAAGAATCGCTGCAGCGCAACGACATGCGCGCCGGCGAAGTCATCTCGGCCGAAGTCGTGCGCATCGAGCACAGCCATGTGGTGGTCAACGCCGGCCTGAAGTCCGAAGCGTATGTGCCCATCGACGAGTTCAAGAACGACCAGGGCGAAGTTGAAGTCCAGGTCGGCGATTTCGTTTCGGTGGCCATCGACGCCATCGAAAACGGCTACGGCGACACCATCCTGTCGCGCGACAAGGCCAAGCGCCTGGCGTCCTGGCTGAGCCTGGAAACCGCGCTGGAGTCCGGCGACTTCGTCACCGGCACCGTGTCGGGCAAGGTCAAGGGCGGCTTGACGGTGCTGGTCAACGGCATCCGCGCCTTCCTGCCGGGTTCGCTGATCGACACCCGTCCGGTCAAGGACCTGACGCCGTACGAAGGCAAGACCCTGGAATTCAAGGTCATCAAGCTCGACCGCAAGCGCAACAACGTGGTGCTGTCGCGCCGCGCGGTGGTGGAAGCGTCGATGGGCGAAGAACGCGCCAAGCTGCTCGAGACCCTGACCGAAGGCGCCATCGTGCACGGCGTGGTCAAGAACATCACCGAATACGGTGCGTTTGTCGACCTGGGCGGCATCGACGGCCTGCTGCACATCACCGACATGGCCTGGCGCCGCGTCCGTCACCCGAGCGAAGTGGTGACGGTCGGCCAGGAACTGTCGGCCAAGGTCCTGAAGTTCGACGCCGAGAAGAACCGCGTCTCGCTCGGCATCAAGCAGCTGGGTGACGACCCGTGGCACGGCGTGTCGCGCCGCTACCCGAGCAACACCCGCCTGTTCGGCAAGGTCACCAACATCGCCGACTACGGCGCGTTCGTCGAGATCGAACCCGGCATCGAAGGCCTGGTGCACGTCTCCGAAATGGACTGGACCAACAAGAACGTGGCCCCGGCCAAGATCGTCGCCCTGGGCGACGAGGTCGAAGTCATGGTGCTGGAGATCGACGAGGACAAGCGCCGCATCAGCCTGGGCATGAAGCAGTGCAAGGCCAACCCCTGGGAAGAGTTCTCGGGCAACGTGCACCGCGGCGACAAGGTCAAGGGCCCGATCAAGTCGATCACCGACTTCGGCGTGTTCGTGGGCCTGGCCCAGGGCATCGACGGCCTGGTGCACCTGTCCGACCTGTCCTGGCACGAGCCGGGCGAGGCGGCCGTGCGCAACTACAAGAAGGGCCAGGAAGTCGAAGCCATCGTGCTGGCCATCGACGTGGAGCGCGAGCGCATCAGCCTGGGCATCAAGCAGCTCGACGGTGACCCGTTTGCCAACTACACCTCGGTCAACGACCGTGGTGCGCTGGTCAACGGCAAGGTCAAGACCGTTGACCCGCGTGGCGCCGAGATCCAGCTCAACGACGATGTCACCGGCTACCTGCGTGCGTCCGAAATCAGCCGCGACCGCGTTGAAGACGCGCGCAACGTGCTGAAGGAAGGCGACGACGTCAGCGTGATGATCATCAACGTGGACCGCAAGGCCCGTTCGATCCAGCTGTCGATCAAGGCCAAGGACGCCGCCGACCAGCAAGAGCAGATGCAGCGCCTGTCGCAGTCGAACGAGCGTGAAAACGCCGGCACGACCAGCCTGGGCGCCCTGCTGCGCGCCAAGCTCGACAACCGCGAGTAAGTGAAGCCCCCGGCCGCTGAGTCTTGGTTCAGCGGCCGCCCCCCGAGGGGGCTACCGAACCCGACCGGGCAACCCGGATCGGGTTCGGCGCTCCGACGGGGACCCCGCTTCCCTGGTCGCTTGGCGGCCTGTCCCCTGCCGGGGATCCGTCTGGCCTGGATTGATTGCAGCAACGCCTCTTCATGACCCGCAGTGACCTGGTGAACAAGCTGGCTGAACGCTTCAGCCAGCTGACGCAGCGCGACACCGAGTTCGCCGTCAAGACCATCCTCGACGCGATGAGCGACGCCCTGGCGCGTGGCCACCGTATCGAGATCCGTGGTTTCGGCAGCTTCTCGATCAACCGTCGCCCACCGCGCCTGGGGCGCAACCCACGCAGCGGCGAGAAGGTCACCATTCCTGAAAAGCTGGTGCCGCATTTCAAGCCGGGCAAGGCGCTGCGCGAGTCGGTGGACGAACGCCTGCCGGTGGTTGACGAACCGCCCGCAGGCTGAGCCGCCGCGCGGCGCAGCCGTTGTTTGCCAAGGGGCCCGATCGGGCCCCTTTTTCATGGCCGCCGCGCCCTGGCCTGCCGCCGACGGGCCGCGCCACGTCCGTAGAATGGTGACGCCATGCGCGTCATCCTCTGGGCCCTTCGGGCCTTCATCTTCTTCACGCTGTTCGCCTTTGCACTCAACAACGAGCAACCGGCGGTGGTGCACTGGTTCTTCGGCGCGCAGTGGACGGCGCCGATGGTCATCATCGTGCTGGTCGCGTTTGCCGGCGGGGCGGCCCTGGGGGTGCTGGCGATGGTG
>Ga0208266_100566_pt1 | contig 12069 bp, 14 predicted proteins | sample LakWasMet67_HOW9_2_FD_183897 | JGI IMG/M metagenome (GOLD analysis project Ga0208266, IMG submission 183897) | Freshwater sediment methanotrophic microbial communities from Lake Washington under simulated oxygen tension - Sediment Metagenome... | ecosystem: Environmental > Aquatic > Freshwater >...
ACCGCTGGCAGATCTGCCACTTCACGCCGCCCAGCAACGTGATGATCGAGGTCGGCGTGGCGCTGGCCGGGCAGGGCGGCTACGAGGCCGATGGCAAGGTCAAGGCCTCCAGCATCGTGGTCGACTTCATCACACCCGAGAGCGAGACCTCGATCTGGTATTTCTGGGGCATGGCGCGCAACTTCAACGCGCGCGACAAGGCGCTGACGGCCACCATCCGCGAGGGCCAGGGCAAGATCTTCAGCGAGGACCTGGAGATGCTGGAGCGCCAGCAGAAGAACCTGCTGGCCTGGCCCGAGCGCAAGCTGCTGAGCCTGAACATCGACGCCGGTGGCGTGCAGGCGCGGCGTGTGCTGGACCGGCTGATCGCGCTGGAGCGCGCCAGCGTCAGCGCCTGAGCCGAAAGCCCGACCATGACCTTGCTGAACGTGCGCGTGCTGCGCAAGACCGCCGAGGCGGTGGACATCGCCCACTTCGAACTGGCGGCCGAGGACGGTGGCCCGCTGCCGGCGTTTTCGGCCGGTGCCCATGTGGATGTGCACCTGCCCGACGCCGCAGGCGGGCTGGTGCGCCAGTACTCGCTGTGCAATGACCCGGACGAGACCCACCGTTACCTGATCGCCGTGCTGCGCGACCCGGCATCGCGGGGGGGCTCGCGGGCCATGCACGACGCGGTGGTGGTGGGCCAGCGCCTGCAGATCAGTGCGCCGAAGAACCACTTTCCGCTGGCCCATGGCGCCGAGCGCCACCTGCTGCTGGCCGGTGGCATCGGCGTCACGCCCATTCTGTGCATGGCCGAGCGCCTGGCCCGCATCGGGGCCGACTTCCGGATGCACTACTGCACCCGCTCGCGCGAGCGCACTGCCTTTGCCGGGCGCATCGCCGCGTCGGCCTTTGCCGGCCGGGTGCAGCACCACTTCGACGATGGCCCGCCCGAGCAGCAGCTGACCTTGGCCGCGCTGCTGGGCACACCGCGCGCCGGCGAGCATGTGTACGTCTGCGGCCCCAAGGGCTTCATGGACGCGGTGCTGGGCACCGCCCGCGCGGCGGGCTGGCCCGAGGCCCAGTTGCACTTCGAGTTCTTCGGTGCCGACGTGGCGCCGTTGGCCGGTGATGCCGGCTTCGAGGTGCAACTGGCCAGTTCGGGCCGCATCGTGCCGGTGCCGGCCGACCGCAGTGTGGTGCAGGCCCTGGCCGCCGCCGGGGTCGAGGTGATCACCTCGTGTGAGCAAGGCGTGTGTGGCACCTGCCTGACCCGCGTGCTCGACGGCGAATGTGATCACCGCGACCAGTACCTGACGCCCGAGGAGCAGGCCGCCAACGACCAGTTCCTGCCCTGCTGCTCACGGGCGAAGTCCACACGGCTGGTGCTGGACCTGTGAGTGCAGGGCGGTGGCCTGCTGTCCTGTCGTGCGGGGGCATGCCGCGTTGCGATAGCTGCTATCGCTTGCGCTGACGCCGCTTAGGGGCTTGCGCGGGGTGGCCGGGCCCGCCAGCCGACGCACAATCGCCCACGATTCCGCCCTGCCTTGACCTTCCGGAGATTCCCCATGACGAGACGACAGCATCTGCTGACCCTGGCGACGCTGGCCGCCGGCACCTTTGCGCTGGCCCCCGCCGCCCAGGCGCAGGACACGGTGAAGATCGGTGTCATCCTGCCGATGACCGGCCCGTCGGCGTCCACCGGTCGCCAGATCGACGCGGCGATCAAGCTGTGGATGGCGCAAAGCGGCGGCAAGGCCGGCGGCAAGAAGGTGGAGGTGATCGTCAAGGACGACGCCGGCGTGGCCGACACCACCCGCCGCCTGGCGCAGGAACTGGTGGTCAACGACAAGGTGGTGGCCCTGGCCGGCTTCGGCCTGACCCCGCTGGCCCTGGCCAGCGCGCCCATTGCCACCCAGAGCAAGACGCCGATGGTGGTGATGGCCGCGGCCACCTCCAGCATCACCGAGGCTTCGCCCTACATTGTCCGCACCAGCTTCACGCTGCCGCAAGCGGCCACCGGCATCGCCGAATGGGCGGCCAAGAACAAGATCCGCAAGGTCGTCACCCTGGTGGCCGACTACGGCCCGGGCAACGACGCCGAGAAGTTCTTCAGCAGCCAGTTCCAGCTCAACGGCGGCGTCGTGGCCGAAAAGCTGCGCACCCCGCTGCGCAGCCCCGACTTCGCGCCGGTGCTGCAGAAGGTGCGCGACGCGGCACCGGACGCGCTGTTCGTCTTCCTGCCCTCGGGCCAGGGCGCGCAGTTCATGAAGCAGTTCGGCGAGCGTGGCCTGGACAAGGCCGGCATCAAGCTGATCGCCACCGGCGACGTCACCGACGACGACCAGCTCAACGACATGGGCGACGTGGCCCTGGGCGTGGTCAACAGCCACCACTATTCGGCCGCGCACAACAGCCCGGCCAACAAGAAGTACGTGGCCGACTTCCAGGCCGCCAACAAATTCCGGCCTAACTTCATGTCGGTGGGCGGCTACGACGGCATGCGCGTGATCTTCAAGGCGCTGGACAGCACCAAGGGTGCCGGCGGCGAGCCGCTGCTGGCGGCGATGAAGGGCCAGATCTTCGAGAGCCCACGCGGCCCGGTGCTGATCGACGCCCAGACCCGCGACATCGTGCAGGACATCTACATCCGCAAGGTCGAGCGGGTGAACGGCCAGCTGTTCAACGTCGAGTTCGACACGCTGAAGGCGGTCAAGGACCCCGGAAAAAAATGACCCCCCCGAAGCGGCTGACGCTGCTCCCCCCGAGGGGGCGACACCAGCGGGCCGGCACAGCCGGACCCGCGGTGTCCGCTGGCTTGAATCACCGCCTGCCTTGACCCCATGCTGACCCTGCTGTTTGACGGTGTGGCCTACGGCATGCTGCTGTTCGTGCTGTCGCTGGGCCTGGCCGTCACCATGGGCCTGATGAACTTCATCAACCTGGCCCATGGTGCGTTTGCCATGGCCGGGGGCTACATCCTGATCGTGCTGATGCAGCGTGCCGGCTGGCCCTTTCTGGCCTGCCTGCCGGCGGCCTTCGTGCTGACCGCGGTGGCGGGTGCGCTGCTGGAACGCACCGTCTACCGGCCGATGTACGGCAAGCCGCACCTCGACCAGGTGCTGTTCTCCATCGGTCTGACCTTCATGGCCGTGGCCTCGGTGGACTTTCTGATGGGCAGCTCACAGCAGAACGTGCAGTTGCCCGACTGGCTGCGCCACCGCTTCGAGTTCGGCTCGGGCGCGCTGATGCTGGGCATGGGCGCCTACCGGCTGTTCATCGTCGCGGTCTGCGTGGCCCTGGCGCTGGGCCTGCAGGCGGTGCTGTCCGGCACGCGCTTCGGCAGCCGGTTGCGTGCCGCGGTGGACGACCCCCGCGTGGCCGCGGGCCTGGGCATCCCGGTCAACCGCATCTTCCTGCTGACCTTTGCCATGGGCTCGGGCCTGGCCGGCCTGGGCGGTGCGCTGGGCGCCGACATCTTCGGCCTGGACCCCAGCTTTCCGCTCAAGTTCATGGTCTATTTCCTGATCGTCTGCGCGGTCGGCGGCACCAGCTCGATCACCGGGCCGCTGGTGGCGGCGCTGGTGCTGGGCATTGCCGACGTGATGGGCAAGTACTACCTGCCCAAGCTTGGCGCCTTCATCGTCTATGTGCTGATGATCGCCATCCTGCTGTGGCGGCCGCAGGGCCTGTTCTCGCGCGAGGGCCGGAAATGAACACCTCGGCCAAGTTGCTGGCGCCGTCGCGCTGGCGCGGGTGGGAAGTGGCGCTGTGGGTGCTGATATGGGCCGTGCCGCTGCTGTTCGCCCAGCATGCGGCCCTGGTCAACGAGATCGCCATCCTGGCGCTGTTTGCGCTGTCGCTGGACCTGATCCTGGGCTACGCCGGCATCGTCTCGCTGGGCCACGCCGCCTTCTTCGGCGTGGGTGCCTACGGTGCGGCGCTGTTTGCCAAGCATGTGATGCCCGACCCGCTGCTCGGCCTGGCGGTGGGCACGGCGCTGGGGGCGGTGCTGGGCCTGCTGACCAGCCCGATGATCGTGCGTGGCACCGACCTGACGCGGCTGATGGTGACCATGGGCGTGGCCCTGGTGCTGCTGGAGCTGGCCAACAAGTTCGACGGCCTGACCGGCGGCGCCGATGGCCTGCAGGGCGTGGTGATGGGCCCGCTGCTCGGGCAGTTCGAGTTCGACCTGGGTGGGCGTGTGGCCTCGTTCTACTCGCTGGCGGTGCTCTTCATCGCCTTCCTGGTGCTGCGCCGCATCGTGCACTCGCCACTGGGCATCTCGCTGCAGGCGCTGCGCGACAACCGGCTGCGCGTCATGGCCATCGGCCTGTCGGTGCCAGGCCGGCTGGCCGCCGTCTACACCCTGGCCGCGGCGCTGGCCGGTGCGTCCGGCGCGCTGCTGGCGCAGACCACCGGCTTCGCTTCGCTGGACGTGTTCGAGTTCCACCGCAGTGCCGACGTGATGCTGGCCCTGGTCATCGGCGGCGCCGGCTGGCTGTGGGGTGGCCTGGTCGGCGCCATCGCCTTCAAGGTGCTGCACGACCTGATCTCGTCCTTCACCGCCCAGTACTGGACCTTCTGGATCGGCCTGTTCCTGGTGCTGCTGATGCTGGTCGGGCGCGAGCGGTTGTTCCGGCCGCAGCAGTGGTTCAAGCGGGGGCAGCCATGAAGCGGGCCGAGCGCCCGGCCGCTCCCAAGCCGGCCCGCATCCCCTTGGGGGATCGGCCGGCGTACTTGTCGGGCGAGGGGCTCCAATGACGGATGTCGTGCTGCAGACCCACGGCCTGGTCAAGAAGTTCGGTGGCATCACCGCCACCAACAACGTGTCGATGACCCTCCGCCGTGGCGCCCGCCATGCGCTGATCGGCCCCAACGGCGCCGGCAAGACCACGCTGATCAACCAGCTCACCGGCGTGCTGCAGCCCAGCGAGGGGCGCGTGGTGCTGGCCGGGCGCGACATCACCACGCTGGCGCCGCACAAGCGGGTGGCGCTGGGCCTGGTGCGCACTTTCCAGATCAACCAGCTGTTCGGTTCGCTGACGCCGCTGCAGAGCCTGGCGCTGGCGGTGTCCGGCCGGCTGGGGGTGGCCGCGCGGTGGTGGAAGCCACTGGGCAGCGATGCCCGCATCGCCACCGAGTGTGAACAGCTGCTGGCCCAGTTCCGCCTGACCGAGCATGCCGACCGGCTGACGCGCGAGCTGCCCTATGGCAAGCGCCGGCTGCTGGAGATTGCGCTGGCCGTGGCGCAACAACCCAGCGTGCTGCTGCTGGACGAACCGGCCGCCGGCGTGCCGGCGGCCGAGCGCGCCGACATCCTGGCCACCGTGGCCGCGCTGTCCGCCGACGTCTCGGTGCTGCTGATCGAGCATGACATGGACCTGGTCTTCAGTTTTGCCAAGAGCATGACGGTGCTGGTCAACGGCACCGTGCTGACCGAGGGCACACCCGGGCAGATTGCCGCCGATCCGCAGGTGCGTGCGGTGTACCTGGGTGATTCGCTGGCCGGCATGCGCGACCAGCCCGAGCTTTACGCGGCCAAGGCCGCCAGCCACCATGACTGAAGCGCTGCTGGAGGTGCAGGGCCTGACCTGCGGCTATGGTGAGGCGGTGGTGCTGAGCGATGTCAGCCTCACCCTGCCGCCAGGCCGCTCGCTGGCCCTGCTGGGCCGCAACGGTACCGGCAAGACCACGCTGATCGACACCCTGGTGGGTGTGACCCGCCGCCATGCCGGCCGCATCACGCTGGCCGGCCGCGAGATCCATGCGCTGCCGGTCTACGAGCGGGCGGGGGCCGCGGGCTGGTCCGGCCTGGGCTGGGTGCCGCAGGAGCGCAACATCTTCAAGTCGCTCACGGTGGACGAGAACCTCAGTGCCGTGGCCCGCCCCGGCGCCTGGGATGCGCGGCGCGTCTACGAGCTGTTCCCGCGCCTGGCCGAGCGCAAGAAGAACCTGGGCACCCAGCTGTCGGGCGGCGAGCAGCAGATGCTGGCCATCGGCCGCGCGCTGGTGCTCAACCCCAAGCTGCTGCTGCTGGACGAGCCGCTGGAAGGCCTGGCCCCCATCATCATCGAGGAACTGCTGCGCGCCATCCGCCGCGTGGCCCGCGAGGAGGGCCTGTCGTCCATCGTCGTCGAGCAGCACCCGCACATGGTGCTGGGCGTCACCGACGACTGCATCGTGCTGGACCGTGGCAGCATCGCCTACCGCGCCACCAGCGAGGCCCTGCTCGACGACCCGACACCGCTGGATGCCTGGCTGGGCGTCTCTGCCCATTGAACCTGTCCCCTGGAGACCCTGCATGACCGCACGCACCACCCCACCGTTCCGCGCCGACCATGTCGGCAGCTTTCTGCGCCCGAAGTACCTACTGGACGCGCGTGAGCAGTTCTTCGTCAAGAAGACCCTCAGCGCCGAGCAGCTGCGTGCGGTGGAGGACCGGGCCATCACCGAGATCGTCAAGTTCCAGCAGGACGTGGGCCTGCAGAGCATCACCGACGGCGAGTTCCGCCGCACCTATTTCCACATCGACTTCCTGGAGCAGCTGGGCGGTGTCAAGACCGATATCCCGGTGACCATCCAGCGCCCCGACGGCACCGAGGAGCTGGCGCCGCCGGTGATCCGCGTCATCGACAAGGTGCGCCATGCCAAGAACATCCAGCTGGCCGACTTCCAGTACCTGAAGAGCCAGGTGGCGCCGGGCTTGACGCCCAAGGTGACGATCCCGTCGCCGACCATGCTGCACTTCCGCGGCGGCCGCGCCGGCATCAGCCGCGAGGCCTATCCCGAGCTGGATCCGGCCTTCTACGACGACGTGGCCAAGGCCTACGGCGATGAGCTGCAGAGCCTGGCCGACGCCGGCTGCACCTATGTGCAGATGGACGACACCAACCTGGCCTACCTGTGCGACGAGAAGATGCGCGAGGCTGCCCGCCAGCGGGGGGATGACCCCAACGAGCTGCCGCACCGCTATGCCCAGTTCATCAACAAGGTGGTGGCGCACAAGCCGGCCGGCATGACGCTGGCGATGCACCTGTGCCGCGGCAACTTCAAGAGCACCCACGCCGCGGCCGGCAACTACGAGCCGGTGGCCGAGGCCCTGCTGTCGGAGATGAACCTGGACGCCTTCTTCCTGGAATACGACGACGAGCGCTCGGGCGACTTCCGGCCGCTGCGCTTCCTGTCCAAGGGCAAGATCGTGGTGCTGGGCCTGGTGACCACCAAGTTCGGCCAGATGGAGAGCAAGGATGACCTGAAGCGCCGCATTGCCGAAGCCGCCCAGTACGCGCCGCTGGACCAGCTGTGCCTGAGCCCGCAATGCGGCTTCAGCAGCACGGTGCACGGCAACAACATCGCCGTGGAAGCCCAGCGCGCCAAGCTGCGGCTGGTGATCGAGACGGCCCAGGAAGTCTGGGGGTGAGCCTGGACGTGTGACAGGCCCTGCGGCCTGTCACACGCCTGGCGAACCGGCCGGGCCTGCAGGCCCGGCCGTGGGAGAAGTTCCAGGGACTCCTCGTCAGCGCCCCGCAAACGACAACGCGGCCCTCGGGCCGCGTTGTGTTTTCAGCAGGACAGGCCGCCGCTCAGCCCGCCACCGCCATCTGGTACAGCCGCGTCGAGCGCGCGCCCGAGCGGCAGAACATCAGCACCGGCGTCGGCAACTCGCGCAGCAGCGCGGCCAGGGCCGCGGCCTCTTCGGGCGACTGGTAGCCGCCGGCCACCGGCAGGTGGCGGTAGTGCAGCCCGGCCGCCTCGGCGGCCGCCTGCACCGCAGCGCTGGTCGGCTGGTCGGGGCCGTGCTCGAAGTCGGGCCGGTTGTTGATCACGCTCTTGAAGCCGACGCGCGCGGCCTCGGCCATGGCGTCGGGCGTGAGCTGTGGCGCCACGCAGACACCGTCGGCGATGGGGCGCAAGGGCAGGGTGGTGTTCATGCCCGTGAGCTTACTTGGCCAGCGCGGCCTTGACCGCCGCCGACACCACGCCCATGTCGGCCTTGCCGGCCAACTGGGCCTTGGCCGCACCCATCACCTTGCCCATGTCGCCGGGGCCCAGGGCCGCGGCACCACCCAGCCCGGCCACGATGGTGGCCACCGCCGCGGCCACGTCCTCGGCCGACAGGCGTGCCGGCAGGTAGGCCTGAAGCACCTCGGCCTCGGCGGCCTCCTTGGCCGCCAGTTCGGGCCGGCCACCGGCCTCGAAGGCGGCGATGGAGTCCTTGCGCTGCTTGATCAGCTTGTCGACGATGGCGACGATCTGCACATCGTCCAGCACGATGCGCTCGTCCACCTCGCGCTGCTTCATCGCCGCCAGCAGCATGCGGATGGTGGACAGGCGATCGGCGGCCTTGGCGCGCATCGCGGTCTTCATGTCCTCGGTGATCTGGTCTTTTAAGCTCATGGCGGCCTCGTCGGGGCTGGGGTGTCGATCGGCAATGAAAAACGCCCGCTGCGGCGTCCCGCGCGGGCGTGATTCTCAAGCGCGAGAAGCGGTGATCAGTACAGCTTCTTCGGCAGCTGCATGCTGCGAACGCGCTTGTAGTGACGCTTCACGGCCGCGGCCTTCTTGCGCTTGCGCTCGGCGGTGGGCTTCTCGTAGAACTCGCGGGCGCGCAGATCGGTGAGCAGGCCCAGCTTCTCGATCGTGCGCTTGAAGCGGCGCAGGGCTACATCGAACGGCTCGTTTTCCTTGACGCGAATCGTGGTCATTTAAAAGATGAATCCTAAAGGGTTTGCGCTCGGTGTTCCTGACTCAGCCTGTCTGTCGCCCCTGAAGAGAACCTCAGGTTGAAACAGTCCGGATAAACCAGGCTGGGGAATCGACGCGCGGTTTGCCAGCAAAGCGGGGATTCTACTTCGAAAATCACATACTTGCCAAATGGCAAGGCAGGGGTGATTGGCGGGCGCTCAGCCCGCGGTCAAGGCCCGGCCGCAGGCCGCGGCGCTGGCCCAGGCCCACTGGAAGTTGTAGCCACCCAGCCAGCCGGTCACGTCGACCACCTCGCCGATGAAAAACAGCCCCGGTTGGCGTTGGCTGGCCATGCTGCGCGAGTCGAGCTGGCGCGTGTCCACGCCGCCGGCGGTGACCTCGGCCTTGCGGTAACCCTCGGTGCCGCTGGGCGTCAAGGTCCAGCGCGACAGCGACTCGGCAAGCCGGTTCAGGTCACGGTCGCGCAGCTCGGGCAGGGGCTTGGTGGCGTCCAGCCCCAGGCGGGCCAGCCAGGCGTCGGCCAGGCGCTGCGGCAGCAGGCCTGCCAGGGCGTTGCCCAGCTGGCGTTTGGACTGCGCCTTGGCGGCGTGCAGCGCCGCGGCGGCGTCCTGGCCTGGCAGCAGGTCGAGTGTCAGCGCCTCGCCGGGGCGCCAGTAGCTGGAGATCTGCAGCACGGCCGGGCCACTCAGGCCGCGGTGGGTGAACAGCAGGTCCTCCTGGAACTGGCCCTTGTGCCGGCCGCTGCCGGTGGTGATGGCCACGGCCAGCGACGCACCGGCCAGCGGCACGAAGGGCGCCCAGTCGGCCGCGTCGAAGGTCAGCGGCACCAGGGCCGGACGCGGCTCGACGAGCTTGTGGCCGAACTGGCGCGCCAGCCGGTGGCCGAAGTCGCTGGCGCCGATCTTCGGGATCGACAGCCCGCCGGTGGCCACCACCAGCTGGGCGGCGCGCACCGGGCCGCGGTCGGTGTCCAGGGTAAAGCCGTTGTCCTCCGCCCGCACCGCCGCCACGCTGCAGGGCTGCCAGCGCTGCACGCCGCCGGCCGCGCATTCGGCCAGCAGCATCGTGATGACCTGCTCGGCCGAGTCGTCGCAGAACAGCTGGCCCTTGTGCTTTTCGTGGAAGCCGATGCCGTGGCGCTGCACCAGGTGGACGAAGTCGGCCGGCGTGTAGCGCGCCAGCGCCGAGCGGCAGAAGTCGGGGTTGGCCGACAGGAACTGCGCCGGTGTGGTGTCGCGGTTGGTGAAGTTGCAGCGGCCGCCGCCGGAGATGCGGATCTTCTCGGCCACCTTCTCGGCATGGTCGATCAGCAGCACCTTGAGCCCACGCTGGCCGGCAATGCCGGCACAGAACAGCCCGGCCGCACCGGCGCCCAGGATGATCACGTCGAAGGCGGCGGGGTGGGTGGCGGGCATGGCGCGCGATTATCGGGGCGGCCTCGCCCGGGTTCTGCGGCGTGGGCCGGCCACCGGCGCCGGGCCGGCACGCGCTGGGCCGGGGCTGGCCCGGTGGTGGTGGCTCAGGCCGCGTGGCGCGCTGGCACGGCGCCGGGCGCCTGCAGCGCCAGCAGGCCCTGCAGCACGTCGCCGATGACCAGCACGGCCGGGCTGCCCAAACCCTGCGCGCGCACCGTGCTGGCCAGTGCGCCCAGCGTGGTCACGGCCAGGCGCTGCTGCGGCAGGCTGGCGTGCTGCACCACCGCCGCCGGCGTGTGCGCCGGCAGGCCCTGCAGCAGGCCGGCCTGCAGCGCGGGCAGCTGGGCCACGCCCATGTAGACCACCAGGGTCAGGCCCTGCGCCGCGGCGGCGGCCAGCGTGGGCCAGTGCAGGGCAGCGGCACCGGGCTTGGGATGGCCGGTGACCAGCATCACGCCATGCGCCTGGTCGCGGTGCGTCAGCGGCACGCCCAGCGCGGCGCTGGCGGCCACGGCAGCGGTGATGCCGCTGGCCACCTCGACGGTGATGCCGTGGCGGCGCAGGTCGTCGGCCTCCTCACCACCACGGCCGAACAGGAAAGGGTCACCGCCCTTGACGCGCACCACCCGCTCACCGGCCAGGGCCTCGGTGGCCATCAGCCGCTGGATGAAGGCCTGCGGCGTGCTCTGGCAGCCGCCACGCTTGCCCACGTGCACCACCCGCGGCGGGCGCCGGCGGCCGGCCAGGGCGCGGGCCAGCACCGCGTCGCTGACCAGGTCGTCGACCAGCAGCAGGGTGGCGCGGCGCATCAGACGCAGGGCCTTGAGCGTCAGCAGTTCCGGATCGCCCGGGCCGGCGCCGACCAGGGCGCACCAGGGGGTGGCCGGCCGGCGCCGGCGGGCGGGGGCGGTGGGCGGTTGGGCGGCGGCGGCAGGGGTCATGCCCGTTTCTCGCGGGGGGCGGCGTCCAGGCGCTGCAAGGCGCGCATCAGCAGGTCGACCTGCTTGTCCAGCGGCGCCGGGCCGGGCTTTTCGCCGGCCACCACGCCCTGGATGTAGACGGCCACGGTGGCCGCGTCGATCTGGCGCGGCAGCAGCGGCAGCTCGGCCAGCACGCCTTCCTGCACCGGGCAGGACAGGTCGGCCTGCCACTGGCCACCCAGCCAGACGTCGAGCTTGGGGCAGCGCCGCGGGTCGGCCACGGCCTCGCCCTCGGTGCCACGCAGCAGCATCATGTCGCCGGCGCTGCGCTCGGCGAAGCTGGCCATCAGCGCGCCGAACTCGGGGTGGGTGTGGCTGGCCAGGCACAGCGCCGGCGCACCCTGCACCGGCCGCAGCAGCTTGGCCACGGTGTGGCCGGAGTTGCGCAGGCCGACCACCCAGCGCACGTCCAGCAGGCGCTGCAGGGCGGGGTTGAGCGCATCGGTGGTGATGAAGGCCGGCTCGTGGCGCTGCCAGCGCTCGTGCACCGCGCCGGCGCTGTCGGCCGGCGGCAGGCCCAGTGCCTGGAAGATCTCGGCGCTGGTCACGCGGGCCGGGTCGTGGCGTGGGCCGTGCACCAGCACGCGGGCGCCTTCCTGGGCCAGGCGCATGGCCAGCAGCGGCGTCAGGTTGGGCAGGCGGCGCGCGCCGTTGTAGCTGGGGATGACCACCACCGGCCGGTCACTGTCGACCTGCAGGCAGCGTGCGTCGGCGGCCTGGGTGAAGCCCAGCAGCTCGTCCACCGTCTCGCCCTTGATGCGCATGGCCAGCGCAAAGGCGCCGATCTCCAGGTCGGTGACCTGGCCGTCCAGCACCTGGCCCAGCAGGTCACGCGCCTGGTCGATGTCCAGCGACCGCGCGCCTTCGTGGCCGCGGCCGATCTCCTTGATGTAGTTGGCAATGCCCATTGCGGAACCCTAGAGGTGTTTGGTCAGGATCTCGCAAGTTTCAGGCCGAACGTGGTGCGTGTCATTGCGGATTTT
>Ga0208266_100571_pt1 | contig 11989 bp, 9 predicted proteins | sample LakWasMet67_HOW9_2_FD_183897 | JGI IMG/M metagenome (GOLD analysis project Ga0208266, IMG submission 183897) | Freshwater sediment methanotrophic microbial communities from Lake Washington under simulated oxygen tension - Sediment Metagenome... | ecosystem: Environmental > Aquatic > Freshwater >...
CCTGATCCCGACCAAGCAAGCGCGTCGCGCCACCGAAGTCGCCATCAAGGAATTCGAAGCCCGCCGCGCCGAGCTCGAAAAGACCGCCGCCGAGAAGCTGGCCGCCGCGCAAGCCGTCGGCGAAAAGCTGGCCGGCAAGACCGTCACCATCGCCCAGAAGGCCGGTGTGGACGGCCGCCTGTTCGGCTCGGTGACCAACGCCGACGTGGCCGAAGGCCTGAAGAAGCTGGGCTTCGACATCGCCAAGGCCAATGTGCGCATGCCCAACGGCCCGCTGAAGGCCCTGGGCGAGTTCCCGGTGTCGGTGGCCGCGCACACCGACGTCGTGGTCGAAGTCACCGTGCACGTGGTGGCCGACGCCAGCTGACGCTGCCCGTCCCCGCACACCCCCGCAGCGGCAGCCGCCGCTGCGGGGGTGTCGACAAAGGCCGGCGCTTGCCGGCCTTTGTGTTTTTGGGCCCGGCCGCTTGTCCCGGACAGTCCCCCGGATTTCCACAGCCTTGCCCACAGGCGTGCGCCGGGGCCGGCCGTATCATTCCTCGTCCTGCCTTGCGCCTGCCGGCCCGCCCCGGGGCCGCGCGCTCGCCACCCTGACTGTGAGCCCCCCGCCGATGTCCGCCGTCTTCCGTCCTGCCCAGCCCGCCGCCGACGACGAGGTGGCCCGCCTGCGGGTGCCACCGCATTCGGTGGAGGCCGAACAGAGTGTGCTGGGAGGGCTGCTGATCGACAACATGGCCTGGGACCGCGCCGGCGACCAGGTCAGCGAGGGGGACTTCTACCGCTACGAGCACCGCGAGATCTTCACCGCCATCGCCGCGCTGATCAACGGCAGCAAGCCGGCCGACGTGATCACCGTGTTCGAGCACCTGCAGTCCGCCGGCAAGGCCGAGGCCTGTGGCGGTCTGGCCTATCTGAACGCGCTGGCGCAGAGTGTGCCCAGTGCCGCCAACCTGCGGCGCTACGCCGAGATCGTGCGCGAACGCGCCATCCTGCGCAAGCTGATCTCCGCCAGCGACGAGATCGCTACCAACGCCTTCAACCCGCAGGGCCGGCCGGTCAGCCAGATCCTGGACGAGGCCGAAGGCAAGATCTTCAAGATCGGCGAGGAAGGCTCGCGCAACAAGCAGGGCTTTGTCGGCATCGCCAAGCTGACGATGGAACTGATCGACCGCGTCAACGAACTGGCCGAGAACGGCGCCGAGGACGTGACCGGCGTGCGCACCGGCTTTTTCGACATGGACCGCATGACGGCCGGCCTGCAGAAGGGTGACCTGATCATCCTGGCCGCCCGGCCGTCGATGGGCAAGACCGCCTTCGCGCTGAACATCGCCGAGGCGGTGGCGGTGACCGAGGAACTGCCGGTGCTGGTGTTCTCGATGGAAATGGGCGCCTCGCAATTGGCGCTGCGCATGATGGGGTCGCTGGGCCGCATCGACCAGAGCGGCCTGCGCACCGGCCGCCTGCGTGACGACGAATGGGGCCGCCTGACCGAGGCCGCCGAGCGCCTGAGCAAGGCCAACCTGTTCATCGACGAGACCCCGGCGCTGAACCCGGCCGAACTGCGCGCCCGTTCGCGCCGCATGGCGCGGCAATTCGGTGGCACGCTGGGCCTGATCGTGGTCGACTACCTGCAGCTGATGAGCGGCACCGGCAAGAGTGACGGCGAGAACCGCGCCACCGAGATCTCGGAGATCTCGCGCGGCCTGAAGGCGCTGGCCAAGGAGCTGCAGTGCCCGGTGATCGCGCTGTCGCAGCTGAACCGCTCGGTGGAAACGCGCACCGACAAGCGGCCGATGATGTCCGACCTGCGGGAATCGGGCGCCATCGAGCAGGACGCCGACGTCATCATGTTCATCTACCGCGACGAGTACTACAACAAGGAAAGCAAGGAGCCGGGCGTGGCCGAGATCATCATCGGCAAGCAGCGCAACGGCCCGGTCGGCACGGTCAAGCTGACCTTCCTGAAGCCGCTGACCAAGTTCGACAACCTGGCGCCGGGCAGCGTCGGCAGCGGGGAGTACTGACCCCCCCCGAAGCGCCTGCGGCGCTCCCCCCCCAGGGGGGGCGACGCCAGTGGCCCGGCGGAGCCGGTTCCACGGCGTCTGCTGGGCGGGGGGCCGCGCGGCGTTTTGAGGATTTGACGGCTGGACGGATGATCGGATGCTGTATATATTTACAGTATGCGACGCATCCCCATCCACCCTTTGGCCCAGCCTGAGCCCGGCGCCGCGCCGCCGTTCAAAGGCCGCGGCACGGGTTGGGCGCTGGCCCACCGGTTCAGCGCGGATGAGCGCCAGGCCTATGACGATGGCTGGGGCACGTTGGACCAGGCGGTGCAGGAAGAGGTCTTGCCGCCGGTGACCCAGGTGCTGGAGGAGCAGGTCAAGACCATCCTGACGGGCAACGATTCGCCCGACATCGGCTTCGACCTGTCGATCAATCCCTACCGGGGCTGCGAACATGGCTGCATCTACTGCTACGCCCGGCCCACCCACAGCTACCTGAACTTGTCGCCGGGCCTGGATTTCGAGACCCGCATCATTGCCAAGGTCAATGCGGCGCAGCGCCTGCGCCAGGCCTTGCTGGCGTCAGGCTACCGGCCGGCGCTGCTGAACATCGGATCGGCCACCGACGCCTACCAGCCGGCCGAGCGAAAGCTGGGCCTCACGCGCGCGCTGATCCAGGTGCTGGACGAGTTCAACCACCCCTTTTCGCTGATCACCAAGTCCTCCGGGGTGGAGCGCGACATCGACCTGATCGCGCCGATGGCCACGCGGCGCTTGGCGGCGGTCTATGTGTCCATCACCACGCTGGACCCGGCGCTGGCCCGGGTGATGGAGCCGCGTGCCGCGGCGCCCGAGCGCCGCTTGCGCACGATAGAGCGGCTGGCCCGCGCCGGCATCCCGGTGGGGGTCAGCGTGTCACCGATCATCCCCTTCCTGAACGAGCCCGAGCTCGAACGCATTCTGGAAGCGGCGCACGAGGCCGGCGCCAGCTCGGCTTTCAGCATCGTCATCCGCCTGCCCTGGGAGGTGAACCCGCTGTTCCAGCAGTGGCTGCAGCAGCACTTTCCCGAGCGCGCGGCCCGGGTCATGGCCCGCATCCGCGAGATGCGCGGGGGCGCCGACAACAACAGCCAGTTCGGCGAGCGCATGACCGGCAGCGGCATCTGGGCCCAGTTGCTGCGGCAGCGCTTCCGCAAGGCCAGCGAGCGGCTGGGCCTGCTGCGGGTGCGTGAAGCGCTTGATCTGACGCAGTTCCGCCGCCCCGGGGCAGACCCGGCGCAGGCATCCACCCAGGCCAGCCTGTTCTAGCCGCTGGGCGGGGCTGGCCGGCGCGGCTACGAGGGCTGCTGCAGCGCGGGTTCCGGCGGCGCCGGGGCCGCGCCAGGCTCGGGCGTGGTGATCGCCAGCAGTGCGGGTGTCGGGTCGGTGGCCGGCCCCAGGCGCTGGCCCCGCAGCAGCAGGCCACCGGGTGAGCGGCCGCTGCGGCGTATGCCGGCGATGTGGGTGATGGGCCGGCAGAAGCGCCGGTGCAGGTCGGTGGACCGGGCCAGCAGGGCCGCCTGGTCGGGCAGATGGTCGCGGTGCCGGCGCAGCAACAGGCTGGACAGCTCGATCAGCCGGGCGTTGCGGGTGGCTTCGCCCTGGGTCAGCAGCAACTGCACCGCCTGGCGCTGGTCGCCCTGCATGGCCAGCCGCATCGCTTCTTCGGCCATGCTGGTGATCTCGGCCTGGCAGGCACGCAGCATCTTGCTCAGGGCCTCGTGCTGCAGCGCCGTGGCCACCAGGATCTCGGTGATCGCCTTCGACACGCAAAAGCGCATCGCGATGCGGCGGATCATCTGGTCCTGCTGGCCGGCGGCCACATCGCGGCTGGGCAAGCGGGTCCACAGGGCCAGCACCACGATGGCGGCCTCCAGGTCAAAATCCTCGGTCTCGGCATCGTCGGCCAGGACCTGGACGATGCGCTGGGCCTCGTCCACCTGCTTGCCGAGCAAGGCCCGAAGCGCCTGGCTTGCCGACAGGAAGCGTTGCAGCCGGCGCGACTGCGGGAAGCTCGTCTGGAACTCCTGCAACTGGCTGTGGGCGATCTGCAGGCGCTTCGGGTCGCCCATGTCATAACGCACCAGGCCCAGCAGCAGCAGCGACAGCGCGTCGAACAGCCGCGACTGCGGGCCGATGGCCACCGCACGCTCCAGCAGTTCCAGCACCAGCTCGCGGTCGCCCAGGTAGAAGGCCACGGTGCCGCATTGCTGCAGCCGCAGGCTGCAGCCCGGGGTGATCTCGGCCACCGTGTGGTAGGTGCGCAGCGCCTGGCTCAGCTCGCCCTGGTCCACCTGCACCCGGCCCAGCAGGTCGTAGGCCTCGACCATCGTCGATTGGGCGCGCACCAGGGCCTCGGCCTGGCGCCGGGCGTTGACCAGGTCGCCAGCGGCGAAGTGGGCCCGCGCCACGCCCAGCAGAGCCCAAGGCAGCTGGCGCTCCCGTGCCAGGCGCTGGAACAGCGCCAGCGCCTCGTCGAACTGGCCGGCCTTGAGCAGGATCTCGGCGGCCATGCGGGCGCAGTGCAGGCCGTAGGGCTGCTGGTTCTCGTAGCGCTGCAGGCAGCTGCGCACGGCCTGGCCATGGTCATTGCGCTCCAGCGCCTCGAAGATGGCGCCCAGCTCGCGCTTGCGCCGCTTGGCCGCCAGCAGGCGCTGGGCCAGCATCGTGACCTTGTAGGGGCGCAGCAGAAAGACGTCCAGCGCCGCTTCGGCGGCCTCCACCACCTTGGCATAGGTGGCCTCGCCGGCCAGCATCACGAACACGGTGCTGTGCGGCAGGATGGCCTCGCGCCGCAATTCCTCCAGCAGGCTCTGGCCGCTGAGCTCGCTGCCTTCGATGAAGTCCGCGCAGAGCACGAAATCGAAGTCCATCTGCTCCAGCGACAGCCGGGCATCGGCCAGGCCCTTGCACTGGCGCACCTGGTCGATGCCCAGGTCACGCAGCTGCGCCACCGTGGCGCGGCGCATGCTGGGGTTGCCGTCAATGACGAGGGCGCGGGCGCCCAGGGCTTGCGGATCGGTCAGCATCGCGCTGCGGTCCGGTGGTGTGAGGGTTCGGATCGCCGGTGTCGGTCGGACACGCGGCGGTGGACGGCCCCGTTACCACTCAGGGGGCCTGCTGGCTTATCGGCCGCTCCCCGCACAACTTGAGCCCGCCGGCGCATGCCGACGGGCGGGCGCCCTTACTTGAACAGGTCCTTGACCCGGTCGGTCCAGCTCTTGGCGTTGGGCGAGTGCTTCTCGCCGCCCTTTTTCAGCGACTCGTCCAGCTCCTTGAGCAGCTTGCGCTGGTGCTCGGTGAGCTTGACCGGCGTCTCCACGGCCACATGGGCGTACAGGTCGCCCGGGTAGCTGCTGCGCAGGCCCTTGATACCCTTGCCCCGCAGGCGGAAGGTCTTGCCATGCTGGGTGCCCTCGGGCAACTCGATCTCGGCGCTGCCGGCCAGCGTCGGCACCTCGATGGCACCGCCCAGCGCCACGGTGGTGAACGACACCGGCACGGTGCAGTGCAGGTCGTCGCCGTCGCGCTCGAAGATGTCGTGGTCCTTGATGCGGATCTCGATGTAGAGATCGCCCGCCGGGCCGCCGTTGGTGCCAGGCTCGCCATTGCCAGCCGAGCGGATGCGCATGCCCTCGTTGATGCCGGCGGGGATCTTCACCTCCAGCGTCTTCTGGCGCTTGATCTTGCCGGCGCCGTTGCAGCTGGTGCAGGGCTCGGGAATGATCTTGCCGGTGCCGTGGCAATGCGGGCAGGTCTGCTGGATGCTGAAAAAGCCCTGGCGCATGTGCACCTGGCCCGAGCCATTGCAGGTGCTGCAGGTCTTGGCACTGGTGCCGGGCTTGGCCCCGCTGCCGTGGCAGGTGTCGCAGCTGTCCCAGCTGGGGATGCGGATCTGCGCGTCCTTGCCATGCGCCGCCTCTTCCAGCGAGATCTCCATCGCGTAGCTCAGGTCGGCGCCGCGGTAGACCTGCTGGCCACCGCCACCCCGCCGGCCACCGCCGTTGAAGATGTCGCCGAAGATGTCGCCGAAAGCTTCGGCGAAGCCGCCCATGCCCTCGGCGCCCGGGCCGCGGCCCATGCCGGCGTTGGGGTCGACGCCGGCGTGGCCGTACTGGTCGTAGGCCGCACGCTTCTGGGCGTCGGAGAGCATCTCGTAGGCCTCCTTGGCCTCCTTGAACTTCTCCTCGGACTTCTTGGCATCGTCACCCTGGTTGCGGTCCGGGTGGTGCTTCATGGCCAGCTTGCGGTAGGCCTTCTTGATGTCTTCCTCGGTGGCGTTCTTGGGCACACCGAGGATGTCGTAGTAGTCGCGCTTTGCCATGTTGGGTCTCAACAGCTGGGGGGTCTCTGAAACGAAACCGCCGCGTTGAGCAGCAGACGCCGTCTGCTGTTCGAACGCGGCGAGACATCACGGCCGGCGCAGGGCCTGGCCGCGACATCCGGAGATCACTTCTTGACTTCCTTGAACTCCGCGTCGACCACGTTGTCGTCGGCCGGCTTGGCCGATGCACCGGCTTCGGCCTGGGGCGCCTCACCACCCGCCGCACCCGCGGCACCGGCCGCGGCTTGCTGCTCGGCGTAGACCTTTTCGCCCAGCTTCTGGCTGGCCGCCATCAGGGCCTCGGTCTTGGCATCGATCGTGGCCTTGTCGTCGGCCTTCAGCGCCTCTTCGGCCTCCTTCAGCGCGGTCTCGATCTTTTCCTTCTCACCGGCGTCGAGCTTGTCACCATGCTCGGACAGGCTCTTCTTGACCGAGTGGATCATGCCGTCGGCCTGGTTGCGGGCCTGCACCAGTTCGACCTTCTTGGCGTCCTCGGCGGCATTGAGCTCGGCGTCCTTCACCATCTTCTGGATCTCGTCCTCGGTCAGGCCCGAGTTCGCCTTGATGGTGATCTTGTTTTCCTTGCCGGTGGCCTTGTCCTTGGCGCCGACGTGCAGGATGCCGTTGGCGTCGATGTCGAAGGTCACCTCGATCTGCGGCAGGCCACGCGGCGACGGCGGGATGCCTTCGAGGTTGAACTCGCCCAGGCTCTTGTTGCCCGAGGCCATCTCGCGCTCGCCCTGGTAGACCTTGATCGTCACCGCCGGCTGGTTGTCGTCGGCGGTGGAGAACACCTGGGCGAACTTGGTCGGGATGGTGGTGTTCTTCTTGATCATCTTGGTCATCACGCCGCCCAGGGTCTCGATGCCCAGGCTCAGCGGGGTGACGTCCAGCAGCAGCACGTCCTTGCGCTCGCCGCCCAGCACCTGGCCCTGGATGGCCGCGCCCACGGCCACGGCCTCATCGGGGTTGACGTCCTTGCGCGGCTCCTTGCCGAACAGCTCCTTGACCATCTCCTGGACCTTGGGCATGCGGCTCTGGCCGCCGACCAGGATCACGTCGTCGATGTCCGAGACCTTGATGCCGGCGTCCTTGATGGCCACGCGGCAGGGCTCGATGGTGCGCTGGATCAGTTCGTCGACCAGGCTTTCCAGCTTGGCGCGGGTGAGCTTGATGTTCAGGTGCTTGGGGCCCGAGGCATCGGCCGTGATGTAGGGCAGGTTGACGTCGGTCTGGCTGTTGCTGGACAGCTCGATCTTGGCTTTCTCGGCGGCTTCCTTCAGGCGCTGCAGGGCCAGCACGTCCTTGGTCAGGTCGACACCCTGTTCCTTCTTGAACTCGGTGACGATGTAGTCGATCAGGCGCTGGTCGAAGTCCTCGCCGCCCAGGAAGGTGTCGCCGTTGGTCGACAGCACCTCGAACTGCTTTTCACCGTCGACGTCGGCGATCTCGATGATCGAGATGTCGAAGGTGCCGCCGCCCAGGTCGAACACGGCGATCTTGCGGTCACCCTTGCTGTGCTTGTCCAGGCCGAAGGCCAGGGCCGCGGCGGTGGGCTCGTTGATGATGCGCTTGACGTCCAGGCCGGCGATGCGGCCGGCGTCCTTGGTGGCCTGGCGCTGGCTGTCGTTGAAGTAGGCCGGCACGGTGATCACGGCCTCGGTCACTTCCTCGCCGAGGTAGTCCTCGGCCGTCTTCTTCATCTTGCGCAGCACCTCGGCGCTGATCTGCGGCGGGGCAATCTTCTTGCCGCGCACCTCCACCCAGGCGTCGCCGTTGTCGGCGGCGGCGATGGTGTAGGGCATCAGGTCGATGTCCTTCTGCACTTCCTTCTCGGTGAACTTGCGGCCGATCAGGCGCTTCACCGCGTACAGCGTATTGCGCGGGTTGGTCACGGCCTGGCGCTTGGCCGAGGCACCGACCAGCACCTCGCCGTCCTCCTGGTACGCAATGATCGACGGCGTGGTGCGTGCACCCTCGCTGTTCTCAATCACCTTGGTGGTGTTGCCTTCCATGATGGCCACGCACGAGTTGGTGGTGCCCAGGTCGATGCCGATGATCTTGCCCATGGTGTCTTGCTCCGGTAGGGGATATTTGGTTGATTCGGAAGTGCGGTTCAGGCGGCGGCTTTCAAGGGCGGCAGGCCTGAGGTTTGCTTTGGCGCAATGCGTGGACTACTTGGGCGCGGCCACGGTGACCAGCGCCGGGCGCAGCACGCGGTCGCTGATCAGGTAGCCCTTCTGCAGCACGGCCACCACGGTGTTGGCGTCCTGCTCGGCCGGCACCATGCTGATGGCCTGGTGCTGGTGCGGGTCGAACTTGGTGCCCGCCGGCGGCGCGATCTGGACCACCTTGTTGCGCTCCAGCGCCTGGGTCAGCTGGCGCAGCGTGGCGTGCACACCTTCCAGCACCGCCTCGACCTTGGCGTCGGGCATCGCGATGGCGGCCTGCAGGCTGTCCATCACCGGCAGCAGGCTGTCGGCAAAGGATTCCACCGCGTACTTGCGCGCCTTGCTGATGTCCTCGTCGGCGCGGCGACGGGTGTTTTCGGCCTCGGCCTTGGCGCGCAGGTAGGCGTCGGATACTTCGGTGTGCTTGGCCTCCAGGTCGGCCAGGCGCTGTTCCGCACTGGGGGCTGCGGCCTGCGCCGGCGTCTCGGGCGTGGCCGGGGCCTCTGCGGCGGCAGGGTGGGGTTGGGCGGACGTGGTGTCGTTCTCCGGCGTCGTCATGGCGGTCGCTTTGCGGGATTTTTTGAAGGGGTTGAACACAGTCGCAGGGGATATGGGGGCCCTATCCCGTGGTTCAAGAGGGGCTATTGCTGGGCCCAGAGCGGGGCCGAGGCGCGGGGCAGGGGGTCAGCTGTCGTCCACCGAGGCGCTCCAGCGCTGCCAGTCGTGCTGGGTGCGCTCGATCTCGCGCCGGTCGCGCTTGGTCGGGCGGCCCTGCTCGATGCTCAGCGCCGGCTCCGCGGCCAGGCGGCGCGCTTCGGCCGCGCGGGTGCGGGCGGCCAGGCTGTCGGCCGTCTCCTCGAACAGCGCCTGGGCCACCGGCGCCGGGCCGCGCATGGCGCTCAGCCCCTTCACCACCACCGTGCGCTGCACCGGGCCCTGGCGCAGCGCCAGGGTGTCGCCCACGCGCAGATCGCGCGAGGCCTTGGCCACCTGGCCGTTGACGCTGACCCGGCCCTTGCCGATGTCGTCCACCGCCAGCGCGCGGGTCTTGTAGAAGCGCGCCGCCCACAGCCATTTGTCCAGCCGCATGCCGGCGGCTGCGGCCTGCGCGTCAGCCTGTTTGTCGGTCTGCTTGCCACTCATGGTGCCGGATTGTCCGCCAAGGCCAGGCGCACGGTGGCGTCCAGGCCGGTGATGCGGCCGCCCGACCGCCGGTTGTCCAGCGCCAGGCTGCCGCCCAGCGAGGCCACGATCTGCTGGCAGATGGCCAGGCCCAGGCCGGCGCTGCCACCGTCGACCGGGGCGTCGCCGCCGGCAAAGGGCAGCATCAGCCGTGGCTGCAGGGCGTCGGGGATGCCCGGGCCGCTGTCGGCCACGGTCAGCGCGGCATGGCGGCCGTCACTGACCAGGCGCAGCACCAGCCGGCCACCTTCGGGGCTGTGCTTGAGTGCGTTGTGCAGCAGGTTGCGCGCCAGCTCGCGCAGCGCCCAGGCATGCGCACGCACCGGCGCCGGCACGGTGTCCAGGTCGAAGTCCAGGCCACGGTCGGCGATCAGCGGGGCCAGGTCCAGCGCCACCTCGCGCACCGTCTCGGCCCAGTCCAACACCGGTGGTTCACCCTGCTGGCGCAGCTGCTCGACCTTGGCCAGGGCCAGCATCTGGTTGGCCAGCCGCACCGCACCGTCCACCGTCTGGCCGATCTCGACCAGCGCCTGCTGCGGCGGCAGGTCACCGCGCAGCGCCGACTGCACCTGGGTCTTGAGCACCGCCAGCGGCGTGCGCAGCTGGTGCGAGGCGTCGCGCACAAAACGCTGCTGGTGGGCCAGCAGGCTGGCCTGGCGCGCCAGCGCGTCGTTGCTGGCCTCGATCAGCGGCATCAGCTCACGTGGTGCCCGGGGCACGGCGATGGGCGACAGGTCGTCGGCGGCGCGGGCCTGGATGGCGGCGCTGAGCTCACGCACCGGCCGCGTGGCGCGCTGCACCACCCAGCCCACCACCGCGGCGATCACCGCCAGCAGCGCGGCCTGGCGCCACAGCGTGTCCAGCAGCATCTGGCGCGCCAGGGTCTGGCGCAGCTCCAGCGTCTCGGCCACCTGGATGGTGGCCATGCCCTGGCCGGCCAGCCCGGCCACCGGCTGCAGCAGCACCGCCACGCGCACCGGCTGGCCCCGCACCTGGTCGTCGTAGAAGTCCACCAGCGCGGCATAGATGCCGCGGTCGGGCAGCCGGCCATGCCAGGGCGGCAGGGCGTCGAAGCCCGACACCATCTCGCCCTGGAAGCCGGTGACGCGGAAATAGATGCGGCTGCGGTTGTCGGCCTCGAAGGCCTCCAGCGCCGAATAGGGCACGGTGGCCAGCAGGCGCGGCGTGTCCTTGCTGCCGGCCACGTCCAGCAACTCGCCGATGGCCTTGGCCGAGGCCAGCAGCGTGCGGTCGTAGGCGGTGTCGGCCGCACGCTGGGCCTGGTGGTAGAGGCTGACGGTGTTGGCCGCCACCAGCAGCCCCACCGGGCCGAGGATGCCCAGCAGCAGCCGGCTGCGCATCGACAGCCCCTGCCGCCGCCGCAACAGCGCCGCCAGGCTCATGTGGCCGACTTCAGCAGGTAGCCCAGCCCGCGCAGCGTGACCAGGCGGGCGTCGGTGGCCGCCAGCTTCTTGCGCAGGCGGTAGGCCACCACCTCGATGGCGTCGGGCTGCACGTCCACCTCGCCGGCGAAGACGGCGTCGAACAGGCGGTCCTTGGCCACCGCCTGGCCCGGCCGGGCCAGCAGGGCGCGCAGCAGCGCGGCTTCACGCGGTGCCAGCTCCAGCGGCTGGCCCTGGTGGTAGACGGCGCCGCTGTCGGCATCGCAGCGCAGGCCGCAGAAGGCCGGGCCGGCCGCCAGGGCGTCGGCGGCCGGCGTGCCGGCGCCGCTGCCACCGCGGCGCCGGGCCAGCGCACGCACCCGGGCTTCCAGTTCATCCAGGTCGAAGGGCTTGGGCAGGTAGTCGTCGGCGCCGGTGTTCAGGCCCAGGATGCGGTCGCCCACGGTGCCCCGCGCGGTCAGGATGATGACCGGCGTGGCCAGGCCCTCGGCGCGGGCGTCGGCCAGCACGGCCAGGCCGTCGCGGCCGGGCAGGCTGAGGTCCAGCAGCACCACGTCGGGCACGGCGGCGCGCCAGCGGTCCAGCGCACGCGCGCCGTCGTCGCAGCCGACGACCTGGATGCCACACCGCTCGAACGAGCGCCGCAGTGTGGCCTGCATCGTGGCGTTGTCTTCGATCAGCAGCAGTTTCATGGTGGGCGCCCTCGGGCCGGACCGTGCCGGGTCGGGCTGGATCTCGGTGTTTCCCCTGATCTATTCGACAGCCGTTCGACAGCGGGGCCGGTGAACATGGGATTCTGTCCGCAAACCGCCAACCCGCCCGCGCCTGCAGCGCCGGGCCTCGAGGAGACACCACCGATGCGTC
>Ga0208266_100572_pt1 | contig 11937 bp, 6 predicted proteins | sample LakWasMet67_HOW9_2_FD_183897 | JGI IMG/M metagenome (GOLD analysis project Ga0208266, IMG submission 183897) | Freshwater sediment methanotrophic microbial communities from Lake Washington under simulated oxygen tension - Sediment Metagenome... | ecosystem: Environmental > Aquatic > Freshwater >...
CAAAAGATATGGTTACCGAAGAAGTTTTAAAATGTAACATTAACGGACAAGAATATACTTGCACAAGCAAAGCGCAATGCGATAGTATTATGAATGCAAACGTTAAAGATATTGCTGAATTAAATGGTGCTTATGATGTTGATGGAGCTCATAGTTCTGTTAACTTTAGCATTAAGCACATTATTAGCAATACCAAAGGAACGATTATGATCGACAGCGGTTATGTTAATTTACAAAACGCTAACGGACCAAAAATATTTATTCAATTAAATATGACATCGTTAACTACTCAAAACAGTATGCGTGATGGTCATTTAAAAGATAAAGAAAACTTTTTTAATGTTGCTAAATTTAAAACGGCAACCTTTGAAGCTACTGAGGTTGTGAAAAATGAAGAAATGGGTCCATATGCTTATTTAGCTAAAGGAAAAATGACCATTAAAGGAATTGCTAAAGACGCAGTTATTAAATTTAATTATCAAGGTTCTTCAGTGCAAGAATATGAGGGTAAAAAGTTTAACATTGCTGGATTTGAAGGTGAGGCGATGATTAATAGAAACGATTTTGGTATTGAAGGTGGCGGAGCTGCTGAAGAAGTAAAAATCGAAATTACTCTAGAAGCTGCACAAGAAATTAAATAAAATCAAAACAGTTTTTTTTAAATCCCCAATCAGAAACGATTGGGGATTTTTGTTTTAAATGCGTCATAAATAAGCGCCAAAAAGAAAGGTGAGTAAAGTAGTAAATTTCCCTTTTGTGTCAATATAAATGTCTATCTTCAATGAGATTAAAACAATTAAAAAGTCAAAAAAGCATCATGAAAAAATTATTACTCTCCAAAATCTTATTGATATTTTTAATTTTTGGCAACAAGGCATTTTCGCAAATCGATACTTCTTTTTGGTTTGCAGCACCTTTTGTGAGTCCAGACAACACTCCCAGGCATCCAATAGTGTTGCAAATTTCAGCACTTTCCTCAGCGGCTACGGTTAAAGTTAGACAACCGTCTGCCATTGCACCCAATAAATATGATACTACTTTTGTTGTGCCGGCTAACACAACTTTTAATTATGTTTTTTGGCGTGATGCATTGGCAAATTTAACTAACCTTGGTTTTGACTCTCTTGAAACTCGTCCATCAAATACAATAGTTCCGTATGGACTTTACATTTCATCTTCTTCAAATATTCAGGCGGTATATAATTTAACCAATTTTACAAATCTAGAAAGCTTTTCATTAAAAGGTCAAAATGCTTTGGGTACAAGTTTTATGTGTCCTTTTCAAACTAATCGTTACAACCTTACTTTAACTAATCTTGCAAATACTCCTCCAGGAATTATTCAACCCAAACAACAAATAAATATTGTTGCTAGTAAACCAAATACTATTGTGTGGATTACTCCAAAATGTAATACTATTGGTAATACAGCAAACATTACCTATAGCATAGTATTAAATAACCCTGGTGATGCTTATACAATTGAAAATGCGGTTCAAAGTACAAGTGTTGCAATAAATAATTTATCCGGAACCGAAATTATTTCTAATAAACCTATTGCAGTTACAGTGGCAGATGACTCTGTAAAAAGCACCTCGGGCTGCTATGATTTAATTGGAGACCAACTTGTTCCAATAGATGTAAATGCTTTTGATCATATATTTGTAAAGGGAGGGTTATTTGGTCCTGAACCTGAAGGAGCCTATGTTGTGGCAACACAAAATAATACCCAAATTACAGTTAATGACGGTGTAACAACCACAACCGTTATAAATAAAGGTGATACTTATTTTTATAAGGCTACTCAAGACTTAACGTACATTAATGCAAATAAAAAAATATCTTGTCTGCAATTAACGGGAATAGGTTGTGAGTATAGTTCAGACCTTTTACCATCAATAAATTGTGCAGGCTCAAACTTTGTTTCGTTTTCGAGAACTATGCCACAAACGCTAAACTTGTTTTTAATATGCAAAAACGGATCGCAATCTACATTTACACTTAGCAATGCTGCGGCAACTGTTACTATACCAATTACGGGGCCAAATTTTACGGTAGCTCCGGGTACGGCAACTTTACCCGGTGGTCCTTATTACGGCGCTCGAATAGCCTTAAGTGTTCCGGCATTTCCAGTAGGGTCATATACGATTGGTAATAATACTAGTGAATTTCAAATGAGTCTATTAGAAGGAGGGTCCACCTCTGGAACAATGTATCATTATAACACATCGTTTTCTAACGGTGTAAATTCTGTGGTAACAAATACTTTAATAAACTCAATATGTATGCCAACAAAAACTGTTGCATTAAGCGCAAGTTTTTTTGGCCCGGCAATTACTAATACTTGGACGGTGGCATCAGGTACGGGTACTTTTAGTCCATATGTTGTTACTCCAAATACAATTGCAACTACCTATACTTTGTCTAATGCCGATACTTTATTGCCGAGTATTAAATTTTATTTTACTTCAATTGGATCTTGTAATTCAAAAAGCGATTCGGTTACAATTCAAATATATCAGCAACCGCAAATTACAACTGTTAGTAATTTTTCTATAAACAATACTGTTCCTTCCATCACGTTATCTGGAACTGTAACAAATGCCATTAGTGGAATTTGGTCGGGCGGTAATGGAGGAGCGTTTGCTGGTTCTGGTCCTATCACAACGTATACGCCAATAGCTGCAGATTTTAGCATTGGCTCGGCAACATTTGCTTTAGCTAGCCAGTCTGTTTTGCCTGGATGTTTAAATGCTAGTAAAACAATTTCAGTTACTTTTTTTACGCCACCTGTAATTAACGCAATTGCTAATCCACCACAAATTTGTGCTGGCCAAAATGCAACAATGAATGCAATTGGGGCAATTAGTTATACATGGACACCATCAATACCTGTAAACGGAATTGTTTCGCCATTAGTAAACACAACATACACTGTTGTTGGTGTAGGAGCAAATACAAGTACTAACACTTCTGTAGTAACTTTATCGGTAGACCTTTGCACGGGTATTTTAAACACCAATAAATTTGAAGGTACTTTTAATGTTTATCCTAATCCAAGTAAAAACGTTTTTAATTTTGAAATTAAGGATAATACCCATGAAACTTTTACCTTGGAAATTTATGATGTTATCGGACAAATGATATTAGAACAAAAAATTATTTCAGAAAACACTAAAATTGATTTAAGTAAATATGCTAATGGTATTTATTATTTTAAATTTAATGCCAACAGTAAACAAGAAGTTTATAAGGTAATTAAGGAGTAATTTATTTTCTATTGTTTATAAAAATAGCTTCACATTTGTGAAGCTATTCCTTTGATTTTTTCTTGTAAATTTTTTTTAAAAAATATAAATTCTATACTGCTATATGGTTAATTTTTTGTGGTTTTTTTAAATATTTACTTACAACCATTTTTAATCAATTCATCATCTGCATAGCTATATTTTAAACTTTGCGCTTGTTTAAGATCAGCACAAGAACCAGCTAAATCATTCATGTATTTTTTTAGCTTTCCTCTGTAATAAAAGGCTCTTCCGCTTTTTGCATCTAACTCAATAGCTCTGTTAAAATCAGCTAAAGCCAAAGCATCTTTCTCAGTTTGGTAATAGGCAACGCCCCTTTCTAAAATAGCTAATTTATAATCCGACTTAAGCTTTAATGCTTCATTATAATCATCAATAGCACCTGCATAATCTTTTAGTTGATATTTGCTTGCGCCTCTTTGGTAGTAAGTGTCGTAAGATTTTTTTATTGCCAAGGCAGCACTACAATCCTCAACAACACCTTTGTCATCTTGCAAACTATATTTTACAATGGCTCGGTAATAATAAGCCAGTTCATTATTTTTATCTTTTTGTAAAGCCGTATTCAAATCACTTATAGCCTCTGTAGTTTTATTTTGATAATAATAGTTCACGCCTCTCCATAAATAATGTTTTGAGTCGTCGAGTTTAAGATCTATTGCTGCATTAAAATCTGGTTCAGCCTCCTTATACTTCTGTAATTCAAATTTTGCAAGCGCACGGTTGTAATAGGCTTCGGGTTTTGATGGATCTAATTCAATAGATTTATTATTTTCTGACAATGCTTTTTCGAAATTTTTTAATTCATAATACGAAATTGCCCTGTTGTAATAAGCGGTTGCATTTTTTGGATCATGATGAATTACTGTATCATAATCGGTAATGGATTCTTTATATTTATTTAAGCTGATATAAATTAAACCGCGCCAAAAATATGTGTCGTAATAAGGTTTAATGGTTAACGATTTATTGCAATCCGCCAATCCGCCTTCAAAATCATTTAAGTTATATTTCGCAATGGCTCTGTAATAATAACCACTTTCATATTCAGTGTCTGTTTCAACCGCTTTGTTTAAAGTTTGTAAGGCTTCTTTATAGTTTTTTAATTCAATTAATGCCGCTCCTTTAAATGTATAAGCTTTTGCATAATTTGTTTTAATTAAAATAGCAGTATCAAAATCGGCAATAGCAATTTTGTAATTTTTTAATTTATAATTGCATAAACCTCTGCTGTAAAAAGCATCGTGTTTTTTTCTACCACTATAAATACTTTTACTAAAATTGGTAATACCATCTTTGTAATCTTTCATTTCGTAAGCGCATAAACCTCTATTGTATAAGGCATTGTTATCATTAGGCTTTTTGGTTAAATATTCAGTATACTCGTTATAGGATTCTTTATATTCTCCTTTTTCAAATTTATTATAGGCAGAGGTAAATAAAGGATCTGTTTCGTCTTTATCGCGTTGAGAAAATAATAAGTGGCAAAATAAAATAAATGATATTGCAAGAATTTGTTTCTGAATTTTTTTCATGAAAATATAATGTTTGATTATAAAAATAAATAAAATTTAATCGTTCTCCTTTTAATTTTTGTAATTCTTTATGCATAAATAATTTTGTGTTTCTCTTTTATTAGGATTAAAATTGTAAATAAAATGTAAGATGAGAATTGTAACCTATAATGTTAATGGAATAAGAGCCGCAATGAGTAAAGGCCTAATTGATTGGATAAAACAGACAAATCCTGATGTTTTGTGTTTGCAAGAAGTAAAGGCCACTCCAGAACAAGTTGGTGTTTTTGAGCTAGAGGAGTTAGGATATAATCATTATTGGTATCCGGCACAAAAAAAAGGATATAGTGGTGTAGCAATATTTACAAAGATAAAACCAAAAAATGTGGTTTATGGCTGTGGTATTGCTGAGTACGATTTTGAGGGACGGATAATACGCGCCGATTTTGATGATTTTTCGGTAATGAGTGTTTATCACCCTAGCGGCAGCAGCGGCGATGAAAGGCAGGCGTTTAAAATGAAATGGTTAGGTGATTATACAAATTATATTAATGAAATAAAAAAAGCCCAGCCAAACCTTATTTTGAGTGGTGATTTTAACATTTGCCATAAAGCTATAGATATCCATAATCCCAAGTCAAATGCAAACACTAGTGGTTTTTTGCCTGAGGAACGCGAATGGATGGAAGAATTCATTAACACTGGTTTTATTGATACGTTCAGATACTTTAATCAAGAGCCACACCAATATAGCTGGTGGAGCTATCGCGCAGGTTCAAGAGATAAGAATTTGGGTTGGCGTATCGATTATAATTTAGCCTCATCTAGCCTTGCTTCTCGACTAAAAAGATCTGTAATTTTGCCCGAAGCAAAACATAGCGACCATTGCCCGGTTTTACTTGAAATTGATTAAAAAAAGTTTTTTATTAATTCTTTACACATTTTCGGCAAAAAAATTAGCAAAAATCAATCAAAAACCTATATTTGTTGTTCAAAACGTTGTTATCAAAATACTATGAATAAATTATTTCTATTTAGTTCTATCTCCTTATCATTATTGTTAACGTCTTGTGGTGGCGATAAAAAAAACAACAATAGTGAGACTTCCGAGGCAAAAGGTGGTGTATACATGGGAGGGATATTAAGGTTAAATGAAGTTGAAAACATTAAAAGCCTAATGCCTATCTCAATTAACGAGATAAATAGTTTTCATATTGCATCTCAAGTGTATGAAGGATTAGTAAAGTATAACCAAAACGATTTAACACTATTGCCAGGTATTGCAAAAACTTGGGAAATTAGTGAAGATCAAACCGAATACACATTTCATTTAAGGGGAAATGCAAAATTTCATGATGACCCTTGTTTTCCTGATAGTAAAGGACGAATGGCAACCGCTACAGATGTTAAATACTGTTTAGATAAAGTGTGTACTCAAGATCCAAATAACAATCAATTTGATATTACCTTAAAGGATAGAGTTGTTGGAGCAAATGAAAATTTTGAAGCTTCTAAAACTGGAAAAGCTACAGGTGTAAAAGGAATTACGGCTGTTAATGATTCAACTTTAAAAATAAAATTAATTCACCCTGATGGCAGTTTTTTAAATTTGTTAGCAATGCCAGGTTGTTATGTTTATGCTAAGGAAGCATTTACAAAATATGGAAACGATATGCGCACAAAATGTGTTGGTACTGGTCCGTTTTTTATTGAAACTGTAAAGGAAGGCGAAGTAATTATTATGAAAAAAAATCAAGACTATTGGGGTTTTGATGAATTTGGTAATAAATTGCCTTATTTAGATGGTATTAAGTGGTCGTTTATTCGCGATAAAAAATCTGAGATATTGGAATTTAAAAGAGGTAACTTAGATATGGTTTACCGCATACCTGTTGAGATGTTCCACGAATTTATGGGAGAGTTAGGAACAGCTAAATCAAATAAACCTGAATTTGAAATCGTATCTTCTACAGCTTTAAACACTAACTATTATGGTTTTAACTTACAAGCTAATCCCGTTTTTGCTAAAAAAGATGTTCGTTTAGCTTTCAACTATGCTATTGATCGCCATAAAATTGCTGATTTTACAATTCAAGGAGAAGGTGTTTCTGCTGATTATGGAATGGTGCCTTACACAGAGGCTTTCGAAAAAGAAGGCTATGATTACAAATCTTTAAAAGGGTATACTTACGATCCAGCAAAAGCTAAAGAATTATTAAAAGCTGCTGGATATCCTGAAGGTAAAGGTTTTCCTGAAATTACATTAGAAATCAACAGCGGTGGTGGCGATAGAAATATCTTAATTGCTGAAGTAATCCAAAAAATGTTGAAAGAGAATTTAGGAGTAACCGTTAACATTAATACTGTTCCTTTATCTGAACATATTGAAAATATCCAAATAGGAAAAGCGGATTTATTCAGATTTGGTTGGGTAAGTGATTATCCAGATCCTGAATCGTTTTTAACCTTGTTTTATGGAAAGCACCTTCCTGCAAATCCTTCCGAAAAATCATACATTAATTTATTTAGATATAAAAGCGCTAAGTTTGACTCGTTATTTATGGCTGCTCGTGTTGAGCCGGATAAAGCAAAACGTTTTGCTATTTTAGCTCAAGCAGAACAAGTTGTTTTAGATGACGCACCGTTCATTCCGATTTTTTATGACGAAAACTTTAGATTAGAACAAAAGAACGTTCGTAATTTGCCTGAAAATCCAATGAATTATATTAATGCAACTAATACTTATTTAATTCCATTAGATAAGTTAAAGAAAAAATAAAAAATAATTTATAAAAAATCCCAATCAAAAACGGTTGGGATTTTTTAATTACAATAACTTTCCTAATTTTTTAATGTGAATAAGCATTTTGTAATAATCGTTGCAGGCGGTACCGGAAGCCGAATGCAAAGCAATATCCCAAAACAATTTATTGAAATTAATGGCGAAGCTATAATTATTAAAACCATAAAAGTATTTCTAAAGTATAATCCTTTAATTAATATAATTATTTCTGTACATCCGGATTTTAAAAATTATCTTGAAAAAATATTAACGGAGCACGATTTAATTACTGCCAAACTTCAAATTGCTTTAGGGGGTAACACACGTTTTCAATCTGTAAAAAACGGCCTTGCTTTAGTAGATGATCAAAATGCAGTTGTCGGTATTCACGACGCAGCAAGACCTTTCGTTTCTATTCAAACTCTAAAAACATGTTACGATACAGCAAAAGAAAAAGGTAACGCCGTTCCTTGTGTTTTAGTAACCGAAACCATTCGAAAAATTGAAGGTGAAATTAATTTTTTAGAAGATAGATCTGCATTTCGTATCATTCAAACACCTCAATGTTTTTTATCTTCAAAAATAAAACTAGCTTTTGCCCAAAAGTATAATCCAATATTTACAGATGATGCAGCAGTTTTGGAGTATAGTGGCGAAACAATAAATTTAGTTGATGGAAATGTTGAAAATATAAAAATAACAACGCAGTTTGATTTGGCTGTGGCAAAAACTTTGTTAAACAATGAGTAGCGATGAGGTAATTGATGCACTAGAATTAACAGCCAAACTGTTTGAGCTGCATAACGAAAATCCTTTTAAAATAAAAGCACTTACAAATGCTGCATACAAATTATCTAAACTCAGATATGATTTTGAAGGAAAATCTCATGAAGAGATTGAGGCCATAGAAGGAATTGGAAAAGGAATTTCTGCAAAAATAATTGAATTATTAAAAACAGGAACTACTAAAGAGTTAACGGCCTTGTTTGAAAAAACTCCCCAAGGTGTTGTTAAAATGCTCGGCATCAAAGGCCTTGGGCCTAAAAAGGTTAGACAACTTTGGTTAGAATTAAATATTGAAACCGTTGGCGAATTGTTATACGCATGCAATGAGAACCGTTTAACTTCATTAAAAGGGTTTGGCGAAAAAACACAGGCTCAAATAAAACAAAATATAGAATTTAAAATTTCTAACAATAATAAATTTCATTTTGCTGCTATCGAAAAACCGGTTAACAATCTTGTTGAAATAATTTCTGAAAAACAAAATGAACTTCAAATTGCTGTTGTTGGCCAATTAGCAAGGAAATGCGAGGTTATTGATAAAATAGAAATATTAATTGATGGAGAAATATTATTAGATATTTCATCCCTTGAAAAAACAATTCCATTAAAAGTAAATTATATTTTTTGTGAGCCAAATGAATTTTTTTATAAGTTGGTTGAACTTACTTCTACACCCGAACATTTAGAAAAAATAAATTTTAATAGTTTAAATACTACAGAATATTTTAGCGACGAAGAAATTTATGAGGAATTAAATTTGCAATATATTGAGCCCGAATTGCGCGAAGGTTTAAGTGAAGTTAAGTTAGCGGCGCAGCATAAAATACCACAATTAATTGAGTTAGACGACTTAAAAGGAATTCTTCACAATCATACAACATATAGTGATGGCGTAAATACTTTATCAGAAATGGCAAGCTATTGCAAGGATTTAGGTTATGAATATTTAGGAATTTGCGACCATTCAAAAAGTGCATTTTATGCACAAGGATTATCCATTGAAAAAGTTTTAGAACAGCAAAAAGAGATTGATAAATTAAACCTAACGTTTAGCAACTTTACGGTGTTAAAAGGAATAGAAAGTGATATTTTAAATGACGGTTCTTTAGATTACCCCGAAGAAATTTTAAAAACATTTGATTTTATTGTTGCTTCAGTTCATTCTAATTTAAAAATGAATGAAGAAAAAGCAACAGAACGACTGATTGCTGCAATTGAAAATCCTTACACCTCTATTTTAGGGCATCCTACCGGAAGGCTTCTACTGGCAAGGCCTGGCTATCCTATTAACCACAAAAAAGTTATTGACGCATGCTCTCAAAATAAAGTTAGTATCGAATTAAATGCGCATCCGTATCGCCTTGATATTGATTGGCGTTGGATTTGGTATTGCTTAGAAAAAAATGTAAAAGTGTCAATAAATCCAGATGCGCATCATAAAGATGGTTATCATGATATGTATTACGGTGTTTGTGTTGCCAGAAAAGGAATGCTTAGCAAAGAATTTTGTTTAAATGCTTTGAATTTGTCAGAATTAAAAAATGAGTTTAAAAAATAACCTCATTTTTTTTATAAAATTCTTCACCTTTTTAGTAATTATTTTTAAGATTTTGGCCTTGACTATATTTTACGATTTTCAAATAAATTTTAATATTTGTTTTTTAAATGATTGAAGTTGCTTGCTGTTTTGTTTAAGTGGATGATAATCAGCTATATATATTTTAACAACTTAGTGATTTTTTTATTGAATTTTTAGCAAATTATCTATAAAATGTTTTAGCTTTATAACTGTTAAAAAACAGACTATTAAGCCTTTAGGGATAATTACTTCAAGGAGGAAAATATTTATTTTATTTTTCATTCTTTTCCGTTTCTGCAATTTTTTTGGAGCGGTACCTGGATATAACTATTTTAAAAAATTAACTACACAAGAGGTTGAGATTTCTGTTGGTACAACCAACTTAACAAATTTTCCTGTTTTGGTGAGACTTACAGATAATGATCTCCGACATACTACTAGTGGTGGAAAAGTTGAAAACATAAGTGGTTTTGATATTGTTTTTACGGCCTCTGATGGTTCTACGCTTATCAATCATCAAGTAGAACGGTATAATCCGGTTACTGGTGAGTTATTGGCTTGGGTTCAAATACCAACTTTAAGCGCAACGATTAATACCGATTTTTATTTATATTTTGGAAACGCTACAGTCTCTGTAGATCCTTCTACAACCGGAACATGGGATTCAAATTTTCAAGCAGCGTATCATTTAACAGCAAATCAAAATGATGCAACTGCAAATGGAAATAATTTTAGTTTAACTGGCACTAATCTTCAAAGTCCTGCTGTTGCTGGTGATGGACGCGACATAGAAAATACTGAAAAATTATTTTGTTCTCCAAGTGCTGCAATTCAAACCAATGGAGATGTAACTATTGAAACATGGGTAAATTTTGAAACTGTTCAGTTGGTTGCAAATGATAATGTTTTTATTTCTTGCGGTGCCCTCGGTGAAGTTGGCATTCCTGACAACATGTTTTATTCATTTAACTACAACGGGGCTGGTGCAAATACAAATAAGTTACGTATGTTTTGGGAGTATGGTGTTGGCGTGAATGAAGTTGTTGTATCAAGTGTTACTACAACATTAGTTGCTGGAACCTGGTATCATTTGGCTGCCGTTAGAGATATTACAAATGGTGTTGTGCGATTTTTTATTGACGGAATCCAATTAGGATCTGATGTGCCCTACCTTAACGCCCCACAAGGTGGCACCTTAACTACATTAAATATTGGAGAGTTTCAAGATCTTGCCACTAGGGATATTGATGGTGATTTTGATGAGATTCGAATTTCTAATTCTGTTCGTATTCCTGAATGGATGCAGGCCACTTATCAAACCGGTAGAATTGGTTCAACATTTATTACCTATAGTACAACTGCTTGTGTTCCCCCTGATGTCTCAGTTGCAGGAACTAGTCAAACTATTTGCGCGTCAACTTTTACAATGGCTGCCAATACTCCCACAACCGGTGTTGGCACATGGTCGTTAATCTCTGGAGGAGGAACCATTACAAACTCTTTATCTCCAACAACAGGTATAACGGCTTTGGGATTGGGTGATAATATTTTTGAATGGACCATAACTAGTGGTACGTGTACTTCAGTTTCCAGTGTAACGATTACTCAAGATCAAACACCTACAACAGCTTCAGCTGGATCAAGCCAAACCCTTTGTATTTCTTCACCTACAACTATCTTAAGTGGAAATAATCCCGCTATTGGTTCTGGTTCATGGACCGTGTTGTCTGGTACAGCCACTATCACAACACCAACTTTAAATAACACAACGGTTTCGGGGTTGACAACCGGTAACAATGTTTTGCAATGGACAATTTCAAATGGCGTATGTCCAGTATCATCTTCAACGATGACCATCCAGGTGGATCCGGCGGCGAGTATCGCAGTAGCAGGACCAAACCAAACCTTGTGTATCTCTAACCCAACGACGGTGTTAGCGGCCAACACGCCCACCAGCGGAACAGGCACC
>Ga0208266_100573_pt1 | contig 11920 bp, 8 predicted proteins | sample LakWasMet67_HOW9_2_FD_183897 | JGI IMG/M metagenome (GOLD analysis project Ga0208266, IMG submission 183897) | Freshwater sediment methanotrophic microbial communities from Lake Washington under simulated oxygen tension - Sediment Metagenome... | ecosystem: Environmental > Aquatic > Freshwater >...
GCTCGACCGTCTACAACCCGATCAAGAACAAGAAGGAGCGCATCGGCCGGATCCTGCAGATGCACGCCAACCAGCGTGAAGAAATCAAGGAGATCCTGGCCGGTGACATCGCCGCCTGCGTGGGCCTGAAGGAAGTGACCACGGGTGAGACCCTGTGCGATCCGGACGCCATCATCACGCTGGAGCGCATGGTGTTCCCGGAGCCGGTGATTTCGCAGGCCGTCGAGCCCAAGACCAAGGCCGACCAGGAAAAGATGGGCATCGCGCTGGGCCGTCTGGCTGCCGAAGACCCGTCGTTCCGCGTGCGCACCGACGAAGAATCGGGCCAGACCATCATCTCCGGCATGGGTGAACTGCACCTCGAAATCATCGTCGACCGCATGAAGCGCGAGTTCGGTGTCGAGGCCAACGTCGGCAAGCCGCAGGTGGCCTACCGCGAAACCATCCGCAAGGCGGTGTCGGACGTCGAAGGCAAGTTCGTGCGCCAGTCGGGCGGCAAGGGCCAGTACGGTCACGTCGTGCTGAAGGTCGAGCCGCAGGAGCCGGGTAAGGGCTTCGAGTTCGTTGACGCCATCAAGGGTGGTGTGGTGCCGCGCGAGTTCATCCCCGCGGTCGAGAAGGGTCTGATCGACACGCTGCCGAACGGCGTGCTGGCGGGTTTCCCGGTGGTCGACGTTAAGGTCACGCTGACCTTCGGCTCGTACCACGAAGTGGACTCGAACGAAAACGCGTTCAAGATGGCCGCATCGATGGGCTTCAAGGACGGCATGCGCAAGGCCAGCCCGGTGATCCTGGAGCCGATGATGGCCGTGGAAGTCGAGACGCCTGAAGACTATGCCGGCACGGTGATGGGCGACCTGTCCAGCCGCCGCGGCATGGTGCAGGGCATGGACGACATGGTCGGCGGTGGCAAGATCATCAAGGCCGAGGTGCCGCTGTCCGAGATGTTCGGCTACTCGACCACGCTGCGCTCGGCCACCCAAGGTCGCGCCACGTACACGATGGAGTTCAAGCACTACGCTGAAGCTCCGAAGAACGTGGCCGACGCGATCATCACGGCGCGCGCCAAGTAAACCATCCAAGCCGGTCTTCGGCGCCCGGGCACAACCCGGACTGGTCAGCTGCCCGTGGCTGACCTCGCGCTGGAGACCTAAAACAGCCACGGGCAACGCTCTTTAGAGACGGAGAAATCATGGCAAAAGGTAAATTCGAACGGACCAAGCCGCACGTGAACGTGGGCACGATTGGTCACGTGGACCACGGCAAGACGACGCTGACGGCGGCGATCACGACGATTCTGTCGGCCAAGTTCGGTGGCGAGGCCAAGGCCTACGACCAGATCGACGCGGCGCCGGAGGAAAAGGCGCGTGGCATCACGATCAACACCGCGCACGTCGAGTACGAGACGGCCAACCGCCACTACGCGCACGTGGACTGCCCGGGCCACGCCGACTACGTGAAGAACATGATCACGGGTGCGGCGCAGATGGACGGCGCGATCCTGGTGTGCTCGGCCGCTGACGGCCCGATGCCCCAGACCCGCGAGCACATTCTGCTGGCGCGTCAGGTCGGTGTGCCGTACATCATCGTGTTCCTGAACAAGTGCGACATGGTCGACGACGCCGAGCTGCTCGAGCTGGTCGAAATGGAAGTGCGCGAGCTGCTGAGCAAGTACGACTTCCCCGGCGACGACACCCCGATCATCAAGGGCTCGGCCAAGCTGGCGCTCGAAGGCGACAAGGGTGACCTGGGCGAGCAGGCGATCTTCCGCCTGGCCGACGCGCTGGACAGCTACATCCCCACGCCCGAGCGCGCGGTGGACGGTGCCTTCCTGATGCCGGTCGAAGACGTGTTCTCGATCTCGGGTCGTGGCACGGTGGTGACCGGCCGTATCGAGCGCGGCATCATCAAGGTTGGCGAGTCGATCGAGATCGTCGGCATCAAGGCGACGCAGACCACCACCTGCACCGGCGTGGAAATGTTCCGCAAGCTGCTGGACCAGGGCCAGGCGGGCGACAACGTCGGCATCCTGCTGCGCGGCACCAAGCGCGAAGACGTGGAGCGTGGCCAAGTGTTGTGCAAGCCGGGTTCGGTCAAGCCGCACACGCACTTCACGGCCGAGATCTACGTGCTGAGCAAGGAAGAGGGCGGCCGTCACACGCCGTTCTTCAACAACTACCGCCCGCAGTTCTACTTCCGCACGACGGACGTGACGGGTGCGGTGGAGCTGCCCAAGGACAAGGAGATGGTGATGCCTGGCGACAACGTCAGCATCACGGTCAAGCTGATCGCGCCGATCGCGATGGAAGAAGGCCTGCGCTTCGCCATCCGTGAAGGCGGCCGCACCGTCGGCGCCGGCGTCGTCGCCACCATCATCGCGTAACAGGTTCAAGCTGCAGGGGCATAGCTCAATTGGCAGAGCGTCGGTCTCCAAAACCGAAGGTTGGGGGTTCGATTCCCTCTGCCCCTGCCAGGCAAGAATCTGATTGAAGGCGCGCCGCACGGCGACCGCGCCGATCCCAGGCCCGAACAGGCGTGGCCCGCAGGCTTGCAACAGCCCGGCGGGCCTTGCTGCTGATGGGTGCTCCTGTTGTTGCTGCGCTGAAGTCAGTGTGGTGCGGCGGGTGTGAGAAACGAAACACATGGCCACCAACACGCAAATCGAGACGGTTTCCACCGGTGCCGACCGCGCCAAGCTGGCTGCGGCGGGTGTGCTGCTGGTGGCGGGTGTGGCGGCCTACTACCTGCTGGGCAAGCAGGGGCTGTGGCTGCGTGTGCTGGCCTTGCTGCTGCTGCTGGCCGGCGCGGTGGCCACCTTTTTTGCGTCCGAGACGGGCAAGCAGCTGATCGCCTTCGGCCGCGACTCGGTGCGCGAGACCAAGAAGGTCGTCTGGCCGGCCCGCAAGGAGGCGATGCAGATGACGGGTTATGTGTTTGCCTTCGTCGTGGTGATGGCGCTGTTCCTGTTCCTCACCGACAAGACCCTGGAGTGGGTGCTGTACGACCTGATCCTGGGCTGGAAGCGCTGAAAGGCCTGCTGTTATGAGCGAACTGACCCCCCAAGAAGTGCCGGCATCCGAAGCGCCCGCGGCGGCGCCGTCGAAGCTGCGTTGGTACGTGGTGCATGCCTACTCCGGCATGGAGAAGGCTGTCGAGCGCAACATCCGCGAGCGCATCGAGCGCGCCGGCATGCACGACAAGTTCGGCCGCATCCTGGTGCCGACCGAAGAAGTCATCGAGCTGAAGAACGGCAAGAAGTCGGTCACCGAGCGCCGCTTCTTCCCGGGCTACGTGCTGGTCGAGATGGAGATGGACGACGAGTCCTGGCACCTGGTCAAGCACACCAGCAAGGTCACCGGCTTTGTGGGTGGTGCCAAGAACCGCCCGGCGCCGATCTCCGAGGCCGAGGTGATGAAGATCGTCAACCAGATGCAGGAAGGTCTGGAAAAGCCACGGCCCAAGGTCGAGTGGATGATCGGCGAGCTGGTGCGGGTCAAGGAAGGCCCGTTCACCGACTTCAACGGCGCGGTCGAGGAAGTCAACTACGAGAAGTCCAAGGTCAAGGTCTCGGTCACGATCTTCGGTCGTGCCACCGGCGTCGAGCTGGACTTCGCGCAGGTCGAGAAGGTCTGATTTTTCACCGGCAGATGATGTGGCGCGGCCCGGCGCCATCTGCTGGATCAACAAGCGGGCCGCACTGACGAGGAGCTCGGTGGCATTGCTGCCGCTGGGCGCTTGAACTCGAGGAGCCTTTCATGGCAAAGAAAATCGTCGGCTTCATCAAGCTGCAAGTTCCGGCGGGCAAGGCCAATCCTTCGCCCCCGATCGGCCCGGCGCTCGGCCAGCGCGGACTGAACATCATGGAGTTCTGCAAGGCGTTCAACGCCCAGACCCAGGGCGTCGAGCCCGGTCTGAAGCTGCCCGTGGTGATCACCGCCTACGCTGACAAGTCCTTCACCTTCGTGCTGAAGTCGCCCCCGGCGACCGTGCTGCTGAAGAAGGCCGCCAAGATCGAGAAGGGCTCCGGCCGTGCGCACCTGGACAAGGTGGGCAAGATCACCCGCGAGCAGCTGGAAGAGATCGCCAAGATCAAGGTCAAGGACCTCACCGCCGCTGACATGGACGCAGCCGTGAAGACCATCGCTGGTTCCGCCCGTTCGATGGGCCTGATCGTGGAGGGTGTCTGACATGGCCAAGCTGACCAAGCGTGAGAAGGCTGTCGCCGGCAAGGTCGACACGCTCAAGCTCTACACCTTCGACGACGCGATCGCCCTCGTCAAGGAATGCGCCACCGCCAAGTTCGATGAGTCCATCGACGTGGCTGTGCAACTCGGCATCGACGCGAAGAAGTCCGATCAGGTCGTGCGCGGCGCTGTCGTGCTGCCCAACGGCACCGGCAAGACCAAGCGCGTGGCCGTGTTCGCCCAAGGTGCCAAGGCCGAAGAGGCCAAGGCGGCTGGCGCCGACATCGTCGGCATGGACGACCTGGCGGCCGACATCAAGGCTGGCAAGATGGACTTCGACGTCGTGATCGCGTCGCCGGACACGATGCGCATCGTCGGTACCCTGGGCCAGATCCTGGGCCCGCGCGGCCTGATGCCTAACCCCAAGGTCGGCACCGTCACCCCTGACGTGGCCACTGCCGTGCGCAACGCCAAGGCGGGCCAGGTGCAGTTCCGTGTCGACAAGGCCGGCATCATCCACGGCACCATCGGCCGCCGCTCGTTCGACAGCGACAAGCTCAAGGGCAACCTGGCCGCGCTGCTGGACGCGCTGAGCAAGGCCAAGCCGGCGTCGAGCAAGGGCATCTACCTGCGCAAGGTGGCCGTGTCCTCGACGATGGGTGTGGGCGTGCGCGTCGACATGCAGTCGCTGACCGCCTGAGCTGAACGTCACAACATCCCGCGCGCCGGTCTAGCGCGTGGGGTTTGAATTGGTGGGCTGTTGCCGGTGCGAACCGGTGGCAGGCCATCCAAGACCGCTGGCGAGGCTTTGTGGCCTCTTAATTCTCGGCAACCGTTGTGAGACGGCGGCCGTTCAGCCAGCGCAGATGGCGGTCCCGCCTGAAGGTCATCGATTTCTGGGGTGCATGCCCCATGGGAACGGATGCCGGCAGGTTTGGTCGCTGCAACCCGGATGCGCCGGGACGCCCCGATCACTTCGGTGTCGGAGCCAGCGGCGCAATTTTGTGAGGAGCAGACCTTGAGTCTCAATCGCAACGAGAAAGCGGCCGTGGTCGCGGACGTGTCGGCGCAAGCCGCCAAGTCCCAGACCCTCGCGCTGGCCGAGTACCGTGGCCTCACCGTTGAACACCTGAACAAGCTGCGCAAGGACGCGCGCGAGAAGGGTGTGTATCTTCACGTGCTGAAGAACACGCTCGCTCGCCGCGCCGTTGCCGGCACCCCGTTCGAGGTGGCATCGGAAGGCATGGTCGGCCCGCTGATCTACGGCTTTTCGGAAGACGCTGTCGCCGCGGCCAAAGTCATCGCCGACTTTGCCAAGGGCAACGACAAGCTGGTCGTCAAGGGCGGCGCTTACGCCGGCAAGGTGCTGGATGCCAACGGGGTCAAGGCCCTGGCAGCCATCCCGAGCCGCGAAGTGCTGATCGCGCAGGTCGCTGGCCTGCTGAAGTCGCCGATCCAGCGACTGGCTGTGGTGCTGGGCGCCGTGGCCGCGAAGAACGCAGCCCCGGCCGAAGCGGCCGAGGCCGCCGAAGCGCCTGCCGCAGCCTGATCGATCGAACCCCGATCCCAACCCCAAATCCTGAATCGAGAAATTCAAATGGCATTCGATAAAGACGCATTCCTGGCCGCCATGGACACCATGTCCGTGATGGAACTCAACGACCTGGTCAAGGCCATCGAAGAGAAGTTCGGCGTGTCCGCCGCCGCGATGGCCGCCCCGGCCGCCGGTGGTGGTGGTGGCGCCGCTGCCGCCGTGGAAGAGAAGACCGAATTCAACGTCGTTCTGCTGGAAGCCGGCGCCCAGAAGGTGTCGGTCATCAAGGCCGTGCGCGAACTGACGGGCCTGGGCCTGAAGGAAGCCAAGGACCTGGTCGACGGCGCCCCGAAGAACGTGAAGGAAGCCGTGCCGAAGGCCGACGCCGAAGCCGCTGTCAAGAAGCTGGTGGAAGCCGGTGCCAAGGCCGAAGTGAAGTAATTCACCGGTCTGGCCAGGGCTGGCGGGACCCTTCGGGGTCTGCCAGCCTTTCGCATTTCAGGGCTTAGGCCCTGAAGAACACTTGAAAGTGCCATTCGGGGTATCCTGTAGGGCTTTTTCAAGTGTTCTCTGAACCGACTGCAGAGAACCGGTTTGGTCGGGCTCCGGTGCAACGCCGGGGTTGTCCGCCAGCGGCTGGTAGTGGCCAGCCACCAAGCTTCGGGCCGTCTCCCTCACAGTGCTGAGCGAAGACGCGCGCCCGGTGCCAGTCGCCGACGAGACGTGCGCCCGGGCCCTGGCGCGCGTCATCGACACGGAGTATCCATGGCGCAAGCAACCCCCTACAGCTACACCGAGCGCAAGCGTATCCGCAAGAGCTTCGGCAAGCGCGAGCATGTGCTCGACGTTCCCTATCTGCTCACCATGCAGCGCGAGGCCTATGTCGCCTTCCTGCAAAAAGACCTGCCGCCGTCCAAGCGCAAGCCCGAAGGCTTGCAGGCCGCGTTCCTGTCCGCGTTCCCGATCGTGTCGCATAACAGCATGGTCGAGATGAAGTTCATCGAGTACAACATCGCGAAACCGCCGTTCGACGTGCGGGAATGCCAGCAGCGGGGCCTGACCTTCGCTGCTGCCGTGCGCGCGAAGCTGCAGATGATCATCTATGACCGGGAGTCGGCGCCGGCCAAGGTGGTCAAGGAAATCAAGGAGCAAGAGGTCTACATGGGCGAAGTGCCCCTGATGACCGACTATGGCTCCTTCATCGTCAATGGCACCGAGCGTGTCATCGTCTCGCAGCTGCACCGCTCGCCCGGTGTGTTCTTCGAGCACGACAAGGGCAAGACGCACAGCTCGGGCAAGCTGCTGTTCAGCGCCCGCATCATTCCGTACCGCGGTTCCTGGCTGGACTTCGAGTTCGACCCGAAGGACATCCTGTACTTCCGCGTCGACCGTCGCCGCAAGATGCCGGTGACCATCCTGCTGAAGGCCATCGGCCTGAACCCGGAAGCGATCCTCGCCAACTTCTTCGACTTCGACAGCTTCCGCCTGATGGACGCGGGCGCGCAGATGGAGTTCGTGCCTGACCGCCTGAAGGGCGAAGTGGCGCGTTTTGACATCGTCGACAAGGACGGCAAGGTCGTCGTCGAGAAGGACAAGCGCATCACCGCGCGCCACGTGCGCCAGCTGGAGACCAACGGCACCCAGTTCGTCTCGGTGCCCGAGGACTACATCGTCGGCCGCATCGTGGCCCGCAACATGGTCGACGCCGACACCGGCGAGATCATCGCCAAGGCCAACGACGAGCTGACCGATCTGCTGCTGAAGAAGCTGCGTGCCGCCGGCGTCAAGGACATCCAGTGCCTGTTCACTAATGAACTGGACCAGGGCGCCTACATCAGCCAGACGCTGGCCGCCGACGAGACGGCCGACGAGCTGGCTGCCCGCGTCGCCATCTACCGCATGATGCGCCCCGGCGAACCGCCGACCGAAGACGCCGTGCAGGCGCTGTTCGGCCGCCTGTTCTACAACGAGGACACCTACGACCTCAGCCGCGTCGGCCGCATGAAGTTCAACGCCCGCGTGGGCCGCGACGTGCCTGAAGGGCCGATGACGCTGTCCAACGAGGACATCCTCGACGTCGTCAAGATCCTGGTCGAGCTGCGCAACGGCCGTGGTGAGGTCGACGACATCGACCACCTGGGCAACCGGCGCGTGCGCTGCGTGGGTGAACTGGCCGAGAACCAGTACCGCTCGGGCCTGGCGCGCATCGAGAAGGCCGTGAAGGAGCGCCTGGGCCAGGCCGAGACCGACGCGCTGATGCCGCACGACCTGATCAACTCCAAGCCGATTTCCGCGGCGCTGAAGGAGTTCTTCGGGGCGAGCCAGTTGTCGCAGTTCATGGACCAGACCAACCCGCTGTCCGAGATCACGCACAAGCGCCGTGTCTCGGCCCTGGGCCCGGGCGGTCTGACCCGCGAGCGTGCCGGCTTCGAAGTGCGCGACGTGCACCCGACGCACTACGGCCGCGTGTGCCCGATCGAGACGCCGGAAGGCCCGAACATCGGCCTGATCAACTCGCTGTCGCTGTACGCCCGCCTGAACGAATACGGCTTCCTGGAGACGCCGTACCGCCGGGTGATCGACAGCAAGGTGACCGACCAGATCGACTACCTGTCGGCCATCGAGGAAGGCAAGTACGTCATCGCCCAGGCCAACGCCTCGCTCAGCACCGACGGCGTGCTGACGGACGAGCTGGTGTCGGCCCGCGAAAGCGGTGAGTCGGTGCTGACCTCGCCGGAGCGCATCCAGTACATGGACGTGGCGCCGGCGCAGATCGTGTCGGTGGCGGCGTCGCTGGTGCCCTTCCTGGAGCACGACGACGCCAACCGCGCGCTGATGGGCGCCAACATGCAGCGCCAGGCCGTGCCGGTGCTGCGCCCCGAGAAGGCGCTGGTCGGCACCGGCGTCGAGCGCGTGGCCGCGGTTGACTCCGGCACCGTGGTGACCGCCCGCCGTGGTGGCATCGTCGACTACGTGGACACCAACCGCATCGTGATCCGCGTCAACGACGCGGAGACCGTGGCCGGTGAGGTCGGCGTCGACATCTACAACCTGATCAAGTACCAGCGTTCGAACCAGAACACCAACATCCACCAACGTGCCATCGTGCGCCGCGGTGACCAGGTGGGTGCTGGTGACGTGGTGGCCGACGGCGCATCGACCGATCTGGGTGAACTGGCCCTGGGCCAGAACATGCTGATCGCGTTCATGCCCTGGAACGGCTACAACTTCGAAGACTCGATCCTGATCTCGGAGCGCGTGGTGGCCGACGACCGCTATACCTCGATCCACATCGAGGAGCTGGTGGTGATGGCCCGCGACACCAAGCTGGGCAGCGAAGAAATCACCCGCGACATCCCGAACCTGAGCGAGCAGCAACTGGCCCGCCTGGACGAGAGCGGCATCGTCTACGTCGGCGCCGAAGTGACGCCGGGCGATGTGCTGGTCGGCAAGGTCACGCCCAAGGGCGAGACCACGCTGACGCCGGAAGAGAAGCTGCTGCGCGCCATCTTCGGCGAGAAGGCTTCGGACGTGAAGGACACGAGCCTGCGCGTGGACCAGGGCACCAACGGCACGGTCATCGACGTGCAGGTGTTCACCCGCGAAGGCATCCAGCGTGACAAGCGCGCCCAGCAGATCATCGACGATGAGCTCAAGCGCTTCCGCCTGGACCTGAACGACCAGCTGCGCATCGTCGAGGCCGACGCCTTCGACCGGATCGAGAAGCTGTTGAACGGCAAGGTCGCCAACGGCGGCCCGCAGAAGATCCTCAAGGGCACGGTCATCGACAAGGCTTATCTGAGCTCGGTCGAGAAGTACCACTGGTTCGACATCCGCCCGGCGGAAGACGAGGTGGCCAACCAGCTCGAGTCGATCAAGAACTCGCTGGAGCAGACCCGCCACTCGTTCGACCTGGCGTTTGAAGAAAAGCGCAAGAAGCTGACCCAGGGCGACGAGCTGCCGGCTGGTGTGCTGAAGATGGTCAAGGTCTACCTGGCCGTCAAGCGCCGCCTGCAGCCTGGCGACAAGATGGCCGGCCGCCACGGCAACAAGGGTGTGGTGTCCAAGATCCTGCCGGTCGAGGACATGCCCTACATGGCCGACGGCACCCCCGCCGACATCGTGCTGAATCCGCTGGGTGTGCCCTCGCGGATGAACGTGGGCCAGGTGCTGGAAGTGCACCTGGGCTGGGCAGGCAAGGGTATCGGCCAGCGCATCGGCGACATGCTGCAAGGCGAGGCCCGCGTGGCCGAGCTGCGCAAGTTCTTCGACGAGCTGTACAACCAGTCCGGCGGCAAGACCGAGAACATCGCTGCGCTCAGCGACGACGAGATCGTCGAGATGGCCGAGAACCTGACTCAGGGCGTGCCGTTCGCGACGCCGGTGTTCGACGGGGCGAAGGAGGCCGAGATCCGCGCCATGCTGAAACTGGCCTTCCCGGACGACATCGCCGCCAAGAAGGGCCTGACGCCGACCCGCACCCAGGCCTACCTGTCGGACGGCCGCACCGGTGAGCTGTTCGAGCGGCCCACCACGATCGGCTACATGCACTTCCTGAAGCTGCACCACCTGGTCGACGACAAGATGCACGCGCGCTCCACCGGCCCGTACAGCCTGGTCACCCAGCAGCCGCTGGGTGGCAAGGCCCAGTTCGGCGGCCAGCGTTTCGGCGAGATGGAAGTCTGGGCGCTGGAAGCCTACGGCGCCAGCTACATCCTGCAGGAAATGCTGACCGTGAAGTCCGACGACGTGAACGGCCGCACCAAGGTCTACGAGAGCATCGTCAAGGGTGAGCACGCGATCGACGCCGGCATGCCGGAATCGTTCAATGTCCTGGTCAAGGAAATCCGTTCCTTGGGCATCGACATGGAACTCGAGCGCAACTGATTGAACAGGTACAGGAGATACACATGAAAGGTTTGCTGGACCTCTTCCGTCAATTCACGCCCGACGAGCACTTCGACGCGATCAAGATCGGCATTGCCTCGCCGGAAAAGATCCGTTCCTGGTCCTTCGGCGAAGTGAAGAAGCCGGAAACGATCAACTACCGCACCTTCAAGCCGGAGCGTGACGGCCTGTTCTGCGCCAAGATCTTCGGCCCGATCAAGGACTACGAGTGCCTGTGCGGCAAGTACAAGCGCCTGAAGCACCGCGGCGTGATCTGCGAGAAGTGCGGCGTCGAAGTCACCCAGACCAAGGTGCGCCGTGACCGCATGGGTCACATCGACCTGGCCGCGCCCTGCGCGCACATCTGGTTCCTGAAGTCGCTGCCGTCGCGTCTGGGCCTGGTGCTGGACATGACGCTGCGCGACATCGAGCGCGTGCTGTACTTCGAAGCCTATGTCGTGGTCGACCCCGGCATGACCCCGCTGAAGAAGTTCTCCATCATGACCGAGGAGGACTACGACGCGAAGCGCACCGAATTCGGTGACGAGTTCGTCGCGCTGATGGGCGCCGAGGGTGTGCAGAAGCTGCTGGCCGACATGGACCTCGACGTCGAGATCGAGCGCCTGCGTGGCGACATGACCGGCAGCGAACTTAAGGTCAAGAAGAACAGCAAGCGCCTGAAGGTGATGGAAGCCTTCAAGAAGAGTGGCATGAAGCCCGAGTGGATGGTCATGACCGTCCTGCCGGTGCTGCCGCCCGATCTGCGCCCGCTGGTGCCGCTGGACGGTGGCCGCTTCGCCACGTCCGACCTGAACGACCTGTACCGCCGCGTGATCAACCGCAATAACCGGTTGGCACGGCTCTTGGAGCTGAAGGCGCCCGAGATCATCGTGCGCAACGAGAAGCGCATGCTGCAGGAGGCGGTGGACTCGCTGCTGGACAACGGCCGTCGCGGCAAGGCGATGACCGGTGCCAACAAGCGCGCGCTGAAGTCGCTGGCCGACATGATCAAGGGCAAGGGCGGCCGCTTCCGGCAGAACCTGCTGGGCAAGCGTGTTGACTACTCGGGCCGTTCGGTCATCACCGTGGGCCCGACGCTCAAGCTGCACCAGTGCGGCCTGCCCAAGCTGATGGCGCTGGAGCTGTTCAAGCCCTTCATCTTCTCGCGCCTGGAGGCGATGGGCATCGCCACCACCATCAAGGCGGCGAAGAAGGAAGTCGAGAGCGGCACGCCGGTGGTCTGGGACATCCTTGAAGAGGTCATCAAGGAGCACCCGGTGCTGCTGAACCGCGCGCCGACGCTGCACCGCCTGGG
>Ga0208266_100575_pt1 | contig 11894 bp, 13 predicted proteins | sample LakWasMet67_HOW9_2_FD_183897 | JGI IMG/M metagenome (GOLD analysis project Ga0208266, IMG submission 183897) | Freshwater sediment methanotrophic microbial communities from Lake Washington under simulated oxygen tension - Sediment Metagenome... | ecosystem: Environmental > Aquatic > Freshwater >...
CATCGAATCACGTTTATAAACGTGATTCGATGTTTTATCAAGCGATGCAGATTGGCCAGCTAGAAACCTTGGGTTATCCATTGTCACTGCTACAAAACAATGCCAGCCGAGTGCAAGCGGTGACTTCGGAGCAAATCCAGCAAGTGGCCAAAAAGTATCTGATCCCTGAACAGATGACTCTGGTGAGCTTGGATCCGCAACCGATGGATCCCAATTTCAAGCCCGCCGGTAAGCCGCATCAGCACTAGCCGTACCGGACTTTAATCGGCTAACTCAACCATTAAGCGCATAACGTATACCCCGTTGGACGGGGTGTCTAAGGAATAGAATGAACGTGTTTACTTTGATAAAAACAATGTTGTTGGCTTTCGTGTTATTGGGATTCGCCGGGGCAAGTCATGCCGCGCTGAATATTCAGCGTTGGACGACAGCGCAAGGTAGTGCAGTCTACTTTGTCGAAAACCACTCGTTGCCGATGATGGACGTCAGTGTCAATTTTTCGGCAGGCAGTGCCTTCGATTTGCCTGAAACCTCCGGCCTGGCAGCGCTGACACACCATGTCATGGCATTAGAGGCCGGTGGACTGAGCGAAGAGACGCTCACCAACCGATTTGCGGACATTGGTGCGGTGCTCGGGGGCAGTTTTGATGCAGATCGTGCCAGTTTTAAATTGCGCACCTTAACTGCTGAGCAGGCCGCAGCATTGACGGCATTTAATCTGGTGTTACACAAACCTGATTTTACCCAAAGTGTGCTGGCTCGCGAACAAGGGCGAATCGTGTCTGCGCTGCAAGAGGCTGAAACTGAGCCAGACAGCATCGCGCAAAAGGCCTTCATGCGCAGTATTTATGGCATGCATCCTTACAGCCAAGACCAAAATGGTGAAATTTCAACGGTGCAAGCTTTGCGTGCAGAGCATTTGCGTCAGTTTTATCAAACCCATTACACTGCGCAAACCGCCGTCATCGCGATCATGGGCGACGTGACCACCGAGCAAGCCAAACAGATCGCCGAACAATTAAGTGCTGGTTTGCCGCAAGGCCCAGCGGTGGCACCTGTGCCGCCTGTGGCAACCCTGAGTGCACCCACGGTGAAAAAATTACCACACCCGGCGATGCAAGCACATATTTTGATTGGTCAGCCAGGGAATCTACGTGGCGATCCTGACTTTTTCCCTTTCTATGTCGGTAACTATATTTTGGGCGGCGGCGGTTTCGTTTCGCGCCTGACCGAAGAGGTACGTGAAAAACGTGGTTTGGCTTATAGTGTTTACAGCTACTTTATGCCGATGAGCCAGCTAGGCCCTTTTCAAATTGGCTTGCAAACTAAAAAAGAACAGGCTGATGAGGCATTAAAATTGGTGCGCGATACCGTGCAGCAATTTGTCGATCAAGGCGTGACTGCGAAGGAGCTCGCTGCTGCCAAGGATAACTTGATTGGTGGTTTCCCAATGCGTATCGACAGCAACAGCAAGATTCTCGAGTATTTGAATATGATAGGCTTTTACAAACTGCCGTTAGATTATTTGGATAGTTTTAACCAGCGCGTTGCAGCAGTGACTGTGCAACAGGTCAATGATGCCTTTAAGCGCAGGATTCACCCCGAGCATTTTGCCACCGTGATTGTCGGGGCAGAGTAGTCAAGAGCTGTGAAAAAGCCGACCATCCGGTCGGTTTTTTTGATGCGCAGGCTTAGCCCACCCGCTTTTTACGAGCCAGTAGGTAGTAGAGTATGGCGCCGGGTAGGTTGAGAAAAAAGAGTACCAGAAACCAAACCAGCTTATCCTCGCGCTGATTTGCTAAGCAATCCACCAGCATCCATACCCAAAAAAATCCGAGTGCCAGGGCAATCAGACTCCCAATCAAGCCAAATCCAAACAAAAATTCCATACGGTCTTCCTTTAACAATTGCATTGAATCATAACACGATCCGTTTTATCGATCAGCGTCTGGCTTTGGTTGCAGCCTTTAAGCCCTTATAATCTTATTTTTATGGCTAGCGAATCGAATCTGTTTCATGAATCAAGTTCGTCTTAACGCGGGTGTTTGGCGCAGTCGCATTCTCAAGTTCCCTGAAGCTGAGGGCTTGCGTCCCACCTCAGACCGCGTGCGTCAAACCTTGTTTAACTGGTTGGGCCAAGAATTGGCCGGCAAAGTCTGTCTCGATTTGTTTGCGGGCACGGGTGCACTCGGTTTTGAAGCGCTGTCACGCAATGCCAAGCAAGTCACCATGCTAGAGTTAGCCAAGGCGCCTTTTCAGGCTTTGCTGCAAAATCAGCGCCTGCTAGACGCAACCAAAGCAGACATTCGTCAGGCCGATGCCATGCAATTTTTGGCGAAAAATATCCAGCGTTATGATGTGATTTTTTGCGATCCGCCCTACCGTAAACAGTGGTTGGATAAGCTGCTGCCGGTTTTGGCAGCGCACTTAGCGAGTGATGGTGTGCTATATGTTGAAGCTGAATATGCGTTAAAATCCAATGCGGACTGGCAAGTGATTAAGTCCGGCAAGGCCGGGCAAGTGTTTTATCATTTGTTACAGGCGATGCCAGCCGCTATCAAGGATACGCCTTAAAAAAATCGGGGTAAGGGTGAATGAGTAAAGTCAGAATTGCGGTGTATCCGGGTACGTTTGATCCGATTACACTCGGACATGAGGATATCGTGCGCCGCGCCGCCAATCTGTTTGATCAGGTGGTTGTCGCGGTGGCCGGCAGCACAAGCAAACAGACCTTGTTCAGCTTGTCTGAGCGGGTGGCTTTGGCGCAGTCAGTATTTGCTGGCGACAACATCCGCGTCGTTGGATTTGATGGCCTGTTGATGCAGTTTGTGCAGTCGCAGGGCGCGCAGATGGTGATTCGTGGCTTACGTGCAGCCAGTGACTTCGAGTACGAATTTCAGTTGGCCGGGATGAATCGCAAGTTGTTTCCCAAATTGGAAACCCTATTTATGACGCCGACGGAAGAATTTATGTTTATTTCATCCAGCTTGGTCAGAGAGGTCGCGCGTCTTGGTGGCGATGTGAACCAGTTTGTCTCGCCCGGCGTCGAAGCCGCCATCAAGCAAAAATTGTAAGCTTAGCCCAGAGAAAGTATCCATCGTAGCAGCCATGGCTTTATTGATTACCGACGAATGTATTAATTGCGACGTGTGCGAGCCGGTCTGCCCGAATGAGGCCATTTCACAAGGCGCGGAAATCTATGAGATCAATCCTGACCTGTGTACCGAGTGTGTCGGTCACTTCGATCAACCACAATGTCAGCAAGTATGCCCGATCAGTTGCATTCCACTCGACCCTGACCGGCGTGAAACGCAAGCAGAGCTGATGGAAAAATATGTGCGGATTACCCACCGCTAACCCTATACACGACCCTCTACCGGGCAATACTAATCACAAGGAGTGAATATGCGAGTGTTACATACCATGTTGCGCGTAGGCGATTTGCAACGTTCGATCGACTTTTATACCAATGTGTTGGGGATGAAATTGATACGTACCCAAGACTACCCGGATGGCGAATTTACACTCGCCTTTGTCGGTTATGGCAACGAGTATGACCATACCGTGTTGGAGCTCACCTATAACTATGGCAAAACCACCTATGACATGGGCGGCGCTTATGGGCACATGGCGATTGAGGTCGATGATGCCTATCAAGCCTGTGAGCGGGTAAAAGCCAAAGGCGGCAAAGTCGTGCGCGAAGCGGGGCCAATGAAGCATGGCACGATTATCATCGCCTTCATCGAAGATCCTGACGGTTATAAAATTGAATTCATCCAGAAGGGCACCATCGAGTACCCGGTCAATGTCTAACCATGCAACTTTAAAGCAGGCCGTCACGCTGGCGCAAGCCGGCGACTGGCAAGCGTCACACCTGATCGCGCAAGACTATACTGACGCCGTGGCCAATTGGCTGCACGCGGTCTTACACAAGATTGAAGGTGATGCTTGGAACAGCCAGTACTGGTACGCCAAAACCGGTGGCCATCATTATGAAGATTATGGGTCAGATACGATGGCAGAGTTAGCCGCAATCGCTGATTGGCTCGACGCGGCGGACTAAGCCGAGGCCAGCTTACTTATGCTCATCAATCGCGGTGCGGCTGCTGATGAATATGCCCCACAACGATTGCAAAAACAGCCCAATCGCTGTCCCGGTTAAAAAAAGCATTAAGCAGGCCACTAAACAGACCAGTAATAAAAAGGCATCCTGCTGCCAAGGGCCGAGGTTTGACAGCGCTTGCCAGATTCCCAGCACCTGCTGTATCCAATGATCTAATCGAATGTGCACCATACTTTTATTATGCCTGAGCCCTGCCTTGCTTGGGCAGGGGGCAAGCGTCGGATGGATGGCTACAGCCAGACTTTTGCATCCTTTTACTGTTTTGTCATCGTATAGCCCCTAAATACGCATCCTGCTGGAGCCAAATCGGTGCATGACCGTGCCTGTTGTCAGTGCGCCCTGCGCGCATTCGTTTCGCAACACACTGATTTTTAAACGAAAAAAACGTCCTTAAACATGGCCTGCTTGTTGCTAGTCTTGATTTAGCTAGAGGAGAGGCATCATGATAAAAAAACTTGCGGCCAGTGCCATGGTTTCTGCAGAAGCCAGGCTGACCGATAACATTCAATTGTTGGGGACCTTGCTCGATAAAGCGATTCTCGAAGTAGAGGGCGAAGAAGTGTCGCAAAAGATCGCTTCCATTCGTCAATCGGCGTTGCGCTTCCATCAAACGCATGACCAGCAGGCATCTTTAGATTTGGAGCAGTTGCTGGCAGGCCTGAGTTTGGAGCATACCGTGCGTGTGGTACGCGCACTGGCATATTTCAAACATCTGGTGAATCTGGCTGAAGATTTATATGGCCAAGAGCTAGGCCATTGCGCACAAAATACGCCTGCGCCCGGCATGCTTTCTTTCACGCTTTCTCGTATTAAAGCCGCGGCCATTCCAGCCGATACCGTGCAAAAGCTACTCGAAGATGCGCTGATCTCACCCGTGTTGACGGCGCACCCGACCGAAGTGCAACGCAAAAGCGTGCTCGATATTGAGCGCTTGATTGCAGAGTTACTCGCTGCGCGTGTTCCCATGGTATCGGAGCAGCAGTTGGCCCGAAACAGCCTGTTGTTGCAAGGCGCAGTCTCGGCGCTGTGGCAAACCCGCATGATGCGCTACTCTAAACTGAGCGTGCTCAATGAAATTGAAAATGCGCTGACCTACTACGAAAGTACTTTTTTGCATGTGATCCCCGAGATATTGCAAGATATCGAGCGTGATTTGTCGGACCTATTACCTAATGTGGCTTTACCGGGTTTCTTACGCATGGGCAGTTGGATCGGTGGTGACCGGGACGGCAACCCCTTTGTGAACGGCACCACACTGTGCGAGAGCGTGCGCTTGCAAGCGACCACCTTGTTTAAGTTTTATTTGCAAGAGCTGGCGGCCCTCCGGCGAGAGTTAGCTGTCTCTACGCGGGTGGTTGGCGTGGATGACGCAGTCTTGCAGTTGAGTAAGGATTCACGCGATCAATCCCAACACCGGTTAGACGAACCCTATCGACTGGCATTAAACGGCATCTACGACCGGCTGTTATTGACGGCCAGTAAGCTGTTGCCTGAAGGCGGATGGGTGTTGCAGGAGGAGATGGCCGAAGCCGAATATGATAGCCCGGAGGCATTGCTGGTGCCGCTACAAGTGATTGCGGATTCGCTGCGCAACCATCATGGCGATGCCTTGATCTACCCCCGCTTAGGCAAGCTGATGAAAGCCATCAACACATTTGGCTTTCATCTGGCTACCGTAGATATTCGTCAATCGTCTGATGTGCATGAGGCGGTGATCACCGAATTAATGCAAAAAGCCGGGCATGATTTTGATTATGCAAGCTTTAATGAAGATGAAAAAATCGGGATTTTGTTAGAAGAGCTCAAGCAACCGCGCTTGTTGTTCTCACCGTTTCAGCAATACTCCGAATTGGTGCACAAAGAAATCGGCGTGCTGGTGGCCGTGCGCGAGACGCGGCAACGCTTTGGCGAACATGCCGTGCGCCAGTACATCATTTCACATACTGAAACCCTGTCAGACCTCTTAGAAGTGGCATTGCTGCAACGCGAGGCGGGCTTGCTACGCGGCGTGTGGGGCTCTGCCAATATTCAGGTCGACCTGAATATCGTTCCACTGTTTGAGACCATCGCCGATTTGCGTGATGCCCCGATGATCATGGGTAAGTGGCTGAGCCTGATTGGTATTCGCCATGTGATCCGCTATCAGGGCAGTGAGCAAGAAGTGATGCTGGGCTACTCCGACAGTAACAAAGATGGTGGATTTCTGACCTCCAACTGGGAGCTGTATAAGGCTGAAGTCTCGCTGGTAGAGTTATTTAATCAGGCCAATGTGAAGTTACGCTTATTCCACGGCCGCGGCGGCACGGTAGGCCGTGGTGGCGGTCCGACCTATCAGGCCATTATGGCGCAACCCAAAGGCACGGTGGATGGCCAGATCCGTTTAACCGAACAAGGCGAGATTATTTCGACTCGCTATGCCGACCCGGTTGTGGGCCGGCAGCATCTGGAGACGCTGATCGCAGCCACCTTGGATGCGACCTTGTTTCCCTCAGACCAGCTTGATCCTGCCAAGCGGCGCGCGTTCGAGAGCGTGATGGAGACACTGTCTGCCACTGCCATGACCAGTTATCGCAGTCTGGTTTATGAAACCCCGGGCTTCGCCGAATACTTTTTTAGTACGACCCCAATTGATGAAATTGCTAGCCTCAATTTGGGCAGTCGTCCGGCAGCACGCAAGTCGACCCGTCGGATCGAAGATCTGCGGGCAATTCCCTGGGGGTTTTCGTGGGGCCAGTGCCGATTACTGCTGCCTGGCTGGTATGGCCTCGGCAGCGCCATTCAACAGTTTTTGCAGCAAGATCCTGCCGCAAAAGATGCCCGGCTAGCCATGTTGCTTGAGATGCAGGCGCATTGGCCTTTATTTAATACCTTGATTAATAACGTCGACATGGTACTAGCCAAAACAGACTTGGTGGTGGCGAGACATTACGCACACTTGTTAGATGACAGAGACTTGCGCGAAGATATTTTTAGCCGCATCGCCCATGAGCACAAACTCACCACTGAGGCGGTGAACCTCTTATTGGGGACCACCCAGCGATTAGCAACGCAGCCGGCCATTGCAAAATCCATCCGTGATCGTTTACCTTATCTTGACCCGTTAAATCACTTGCAAGTTGAAATGATTCAGCGCTACCGCAATGGAGAAACGGATGAAAAGTTGCAGTGGGCGATACCGCTGACGATTAATGGGATTGCGACCAGTTTACGCAATACGGGTTGATCGCTCGTGTGAGAAACAAAAAAGGACAAGCCTAGCTTGTCCTTTTTTTGTCGAGCCAACCGTATGCGTTAACGGCGGTTAGTGCTTGCTTTCCCAAGCCTTGATTTGTTTTTCGGCTTCATCTTTAGTGATGCCATAACGTTCTTGAATTTTACCCGCGACCTGATCACGTTTACCTTCAATCACGTCAAGATCATCATTGGTCAGCTTGCCCCATTGTTCTTGCACTTTGCCCTTCAATTGTTTCCAGTTACCTTCAAAGATATCTTTATTCATGTCGAGTCTCCTCAATGTTAAGAATGGGTTGTAGGTGAATTACCTGAGTTGCATCTTAACCATTAAAGCTTAGCGCTTCAGTCAGCGATTCTCGTCAAAGCAGGTCAGATTCGGCTGACAGTCGGGCTTGGCGAAGGCCGGATTGGATTTTCGCTTCGCATTAAAAGCTGTTAAGATTCTGGCATGAAAAACGCCACACTTTCCGCGTTGGGCCAGTCGCTGGCACAACGTCTACCGTATGAATTTTGGATAGGCTGGCGCTATACCCGCGCCAAACGCAACAACCATTTCATTTCGTTTATTTCGCTGACCAGTATGGTCGGGATCGCGCTGGGAGTCATGGCGCTGATTGTCGTGCTGTCCGTGATGAATGGCTTTCAGGAAGAGCTAAGAAAACGGATTCTTGGCGTTGCCTCTCATATTGAAGTACGCGGTTTTGAGCCTAGCCTTGCCGATTGGCAGCACTTGCAGCAACAAATTCAATCGATACCGCCCAAAGCCGTTGCCAGCCCAATCGAGGGCGTTGCGCCTTATATTATGGCGCAAGGCATGCTCACGCATGATCAGGCGGTACAGGGTGTGCTCATCCGCGGCGTGCTTCCTGCGCAAGAATCCACCGTGTCTGAACTGTCTACGCAGATGAAGCTGGGCCAATTAAAGGATTTAAAAGCAGGGCAGTTTAACATTGTGCTAGGTTCTGATCTTGCCATGGCGCTTGGTGTGCGCGTCGGTGAAAAAGTGGTGTTGATGGCGCCGCAGGGGCAAGTGACCCCTGCGGGGTTGGTGCCACGAATTAAGCAATTTACCGTGTCAGGCATTTTTCAGGTCGGCATGTATGAGTATGACGCGGGGCTTGCCTTGATTCATATGGAGGATGCAGCCAAGTTATATCGTTTGGGCGAGCAGGTGTCTGGTTTAAGGTTGAAACTTGCCGATCTTTTTATGGCCGATCGGGTGAGTCAGTCCCTAGTGGAGGTCTTGGGGCCTAATTTTTACATTACCGACTGGACGCAGCAGCATGCCAACTTCTTCAAAGCGATACAGCTTGAAAAACGTGTCATGTTTATTATTTTGGCGCTGATCGTGGCGGTGGCAGCGTTTAATATCGTCTCAACGTTAGTGATGGCGGTGACCGATAAGCGGGCGGATATTGCCATCTTGCGCACCATGGGCGCTACCCCACAATCTATACGTAAAATGTTTGTTGTGCAGGGCGCGATGATCGGCATTATTGGCACAGTGTCGGGCGCATTGCTGGGTGTGTTGCTGGCGTTGAATATTGAAACCGTGGTGCCTTGGATTGAACACACATTTAATGTGCAATTTTTGTCCAAAGATGTGTATTACATCAGCGACTTGCCGTCTAAACTCATGTGGTCAGACGTGTTGGCGATTGTGGGATTGTCTATTTTATTAAGTTTGGTAGCCACGTTGTATCCTAGCGCACGCGCAGCCAGCATGAACCCAGCGGAGGCGTTGCGCTATGAGTGAGTTTATTTTGCAATGCCAAGGGTTGGCAAAAACCTATCAAGGGCTGGATACGTCCGTACTGACTGGCGTAGACCTACAACTCGCAGCAGGGGATCATGTGGCGATTGTTGGGGCCTCTGGCAGTGGTAAAAGCACCTTGCTGCACTTGCTCGGTGGCTTAGACGCCCCGACACAGGGCGACGTCAGTTGGCTAGGTAAACCGCTCACAAGCCTCTCAGAGGCCGACAAAAGTGCCATGCGCAACCGCTACTTGGGGTTTGTTTACCAGTTTCACCATTTGTTACCAGAATTTAGTGCGCTAGAGAACGTGGCCATGCCTTTGCTGATTCGGCGTATGCCACGTGTGCAGGCCTTGGCGCAAGCGGAACATTATCTATCATTGGTGGGGTTGACGCATCGACTGGAGCATACGCCGGGAGAGCTTTCAGGGGGAGAACGCCAGCGTGCAGCCTTAGCACGCGCCTTGGTGACACAGCCGCGCTGTATTCTGGCTGACGAGCCAACCGGCAACCTAGACCGGCAAACCGCTGAGCAGGTGTTTGAACTACTGTTGCAGATACAGGCTGCGCAGGGCACTTCGTTGGTGGTGGTGACACACGATCTGTCACTGGCTGCGCGTATGCATCGTCAATATCGCTTGCAAGATGGCCGCTTGCAAGCGTTGTCTTTAAGCACAGAGCAGGGCGTCACTCCTTTTTAAGTCCCGACCATGCTACCGGGCGCGACTCTAGGATTTCTGCTTGGCGTTTGGCTGTTTCAACAGCAAGCGCAACTGTGGTCTTTGTTGGTGTGGCTGGGTTGGTGTGCGCTCTTGGTCGCGCTGCGTCTGGCGCAGCGCGTGCCTCGTTATCCAACGCTATGGCGTAAACTCTGGCTGTTGGTGCTCGTTGCAGCACTGGGCTTTGCTTAGGCGCAAGCACGTGCCTGGTGGCGGTTGCAATCTGCACTGCCAGCGACTTGTGAGCAGCAAGTCATTGCTGTGCAGGGCGTGATTGTCAGTGTGCCGGAGCAAGATGCCCGTGGTCAGCATGTGGATGTGGCCATCGAACAACGTTTTAATGCGGCGTGTGTTTTGCCAGATAGGGTGCGCTTGCATCTTTATGAGCAAGCCTATCGCGGTGGCGTGGCCAAATCTTCGCATCCCTTGCCACGTTTAAAAGCGGGAGAGCGTTGGCAATTCAGCGTTAAGTTAAAACGGCCGCACGGTACACGTAATCCACATGGTTTTGATTACGCCGCTTGGTGTTTGGCCAACCACATCGGTGCTAGTGGGTCGATTGTGACTAAAGCCCCGATTCGACGCTTACAGCCGCTCGCTTGGCAGCCTGCTGCTTGGATTGCGCGCTGGCGCGCACTGGTAGGGGATCGCATGACGCGCATCTTGGGCCTTACGCCATCGAGTGCCGTGATGCGTGCGCTGGTGATCGGGGATGACAGCCAGATTTCCCGCGCCGATTGGCAATTATTTGTCGATAGCGGAATTAATCATTTGGTGAGTATTTCTGGCCTACACATTACCATGCTGGCCTCGTTAGGCTATCTCTTCATTGGCTGGTTGTGGCGCTTATGGCCGCGCTGTGCCTTATATGTACCCTCCACCTTAGCCGCCAGCACGGGCGGCGCACTGGTGGCGATTCTTTATTCTGCATTGGCGGGTTTTTCTATTCCAACCCAACGCACGCTGTATATGCTGCTGACCATATTAATGATGCTCAGCCTAAAGCAGCGCATGCCTTTTTCATGGCTGTTGAGTATCGCGATGTGGGTCGTGTTGCTCCTCGATCCTTGGGCGGTCTTAGCGCCCGGCTTCTGGTTGTCTTTTGGCGCAGTGGCAGTGCTGGCATTCAGTATGTCTGGCCGATTACGCGTCGCGCCTTGGTGGCAGAGCGCAATGCAGGCACAGTGGGTGATGACGTTGGCATTTGTGCCGGTATTGATCATGCTGTTCAATCAGCTGTCATTGGTCTCACCCTTGGCAAACGCATTGGCCATTCCGCTGGTCAGCATTGGTGTGGTCCCACTCGCGATCGCTGGCGCAGTGTTTTCGATTGATTTTTTGCTGATCTGGGCTGCTAGCTTATGGGAGGCCTGCGCTGCGGGTTTACAGTGGTTGCATCAATGGCCCTGGGCGGTGCGCTATTTTGCAACGCCACCCGTTTGGGCGTGGTTGATTGCCATGTTGGGGACGCTGGTGTGGCTCATGCCCCGCGGGTGGCCCTTACGCTGGGCGGGGTTGTTATTGTGGTTGCCTTTGTTTTATTCTGGTGAACCCATGTTGCAGCCGGGGCAAATGCGGGTGACGGTACTGGATGTTGGTCAGGGCTTAAGTGTGTTGGTGCAAACCGCACGGCATACGATGTTGTACGATGCCGGCCCAATCTACAACGCGCAAAGTGATGCCGGCCAGCGCATCGTGCTGCCTTATTTGCGTCATTTAGGCTTACATCAGTTGCATCTTGCCGTGATCTCACATGATGATAACGACCACGTTGGTGGCATGGCGTCGGTATTGGCAGGCGTTCAGGCGCAACAAATAATGAGTTCCTTAACCACAGAGGCGCAATTTTTCAAACAACTACAGCACAATCCCCAGATGGCCAAGCAACCCCGCCTAGCGTGCCGCGCCGGACAGAGTTGGGTTTGGGATCAGGTGCACTTTCGCGTGCTGCATCCTTCGCATGCAATGACTTCAGCGGCCAAAGACAACGACAAAAGTTGTGTGATTAAAATCAGCGCGCCCCATGGCAGTGTGTTGTTAACCGGCGATATTGAGCAGTATGC
>Ga0208266_100577_pt1 | contig 11876 bp, 12 predicted proteins | sample LakWasMet67_HOW9_2_FD_183897 | JGI IMG/M metagenome (GOLD analysis project Ga0208266, IMG submission 183897) | Freshwater sediment methanotrophic microbial communities from Lake Washington under simulated oxygen tension - Sediment Metagenome... | ecosystem: Environmental > Aquatic > Freshwater >...
CCGGCTCGCGCACGATCTCGAGCAGCGGCAGGTCGTTGGTGGAATCGCTGTAGAACACGCTGTGCTCGAAGTCGCCCAGGCGGTGGCCCAGGCTGGCCAGCCAGTCGTGCACCCGCGCGATCTTGCCTTCGCGGAACGAGGGCACGCCGCGGATGCGGCCGGTGGCCGCGCCACTGGCATCGCGCTCCAGTTGTACCGCCAGCAGGTGGTCGATGCCCAGCGCGTCGGCGATCGGCCGGGTGACGTACTCGTTGGTGGCGGTGACGATGGCGATCAGGTCGCCGGCGTCACGGTGACGCTGCAGCAGCTCGAAGGCCGGCGGCCGCAGCTGCGGCGCCATCACCTCGGCCATGAAGCGGGCGCTGGCAGCCTGCTGCTCGGCCAGTGGCCGGTGGCGCCAGGCGTGGGTGGTGAAGGCGATGTACTCGTCGATGTCCAGGCAGCCGGCCTGGTACTGGCGGTAGAAATCGTCGTTGCGGCGGCGGTGCAGGTCCGCATCGACCCAGCCCTGGGCGATCATGAACTCGCCGAAGGCGTGGTCCGAGTCGCCCGGGATCAGGGTGCCGTCCAGGTCGAAGAGCGCAAGTTTCATGCGGCGGCGCCCTCCTCGGCCAGCATCTTCTTGAGCAGCGGCACGGTCACGGCCCGCTGCTCGGCCAGCGCAAAGCCGTCCAGCCGGTCCAGCAGGCCCATCAGGTTCTTCAGGTCGCGTGCAAAGCGCGTCAGCAGGTAGTCCATCACTTCATCCGAGAGAAAAATGCCGCGGCGGTCGGCCTCGCGGCGCAGCGCGGCCCGGGTCTCGCCCTCGGCCAGCGGCTGCAGGGCAAACACATGGCCCCAGCCCAGGCGGCTGCGCAGGTCGTCGCGCAGGGGCAGGTCCACCGGCGGCAACCGGCCGGCGGCGGCCCACTGCGTGCCTTGGGTGCCGGCCTCGACGAACAGCGCGAAGGCGGCCTGCTGGTGGGCGGCGTCCAGCGCCTCGCAGCGGTCGACCACCACCAGGCGCCAGCCTTCGTCCAGGGCCCAGGGCAACGGATCGGCGGCGTCGAACCAGCCCACCCGCTCGCCCTCGGCCTGGCGCTGGGCGGCCAGGGCGCGCAGCAGGCGGGTCTTGCCGGTGCCGGGCTCGCCCCACAGGTAGACCGGCGCCGCCACACCGCTGTTCAGCCCCAGGCTGTGCAGGTGCTGCACGGCGGCGGCATTGCGGCCGATGACCAAGCTGTCGAAGCCATCGGCCGGCGGCGGCGCGATGGGCAGCGGGATCTGCTTCATCGGGCCCTCATCCGGTAAACAGCCGGCTGCCCAGGTAGGCGCCACGCGCCCGCCGCAAGGCCACCACCGCCACCGCACTGGCCGGCAGCGCCACCAGCACGCCGACGAAGCCGAACAACTGGCCGAAGGCCAGCAGGGCGAAGATCACCGCCAGCGGCCCGAGGCCGATGCGCTCGCCCACCAGGCGCGGTGTCAGCACAAAACCCTCCAGCACCTGGCCCAGCGCATAGACGCCGGCCACCAGCAGCACGCCGCCCAGGCTGGCGAACTGCAGCAGCGCGGCCAGCAGTGCCAGCACCAGCCCGATGCCGAAACCGACATAGGGGATGGCCACGGCCAGGCCGGTGAATACGCCCACCGGCAGCGCCAGGTCGAAGCCGACCAGCCACAGCGCCAGCGCGTAGTACAGCGCCAGCGCAGCCATCACCAGCAGTTGGCCACGAAGGTACTGGCCCAGCACCGCATCGCATTCGCTGAAAAAGCCACCCACCGTGGCGCGCAGCCGGGGCGGCACCAGGCCCTGCACCCGGGCCACCAGCTGTGGCCAATCCATCAGCAGGTAAAACAACACCACCGGCACCAGGATGGCATTGCCCAGCACCGACAGCAGCACGCTGCCGCCGATGCGCGCCGAGGCCAGCGCGGTGGCCAGCCAGTCCTGCATATTGGCGTCCAGCAGTTGCGCCAGCCAGGCCTTGACGCTGGCCAGGTCCAGCGCCAGCGGCAGGCCCCAGCGCGCCAGCAGTGGCGCCAGGCCCTGGTTCAACCGGTCCAGCAGCACCGGCACCTGGGCCTTGAGCAGGGGCAGTTCCTTGGCCAGCACCGGCACGATCAGCAGCAGCACGGCCAGTGCCAGCAGCAGGGCCAGCACCTCGATCATCAGCACCGCCAGCAGGCGCGGCCAGCGCCGCGCCGCCAGCCGCTCGACCAGGGGCTGCAGCGCGTAGGCCAGCACCGCCGCCACCACGAAGGGCGTCAGCACCGGCGCCAGCAGCCACAGCAGCAGTGCGGCGCAGCCGGCCAGCAGGGTCCAGGTAAGGGTTTGGCGTTGGGCGGGTGTGAAGGTCATGGCCGTGACGGCGGCGCCGCGCCGGCGCCCGGCGCCAGCCTGGCCGGGCACCGGCCCGCGGCAGCGGGGCTGTTACCCATTGTAGGAGGACGCCCCGGGCCGGGCTCAATGCAGGCGCGGGGCACCGTCGCGCCGCAGTTCGACCAGGCGCTCGCGCAGCGCCAGCGCGTCCTCTGCCTCGGGCCGCGCCGCCAGGTAGGCGGCCAGGTCGTCGGCGGCTTCGACCGGGCGGCCCAGTTCGGCCCAGGTCAGGCCGCGGTCGCGCCGCTCCTCGGCGGCGGCCGGCAGCAGCAGCACCAGGCGCTGCTGCACCGCCAGCAGGCGCGGCCAGTCCTCGCCGGTGCGGTGGATCTCCTTCAGATTGAACAGCAGCCGGGCCAGCACGTCGCGCGGCGGCGCCGCCTGCAGGAACAGGCCCAGCGGTGTCTCGAAGTCGCCTTCCAGGCCGTGGCGCGCGCGGTAGGGCGCCAGCCGTTCGTCCAGTTCATCGCGCGACAGCGAGCGGCCGTTGAAGGGATCGACCACCACCTCACCCTGCGGCAGCCGCAGCTTGACCAGGAAATGCCCTGGAAAGGACACGCCCCGTGCCTGCAAGCCCAGCTGGCCGGCCAGTTCGATGTACAGCAGGGCCAGCGTGATCGGTATGCCGCGCCGGGTGGCCAGCACCTCGTGCAGGTAGCTGTTGCGGCGGTCGTAGTAGTTGTTGATGTTGCCGGCAAAGGCCAGCTCGCCAAAAAAATACTGGTTCAGCGCACGCAGCCGGCGCAGCGGCGTGGCATCCGCCGGCAGGCGGGCCTTCAGCCGGCCGGCCAGGCGGTCGATCTCGCCCAGCACGGTCTGGGCGTCCAGCGCAGGATGCTCATCCTGGGCCACGCAGATGGCGGCCTCCAGCAGCGCGAAGCCGTCGTCCTCGGCCACCAGGGTGGCAAAGTAGGCCAGCGCGCTGGGCGCCTGCAGCGGCAGGTGCTTCATGAGCGACAAGTCTAGGCCTTGCGCATGAAGCTGCGCAGTTTCAGCCCCGACAGCGCCAGCACGCCGAAATAGACCGCCGCCGCCAGCGCCAGGGCCAGGGCCATGGCGCCGGCCCGCAGCGCCTCGTGGCGGCCCAGCGCCAGCCAGTCGACATGGCGCGCTGCCAGCGCCATGCCGGCACCCATCACCGCGCTGGCCAGCACCACGCGCAGCGCAAAGACGCCCCAGCCCGGCGCCGGCCGGTAGCTGCCGCGGCGCTTCAGCCCCCACAGCAGCACCAGCACATTGGCATTGGCCGCCAAGCCGATGGACAGGGCCAGTGCCGCTACACCCATGCCGGCGCCCAGGATCAGCGCGGCGTTGAGCAGTTGGGTGAGCACCAGCGCACCCATGGCCACCAGCATCGGCGTCTTCATGTCGTGCTGGGCGAAATAGGCGGGTGCGGCCACCTTGATGCCGACCAGGCCGATCACTCCGGCGCCATAGCCCATCACCGCCAGCGTGGTGGTGGCCACCGCATGGGCGCCGAAGGCGCCGCGGTGGAACAGCACCGCCACCATCGGCTGAGCAAAGACCAACAAGGCCACGCCGCAAGGCAGGGCCAGCAGCAGCACCAGGCGCAGGCCCCAGTCCAGCAGGCCGGAGTAGGCGGCCATGTCGTCACGGGCCTTGGCGGCTGACAGCTGCGGCGTCAGCACCACGCCCAGGGCCACGCCCAGCAAGGCGGTCGGCAGTTCCATCAGCCGGTCAGCGTAGACCAGGGTGGACACCGCACCGGTGCCCAGGTGACTGGCGATCTGCGAATTGATCATCAGCGAGATCTGCGCCACCGACACGCCGACCAGCGCCGGTGCCATCTTGGACAGGATGCGCCGCACGCCCGGGTGGTGCCAGGCCTGGCGCAGCCGCCCCAGCGTGACACCCAGCCGCGGCAGCATGCCGATGCGCGCCAGGGCCGGCAGTTGGATGGCCAGTTGCAGCACACCCCCGACCATCACGCCGATCGCCAGCGCATACACCGGCTCAAACCCGCGGGCACGCAGCAGCGGCACGCCGATCAGTGCGGCAGCGATCACGCTGAGGTTGAGCAGCACCGGCGTGAACGCCGGCACCGCAAAACGCTTCCAGGTGTTGAGCACCCCCGAGGCCAGCGCCACCATCGACATGAAGCCAATGTAAGGAAACATCCAGCGCGTCATGGCCACGGCGGCGTCCTCGGTGGCCGGCGCGAAGCCGGAGGCCATCAGCCAGACCAGCATCGGCGCGGCGGCGATGCCCAGCACGCAGGTCAGCGCCAGTGCCCAGGCCAGTACCGTGGCCACGGCGTTCACCAACACGCGGGTGGTCTCGTCCCCCTCGCTGGCGCGGGTGGCGGCCAGCAGCGGCACGAAGGCCTGTGAAAACGCGCCCTCGGCAAACAGCCGGCGCAGCAGGTTGGGGATGCGGAAGGCGATCTGGAACGCGTCCATCATCGCCGAGGTACCGAACAGCGCGGCGCCGATCTGTTCGCGCACCAGGCCAGTGATGCGCGACAGCAGGGTCAGCGCGGAAACGGAGAAAACGGCCTTGAAGAGATTCATGCGGGCGCGGGCGCCACCCGGAGGAGGCCTGAGAGGCGGCCGATCGACGGGCCGGAACGAAACCTCATTGTAGGATGGACCCTGTCCCTACTTTGTCTGATCTGCCGGGAAGTGCTATACTCATAGTCTTTGCCCCATCCGGACAAAAGCAACAGGACACGCACCACCATGGCCACCGCTTCCAAAGCCAAGAAGAAAACCGTCCGCCTGGCATCGGGCCGCAAGCGCGCCCGCCAGGACGTCAAGCTGAACAGCGCCAATACGTCGCTGCGCTCGCAGTTCCGCACCGTCGTCAAGAACGTGCAGAAGGCCCTGGACAAGGCCGCCACCGGTGGCGACAAGGCCGCTCCGGCCGAGCTGTTCAAGAATGCCCAGAGCGTGATCGACTCGATCGCCGACAAGGGCATCTTCCACAAGAACAAGGCCGCTCGCCACAAGAGCCGCCTGTCGGCCAAGATCAAGGCCCTGTCGGCTTCTGCCGCCGCCTGATCGGTTTCCGGATGGACAGCAAAAGGCCCGCATCGCGGGCCTTTTGTCATTCTGGACCTGCCCCGACCCGCTGACGCGGCGGGCGACGCCGGTTCAGCCGCTTGGCTTGGCCGGCGGCTCCGGCAGCAGGCAGGCCTCGACCACCTGCAGTTCGTTGTCGCGGGCGAAGTTCATCACGAAGTCCCAGGCCATCGGCTCCAGGTCGCGCAGCGCCTCGTTGACGATCACGCACTTGATGCCCTCGATCACCCGCGGCACGCAGTAGGGCGAGTAACCGATGTGCGCGCCGATGCCGCTGCCGTGTTGACCGCTCTTCGGCCGGAAGCTCGACAGCGCCCCGGCCAGCCGTTCGGACCAGTCGCTGGGGCGGAAGGTCTTCCCCGCCCGGGTGATGCCCTGGATGAAGAATTCGCGCGGTTTGGGGGCTGACATGCGGGCCGTGGGGGGATGGTCGGGCTCAGGCAGTCCGATGGGCGGGATCACCGGCCGCACGACACGGCACAGCGCCACCCTCGGGAAAACCGCTATTGTGCCGCGGAAGTGCTGCGCCGCAGCATGCATATTGCCCCCTTCGGACGGTTCGATCCGAGCTCATCGCCCGCAGGCGGGTGGCGCTTTAGAATCTTGATCCCGTGCCGGCGCGCTGCCCAGGTGTGAACCAGGGTGACGGAACGCCGGCATTTTCATTGGCAGATCCCTTGTCCCGGAGCACTTCGATGACGTCCCACCTGATGAACACCTACGGCCGGCTGCCCTTTGCGCTGTCGCATGGCCGAGGCTGCCGCGTCTGGGACACCGATGGCCGCGAATACCTGGACGGCCTGGGCGGCATCGCCGTCAACACCCTGGGCCATGCCCACCCGCGGCTGGTGCCGGCGTTGCAGGACCAGGTCGCCAAGCTGATCCACTGCAGCAACTACTACGCCGCGCCGATGCAGGAGGCGCTGGCCGCCAAGCTGTGCGAGCTGTCAGGGCTGGACGCGGTGTTCTTCTGCTCCACCGGCCTGGAGGCCAACGAGGGTGCGCTGAAGATCGCGCGCAAGTTCGGCCACGACAAGGGCATCGACCGGCCCGAGGTCATCGTCTACGACAAGGCATTCCACGGCCGCTCGATCGCCACGCTGAGCGCCACCGGCAACCCCAAGGTGCAGGCCGGCTTCGGCCCGCTGGTAGAAGGCTTTGTGCGCCTGCCGTTGAACGACCTGGACGCGGTGCGCGCCGCCGTCGCTGGCAACCCCAACATCGTGGCCATCTTCCTGGAGACCATCCAGGGTGAAGGTGGCATCAACCCGACCCGCGCCGACGTGCTGCAGGGCCTGCGCAAGATCTGCGACCAGCACGACCTGCTGCTGATGCTCGACGAAGTGCAGTGCGGCATCGGCCGCACCGGCAAGTGGTTCGCGCACCAGTGGGCCGGCATCCAGCCCGACGTGATGCCGCTGGCCAAGGGCCTGGGCTCGGGCGTACCGATCGGCGCCATCGTCGCCGGGCCGCGCGCGGCCAACGTGCTGCAGCCCGGCAACCACGGCACCACCTTCGGCGGCAACCCGCTGGCCATGCGCGCCGGCATCGAGACGCTGCGCATCATGGAAGAGGACGGCCTGATGGCCAACGCCGCCGCCATGGGCGAGCGCATCCGCCAGGGCGTGGCTGAAGGCCTGAAGGGCCTGGCCGGCCTGAAGGAGATCCGCGGCCAGGGCCTGATGATCGGCATCGAGCTGGACCGCCCGTGCAATGAGCTGCTGCTCAAGGCCGCCCAGGCCGGGCTCCTGCTGTCGATCACCGCCGACAGCGTGATCCGGCTGCTGCCGGCACTGATCCTGTCGGCCGCCGAAGCCGACGAGATGGTGGCCATCCTGGTGCCGCTGATCCGCGAATTCCTGGCCCAGCCGGCAGCCGCCACAGCATGACGCCGGGGTACAGCCTGATGAAGCACTACCTCCAGTTCAAGGACCTGCGGGCCGAGGAGTACGCCTACCTGTTCGAGCGTGCCCGCATCGTCAAGACGCGCTTCAAGAACTACGAGAAGTACCTGCCGCTGGCCGACCGCACGCTGGCGATGATCTTCGAGAAGGCCAGCACCCGCACCCGGGTCAGCTTCGAGGCGGGCATGTACCAGCTGGGCGGCTCGGTGGTGCACCTGACCACCGGCGACAGCCAGCTCGGCCGCGCCGAACCGATCGAGGATTCGGCGCGCGTCATCAGCCGCATGGTCGACCTGGTGATGATCCGCACCTACGAGCACACCAAGATCGAGCGCTTCGCGGCGCACAGCCGGGTGCCGGTGATCAACGGCCTGACCAACGAGTTCCACCCCTGCCAGATCCTGGCCGACGTGTTCACCTTCATCGAGCACCGCGGCAGCATCGCCGGCAAAGTGGTGGCCTGGGTCGGCGACGGCAACAACATGGCCAACACCTGGCTGCAGGCGGCCGAGATCCTGGGCTTCACCGTGCATGTCAGCACGCCCGGCGGCTACGAGGTCGACCCCCAGGTGGCCGGCATCAGCACCACCGGCTGCTACAAGGTGTTTGCCGACCCGCTGGAAGCCTGCCGCGATGCCGACCTGGTGACGACCGACGTCTGGACCAGCATGGGCTACGAGGCCGAGAACGAGGCCCGGCTCAAGGCCTTTGCCGACTGGTGCGTGGACGGCGAAATGATGGCCGCCGCCCGGCCCGATGCGCTGTTCATGCACTGCCTGCCGGCGCACCGCGGCGAGGAGGTCACCGCCGATGTGATCGACGGCCCGCAGAGCGTGGTCTGGGACGAGGCCGAAAACCGCATGCATGTGCAGAAGGCGCTGATGGAGTACCTGCTGCTGGGCCGCATTGGCCGATGAAGACCGCCCTGCTCGCCGACCTGCACGCCAACCGCGAGGCGGTGGAGGCGGTGCTGGACCATGCCCGCACCCAGGGCGCGCAGCGCTGGGTGCTGCTGGGCGACTTCGTCGGCTACGGCGCCGACCCGGCCTGGGTGGTGGACCAGGTGCGCGAGCTGGTGCGCCAGGGCGCTCTGGTGGTGATGGGCAACCACGACCAGGCAGTGGTGCGCGGCGCTGCACCCCACATGCGGCCCGATGCACGCTACGTGGTCGAGTGGACGCGCGCCCAGCTGGATGCCGCGCAGCTGGACTTCCTGGCCAGCCTGCCGATGACCCAGCGCCACGGCGACCAGCTCTATGTGCATGCCAATGCCTGGGCGCCGGCGGGCTGGGACTACATCCAGAGCCGGCTCGAAGCCGTGCGCAGCCTGCACGCCACCGAATGCCGCTACACCTTCTGCGGCCACATGCACGAGCCCAAGCTGTACAACCTGTCCAGCACCGGCAAGGCCGGCGACTTCGTGCCCACGCCGGGCGTGGCCATCCCGCTGCCGCCGCACCGGCAATGGCTGGTGATCCCGGGCTCGGCCGGCCAGCCACGCGACGGCAACCCGGCCGCCTGCTACGCCATGTTCGACGAGTCGGACAGCAGCCTGACCTTCCACCGCGTGCCCTACGACCACGACAGCGCCGGCGCCAAGATCCTGGACGCCAAACTGCCGCAGCGCCTGGCCAGCCGGCTGGAAGACGGGCACTGAGCCGGCATGGACCCGAAGCTCTACAGCAACTCCCTGGGCTACAGCGGTGCCGGCGGCCAGAACGCCGGCAGCCCGCTGGCCCCGGGCATGGTGATCGACCGCTTCGAGCTGGTCGAAAAACTGCATGTCGGCGGCATGGCCCACCTGTGGAAGGTGGTCGAGGTCAACCACCAGGGTGATTCGCGGCTGCAGCTGATCATGAAGGTGCCGCGCATCAAGGGCGGCGAGGACCCGGCCACCATCGTCGGCTTCGAGGTCGAGCAGATGATCATGCCGATGCTCAGCGGCCGGCATGTGCCCAAGTTCATCGCCAAGGGCGACTTCACGCGCCAGCCCTACATCGTGATGGAGCGCATCGAGGGCGTGTCGCTGCGCCCGCGGCTGGACGAGGCGCCGCTGGCCATCGACGAGGTGATCGAGATCGGCTCGCGCGTGGCCACCGCGCTGCATGAGCTGCACCGCCAGCACCTGGTGCACCTGGACGTCAAGCCCAGCAACATCATGTTCCGCGCTGACGGCACTGCGGTGCTGGTGGACTTCGGCCTGTCGCGCCATGACCACCTGCCCGACCTGCTGGACGAGGAGTTCACGCTGCCGATGGGCACCGGGCCCTACATGTCGCCCGAGCAGGTGCAGTTCGTGCGCAACGATCCGCGCAGCGACCTGTTCGCCCTGGGCGTGATGCTCTACCACTTCACCACCGGCGAACGGCCCTTCGGCCAGCCCGAGAGCGTGCGTGGCCTGCGCCGGCGCCTCTACGTCGACCCGGTGCCCCCACGCACCCTGCGCCCCGATTGCCCGCCCTGGCTGCAGGAGGTGATCCTGCACTGCCTGGAGGTCAAGCCCGAGCGCCGCTACCAGACCGCCGCCCAGCTGGCGCTGGACCTGCAGGACCCCAGCCAGGTGGCACTGACCCGGCGCGCCGAGAAGCTGCAGCGCAGCGGCGCCATCAAGACCTTCAAGCGCTGGTTCTTCGCCCTGGGTGCCGAGCCCGGGCAGGAGCGCGCCCAGGTCACCGAGCAGCTCGACCGCAGCCCCATCATCATGGCCGCGGTGGACATCGACCACGCCACCACCGAGCTGCTGCAGCAGCTGCGCGAGACGGTGCGCCGCATCGTGCTGACCGAGCCGGGCGCGCGCCTGGCCTGCATCAGCGTGATGAAGATCGCCCGCATCGGCATGGACGACCTGGTCGACGCCGACGGCCGCAGCCGCCATGTCAAGCAGCTGGTGGCGCTCAAGCACTGGGCACGGCCGATCAGCAAGGCGCTGAGCCTGGAAGAAGGCCGGCTCACCTTCCACGTGCTGGAGGCGCCCGACGTGGCCGCGGCCATCATCGAATTTGCACAGCGCAACCATGCCGACCACATCGTGATGGGCGCACGCGGTGCGTCCACGCTGCGCCGGCTGCTGGGCAGCGTCTCGTCGCAGGTGGTGGCGCAGTCGGACTGCACCGTCACCGTGGTGCGCGCCGCCGGCCCGACCGAGGACAGCCGGCCCGCAGCCGTGGCCGCGGCCGCGGCTTCGGCTGGCCGACCGGCCGACGCCACGGTGGACCGGCCATGAGCAGCGGGACCGACGTCACGGCCGACAACCACTGCACCCGCTGCGGCGCCTGCTGCGCCGGCTTCCGGGTCGACTTCGACCGCTCCGAATTGCAGAGCGAAGGGGGTTGCGTGCCCGACGGCCTGGCGCTGGACCTGACACGGCAGCTGTGCCGCCTGCGTGGCACCGACCATGCCCGGCCGCGCTGCGCCGCGCTGACCGGCACCATCGGCCAGCGTGTCAGCTGCGGCATCCACGAATGGCGGCCTTCGCCCTGCCGCGACTTCGGCCCGCGTGCGCCCTTCGGCATCGGCGACGAGGCCTGCACCCGCGCCCGCGCGCGGCACGGCTTGCCCCCCTTGCCGAACTGACATTCCGGCCGCCAGGTACGGTGGCCTAAAAAGGGCCGGGCGCACCGCCCTGCTGCGTCATGCGGCTGACCACCAGCACCGCCTGGGTGCGGGACGTGACCCCCAGGGCGCGCAGCACGGCGGCCACATGGTCCTTGACGGTGTCGACCGACACGTTCAGCTCACGCGCGATCAGCTTGTTGGGCAGCCCCTTGAGCAGCAGCGCCAGCACGTCGGTCTGCCGCGGCGTGAGGCCCAGCGAACCCGCGCCCAGCAGGCGGGTGGACGCCATGCCGTCCCGGCCCGCGGGATCGTCGGGCATCAGCCGCATCACCGCCGGTGCGGTGTCGGCCGCCTGCGCGTCCGGGCCGGGCGCCGGTGTCGGCCAGCCCGGCTGGGCCGCCGGCGCCGGCGCGGCAACACGGCCTGCTGCGGCATCGGCGGCGGCGGCCGCATCGGCCAGCTTCATGCCCGGCAACCGCACCAGGCCCAGCAAGGCCTGGGGGATGAACACACCGCCGGCCAGCACCAGGGCCAGGGCCTCGTACAGCTCGCGGTTGGTCGAGCGCTTGGGCACGAAACCCATCGCACCCATGTCCACCGCACGCACCATGTCGGTCAGCTTCTCGGTGGCCGACACCACCACCACCGGCAGGCCCGGGTAACGGTGGCGCAGGTCTGCCAGCACCGCAAAGCCGTCCACGGTGTCGCCCAGGGACAGGTCCAGCAGCACCAGCTCGACCTGCGGGTCGGCCGCCAGCACCGCAAAGGCGTCGGCGGGTTTGTCGGCGGTGAGCACGTCGATCTGTTCGTCCAGCGTCTGGATGATGGCCTGCAGGGCCGACAGGATCAGCGGGTGGTCATCGACCAGCAAAACTTTCATGGGAGCGGCTCCGGGTGGCGACGGCAGCCGCGGCTCACGTGAAACGGCGCGACACGGCCTCGGCGATGCACACCGGCTTGTCGCCGCCTTCACGCTCGATGGTGATCTCGGTGGTCAGCTGGGCGCCGCCGGCG
>Ga0208266_100579_pt1 | contig 11809 bp, 3 predicted proteins | sample LakWasMet67_HOW9_2_FD_183897 | JGI IMG/M metagenome (GOLD analysis project Ga0208266, IMG submission 183897) | Freshwater sediment methanotrophic microbial communities from Lake Washington under simulated oxygen tension - Sediment Metagenome... | ecosystem: Environmental > Aquatic > Freshwater >...
CTAGAAATTATTCTTGCCCAAACGCGTTTTAATTTAAAAACAAGATCAAATTTTTTTGTTTTTAACGCAAAGTAAAACACCGGAAACAAAATTAAGAATGGAATAGCAAAGCATAATACAAACCAAATTTTCCAAATCGGCGAAAATATATAGTTAAGTAACTTCATTAGATGTTTAGCAAAAATACTATTTAAATTCTTTTTGCCTTAATTAATACTGCACCACCACAAACCCGGTTCTAGATTCTTTATTACCATCTAAAAACTCGATAATATAATAATAGGTAGCTGCAGGTACTTTATTAGAACCCAGTGTAATTGCAGAGGTGTTCACGTAGCCATTCCAAGAGTTGTCGTAATCAGATTTTTCGTACACTTTATTACCCCAACGATTAAAGATGGTTAATTTCACGGGTCTGCCATTTAAACCTTTAATAAAGAAGACATCGTTTTTACCATCCCCATCAGGCGTAAACCCTTCAGGAATAAACAAATCAATTAAAGGAAGATTAATAATGGTTATGGTATCGTTATTAGTTGGATCACCATCCCCATCCGGATCCCATGAGAAGCCATTATTAGAACTATCCGATAAAGTAATGCTGTTTAAGACATCAGCAAAACCAATAACAGAATTTTTAAACGGACCAAAATAACCCTTAGGATCTATACGCACAGTAAACACAACCGTGTCACGCTTGTTAGCCAATAAGGTGCTAGAACCCGGAGCGGTTAAACTAATTTGCGAACTTCCATCAAACAAAGGATTTACCGTTAAGCTACTATTTTGAGAAGTAATAACCGGTTGATTAACGATAGAATAAGCACTCGGAAAAGGGAAGGCCGCATTTAAATCTTCATTTAAACTCACGTTAGTAAGATTTAAAGAAGAAGCATTAACTGCGGTAATGGTAAAAGTAACATCGTAAAAACTATTATTTACCAAAACAGGTTTGCCGGCAGCCTTAGTAATTCCAAAAAATGAATTGTTACAATCAATAATTAAAACAGATAAAGTAGTTACCCCAAAACAACCACCGTTTTCGCCAATAACTGTGTAGGTGTTAGCAGAATTAGTAACGGTAGTTACAACAGAATTGCCGGTTAAACTGCCGGGCATCCAAGTGTAATTGGTAGCTCCGCTAGCAGATAAAGAAACGCTTGTGCCGTTACATGCAAGGCTAGCCGAACTAGCAGCAGTAATGGTAGGATTAGAGCCAACAGCAATGCTAATGGTTTTAGTATCCGTACAACCAAAATTATTTACACCGGTAACGCTGTAAGTTGTGGTTACAGTAGGCGTTACCACCACCACAGAACCCGTTTGTGCACCGGGATTATAAACATAAGTAAGCGCACCGTTAGAAGTTAAAGTAGCACTTGCACCGCTACATAATAAAGTAGACGAAGGCGTTGTTGAAATAGTAGGCGTAGGATTAACCAATAAGTTTGTAGTAGCAGTATTTGTACAACCAAACGCATTTGCACCGGTAACGGTATAAATAGTGGTAACAGTAGGCGAAACCACAACTGTATTCCCAGTTAAACTACCCGGATTCCAAGTGTATGAATTTGCACCATTTGCTAAAAGCGTACTAGAAGCTCCTTTACAAATTGCAGGAGGAATAGCAAGTATATTGATATTAGGTCTAGGACGAACCAATAAAGTAAAAGTTTTAGAACTACTACAATTACCTGAATTACCAAGTAGGGTATAAATAGTATTAACAGTTGGAGTAACAATAATACTTGTGTTGGTTGAACCCCCCGGAAGCCAGGTATAGTTGGTTGCGCCACTAGCAGTTAAAGTTGCCGAGCCACCTCTGCAAATAGCAGTAGGTGTTGCAATAATTGTTAAGGTGGGTGTAGGCGATACAAGAATACTAACGGTTTTAGTACTTGTACAACCCGAAGAGTTAGTTCCGGTAACAGTATAAACGGTAGTTGTTGTAGGTGTAACAGTAACATTAGTTCCAATTAAATTACCAGGAACCCAGGTATAGGTGATAGCACCCCCGGCAGTTAATGTGGCAGAAGTGCTACTGGCACTACAAATACTTGTAGGGTTACTAATGGCAGTTATCGTTGGATTTGCATTTACAAGCACACTAACGGTTTTGGTATTTACACAACCATTGCCATTTGTTCCGGTAACGGTATAAGTAGTATTAACGATTGGCGACACGCTAACACTGGTGCCCACTATATTACCTGGCATCCAACTATAGGTAGAGGCGCCACTGCCTGTTAAAGTAGCACTGTTACCAACACAAATAGCGGTAGGATTACTGGTTGCATTAACAACAGGTAAAGGATTTACAATAAGTGTTACAGTTTTTGTATCAAAACAATTTGCACTTGAACCAAGAACCGTGTAAGTAGTATTAATAATTGGAGAAACAGTAATATTAGATCCGGTTAAATTACCGGGGTTCCAAGTATAGCTGGTTGCACCACTTACAGATAAAGTAGAGCTGCCGCCAATACAAATAGCAGTTGGCGTTGCAATCGGAATAAGAGTAGGTGTGATATTAACGGAAACGCTAGTTACTGCAGAAGCTACACAACCAGAAGCGCTAGTTCCGCTAACGGTATAATTTGTGGTTGTTGCAGGAGTCACGTTAATTGTTTGTCCGGTTAAAGCACCTGGGTTCCACGTGTAGGTTAAAGCGCCATTGGCCGACAAAGTACTTGAACTCCCACTACATATAAGAGTTGGCGAACTGCTCGCTGTAATAGTAGGGTTTGCATTTACAACTATTGCAATTGTAGCAGTGCTAGTACAATTACCATTACTGCCAGTAACTGTATAAATTGTATTAGATGCCGGATTAACTGTTATAGTTCCTCCGGTTAAGGCACCCGGATTCCAGGTATATGAACTTGCGCCTACTGCATTTAAAGTAACAGAGCTTCCTGCGCAAATGGAGGTAGAAGAAGAACTGGTAATTAAAGTTGGTGTAGGGGTAACCGAAAAAGAAACAGTTGTCGTTGAAGCACAGCCTAAAGCATTGGTTCCAGTAACCGAATAAGTAGAGGTTATGGTGGGAGTAATTACTGTTGAAGAAGAAACAACAGCTCCCGGATTCCAAGTATAACTAACTGCGCCATTTGCTGTTAATGTGGCAGAGTTGCCGCCAGCGCTGCAAAGTACAGTTGGCGAACTAACTACTGTAAGTGTTGGGCTATTATTTACAGTAATAGAAATTGTTTTAGAGTCGGTACATAGTCCGGAAGAACCCGTAACAGTGTAAACCGTTGTGGATTCGGGAGAAACAACCACAGGGGTTCCAATTAAATTCCCTGGATTCCAGGTATAGCTTGTAGCGCCAACGGCAGAAAGTGTTGCCGATGTGCCAGCACAAATTGGTGAATTACCGCTAGCTGTAATAGTTGGTGTAGTGTTTACCGATACGGTTACTATTGCACTTCCTGAACAAACACCAGTAGTGCCATTTATGGTATAGGTGGTAGTTACACCAGGACTCGCAATCACAACAGAGCCGGTTGAAGGAATGAGCGAAGCAGCCGGAGCCCACGTATAGTTAGTGGCTCCCGTTACTGATAAAGTTGCAGAGGCACTAGGTAAACAGATTTGTGTATTAGAAGGAATAGGATTTAATGTTAAAGGACTAATACCACTTAATATATTTATGGTAGTTGTTCCACTACACAATAAGTTGGTAAGTGTAACTGAATAAATACCTGCAACATTTACACTTATTGTTGGTGTATTATTACTTCCAATTATACCTGGTCCATTCCATAAAATAGTATTAGTTGCTGAATTTGGCGAAACAGAAAGTTGAGTAGTTGGATTTGTACAACTCAAACTACCGGTAGAGGATATGGTTGGGGTTATTACACTACCGCCATTTAATACAGTAAATGTTGCAACAGAAGTTTTAACAGGACATTCATTAGTTGCAGTTATAGAGCAGGTATATACACCCGCAACATTTACTTGAACGCTTGCATTATTAATTGGCGAAACAATTCCTGGTCCAGACCAAGTATAGGACAATGGACTTAAAGTTGAGCTAGCAGTTAAAGTAATAGTTGGATTTGTACAGGTTAATGAAACACTGGGATTTGCCGTAATGTTGGATGAAAAAGTAGTTACAAGATAACAGTTTGCAAAATCTGAAGGGGTTGAAAAAGATGAAGGTGTAGAAGTAAAATTTACAACAGAACCAGAGATTGTGCCAACATAGTAGGCGGTTCCTGTGTGGGCAGTTACTGTATTCCCAACAATTGCAAAACCACCACCGGCACCAGCCGGTAAGATGCCAGTTAATGAATAAGAACAAGTTAAAACACCTGTTGGATCATAAACATTTAAGCTTTGCGGAGTTTGAGTTCTAAGAAAATAAAAATTATCTTGATCATCACCAACTAAATCATAAGGTCCTCCATTTGCTAAGGCGGGAATTGTTGCTACTAATGTGGCAGCACCGGTACCGTTATATTTATAAACTTGACCGGTTCCACCAACTAAGCTATAAATAAAATTTTTACTTCCTCCAATATTAACCGCGCCTCCATTTGAATTTGAATGACCGGTATTAATAAAGCTAGTGCCATTATAATAGGCGTAGGTTCCGGAAGCTAATATGGTCCAAAAAGTTGGGTTAGGTGCAGGAAATCCAAAAGAAGGGCCAACGGCAAAACCCCCAGCTGCTGGAGGAATAGAGATTAGTGTAGAGGTATTTGGGATTGTGATACCCGATTCATAAATAGTAGTACCTGATTGAGCATAAAAAGAAGTATTACAGTTTGGATTTGAAACTGATGTTACACATGCAGGATCAGTAGTGTATAATAAATTAAATTCAGTACCGGTTAACTTTCTATTATAAAACCGTGCATTGTCCAAAGTTCCTGAAAATGGTAAGTTAAAAGAAAGATTAGTACCACCTAAATATACATTGGTAACTGGGTTATATACAATAGGATTAGGATTGGCCATTGTGCCATCTAAAACCCCATTAACATATAGTTTTAATGAATCTGCTCCAATATAAAAACCAACATGGTACCAAGTTGAAGTTAAAATTGGTGTGGCGCCATTAAAATAAGCTTGACCTCCCGGACTGCACGAATTGTTTGCCTTTGCAATTTGAAAGCGAGAATTTCCTGGACCAACGCTGGCTAAAGCAAGTTGATAACCTTCATGATAATTTGTGCAGCCATTATGCGCAAACACAATTATTTGAGAGTTTAATGCGTTTAGTTTTACCCACCCGGAAAAAGAAACACTGGTAGGTTTTAATAGCGGATTGTTTGGTAATGAAATATAACTTGATACTGTACCATTAAAGTACATTGCTGAATTTGGGTTATTAAACCTGTCAACTGTTGGTGTAATTGCACTTAATGTACCGGTTAAATTATTAATTGGTTCGGCACCGGTTCCATCCAAAGCATAACAAGCAGATAAACTGCTTGTTAAATTTTGTGAGAAAAAAGAAATAGTGATGAAAGAAAATAAGGATACAAATATTTTTTTCATTTAGCGTTAATTATTTCAACTTAGTAATTACAAACTCAGTTCTTCTATTTTTTGTATGTTCATCTTCAGAACATGTTGGTTTAACGTTTCCTTCGCAGATGCAACCATTTAAAAGTTTTGTTTCGCCATAACCTTTACCAACAATTCGTGTTTTATTAATTCCCTTTTTAATTATATAAGCAGCACTCGATTTTGCGCGGGCACCTGATAATTTAATATTAGCCGCTGCCGCTCCTCTACAATCTGTGTGCGATCCTAATTCGATTGACATGTTTGGATATTCATTCATTACCTTAACAATTTTATCTAATTCAATTGCTGCATCCTTACGGATTAGGGATTTTCCAAGGTCAAAATAAATTGGTTTAATATCTATCATTTTTGCTAAATCCATACCAACTTCTACTTTTCCTAAACTAAGGTTTAAAGATTCGTTTACTTTAATTTCTCCGGGAGCTTTAATGTCATAAATAAAAGTGGCAGTTTTAGTTAAATAACCGTCTTTTTCTAATTTAAAAGAATAGCTAATTTTATCACCAACTTTTTTGCCTCTTAATGGTTTGCGATAATCGCCAGTGGCGGCAGTAGTATAAGTGTCAAAAGCTGCATTACTCGGAAGTTCGAGTATTGTCATTTTTACACCGTCTAAGGCTAAATTAGTTTTTGTGTCTGTTACAAAAGCTAATAAAGATAATTTCGGATCTTTTTCTAAACGTAGTTCTTTTGTAAAAGTTTCTTCGCTTGAAGTTTTTGTTGATACACTGTCTTCTACTTTAAAATAGTCAGCTTTGTCTACAACTAATTTATAGTTTACGTCCTCTTCAATAGTAGTAGAAATTTCGCCTTTTTCATTGGTAACAATAGTATCATTATTAATGGCAATTTTTGTATTTGCAATAATATCGCCGTTGTCTTTATCTTTTGTAACAATAATAATTTCTTTTCCTCTTTTTACTTCGCGTAAGATGGTGAAGTTGTAAATATCGTCATCCATTCCACCGTTTTTTCGGTTAGAACTTAAGTAACCTGTTTTATTATCTTCACCTAAAAAAACACCAAAGTCATCGTTAATACTATTCACTGGCTCGCCCATGTTGTAAGCTCTACCTGCTTTATTGTCTTTGAATTTTGCTTCGTAAACATCTAATCCTCCAATACCATCATGGCCATTAGATGAAAAGTATAAAAGGCCATTTGCTGCAATGAATGGAAAAACTTCTGTTCCCGCAGTATTAATTGTTGCACCTAAATTAACAGGGGTTCCCCAAGTTTCGCCTTCTTTCTTGCTGTAGTATATGTCCATTCCGCCATATCCGCCTTCCATATCTGAGGCAAAAAACAACATAGTGCCATCATTTGAAAGGGAAGGGTGAGCGCAATTAAAATTATTACTATTAAAAGGCAATTCAGTTACTCTATCAAATCCATTTTGGTTTAAACCTGCTTCAAAAATTTTTAATTTGTAAGTGCTTTCAGTGCTAATGAATTTTTTATTTGAATTGTTTCTTGTAAAATAAACTGTATTATAATCTTTTGTAAAACAAATTGGCCCATCATTATATTTAGAACTTAAATCGCCCATAAATATTTTCGGAGTTAAATGAACTCCGCTACCACTATTTTCTGTAGTATATAATTTTAAATAGCTATCGCTCGTCCAACCATGTTTTTTGTTTATCCATTTTGTTTTATTTCGCGAAGAGGCAAATACGATGGCATCATGAAATTTAACCGCAGTAAAATCATTTTGAGATGAATTAAATGGGGCTAATTCAACTCTATAAGCATCAGAATTTTTTGTGTACATTTTGAATTTCTCAATCGAAGAAGCAAGGTTTTTCCCTCTACTATCAACATTGTATTTTTCAAAATAAGTTTTTGCACTTTCTTTTTGGCCGCTTTCCGTTAAAGCCTGTCCGTAATATAAATTATGAATTGATTCTGCTTTTCCGGATTTTATTAGCCCACCATAACAAAGTAGTTGTCCTTTAGTGTTATTAGTTAAGCGATAACAATCTCCTAAATTTGAAAGGATGATTTTGTTACTACTATCTTTTTTTAATGCTTTCTCATAATATGGAATTGCTTGAGAATAGGCTTTTGTTGTGTAAAATTTATTTGCTTTTTTTAGCGCAGCGGTTTGACCAAATGCAGAAATTGAAAAACAAACGGTAAGTAATAGTAGGTATTTAAAATTATGTTTCATGAGAAAATTTAGTTGTAATATTAAAAATAACGCGGAGTAACTACCTTTTTACCTTTGAAAGAGAACAAGTAATTGATTCCAATTTCATGTGAGCCTTGAGAGTATTTTTGAATGGCATTAATACCATAATCATATGAGTAGCTTACTAAAAATTGTGGGTTAATTTGCATACCTACAATTGCTGCAACCGCCGCATTACTTCTGTATGAAACACCTGCCCATATCATTTCTTTTATAAGAAAATTTGCAGTTAAATCGTATTGCAATGGTGCATTTTGAACTGCTTTTATCATTGCTTGACCTTTTAATTTTAAATCACTCGATAAAGTAAAAACGTTTCCAACGGTTAAGTAGTAGTGAAATTTACTTGGGTCGATTTTATTTGTGGTTAATACATCACCATTTGGATTAAAAGAAACTCTGTCATCAATCATTCTTGGAATAGATAAACCTGCATAAAATGTTTTGTTATTAAAGTATATTCCAGAACCAAAATTTGGAGCAATAATGCTTGGAGAGTTTTGTCCTAATTGCGGGTCTACGGTTCCGTCATCATTAGTTTTTAAGGATGCAAATTTATTTAATTGATTGTGAATTCCACCCATTAAACCAAAGGCTAAAGTTCCATTATCGCCGGTTTTTAATCTATAAGCATAGCTAATATAAACTAAATTTCTGTTTAGTACACCTATTTTTTCGTTAAGTACACTTAACCCTAACCCCATTTTATTTTGCATTAATGGACCATGCAAAGAAAAAGAAGTTGTAATCGGTCTTCCCGGAAAATTAACCCATTGCTGGCGGTGCAATAACGTTGCACTCATTGCTTCTTTACTGCCGGCATAAGCAGGATTAATGAACATTTCATTAAACATGTATTGTGTAAAAAGAGCGTCGTACTGAGCTTTACCCGCAGTAGCAATTGTAATAAGAATTGCAACTATTGCTATTTTTTTCATTTTTTTCATATTCTTTATTCTAAAAATTTTATCTAATTAGTACTGTAAAACAACAAATCCGTTAGTGGTTTTTAAGTCTCCACCTTTAAATTCCAATATATAATAATATGTTCCTGGAGGTAATTTTTCATTTCCAAGAGTTCCACCAACATTTGGTGTTCCGTTCCAAGTATTATCATAATTTGATTTTTGATAAACTTTGTTACCCCAACGGTTATAAACGGTTAATACGTTATCTACATCTGTAGGTAATCCTTTAATAAAAAACACATCATTTTTATTATCTCCATTTGGAGAGAATCCTTCAGGAATAAAGAAATCTGTATTTGGTATAATAACAATTGTAGGAACGTTGTCTGCTGCTTCATTCCAATTGCCATTGCCATTAACATCCGGATTATTTCCTGCATTAGATGTATCGGATACTAACGTACTATTTGTACTAATTGCGTTACCAAATGCACTGTTTTTAAATATAGTAACTGTATCAGGGTTTACATTTATTGTGAAAATAATTGTATTTGCGTTTCCTGGAGGAATTAAACTTGAGCCAGGCACCAATAAATTAATATCTGAGTTGCCATTAAACAATGCATTGGCTGTAAGACTACCCGTTGCAACAGGGCCAGATTTCATAGTATAAGTTGCGGGATATTTAATTGTTTTCGCAAATAAACTATCTTTTACAGTTACATTTTTTAAAGTATCATTTCCTAAATTATGAACGGTAATTGTATAAGTAATATCATAAGTTTTGTCGCTTAACTTATTACTAAGTGATGCCGTTTTAGTTAAACCAAAAAATAAATTTGGTGTAAACTGAATAGGTGTTGGTGTATTGTTATTTGTTGGATCAAGATCAAGATCTGGATCGGGATCTAAACCAATTTGAGATGAGTCAACTACAAATACACTCGGACTAGGACTCGCTAAACCAATAACTGAGTTATTAAATGGCCCAAAGAAACCGTTTGTAAATACACGTACGCCAAATACAATCGTATCGCTTTGTCCAATATTTAACGTACTGGTAATTGGATTAGTTAACGAAATATTCAATGTTCCATCAAAGGCCGGGTCAATCGTTAAACTACTGCCGGTTGATGTAATTACCGGTGCCGAAATAATTGAAAAGGTAGTTGGAAGCGGGAATGTGTTATTTAAATTTTCATTTAATACCACATCGTTTAATGGTAACAATCCGTAATTTTTAACTACTACTTTATAATTAATATCATAACTACCGTTAGTGTTTAGTGTTGGTGTACTAACTGCTTTTGCTAATCCTAATGAATTTACTGATAAACAATTTATTGGATATAAGATTAATGTAGTGTCTTTTATACAACCGTTTGCGTCAAACAAGCGAATTGTATATGCAACTGTTCCTGTAGGGTTAGCTAAAGTGTTAGTTACAATACCTGACACGGCAATGGTTGATGCTGTAGCATAAGTCGCACTTCCTGTATATGTGTTACCTGCTACATAGTCGTATTTATCTGTAAGTGTAAAGTTTGATAATGAAATTGTACCGTCATTATTTGATACGCTACCTGTACATGTTGCCGGAGTAATAGAAGCAGTAACAATTACATTCGTGTGAATGCCAACTGAAACCATTGCGGTAGTAGAACAAGTACTAGAAAGATCGGTAACAGTTACCGTATAATTACCAAATTGCGTAGACGTAAATGTTTGAGCTGTTGATGTAAAACTACCCGGTCCATTCCATAAATACGCTACGTTGGTTGACGTTGTAGTTACATTTAATGTTACACTGTTGCTTGCACATGTAATACTACCACTTGTTGTTGCAGTAACCGAAGGTATTGAAGAATCGGTTGGTACGTTTAAAGTAACAGTTGCAACACATCCTGTAATATTATCTATTACACTAAATGTATAAACACCCTGAATGTTGGTTGTAGGACTTTGAACTGTTGAAGTAAATGATCCTGGTCCTGACCAAGCATAACTTACGTTGGTTGATGTAGAGCTTCCGGTTAATGTTACTGTAGGAGCTGTACAAGTAATTGAAGCACTAACAGATGCAACTAAATTTGCAGGTAAAGGTGTTACAAAAACATCAACGGTAGCTGAAGAGGCACAAACTCCATTTGCACCAGTTACAGTGTAAGTTGTATTTATAGTTGGTGTTTCAACAGTTGCAGACGTTGTATTTCCGCTAGGTAACCAAGTGTAACTTGTGGCTCCGGAAGCGGTCAATGTTGTTGCGTAGCCGCTACAAACCGTTGCGTTAACAGGTGAAACAGTTAACGTAGGAACTGTATTTACTACTACTGTAATTGTTGATGTTCCTATACATCCAAAAGCATTATCACTTGAAACTGTATAAGTGGTTGTAATTGTTGGAGTATCAGTTATTGTAGCTGTATTTAATCCTGTAGGATTCCATGTGTAACTTGCAGAACCGTTAGCTGTAAGCGTAACAGTATCACCAACGCAAATTGAGGTAGCTGATGCTGATGCTGTTAAAGTAGGTACAGGACTAACATTTACGTTAACAGTCGTTTGCCCAACACATCCAACACCATCAGTTCCAATAACTGTGTAAGTTGTATTTATAGTTGGAGTTGTAGTAACTAAAGAACCTGTAGCTGAAATAGGATTCCAAGAATAAGTAGTTGCTCCGGATGCGGTTAAAGTTAAATTACTTCCAGCACAAACAGTTGTAGGTGATGCTAAAGCTGTAATCGTTGGATTCGGGCTTGGAATTAATGTGATTGTTGCAGTTGACTGACAAAGGCCATTCGATCCAATTAACGTAAATGTTGTTGATGAATTTAATGGCGTTGTTAATACGGTGCCATTTGATGCGCCCGGTAACCACGTATAACTGGTAGCACCCGATCCGGTTAATGTTGCAGTTTGTCCGGCACAAGTAGTAACCAATGGAACAGAAATAGAAACTGTTGGAATAGGAGTAACAATAACATTAACAGTATTTGATGATGTACACCCAAAAGCGTTTGTTCCTGTAACCGTGTAAAGTGTTGTAGAAGTTGGTGATACAATAACTGTACCTCCTGTTAATGCTCCCGGATTCCAAGTGTAGCTTGTTGCGCCTGTTGAACTCAAAATAGAAGTGTCGCCTAAACAAATATTTGTTTTA